>JAEEGL012155691.1_pt1 | contig 10585 bp, 3 predicted proteins | sample 9134231 | NCBI WGS metagenome assembly JAEEGL01 (sample SAMN16246548, study PRJNA631951) | gut metagenome | biome: gut microbiome; feature: rumen; material: fiber-attached | host: Bos | place: Iran: Karaj | collected 2018-10
GATATCTTCGCATGCTTCCATAACCCGGACAAGGAAACTGTCCTTACCCCTTGGCGTGTCGTAAACATGCATATGAGCAAGACTGTCGGCGGATGGTGTTTCTTTGACGACACCTTCGACAATGAAAAGGGACGAATCAACCATCCTCGTTTCGTGGACCATGGCGATATTACGGACCAGCTTTTCGATACCGTGGACGAACACTTGGAGATTCCGGTGAAAATCCTCGAGATTAACTCCAAGACAGGTCTCTATCCGCTCTATGTGACATATTCTCTTTATAGGAAGAGGAAGGAGATTTACATCAAAGAGAATCTGATTGACGATCCAGACAATCTCTCGGTTGAGGAAGAACAGGTCATTTGGGATGATGTCATTTCTGACAATATCTATGTCATTTGCAACACCCCGATGGCTGTTCAGATTACAAGACGTACCCTTTTGGGATTCAGAGAAGTGTATAGTAAGGTTAATGTTAAATACTCCCAACTTGTATTGAAGGCTACTGAAGACCAGAATGGTCTTGTGGCAGAAATCAGAAACAAAGGCTTTTGGTCAGGAACAAGAAGTAAAGAAGATATGAGATTTGATGCTATTGTGGGCAATCCACCATATATGGAGACAACAGACGTGAGTAATCGTCAGAATCCGATTTATCACTATTTCTATGATATTGCGGAACAGCTTAGCGATATCTATACTTTGATAACGCCTGCTCGGTTCCTTTTTAATGCTGGTTTGACCCCGGAAGAATGGAACCAGAAGATGCTTGGTGATCCTTATCTTAAGGTCGTATACTATACCCAAGACGCGAGCGAATGTTTTCCTAATGTTGAGATTAAAGGAGGGGTTTGCATCATGCTCAGGAATGCCAAGGAGGAAGGTCGTCCAATCACGACATTCCTTACGAATGATAATCTTAGAAGCATTGCATCCAAGTTTGATCCCGATTCCCATGATAGCTTGACTACTATTATGTTCGGTGGTCGATCTGATCTTAAGTTTAACGAGTCTTTTCTTCAGGCATACCCGAATTCACCTCAAGACAGACTAGCTTTTATTCAGAAAAAACGTCCCGCTGTTCTCGTCCTTAGCCCGAACGAGGAATACGAACTTAAGTCATCCACCTTTGAAGCACTTCCCTATGTTTTTTTAAGTGAAGTTGAAGACACGAGTCAATATTACCATCTTCTTGGCTTAGAGAATACAAGAAGAGTGTGGAGATACATTAAGAGGGAGTATATGTCTCCTCGATATCCCAAAAGGAATAATATCGATTGGTTTAAAGTTTTCTTGCCGGAATCAAATGGAGGTGGCTTTTTAGGAGAACCGCTTTCTATGCCCATTATTGGGCGTCCTGGTGATTCTTCCACCACAACCTTTATAAGCATTGGTGCATTTAACTCAGAAGAAGAAGCGCATAATTGTTTATCGTATATTAAGACCAAATTTGTCAGGTGCTTATTAGGTATTCTAAAGACAACGCAACATAATCCACCTTCTGTATGGGCTTATGTCCCCATACAAGATTTCACATCGAAATCGGATATCGATTGGAGTAAGTCAATCGAAGAAATCGATGGCCAACTTTTCGACAAATATAAATTCGATCTATTTGAAAGGAATTTTGTCGAGGAGAGCATTACCGCAATGGACTAGGGAATCAATATGGAGACCGCTTTCAGAAATTACCTTTCAAGAGTCCACATTGATAATGTGGATGAAGAGATCCAATATATCGAGGTGGACTTGAAGGATTTCTTCGTACGACATGTAAATCAGAATATCTCAAGTATTTATGAGATTTCAGACGTTGCTCTCTGTAAAGGCATTCGTGCAAAAATGCAAACAGAGCCAGAGTACAAAGCAGAGAATATAGCATCTGGTAATAATCGTTTATCTCAGGCTCTAAAACTGTATATCGGATTCCTTGAGTCCCCTTATTACCCTCATCCTGATAAAAAAAGCAGGCAATCTTCAAAAACTGCACAAGCACCGCTCCCCAAAGAAGCGGTCTTCTCCGAAGGAGCCAAAAAACACGTAGAGCAAGAACGCAGTCAACGCAACCCTAAACTACGTCAGTTATGCATTGCGCATTACGGTTTTACATGCCAGGTATGCGGTTTTAACTTCGAGAAGGCATATGGCGAGATTGGGAAAGATTTCATCGAAGTTCATCATCTCAATCCGATATCAAACTATAGTGACGAGCACAGTGTTGACCCCATAAAAGACCTGGTGCCACTTTGCTCCAACTGCCATTCCATGATCCATCATGGGTCAAACGGTGTAATGACATTAAAGGAACTGAGAGAACAATACAAAGGAATGAAATGGGAGATTCCGGTGCGTATGGAAGACTAACCCCGGCACTTTACGGGAAGATAATGTCCTTACCCAAGGCAACGCCGTGGGTATGGCTTCTTCGGCTTTCGGAATGCGATTTTTCAGAACTTGAAAAGTGTCTAAAGGCGAACAGAGATTCCTTAGCCACAAAAGAACTCGCTCTTCCAACCATCGTTTATCTTGGCGAATGGTATAAGAGGCGCTATGCATCTGGAAGTACTGAAGACGCTCTTGGACTAGACAGTTCAACACTGGAGAGTATTTGGGATTTGTCCGGTCTTAACACCGATAGTTTTGTCTATTCGGACAATCAGGGACATAAGCGCTGGCTGTATTCTGCATACATTCTAGGAGGGCTTGCAATCAATCACGAACTTGGGCGAAATGACAATGGCCGGTTCCTTAAAGCCCTCTGTCGAATTTATCATCACGAAGATTATACACTTGAGAACCTCGATGATGAGGCTCGCGCAATCAGTTTTAGAGAAAGCATCCGTCGCCGACATAGCCTGTACTTCTATCTTCAGGCTATCCTGTCCGGAGAGATGCCTTTCGCTCGGGAGGAGTTAGACGATCCCACTTCTCTGGTTAGAACCTTCATACGGGCTGTTGAGCAGGCGAACGAGGAAGTCCTGCGAAGGAAATTCCGTTTCGAATGGATAGTGACCAATGCTCCAGGGCATAGCTTCATGTCTCGTCAACTACGCTTATGGCTCTGTCCGGAGGAAGTAGGCGAAGGGCTGCATCAATACATCCTATATGATCGTCTACGTATTTGGGGAATAAACACCCCGGAGGCACTCGAATCCTTCGACGTTGGATTAAGGTTCAAGAATGGGTCGGAGACTGTTCAGGACGCTGACTTCTCACACCCTCTAATCAGTTTTATAAATACTGGAGCCAGAGATACAGGATTCATATCGCTTGGTGTATCGACCTATGTGACTGCCCAGAATATTCCGCCTGCCAGATTTGATCATGTTGAAGTCGTAATTCGGGATAATCTTGGCATTGTATACAATACTCAACCGGCAGACGAGGTCGGCCAGTTCCTCCAGCTCTGGCATACCGACGCACTTTCTGAAAGATGGTCTAGTCGTCAGGATGCACAGCATGCAACAGCTGTGGTATTTTCTCAAGAATGGGAGTTAATTGGTATTACAGACACGGAAAGAAAACCATTTAAACGAAAGGATGGAGGATTGAGTGACCCTTGGTGTTGGGTATACATCTTTGATAGTATCACCATTCGAAACCGTGATAACGGCAAGACCATTACCCTTTATAATCGACAGGGCTATGATAGGGTTTTCACAAGGCTCTATAATGAGACAATTCGTTATAAAGAAGGCGGTCTTGTTGACTTTATCGCCTATGACGAAGACGGAGAAGATGAATCCTCGAGGCTTCCATTAATCTTTAGTCCTGACGACATCCGTGTCCGTCATTTCGCCACAAAAGACGATATTCTTAATGCGGCCCCGGAAAATGATACGGACCCTGAGAATATCGAGTGGAAGAGAGAGACTGGGCGTTATGAAAAGTGGGAAGACGGCTGTAGCCCTGCTTTTGGCATAGTTAATCTTCGATTAACGAAAAAAGGGGCATACTTGCCATTCAAGGCAATCTATCTACCGTCGATAGAACCTGGAGAACCAATAATCAGAAACTTCAAAGATGAGGAGATTTGCTACGCCAGTTATGATGATGAACAGAGTATTTCATTTCCAGTTTTTCACGACCATATCGTGCGAAACGGAATCCCTTTGAAACCGACAGTAACCCTTGAAGTAGGCCCTGATGTCGGCCATGCCGAGCTTGAAATATGGCGGCCGACACTCTTGAACGAAGTCTGTATCGAAGGGAAAGTAATCAGTTATCATTATGATGATGCGGTAGCCCTTCCGTACATCCTTAAATATGAGACTGTTTTTAGGGATTTCAGTAGGAAAGGTTTCCAGGAGTATGACTGTAGCAGGCTTGGGAACATTTATCCCAACCTTGGTGAAGTCAGAGATAGACATAAAGAGATTTGGCAGCAGGGGTTGGGAATCCCGGCGAAAGAACTAGATGAGACTGCGCCTGATTCCTTGATGATATGTTTTGGCATCGGCAAACTCCCGAATGAATGCCCTGTCGTTTTTTACCATTGGGACTACCTGAGTGAGCCAATCGAAACTGAATATACGACAGAAACAGACCGAAACACCATCATCTTCCAGAGTCTACAGGTAATAGATAGCGAATTGACGAATGTCTATCCCGTCATCAACACGTTTGCCTTTAGCTGGGGGAGAGTGAGGGCACAATTGTCACTGTTGGATTGTTTTGAAGTCGCAATCAAACACCGACTTCATTTTTTCATCCTTCAGCCATTCGTTAACACTTCCTCTGACATATTTGCGACAGATATGTATCCTGCTTTGATAAATAAAAGGGAAGGAAATCTTACACAAAAAGATAGGATAGGGTTGAAACGTCTTTCTGAAGAGATGGGATTCACTTGGGATAGATTCGGCATTATAGTTTGATAAACGAAAAAGATTAGATATGAATTTCTCGGAACTTTATAACGGCAATAGAGAAGCAGTATCCCGTGCCTTAAAAGCGATGTGGTGCGGAGAGGCAAATAATGAGAGCCAGAAGGCATCACTGGAGAACATGAAAGAGGTAATCGACAATCTCTTTGCTCCTGGTAATGCTTTTCCGGTTGTTCAATGCATGAACTCCTATAAGACCGTTTATAGTACTTCCGCCAAGGATGCAAAAGATTTGGTCGGCGGCTTATGGAAATTTCCGTTCGAACCTTATGAGCATCAGTATCTTAGCTGGAAAGCTCTTCTCAAAGATTCCTGGACATCACCAGATGGAACGATAAAGCCAAAATCCATTGTAGTTACCACAGGAACCGGCTCTGGAAAAACTGAATGTTTCATGATGCCGCTGGTACACGATCTTATCAGTAAAGGGAAACACGGCCAAATCCAGGCACTATTCCTTTACCCGCTTAATGCTCTAATGGAAGACCAGAAAGAACGTCTGGAGCAACTATTAGAAGGTACGACTCTGACTTATTCCGTATACAATGGAGATTTACCGGAAAAAGAGCCAACTGCCGGTGATACAAGACCCGATGCCGAACGTCTCCGGCAACGGATCGCTCAACTTCGTGGTGAATATTTAGATCCAACAACTGGTGAGAAGAAGTATAAGTTTTCCCACATGCTTTACACTCGAGAAGATGTCCGCAAAACCCCTCCTAATATCCTTCTCACAAACCCTACGATGCTGGAGTATATTCTGCTTCGTGGTGCTGATGCTGCGCTCATTAACCCGCTTCAGCAAAGTCTTGATTGGGTCGTAATAGATGAAACACATACTTATACAGGAGCTGGAGCAGCAGAACTTGCAATGCTCCTTCGCCGTGTCCTCATTGCATTTGGTCGAGATGCTTCGGATATCCATTTCGCCACATCGTCTGCGACATTTGGAAACACCTCTTCAGAAGACCCTGAAGAAGCCAAACGTCTCCAAGCCCTGGAAATGGAAAAGCTTCGCGACTTTATTGCCGGCATTACCGGAATTAATCGTGATCAAGTGGAAGCTATAGGAGGGGAGCGTAATGGAGAGGAATTCATCCCTGAAGGAGAGGACGCGCTTCGTTGGAGACAAATTTTCCACGCTGACTATATCCCTCTTGACAAATTATATCCAGGAGAAAGCACGATTAGTGAAAAGCTTCAGTGGCTTGATGAAATGTGCCAGAGGGAAGAAACACGATGCATAGCTTCAGGCAGCGAGGTCCCTAACCTAAAGGTAAAAGTCCATTATTTCTACCGAGTCCCTAATAACGGCCTATATGTCCGTCTACCCGAGAATGAGAATGGCTCTTTCAAGATTTACACCCAGAATACAATAGATGATAACGATATCGAACAGGCACCGCTTCTTGAACTAGGACGTTGCCGGCAGTGTGGTGAATACGTGGCTGTTGCAAAGGTCAATACACATGACATGACGTATTCTGCACTTGTCGCCGACGACAGCGACATGTTTGATTTGGTCGAGACAGATGATCGCGATGCGGCAGAAAAATATGTTATCTTCGGCCTCTCAAATGCTACCAATGTCAAGGGAGACAATAATGCCATCTTTTCGGTAGAGGGCAATAAACTCTCTATGGGCAGTCAGGTTAACATGTCCGAACGTGCCTGGCATCTTGTTGGGAATACTCAGTATTGCTGCCCTTGTTGCAATACTCGAATCAGCACACGGCGAGAGAGCGAGGCATCTGTTGAAGGCATCTCCAGTAGTACGGATTCAATGCGGATTCAGAAGTTTAGGCTTTCGGCCGATTTCATCTCCAGAATGATGGCCCCGTCAATTCTGGACCAACTAGAGAAGCATATTCCAGATGATCCGGAAGAACTTATCCTTCATGAAGGCCAGCAGTATATCAGTTTCGTTGATAGCCGCCAGGCTGCGGCAAAGTCAACCCTGAGCCAGAATCTGGAGCAGGAACGCATGTGGTTCTATACGACCATTTATCATGAGCTCTGCAAGCGAGCTGCGCTTGCTAAAGAATACGAGATAAAGGCGCAGGAAATAAAAGCCGAGAGGGATGGATATGATGAGGACTCCGATGAATGGGAAGATGCCCATCAGCGGTTCCGCAAAATGAAAGCAAAGGCCAATGACAGCATTTCCTGGATGGAAATCGCCGAGCTCCTGAAGAATGACAAGTATTGTCCATTATTCTGTACGCTATTCATCAAAAGGTCTGCTTATAGCGAGGAGCTTGACGAGAACGGGGATATAAAGGAATCGATGCTCGACCAGTATATCCAGAGTATCATGACGATGTACTTGACAAACCGTCCCGCATCCGCCGCCGCTCCTGAAACGATGGGCCTTTTTCATAGCTGCTATCCTCAGCTAAAGAAGCTTAGAGTTCCTGAGGCTGTAAAAGCTTTTAATGAATTACTTACTGATCCGGCTAACAAGATTACCGACAATGATTGGCGGGATCTCATTGAAGTTTTCATGGACTACACGGTTCGAAGTAACCAGTCCGTATTCCTGAAAATTGAAGGTAACAATCAGAACGACATCTTTTCAACAGTTAGATTCGCAACGGAGAAACCCCGCAGGCGTCCTGTCAACAAGCCGCAAGTGGATCCGGATCATGCCTCCCAATCTAGGATTGTTCGTTACCTCTGTGCACTGATACGTCGCGATAGCAACGACACCATCTCACTTGGTGATGCTCAAAGAAATTACTTCCAGCAGATTTCCGATGTTGTCGATGCTTTCTGGGATACAGTGAACGATAAAAATAATAAGTTGTTGGAAGAAGGACAGAGACTTGATGATAATGGTGATTTCATCCCTGAAAAGGATCATGCTCCCCGTCTAAATCTTGTTAATATTAGCTTTAAGCTGTACACCGACGTCTATTTGTGTGATACTAAGACAGATGGACCAGCTCGTCATATCGTAAGTCTTCGCCCTATCAGCACGAACTTCAAACGCTTCTCTCCATACCTGGAGGGTTCAACGCCCACCGATCTGGATGAGACACTTCATGAAACATGGGAACCTTTCCCTTATTACGCAGGCAGTGGGAATTATGTATCCCCAGAAATCATTACCTCATGGGCGAAGACAAAGAGAAGATTACTATGGGATAACCGGCTCTGGGGTGAAGATGGATTGTTCTCGGACCGTCTGATGGATATCCATATGCAACCGAATCTATTCGTTCAGGCGGAACACACCGCGCAAGTCGATAAAGATGTCGCCCGTGAACTACAGAGTCAGTTCAAGAGTCATAGCATCAATATTTTGGCTTGTTCTACAACGATGGAGATGGGTGTCGATCTAGGAAACCTAGAGGTTGTTATGCTCAGTTCAGTTCCACCTCAACCATCGAATTATAAGCAACGTGCCGGGCGTAGTGGTCGTAACAACAAAGTCCGCAGTGCATGTATCACTTTATGCGGTTCCGATGCCATAGGCCTCAGGACCCTATTCAATCCCGTTGAAACGATTATTAACAGGCCGGTTCACGTGCCATCTGTGGATCTTATGAGTCCACAGGTGATTCAACGTCACGTGAATTCTTTCCTTGTTAGGGAATTCGGCGTGTTCACAAATGGGAGTGGGGGAGGAAGTCTCAAGCAGAAAGTAGTTGATTTCTACACAAACTATACGATCGAGAAAGAATCAGCCAACAGCCCGCGTCTAATAATCCTCGACAAAGGAAACAACCAGATTCACGTTGCAGACAAACTAGGGGATGAAACGGGTACGATGTATGAGGCCTTTAACAAAGCCTGCGATCGGCCACTCGAAGAACCACTAAAACAGAGATTGACTCTTTTGTTGCACGATACGGTCTTTGATGGTAAGCCCGATGTGGTAATCAAAGCTGCAAAGGCAACGAATAAAGCCAGGTATTCAGAGTTAAGCGAGAAACTGGAAGATTACGCTGCGGCGCTTAGTACCGGAGGCAGTAACACGAAATTCCGCGCTAAATTGGAGCTTCTCTATTTAGAAGTACTCAACGATCGGCTCCTGAATTACTGGGCTACCAATCGATTTACGCCGAACGCGAACATGCCGGTGAGTGTCCTCTCCTTAGATCTGAACACGACAGGGAAGCGGACATACTTCACAAATATGACTTCCGCAAATCCGTCTTATTCACTTCGTGAGGCTATTGCGCAGTATGCGCCAGGTAACAGGATCGTTGTTGACGGAGTGGTCTATACTGTTCGTGGCATCGAGACATCTACAATCTACCAGAGTTCAAAGACATTCAAGAAGATATACAGGAATGCCTCCAAGACGGTCATTGATGATGGAGCCTCTCTGGTAAACAAGGTGAAATGGAACGTGAATGATCGCTTCGACTTGGAACTTGTCCAGCCAGCCTCCTTCATGCCTGACATGAACGAAGGAAAGACCCGTATCTCTGATTCGAACACATATACGAGAGTAAGCGCTCAGCTCATCGATGCCGATGAATGGAACACCGCACCAGGTGATGCGCATCTCTTCTCGGTTCGTCCAAACCGTGAAACAGGCAACGCCAAGATTCTCTACTATAACGAAGGTCTCGGATACGGTTATTGTTATTGCCCGAGATGTGGCCGGATGGTCTTGGAAGATTCTGCAGCCGATCCGGAGAACCCGCTGAAGATGCCTTTCGAGATGAATTCAATCATTCCCAAGAATCCGGACAAGCCCAAATACCATCTCGCCATCAGCGGTAAGGATATGCATAAGCCTTGCAGTGGCTCAAACAATCCGGATGTGATTCGACGTAATGTCATCATCGGCGATCTGATTCAGACAGACTTTAGCGAGATCCGTCTTCGGCACAAAGGGAAGAATTGGTTCAGCGGTCGTGAGGATGAAGAGAATCTGCTATTTACTCTCGGAATTGTCTTCACACAAGCTCTTGTGGACATCTTGGGTAAAGAAAGGGGAGCGGTAGATTTTGCCATTATGCCTAATGGACATCTCTGCATCTTCGACACAAATCCCGGTGGAGCTGGTTATTCCAATCAGTTGGCCAATATCGCCATCATGGAAGAACTCATCGCCGCCTCCAAAGTACTCCTCGAAACCGCCAAGCAAAAGAATTCGAAGGACATGCTCCTCGATAAATTTACCCTCCGCTTCATGAAATACATTGATATTGATGCGGCCCTCGAATGGATAGCAGAAGAACAATCCTAACTACAAGCAGCATGCCCACCGACTTTAGAACGCCTTCTGAAGCTTATCAGGACCTTAGTTCTTCTCTTATAATGGGGGATGCCTGATTGATATCAGAGCGAAGATTGAAGCCGAATAGTATGGGAGGTGCGTTATTTGGTAAAAAGATAGATATGGACCAACCCAAAATAGAACGACTACTCCACCTCGTGCAATTGATGTCCGGGAAGAAGCATTATACGCTTCCAGAGCTACAAGAGATGATGGGTATGTCAGAGCGAACTATCTACCGTTACATAGATACATTTAAGGAGGCTGGTTTTGCCGTTGAAAAAGTTAATGGTAACATATTCCGATTAGTATCCATTCGAAAACCATATCCCGATCTTTCGAAGATTGTTTATTTTTCCGAGGAGGAGGCCTATATCGTCAATCGACTCATAGATTCACTCGACAATACCAATGCCCTAAAACAAGGGCTTCACCGAAAACTTGCAGCAATCTACGATGCTAC
>JAEEGL014431551.1_pt1 | contig 10585 bp, 8 predicted proteins | sample 9134231 | NCBI WGS metagenome assembly JAEEGL01 (sample SAMN16246548, study PRJNA631951) | gut metagenome | biome: gut microbiome; feature: rumen; material: fiber-attached | host: Bos | place: Iran: Karaj | collected 2018-10
AATATTAAAAGGACACCAGGTGTCATAAGCACGAAAAAAAGCGCCAAGGACGCTTTTTTATGGGTAATTGGTTATTTGTAACTGGTAATCACAAATACATCTCTTTGAGATGCTCCGCTTCCTTTGCAAATTCTTCTCGTAGCGATTCTGGTGCCAGCACTTCCATCTTGGAACCGAACTTGCGCAACTCCATGATGAAGTCGTACGTCGGAGCCAATCGGTATTCAAAGACCGTGTACTCGTCGTTACTCTCTACCACGCGCTGACTGGCGTGAAGCGGCAGAGAGATCAGGACGTTCGCATCGTACGCACTCACCTTGACGCGTATCTTCTCTGCCTTGGTCTTGGAACGGTCGATGCCGAACTGGTTCTCGAAGAAGGTCGCCGGTTTGAAGGCAGCGGGCAGGTGGAACGGCTTATCGGTTACCGCCAGATCTTTGACGCGGTCAAGCGCATACACGCGCGGCTCTTTCTCTTCCGGGTGATCTTCCGGCTTACCTACCAAGTACCACCGCTGTTTGAAGACCTTGAGGCAGTACGGGTCGAGTAGGAAGGTATGTGGCTCGGTACGCTTAAAACCTTGGTATGACATCACCAACTTCCGATTGTCTTTCATCGCATTGATGATGATGCTCAAGTAACGCATTCCTTCGGGTATCTCCTCGAAGATAACGCGCTCGCGCATACCGGCAGACAGGTTCGTCAGGTTGTTCAGCGCGAAGGTGTTGATGATCCACGCCCGCACATCCGAACCGGACGCACGCGATACGTCGTTGATGGAGTAGGTGTTGGTCGAGCGGTCGCACACGATCTCGATGCCGAATAACTCGGCGATGGTGTCTTTGTGCCGACTGAAATTGCGTTTGCCGTATCGCGACTCATGGTCGTTGTTGTACGGCGATTTCGACCACCGACTGTCTATCTCGTCCATCGTGATCCGCTTCGCCGAATACACCGTATCCGCCAACCATATCAACCGTTGAAACAATTTATTTTGTGCTGCCATTTTTTTATTTTTCTGCTATAACATATTGTATTACAGTATATTACGACCGGTTTGCCAAATAAGCCTGTTTGAACCTGCTTATTTTTCCATGTGGGCAAGGCATGGGATTGTTCCCTTATTTCTTGACGCCTTCGAAATTATTGACGATTTTGATTTTGATATCCTCGAAGTTATCGACTATTTTGACCTTCACGTCCTCGAAGTTCTCGACCAGTTTGACTCTGCCGCACGTGTTCTCGAAGTTCTCGACGATCTTGATATCCGCGTCTTCGAAGCAGTCCACTATTTTGACTTTGATGTCCTCAAAGTTCTCGACGATTTTCACTTTCCCGTAGAGATGGTATGTCTTGCCGTTCTTGGTGATGGTGCAGTTGTCCTTATCGATGGTCACCTCCTCTTTCGCCATTGCACTTGCGGTCATTACGACCACTGCCAAAAGGATAAATAGTTTTTTCTCTGCCGCAAGGGCGCGATTAATGAGATTTTTCATATGAGGTTGTATTTATTTTTATGATTTTTGAGCAAAAAAGATACAAGCTATGTTATTATTATGTGGACAGGGCATTATTTTCGTGTATATGAATTATCAATATAAATAATGGTATTCTCGTCTTTAAATATAGCTTCTTTAGGCATCTTTTCTGGAGCATAATATTCTATTCCTGAACTATTTTGGGTAGAAATAGATCTAAACTCTAATGTAATGTCACTATCCTTAATAGTGTAGGCTCCTTTATAAATTGCAGATGCATTGAATCGTTCAATGTAATACTTGTATTCTACCTTGTCATCGCTAAAAACAAACGTCATCTTCACCCCATTCAACTGACATTCCCAAATGCCCTTTATCGGTGATTGCTCTTCGATTGTAGGAATAGTTTCTGGGGTCGCGGGTGTTTCTGGTTTTGCTGGTGTTTCTGGTGTATCAACATCAGCGGGACGCTCGCAGGATATAAATGTGAACATCATAGCCGCAGCAAGGATAATGAATAATCGTTTCATGGAATCACACATTAGGTAATTAATCGTCTGCTAGGAAATTTTCTTGTATTATTTGAACGACCTCTGTCCGGTCATATACAAATTCCTTTGTAGATGGAATATATGCCAATTCGTATTTTCCGCCTGCATAAAAAAGGATCATATCTATAACAAGATTTTGCAAAAATATCGCACTATCCTGTTTCTTAACAGACACAAGAAAAAATCCTAAATCTATGCTCTCATCCGGATATATTGGGGCTTGGGAATTAAAACTAATTTTCAGCCTATTCCCGTCCATGATTGTACATAAGTTCCTCACATCCATAGATTTATGCGAGAAAGTGCAGAATTGCGCATTATTTATATAGAAATTAAGTTTGTAAAACTTACAAGCCTGCTTCCCGACATTAATTATTGTGGCTTTTATTTTATACGTCACAGTATCTTTGTCTACCCCGTCCTGCCAAAAGGCACAACTATCAATTTCCAATTTGGGAGTAGAAACTCGGTTGTATAAGTCCTTAACCTCATAATCTTCCATTGGAACAGATTGAAAGTTAATACGCTTATAGTAGCGATTATCCTTTGCCATATGAGGCGCATCATCACTTCTTGGAATTTGCACGACATACACAGACTTTTCTGCGCCCTCAACTCTTATTGGAAAGATCTTTAGCCCTTCTATTCTGGGCTGAATAGATAGAATAACATTCTCTAACCATTCTTTTGTAATCTCTCGACCGTCTATAGGGCTAATGGCTTTAGGTTTATTGCCTGCCTCTGCGACACCATAAACTATAATCCCACCATCAGAATTAGCAAAAGCCGAAACATCTTTGGTGATTTCTATACGTTTCTTGTCATCTTTTGCTAACGCTCTTGCTTCCTTGTAATCAAGGTGAATATCTTCTTCAACCTCATTGGCAATGAGGCTTTCAATATCCGCAAGTGTGTAACTATTTTTATTGTAGAAGTCCATATTACTTATTAATTATTCATCCGTGGTTCAAATAAACGCTATGTTATTATGCGGACAGGGCATGGTAGTTATTCTTCATTTTTTCTCTTTGGTTCTATCTTTTTCAATATACCCCTCTTGGTCATATCCTTTGTGATACCGATTTATCATCTCAAATAAAGGAAGAACACGTTTGTCTTTGGGCCTGTAATTCTTGAACTTCCGATATTGGTCATTGTATCGTTTTGAACTTCCACCTCGTAGGCGTGCTCCTATATCGGCAGGGATTATGAATGATGCACGAGAACCGAGATAGTTATAATATTCAGTCTCGTAGATACGAATGCCTGCTATGTCAAAATCACCAAAGTGGATGTATTCATTCGGGATGCTTAATAACCACTTTCGCAAATCAGTTGATTGAGGATAGCGTGATACAAAAAGGATTCGCTTGTTTTCTGGGAATAAATATTTCTGCATTCTAATCAAGCGGAAATTTTCCATATTCTCAATTCCCACAATCATTACATCCTCAGGTATTGCAAAGTTTTTCCAATCTGCAATAAAAAGCATTGAGCCTTCTTCTGGCGCAATAACAATCTCTTTTCCATTCAATTTGGCAAGAATAGGACTATAACTATTTACCATAAAGCCAGGACAAGAACGGATAGTTTGAGTTTTTGAATTACCGGATTTGGCTGCTAATTCAGCACGAGATGTCGCAGACGATAACTCGGAATCCCAATTAAAGCCTCTTAACTCTTCATAGTTGTGCTCCAAGAATAAGCGTAAACTATCGGGATTAGGAGTATATATAGTTTTGCGACTACCATGTGTAATAACTACAATCTGCTCCTCTTCAATAAAGGTTTTCCGAATATCATTGCTTAATGCAGACCAAGCCAAAGTTCCACCTTCAAGTAGAACTTTCAAATATTTTATTTGTGAGGTTGACAGGCTCATTCGGTATCATTCTTTTTTAGCAAACGTGTGACAATCGTCATTGATTTCTGGTCTTTTGTAAGCATATAGGTATACCTATAATCATATGCGTTGTATGACATAGGTGAGGAGTTAACCAAGTATATATTACGAGTGTTAGCAAAGTTCAATATACCTTGGATGTTATTAGGGTGAAGTTTGCCAATTTCATCCATCATACAGTGGATAATAAAATCTTGGTTCTTGTTACGCGATGCTTTATTCTTGAATACATTAATCAACATAATATTTATCATTGCCTTAACAAGAATATCCGTTCCATCAGAGCCCACGTTATTTATACGTTCTACCCATCCTGTGTCATGGTCATTTTCCTTTACACGGAATTGTAAGTTAAACGTATCTGATAGGGTAAGAGCTTGTTTATTAGAATCTTTCTGCAATTGCCCCACAAATTTAGCCAAATAATCAACAACCTTTTTATTAACTTCCTCGTTGTTTCCTTCTGAGAATAAATTAGCTGTTCCCATATTCAAAGAGTTCTCGTCGTAAAACTCTTTTATGCGTTGTAGTAACCTCATCATGCTGTCATCAGATTGTTCTGCCCTGAGTTCAATGCTCTTAATAACTCCAGCAAATTGTTTCTCTTGGAAGTCACGATTAATGTCTCTAATAACCGTTTCTATTTGAGATTGATGATTCATAAGGTTACCCACCTCGCGCGATACACTTACTAAAATGTTTTGATAAAGTTCGCTGGTGCGTCTACGGAAAAGTTCTATTTTATTATTCTCGATGAACTCCTGTAAACTCAATGCGATTGCATTATAATCCTCATCATATACAGGTGTTGTATTGAAGTGGAAGATGTTATCCGGTGTGAAATGGCTATTAAAGGTATTCACACTACGTTTTAAATCTTCTTGTTTCCGTTTTTTATCATTGATTGCCCCACGCAGTTCAGCAATGATTACTTGGCAAGACTTAGTTGTCTGTACACATTTCTCCTCTTGCAGATATGTGTCTGTTAATAGGTGTTCAATATTGATAATTTGATTATATTGACTTATACCCTCCTGCCATTCAGTGATTTTCTTATCTTGCTTATCTCGTTGCTCTTGGAGCTCTTTCAACCTATTTGCTATCTTTCTTGCTTTTTCTTCAAAGACGCTTTGCAGGTTCGCCATCTTCTCATCCAATGCCTTTTTTTCCTGCTTAAACGAATCTTCCTTATCAAATAATTCCTCTTTATCTTTTAGATAGCCAATAACCGTTGCACGTTGATTCTCGATAGTCTGCAATTGTTTATCAATATAGCGTATAATTTCTTCCTGTTTACGGATAATTTCGGTATTAGCCCCCTTACCCTTTAATTCAGCTTCGCGCTCGGCCTCAATTAGTCTCTGTTGTTTAGTGTACGACTCTTCTTCCTCCTTGCGCTCAGTAGCTTGTTTCGATTTTAATTCTGTTATCTTTTGCTCTAACTCTTTTCCTTTTTTGTCACAAACAGCATTAATTTGTTTCTTATCTTTCTCCCACAATGCACGCTTGGCTTCTTTCTCATTTCTAGCTTGAGATAGATTAAGTATAGCTTGCTCTAATTCTTGCTGAAGTTCAGCGAGTTTTGCCTGCCTTACCTCGTTCTCCTTACGTATGTGGGTGTCTAATTGCGTCTGTTTGTCACGTTTTTGCTGCGGTATTTGTTGTAAGCGGACACGATAGTTGGTGACTTCTTGTTGCAAAGGACTTATTTTTGAGGATAATTGCTCACGAATTTTCTTAATAGATAGTTCCTTTGTTTGCAATATTTGAACTCTCTGTTTTTTGATTTCCCCAATATGCTCGTTTAATTCCTTTTGGCGTTTACGGTAATCATCAGGAGAACGATGTGTAGATTCTATTTGTGACAAATCTAATTGGACACCGAATAATGTATTATCCGTTGCTACCAATTCGGGTGACAGTCCTTGTGCGTACAATACGCGTTCTTCATCAACAACCTTTCCTATCGTCTCTTCCCAAGGTAAATTGCTTTGAGCCAGCCACTCATATAATGAACCTTTGTAATTCGACAACAGAGTATTAACTTGGTCTAACTCTTCTTGCAATTTTTGAATAGAAACTTGTAATTGCTCATCTTGGCTTTTATATTCGTTTTCTGCTTTCTCTTCTGCCAACTGAGCCTCTGTGCGTAAACGTTCTATCTCTTGTTCTTTCGCTTTTTGATTAGCACCCGCTTCTTTCTCTTCTATGGCAAGTTGCAATATTTCATCGAGCAGGGATTGTTTCTCTACTTGATACGGCTGCCATACACGAGCTTCTTGAATTTTGCTATCAATTTTCGCTTTATCTAAGGTTAAAGCTTCTATTTTTTTATCAATTTCATCACACGCTTCATGATAGCGTGTTTCTGCGGCTGCTAATTGATTCTGTTTCTCTTGAATATCAGTTTCGCGTTGTTTGCGGATTTCTTCCCTAAGTTTATTAAGTTGCGTTTCTTGATAGTTTAGGAATCGCTCATGACTAATATCTAATTGTGCCAGAAGGTTCTTATATTTAGTTTCAATATCGGCAAACTGCTTTGTTAAAGCATCCAGAATTTCTTGTTCTTTTTGACGATCTTGCCGCAATTTAGATTCAGTTTGGTTCAAACTGAGCATAGCTTCGATATTTATCTCCGCATAATGTTTACATTTCGCCCGAATTGTTTTTAGCTTATCCTCTATCGCCCCCAATTGGCGATTCAATGAACTGCGTTCGCTCTGGAACTCTTCATTTGCTTCGCGTTGTTTCTGTTTTTCTTTTACGATAAATTCATCCGTCTGCTTTAAATCCTCTTGCAAAATAGGTAATTGTTCCTGTGCTTGTTGAATCGCAAAATTAAGTTCACGAATGGAACGACGAATTTGCTGTTCATATGCAACCGTATCATGGTATGAAGCAATGACTTGGTCTGCTTGACGACGTATAAGGATGTCTCCATTTCTGTCCTTCTTATACCACAATTGAATATCGTCATATTCGCGTTCAAACTGATTTACTAGATTCCGATATACACTTAGTTTGATTGCATCTTCAACATCGCCATCCGTCATAGACTCAATGATGGTTTTCTTCACAAACTCTGCATCAAGTTTGCTATTAAGAAATACGTTTTGAATACTACGTGGGATATTCTGATATTTGGTGCTTTCAACGATTGAATACTTGGCGAATTTTCTTAATCGACTATCGTGTAGATTACCAAAGATGATATCCTTATATTCTTCGTAGCTGTCTGGTTTCATTATATCGACAGGAGCTTCTTTAGTGATGTTCTGTCTTATCTTTACCCAATCACTCAAGACTTCTCCTGTTTCACTGATAAACCAATCTTTCTGATAAGGGGCATCTATAAAACGGAATGCTGCACGTCCCTGGTGTTTATAAGTTAGAATCGTATATGCACCTGTTTCCCGCAGTACTTCATAGATGATATAAGAATTAGAATTCTCAAAGTAAAACTCATCAAATGTTGCTTGCTCTGCCTTTATACCAAGATGAATTTTGTCTGCATTGTAGAAGAATAATAGGGCCCTTAACAAGGTACTCTTACCAACGCCTTGTGTACCAATAAAGTGCACATTGCCATCTAATTGGATTTCTGCATAGCGAATATGAGCGCTATTTATGAATACTATTTTATTGAGGTATCTCATCTTCGTTATAAATTGTAATTAGATTTACCAAATCTTCTGCATAGCGAAAAGCGGATGTTACCTTATATGTTTCAGTGATGTCATCTACTTTTTCTGCAAATCCCATAGTCTCCAACTCATTGATGATTTTATCAACGAGTTCAGCAAACGACATATTCTTAGCAGATAGATGTTTCGCCTTGTCTTTTAAATCAGCATTGATGTCTATCTCATTGACAATCCTTGCTTTGCTAAAGTGATAGCCAACCGAAAATGTCGTATCAAAAGTTTTAAAGAAATCAAGATAGTCTATCCATTTACAAAAGGCTGCCAGACGTCTCTCTACATCTGACTTACTTTCGTTAATACTAGAGAAAAAGTAATAACCATTACCACTCTCTAAGTTAAACCCGATTTTCTTAAAGAAGTCAGCATAATCCCCATAATTGTCATCAACTTCTTGATACAAATGCTTAACATCAGGCTTTGAACTATCTGCAGAGAGAAATCCTCCACGGATTAAACGCTCATATACTTCTTGTGTGCTATTTAACATAGATTAAAGGATATTCAAGGGTTTGATACGTTGCGTATTTATCAGTGATCTTACACTCATCAGGATGTTGTACCGCTAGTTGGCAGAATAATATAGCGTGTTGTTCAATTGTCCTTTCCTGCTTGTAATCATAGGACAATAAAAACGAAAAGAGATCATTACTACCTGCTTTGAATGCATTCCAAACTTCTTGAGGATTAACCTCTGTGAGAAGTTGTGTGCTTTGTTGCAAATCTTCTTCCGTAAGAGGTGGTGCTGCAATGCGAGTCTGGCGAATAATACCTTGTTGCTGTCCAATTTTACAGATTATTGAAGCCATCTCATCACTATTTCGTAATGATTCTATGGAAAGATGGAGTTTATTATATGGTCTATTCTCCATCCATAATGGGCTCATACCGCCTAAAACACTATATATATTCGTGTGCTCGGGAAGCGTTAATTGGTCACGCAGATATTTAAGCCTTCTAATTTTCTTGAATAGGAGATTTTGCTGTTCAATCAAATGTAAATAGTCAATAATCTGTCTTTCTATAGCTAACAAATTATGATAAGCATCATTAAAATCGTTGCGGACATCTGCAATCGTTCGCGCCATTTGAGGATCCGATGTCAAGGCGAAGAATGCCTTATCCGTATCCATCAGTTTTTCGCACTCCTCTATAAGTTTACGAATACTATCTCTTTTCTGGTCTAAGTTATTAAGACGTTGTTTCTTAATCTCGTAATTGGGTTCTTGCTTGTATGCAGTATCTACATTGCGCTTTAAGTCAATAACATTTTTCAGTGTCCTTAAACCGATGTCTCGCAGCTTTTTGCGAATCGTATATAGATAACTGAACTTGCGTTTCTCGTTTGTCTCTTTGAGGTAATACGTGATGTTATCTTGTAGCGTTCCTATGCATTCCTGCACGCTAGCAATATTAATCTCCTCATTAACATCTAATACATCTTCGAAGAATTTAAGATATACTTCTTCTAACTCCAGAAAATTTCCACTCTCATGTATAACTCCATAGTCTATTAGATGTTGAATCCGTTCGCGATTATGCTCTACCAATTCCAACGCCAAATCCATCGAATATACATGGGTCTTGCGGTCACCGAAGATGTCACGCAGTAACTTCTTCTCCCTGTTCAGCCAAGAAACAAGGTCTTCAAGCGTTCGGAACTGTGATTGATTCTCCATGGTTGTTGTTTTATTAGCAATCTTTTAATGCTTCTTTTCTTTCTATTCGTGATTTTGTGTCTCGGTCTTCTCTCGGTTGTGAGTCGGTCATCGGTCGGTGGATGGATGCGCGGTGATGTAACGGCGGTTGGAGTCATGAATCTTGGCTCCCGTAGGACGTAACAAGTCAGCATCTACCAACTTATTGATATACTGATCCAATGTTTTGGTATGATATTTGACTCCCACCATATCCAAAATTTCCTGTGCCGTGCGTGGCGTTTCGTCGCAGAAGTCTAACACTTTTCGTTGCTTAGTAGTCAGGTGAGGTTTGACACTTTTTGAGTCAAGGTCTGACACTTTTGGGGTCGGGTCTGACACTTTTTGTTCCGCTTGGTTACTTTCTTGTGCTTGCTCTGTTACTTTTTCGGCCGGGTTTGACACTTTTTGGGGCTGCTCTGTTACTTTTTCCTGACGGTAGATGATAGTCCGGAAGTCGTCCGCTTGGATAAATTCGGGTGTGCGGAGACCAAGGGCTTCGCAGTCGGCAATCATATCCGTAGTACCCGTTCCCAAATGCTCGATATAGCCTGCCATAAAAAGCGGATGAGCCAGTACGGGGTTGGTCGGCTCGGAGCGATGCACTTCATGCAGTTTCTGAATAGTAAAGCCATCGGGCAGTCTGCCGGGATTCCATATCTCCAAACGGTCGCGAAACAGCATAACTTGCACACTCGCATTGCTGGTATAGTCACGGTGCGCCACGGCATTAGCGATAGCTTCCGCAACCGCACTCTCGGGCAGTTCGTATTCCACCGGAGCGTCAGGCGAGAGATCACGTTTGCCAACCCGTGCGTCAATACGCGACATGACAAATCCAACCGCCTTGTCAATCATCTCAAAGAGCGAACCGGTAAAGACTTGGTAATTGCGGATGGGCTTTTCCACTTTCGTGCCGTAGAACTGAGCACAGCGGACTTCCGACGTGCGGAAGAAGCGTTGCGGATCTTTGGCAAAAAGCAGTAAAGCAGAGTTCGTCAGACGACCGTCATCTGTGAGCACATGGAGAGCGGTGAAGATCTTCTCAATACCATCTTCAAAGTTCAGAGGGAAATTGCGTTTCTTTTTAGCGCGATTCACAAAAGTACGTACTTTCTCCGGATCGATATCGTCATACGTGGCTACCGAATGAGCCGCTGCGTCAAAAGGCACACGGCGGATAATCTCTTTCTGAACCAGATAATCCACGAGCGAGTTATACACAGCGGTACGCAGTTCTTCGTAAGAGGCAAAC
>JAEEGL014576731.1_pt1 | contig 10585 bp, 11 predicted proteins | sample 9134231 | NCBI WGS metagenome assembly JAEEGL01 (sample SAMN16246548, study PRJNA631951) | gut metagenome | biome: gut microbiome; feature: rumen; material: fiber-attached | host: Bos | place: Iran: Karaj | collected 2018-10
GTGAGGCGGTTCAGCCATTCCGCCGTGTGCGTGGCCGATACGGAGGCATAGTCCTTGCGGAGAATCTTGTCGATCAGCCGCTGTTTAAACATATTCTCGATATCGCTCTTCGCCAACTCATTTAACCAGCGGATGACGGCCGAAACCGCCAGCTGGGCAAGGACAAGAAGGATGATCAGGAGCACATAATGCCGAAAATCGGCCGCGTTCTTGCCCACCGCGCTATCCACAATGGAGCGAAGCAACAGCGCGTAGACCACCCCAATGACTCCGGACAGGCCCTGGATCAAGGTAAGCGCTGCGATATAGCCTTTCTTCCTCCCGGTGACGCGCCATAGCCAGGTGATTGTTTTATTCATTTTCGCGCCACCCTTCTATCATCTATCCTTCCTCCCGGTGACGCGCCCCAACCAGGTGATTGTTTTATTCATTGTCGCGCCGCCTTTCTATCATCTTTTACCAGCCCAGGCACATCGCGCTCAAGCAGATCATTTGTGACTGCCCAACGCCTGAACAGGTACGATCGTTTTCATTCCTGCTCTACAGATGAGGGATTGTTCTATCCATCTGCAGCCCCAGTGCCTCGATCAGTTCGCGTTGCTTTTCGCCATGCTTTTTCAGTTTCCAGACATCCATAGGGTTCTTTTTATTCTGCCACAATTCCCCCAGAATCCGGAACGATTGATAGATCCACGCAAAGGGCCTTAGCACCTTATATTTTCTTGCCGCTTTCCATCGACTTAAACCGCCCGCCTGTAAGCGCTTCAAAAAGCCGCCTTCTGCCGCGACTGACAGGCTAAAGCCAGAAATTCGACCATCCAACCCCCCCTTCCGGCCAAAATTCCCCTTTTCAAGAATATAGGCGAGCAGCTCGTCCACCGGAAGAGAGGCATCCTCATCCACCATCTTCCTTAATCCAAGGTATTTCTGGCACAAGACGGCTGTGGTTCTGGCCAGCTTATCCACCCCAGCCTCCTTTAATAAAGGCTGAAGCTCCTCCCACTTGTCTTCCGGAAGCGTGTGCGCATACATCATCCAGTCGATGATCTGCCGCAGCCCAAGCCCGGATCTTAAATGTTGATCGATATGCAGCATCAGGACCAGACCATTTAACGTGACCGGTAAAGTGGGGAAGCGATACCCCTCGATTTCGTGCCACTCCCTCGCGTCAATACCTTCCTCGAAGCGGGACATCCACATCTCATCCGTTTCGTCAACCAAGGGAATGCGGCGATGCAATTCAAAACAAATATGGTTTTTGGCATACCCGTAATGGTGGCTGACAAAATCCTTCTCATGAATCAAAACATACCCGTTTTCTTCCAGCAACGCCGCCGCTTTCTCAAAATCGGGTCGTTTTACCAGGAAATCCACATCCCCCATGGCCCGGAGCGTCGGGCAGGGATAGGCCATGGCGGCTGCCGCGCCTTTTAAAATCACACAGGGGATGTCGTTCGCTTCCAGGAGCTGTAACAGCTCGTCCTGCGCGTGCAGGACGCGAACCCACTGCGCCTGCGAAGACATGCAAAACAACCGCCAGGAAGGCGCGTCTATGTGAGACGGAAGCCACTCCCCCGGAAGGGCAGCCACGGTCTGCTGCTTCATCTCTTCAAAAATGGGCTCCCATTCCGCCACGGGAACCTCTTCCCCGGTAAACAAAGATGCCCGAAGGATATCAAACATATCTGCCATTATATTACCTACTTTGTTAAAACACATCCGCGTACCAAGAAACGCTACTGTCCGCGGTCTCTTCCAAGCAGCTTTTTAAGAAGCGGAAGGATGCCCATCTTCCGGGCGAGCCGGGCGGCAAGACGCCGGCAGCGGTTATACAGAAACCGCAAGGGATAGATGGCGCACCAGATCCGCACATAGCACAGGTAGCTCGTGTCCGTCACGCTATAAACCATACTCTTGCGCTGAAAAGAAGTCAAGACTCCTATGACAGCCGAATCCGGAACATGCTCCATCGAAAAAGTATTATCGCCACGGATCAGGTAGTACCCCTCCTTGACATCCATGACACGGTGCAGCACAAAGTCCTTCCCGCGCTTATACAGAGCAACATCGTATTTTTTTAAACGCGTTTCAGGGACTTGGATCGTTACCAAGTCCCTGTCCTGACGCAACATCGGTTCCATACTTACGCCCTTGGTTCTGTAAACCAGGGAACCGTCTCGGGCGAGGAGGTCTTCAAAAGTCATAGTTGTTCTTCCATTGCCCTCTCACAAATGTGACAGAGGCCCGTCCCCTGTCACAAAACGTGACACAGGCCCGTCCCCTGTCACGCCCTTATGTTATAAGTGTTTTCTTTGCTCTGCTACTTCATTGAAAGCTTTATGTGGCCTGGCCACATTATCTCAGCCTGATCTTCTGGTTAGGATTGTTCGTTTTCTCCGGATAGCTGTATTCTGCAAGTCCATTTTCAAGCAGTTCCTTCACAATCGTTCGAACCGTATCCGTCAGCTTAGCGTACCCAAGTTGTGCTGCTATCTCTCTCATAGAGAGTTCCTTCTGCCTCAATGCCACAACGATAAGTTGTCTGATTTCCTCCTTAGTTCTGCGGCTGTTTTTCCGTCTTTCCGGCTGAACAGGCTGCTCGAATCTTTCATGAACAAAAACCGGATGTATCGGCAGAATCACGCGAAAATATGAACGCCTCTCATCTGTCCTGAACTCAGGCAGATCAGAGCCATTCTGTTTCATCGCATTTACGATCAGAGGAATACCCGTATTCCGACCTTCGACCATTTTCAGTTCTTTCAGGAAGTCGCCAATTCTCCTGTTCCGGTATCTGCTGGAAATCAATACCCGATTTGCAAGGTCTTCATCTGATATAGACATATCCGGCCCGGGAATGCTCAGTATTTCCATCGCTTCAGGAGTAATCGTAACTGTCACCGGTTCGTGAATCTGGTAAGACCTGTGATAAATCGCATTGCTGAGCGCCTCCTCCACAGCACGATATGGCCAGTTGAATATGCGCACCGCCTCTGCCTGATCGGGAAGTTTGGTTATGTATTCTTCAATCACTGAGTTTTTTATAAACGACAATGCATCCCTCAATTGCTTATCCAAGGGGCCCTTAAATCTTTGATGTCTTTCTGGGCTTGACTTTGGACAATCCTCTCCATAGACAACCGGTCTCTTTATCACATCACGAAACATCTGTTTCTGAGCCTCGGAAAGCACCTGCGGAAGAACAACCCTTGCATTCCGATGAAATTGAACCAGATCTCCACTTCTGTTGTAAACATATTCCTTTCCAAAGCGCCTTAACGGGTTTGTCTTCGATCCCGGCTCTCCTTCTTTAGGATTTGTCATTGCAGCATATTTCCCCATAATCGGCTCTTTCACTTTGGCTCTGTAGAATCTTATACCGTGTATCATGCTAGAATTCTGCTTTATGGGGCCTGGCCACATTATTCATACACCACGCATCCTGGCTTCCGCTTTAGCCGCCTTGTACGTGGCGTGTGGCCTCATTTCAGGCCTATGCCACGTATCCCAGAAGCTATATGACAAGCAACCTATACGGATTCCCTGCCAGTTCTTCCTTCAGAATATCCAACACAGCTTCCCTTGACTCAAGATAAAGATCTGTATCTGCATCCATGAGCGCTTCATAAACGGTCGTTTTCATTAACGCCTCAACAGCTTCATCCCTGGAACATCCATTCTCCTTCATGATTTGTTCTACTAGAAAAGCCGCTATACTCCTCATAGTTCTTTTCTGTTCTGTACTGGTAACCATTATCCCACCACCTGTCTTTTTATCCTGTCAAACGTTAACGTTCCAACTGCTTTCGCAGTCCTGAAGAAATATTGTTTTGGCAAATTCTCCGATTTCAATTCTGCTATCACTTTCTCGCATATTTCGTCTGAATAATCGGATTCTTCCAATTCGTCATAATACTCATTGATGATCGTTGTCGTTTCGGCATCAGCCGTAGGCCCTATTACAATATCGTAATCATGTGCACACCCATCGCATTTTCGGTTCCGTATAATAAAACGAAGTCATTCTTTATCTGCCTTTTCAAATACTTTTACCTGCAATCCCTCCGTATCCTCACTGTAAATCAAATTATAACGGTATGCAACAATAGGCCATATCTTGATACCCTTTTTGGTTTTCAACAGGTTCTGTCTTTTTTCTGCGATGCTTTTGTTTCTGATCGCCAGTCTCTCAGCATGTAACGAAACAGCGGTTGCATAAAATCCCTTTCCAAAGTCTTTGAATCCTTTTCCTTCGGACACGTCAATCTTAGCAAAATCGTAAATGGATCCATGGTACAATTTTTTCAAACAACACAGCCCCCCTGCATCTCAATATAGTCCTTCAAATCATTGATAATGCCCTGATTCCCCGTTGAATTATAGCTTTCATAGCAAACATCAATATAATTCAATACATCATATTCTTTAAAAATATCTGACAACTCGCAATAGGTTTTCTTCCAGGCTTCCGCCATAATAGGAATCAAAACCAATTGCATATTAAGTACTTCCTTATCCCTTTTACTTAAAATAGAAGCCCTTCGTATGCTTTCACCGCATTCTTTTTTCTTTTTCCGTTCAGTTTCTGCCCTAAATTCCATCAACCGTAGTACATACTCCGGCATCTTCCTTTTTCCTGCCTCCCAGTCAGCAACCGTTCTATAGGGAATACCATAGTAATCGCAAAACTCCTTGCGATTCATACCCATATCCATCCGTAATTTCTTCACTTCATTTACATAATCCATTTTTTTCACCTGTTCCTTTATGAACACATAATAGCATATATAACGCATTGCGTCAATGTCTATTGAAAACATTATACACAGGCTGCAGGCGCATTGTGTTTCGCACTCGTGACTATATGTGACTTGTAACAAAAAACGGCCCTCGGAGGTTCACCCCTTAGGCCGTTAATGTCAGAAACTATTCTGTTACACGCTGTCTGCTTTCCATCTGTCTCCCAGGCAAACATCTGAAACTGACAACAGCTGTGCGTAACTTCCGATTTATTCCATTCCCGCCGCTACACCGGCTTCTACGCAGGAAGTATCCTCGGCTACGCTGCCGCCGGACACACCCAGGCCGCCGATCTGCTTACCGGCTGCGTTGTAAACCGGCAGACCGCCGCCAAACTCTACGATACGGCCGGCATGCTGAACGGCAATGCCCTGCAGCTCCGCGCCTTCGATAGCCAGATCCTTCACAGTCGCGCTGGGCATCTTCAGGGAAACAGCCGTAAAGGCCTTGTTCGGGGAAATCTCCAGGCTGGCCAGGAGGGAATCCTCCATGCGGTGCAGAAGCACCAGGTTTCCGCCCATATCCACGAAGGAGATAACCATGGGAACATTGATCTCAATAGCCTTCTCTTCTGCCGCTTCCGCCATCTTCATAGCCAGGTCAAGCAGTTCACCGCCGGAGGCTGCCTCGATGGCTTCGCCGGCTTCATAGGCATCCAGGCCGGCCTGCGCGCAAGAGGTGTCTTCCGCCACGGAACCGCCGGACACGCCAATGCCGCCAATCTGCACGCCATCCTTGTAAATCGGAAGGCCGCCGCCAAACTGAACGATCTTGCCCGCGCTGCGAACCGCGATAGCCTGCAGCTCCGCGCCTTCCGCCGCCAGTTCCTTCACGGTGGAGGTGGGCATCTTCAGGGCAACCGCCGTAAAGGCCTTGTTCTGGGAAATATCCATGCTGGCCAGAAGCGAGCCTGCCATACGATGGAACAGAACAATGTTGCCATCCATATCCATAACCGTGATAACCATAGGAACGCCGATTTCCACTGCCTTGTTCATTGCGCCGGCAACCATAATCTTTGCCGCATCCAAAAGTTCTCCGCGAACTGTCGTTTTCTCTTCCATAGCAATCTCCTCCTCTTCCGCTAAAACATTCGTACCCATCAGACTCATGGCAGCCAGGCTGGCTGCGCCTGCCGCCGTACCCTTCATGAAGTCTCTTCTAGTGATCTCAACCATTTCTCCACTCTCCTTTTTTTACTTCACCGGCTCCCCACCGGCACTTTTATTGTATCATAATTTGTACATGCTTCAAATTGTTTCTAAAAAGAAGTCGCCATGGCAGAATAGAGGTTCGAGAAAAATCTGGTTTATCGCATTAAGGGACAAGCAAACTTCTGATATCAATATACGCGAGTACACTGTCGTCTGTGTAGGTATTGTGGACGTATTCACAAACAACCCCGTTATTCAAAGCAATATACCGATCCGGGGAACTGCACTCGTATAAGACGCGGCCATCCATGGATACCAGGACACTTGGGCCATAAACAAATTCTCCAGGGTCACATACCAAAACAGCCCCATCCTCAAGCAGCAACTTGGCAGCATCCGTGCATTGGGGTTCAAACAGAAAGTTGCCCATTGTATCTACCGCTAGCCAGTATGATGATCCTTCCTTATTTTTCGCGGAGATCACCCAGTATCCAGCTCTTGGTAGGCAATCAACAATCTCGAAAGAGCCAAGCTTCACAAAAGTATCATCGCTATACACAAGATAGCACCCGTCATATTAGCCCTCCTTCCGCTATGCCCACTCAAAGGGGTCAGGCGCCAAAGTCCTATACCCCAAAGTCCTATGCCCCAGCGTTTTTTGTATCCACCGAATACCTCTTCTGCAGATTTGGCACACCAATATTATTATCTGAGGGGGTGACTGAGGGGGTATCTGAGGGGACGACTGAGGAAGTATCAGTAGCCAAGTCGAGCCTGTTGAACGGAATGGTAACCACAATCGCGTTATCCCTAAACTCAAAAGCTTCCTGACCGTACTCCTTGACAATCCTCGGTACGCCGCGTCCGCTCTTTTCACTGATATGTAGTTGAAGAAGGATTTCCGACAATTTCTTATTCACCGGTATAGAGATACCTCCAAAGAAGCCCTCTTTCGTCTGGCCGGGAGGAAGAGTACCCAGAGAAACGATTTCGATTCGATCCTCATAGGCTGTAAGCCCACCAATCCATTTTCCTCTCGCAAATGTGACACAGGCCCGTCCCCTTCACACACATTCTTAGGCCATCCCCTACTGTGAGCTGCGGTTTAAAGCTTCACTTTTTCAGACTCCTGTTTGATAAAAGAAAACTTCTCCGGTGGAGCGGTAACCCAAAGCCTACCAACATCCAGGTGGTGCCGTTCTAAAGCACTCCGGCAGGCTGTCGCTTTCATTTTGCAAAAGGCGGTTTTGAATTCACTCACACTGATGCTCTTTGTCAGTTCCTGAGCTTTTTTCAAGTCAGTAGCCCTGACGATCTCGTCCTCAAAGTTCAAGACCTGGGCAAGATTGATAACCCTAACCTGAGAAACATAATCCTTCACATGCTGTATGTTTTTCAGTAAGATATCTGTCTTCTCTACATCAGTATCAAAAACAAATACGACCTCTGTACCCGGCGACAACGCAGTAATTGTATTTCTGGGAATCAGGTCATGTATCGAATTCTGAACAATGACTTTTCCTGGTGCAAGCCTGTAAGGATGCTGCTTATTAAGAACATCAATCAACTGCTTCTCACAAGGTCCCTCCACAAAGTACAAACACTTCTTATAGTTCATCTGGCCACCCCCTGTCCAGCTCATGAAGCCTAGACAAGTCAGGCGACGTCTCGAACATATCGTTCTCCACTGCCCGCCTGATCAGATCCGTGTTTTTTTTCAACAATTGCGAGGCCGGAATCGCCGACACGGTCCACCGTCCATTTTCCTCTTCTTTCTTCAAAAAGGTAAAAGAGTGTTTCGGCAGATTGAGATCCAGCATCTCCATGTTGTGGGTAGTAAAGATCAACTGCTCATTCGGTCCAATCCGCTCAACCATAAGGCCAAAAATCTGCTTCTCAATATCGCTCTGAATGTAGGAGAAGTGTTCGTCACAGTAGTAGAACCCTTCTTCCTTAGAAGTCATTGATGCAAGAAATACAGCAACGTCAATTCCTTCAGCAGTTCCACTGGAAAGAATGTCTCTGTTTAGCAGTTTCCCTTCCTGAATAAAAATCTCCGTACCACGACGCTTGATAAGAAAAGTATCTCTGGCTTCATTTAACTGCCTGATATCTGTCAGCGTCGGGTCGAGTGTGGAGAGAACCGCCTTCAATGTTTTCAGAAGTTCCATTTTATCCGTTCCTTCCGTCTGCATTGAACGAGCAATTTCCGGGTATGCAAAACGTGAACGAATCTCTCCAGTACGTTTCCTTATACCCAACCTATCCCCCTCAATCTCCTTTGTGCAATCGCGCAGTTCTTTTACGCAGCGCTCGTAGAAATCCATCTCTCCGATATCAGCAGTAAAATATCGGATTTTCACATCATCTGCAGCTTTGTGCATGTCACCGGTAAGACGATGCATCACAAATCCCTCGTTCACAAAATCAATGCAAAACGATGCTTCTTCTTCTGTTGCCATTTCAAGGAGCAGCGCCTCATTACCTGTATTGATAAAGCTGAAAATCTTCAGGAGCGATCTGCCTAGACTGGTCTTTCCCGTAGCATTGCTTCCCATGAGAATATTGATTTTCTTGTATCGAAAACGCTCTCTTCCCTCCAGATGCTCATCTCCAATGATTGATTTCACCAGCTTCTTTGGATATGTGAAATTGATTCTGAAATCGTCGAACCCATAGATACCTTTCAATTTTAAATCAAGTACAATCATTTCGCGTCTCCTCGTTTCTTCCACTATTTAGAACTAATGATACGCGGTTTTGAAAGAAATGTCAAGACACCCCGAAATATCTTCAGGAGTCATTCAGAGAAAATTTACCCAACAAGCTTCTATTCCCCCACACAAGAAAAGAAGCTTGTTCTGCCTCATAGTGCCAAACCCTCAGTGTTACCACTGCCGGCCCAAGGTCGCTACTGCTGTCCCGGCTCAGGACTTGGCAGACGGGGTTTCCACCCGCTAAAGAGTATACCCTTGTCTGGGCGTCCCACTGCTCCCTCGTACCATACGCGATTATGCTTTGTCATGTGTCCCCCGGTTTCTTCCATTCAGGTCATCATTGCAGAAATAGCTAAAAGCGACACCATTATATACCTCGACGATCTCCTTCCAATTGTCTACGATTATGTGAATCCTCCCCCACTTATGGAGTGCAAGCACGCCATTGAAGTGGGGGCTTCCAGGTTTTTAGAACCCAGACTTCCTATACCCTATCATACAATGCCATCCTCAGGAACTGATATCCGCAGATAACAGCCCCGCAGAAGGATCAGGCTAGGATAGGCGCGGGTGATTCGCCGCACAGGGAAGGAACTTTTGCCTTCCCTGTACACCGTCCCTTTTTGTTCTTTGTCCGGGTGATGCTCAGAACAGAGATATTTGGGGCCGGATTTTAGTTTTAATGTTCCATATATAGCCTTGCAGAGCAACTACGCTGCCGCAGGCGACTGATCTTTTGTTACATAATCTTTCAGAGTCGCCAATGTTCTTTGAGGCGTAGCCACATCTACATTATTGAATTGCTTATGGTATTCCCGTAGAAAAAACCTCGCGCCTATGTTGTAGGCAGCAGGGACACTTCCGCAAAGCCTTTTTTAATATAAGCAATAATCTTTTATGTTAGGAAGTATCGCTTGTAATGGAACTTCTGCCTTTCTATAATGCGTTTGGAACGAGGAAAACCTCAAAAAAGAAGGAGGAATAAACAAATGAGCAACCATGCAATATCCAGACGCGATTTTATGAAAACATCCACTTTTGCCGCCATGAGTATGATTGCCGCGAATGTCATGGCTGAGCCTGTCATGGCAGAGGAAGTCAAACCTCTCGAAGCAACGGGAACCATTATGGAACCCGCGAGAGAAATTCCGGCTATCGAATGCGATGTCTTTGTGGCCGGAGCGGGAACTGCTGGCGTGATTGCGGCCATTGCGGCAGCCAGAGCCGGCGCAAGCGTCGTACTGGTCGAAAAGATGCCTGTACCCGGCGGAACCTTATGCAACGGTGGAATCGGAATCAACAGCATGTTCGCGTGCCGGGAAAATCCGGAAGACGCAGAGCGTATCGTGGGAGGTCTATGCTATGAACTGATGGACCGGATGACAATGTCAAACGGTACAACCGGATTCCTTTATACTCCGAACAACGATCAGAAAACACATTACCGGATGGTTGGCGATCACGAAATTCACAAAGGTGTTGTCTGCGAGATGCTGATCGAAGCAGGTGTCCATGTGATGCTGCAGACTTATTTCTGTGGAGTACAGATGGAAGGGTCAACCATTACCGCTGCTCTGATCGAAAACAAAAACGGCCGCAGCGCGGTAGTTGCCAAGCAGTACATTGACTGCTCGGGAGACGGGGACGTGGCGGAAGCAGCCGGTGTAGAGCAGGTTGAAATCTGGCAGGACTATGACCAGGTGGTTGGCGCGCCTTGCGGCCTTGTGTTTGGCATGGGCGGTATTGACATTGACCGCACCATTGAAGAAAACCCGACTGGCGTTTATCGTGCCCAGAAACCGGAATACGTAAACGGTGAGAACCTTATGGCAAACGGCAGCATGAAGTTTGTTCACGCTAAAGATACGGAGAAATATGCCCCGCTTAACGAACTGGATATAAACTTCTTTACAA
>JAEEGL015964167.1_pt1 | contig 10585 bp, 8 predicted proteins | sample 9134231 | NCBI WGS metagenome assembly JAEEGL01 (sample SAMN16246548, study PRJNA631951) | gut metagenome | biome: gut microbiome; feature: rumen; material: fiber-attached | host: Bos | place: Iran: Karaj | collected 2018-10
CAGACATTCAGGAAGCTCCAGCTTCTTAATGCGGTTATTGTAATCCGCTTCCTTTATGATCTTTTCCAGCTCCACGCTTTCCATATCTGATTCTTTTACATCCAGCTTATTCAGCTCATCCAGTGTGGATATAAAAAGATTGGATACCAGCCCGTCAATCTGATCTGCCTTTGCCCCGATGGACTCCAGCTTTTCCTTAACAAGAGGTCTATCCTCTTTAGCTCCAAGTACTTCTGACATGGCCTTAATGGATGCAATTGGTGTCTTGATATCATGACTCAGCTGAGCTATCAGTTCCTTCTTGCTGATACTCATCTGAAGCTCGCTTTCCCTTGCTTCATTCAATCTCTCACGCATGATATCAAAACCTTCTGTAAAGGCTCCGAATACATTTTCTCTGTCCATCTCAAGCGGTTTATCCAGATCTCCTGCCGCAACTGCTGAAGCGAATTCCTTGAGCTTATCAAAAGGCCTAATAACCTTAACTTCTACCCCTAAAAGCACAATAAGAAGGAGTACAAATACTCCTCCCGCAAAAAACAGATATTTATATAGGATTGTCCTCTCCATTTTAAACCGAATATCTTCCAGCTCATTATATATTATGAGCTTTCCCACTACTTCATCATCGACCACTATATCTCTGATGGTGTCTCTCTCAGCTGTGGCATGAACTATAGTCTCTGCTCCACCATAGTTCTTATACCTGAGATTCTCATTATTATCCAGAACAGCATAATGAAAACTCTGGCCCGGATATACAAAGGAAGGGTTATCCCATTCCTTCTCCACTTTATTCAGCAGCTCGTTAACCTCAACACTTGAAAGATGTGCCACGTCACCATCGGCCTGACTCACCTGCAGTGCGAAGGGGAGTGCCAGAAGAATTACTGCAGATATTAAAACGGCGAGAATAAGTTTTCTCATTCTTTAAACATTATCCCCATTCCTCTTACAGTTTTTATGTAAGCCGGATTGTTAGGATCCTCCTCCAGTTTTTCTCTTAAATGTCTGATATGCACATTCAGTGTTCCGTCAGATACAAAGCTGTCTTCCCATACCTTATCAAATATCTCATTCTTCGGTACTACCCTGTTTTTATTTATAACAAGATAGTGAAGAAGCTTATATTCCATGGCTGTAAGAGATACAAACTCTCCCTGTCTCTTAACCGTGGATGAATCCATATCCATCTCAACCTGACCAAAGTTTATAATAGCATCGCTTTTTAATGCCCCGCCCTTTTCCGCTGCCACGGTTTTATCATATCTCTTCAGTACGGCCTTAACCTTTGCGAAAAGGACACTGAGTGAATATGGCTTTGTTATATAGTCATCGCCTCCGATGTTAAGGGCGATAACCATATCGTCATCGCTGGAACGGGCACTGATAAAAAGAATCGGAACGTCCAGTGTCTCTCTTATCTTCTTACACAAGTCAAATCCGGACATGCCACCCTTTTCAGAAAGATTGATGTCCAGCAGTATCAGCTTTGCCGTATTATCCTCGAAAAACCTCAAGGCTTCATCTGCTGTAAACACGCATTTCGATGGTACATCAAACATATTAAAGTATTCTGCGGTTGACTCTGCCAGTTCAGTTTCATCATCCACAATAAGAACACTGTAATTCATTAGAATGCCTCCAATACTCCTTGTAATCCCTTTTCGTCATATATTGCTCTGTAATACTCTACTTCATCTCTTATGATGGCATCAATGGCACTCATGCCCAGAAGTTCAACCGGTGCCTTATCATCAGTAAGTATAAGATTTCCGCCCTCATATTTAACCAGGCCTGTGTCCACCTGAGTCATCATCTGCACCAGCTCCGGGTCAGTTTCTGCTTCTATGCCTGCCTTCAGTCTTTCCAGCATGGCCGGATTATTTGAAGCAAAAAGTTCTCTGTTGGTACTGTACAGAACATCTGCTGTATAAACTGTATCAAATACCGTGCATATCGTATCTCCCAGATACTGGTTGATACCCTTCTCTCCGTCAGACTTCATATTCATGTTTACGACCATGACTCCGTCTTCAGTAAGGCGGTCCTTTACAAGACTGAAGAATTCAACGGAAGACATCTGAAAGGGTATGGTGATGTCCTGATATGCATCTACCATTATAACATCATATTTCTTCTCATCTCCTGCAGAAGAAAGTCCCTGAAGATAAGCTCTTCCATCATAGGTAGTTACCTTTATGTCCTCAGGAAGTTCGAAATACTCTCTTGCCAGATCTGTAATCTTCTGGTCTATCTCCACGCCTTCGATGGATACATTTTCAAAATAACGGCTGCACTGGGTTGCATAGGTTCCTGTTCCCATACCGAGGATCAGGATATCTATTCCATCCTTCTCCTTCATTCCTGCCATATAAGGAGCCGCCATGGCATAATCGTAGTACATTCCCGTGAGGGTCTTCTCCTTACGATATACAGACTGAACTCCGAAAAGCACATTTGTTGACAGCACAACCTTCGAATCATCTTCATACACCTGAAGATAATTATATATCGATTCTCCTTCAAATGTAAGGCCATGCTCCCAAAATGCAAAGGAATCACCATGGCCGAACACACAGGATATTATGAATATTACAGCTCCGACTACCGCCTTAACCGACTTCGTCTTACCTGCTATAAAGTAGACTATTGCAAGCAGCAGAAGGATTCCCGCAAATATAAGAAATGTAATGCTGGTTCCCACTGCCGGAATACTGATAAATGTCGGAACAAAGGTTCCGATTATGCTTCCGATGGTATTGGATGCATTGAGGTATCCGACTACCTTTCCACTGTCTGAAAGACTGTCTACGGTATATTTAACAAGGGATGGTGTAACCGTTCCCAGCAGGAAGAGTGGAAATACAAAAACCACCATACATGCTGCAAAAGCAGCTACCACAAGGAAGTTTGTGCTTATGGTAAATACCAGCAGCGCTGATATACCGATAACTATATATTTACCCACTACAGGAATAAGAGCTATCCAGATAGCTGCTATTATTATACGTCCGTACAACTTATCAGGATTCGGATTTTTATCTGCCCAGCGTCCTCCCATAATATTTCCAAGGGCCATGGCTATCATTATGGTACCAATGATTATGGTCCATACTATCTGTGATGAGCTGAAGTACGGTGCCAGAAGTCTGCTGGCTCCCAGTTCAACCGCCATCACGGACATGCCTGCAAAGAATTCCGTAAGATACAGATAAGCCTTATTCTTAAGTATTGGATTTTTCAATGTAACTCCCTCCATAATAAATGCAGGCGATGAAACAAAGGAGTCTCCCTTATGCCTCATCGTCTGCACCATAAACTAATCTTCGTCTGCACTGTTGCCCAGAATAAACTTCATAGCAACCGGATTATGATCTGTATATTCATATGCCTTATCATAATTCTGAACATAGGTGCACTGTACATTATCAGATACGATAAAACCGTCTAAGATAACTGTAAAGCTTTCCTCTGAATATGGAATGTTTGTATATCTTGTAGTTGATACCATACCCATTGCGTAATCGGTGCATTTCTTAAAACCTTCAGGAATAATATCATCCGGAAATGGCTGGCACCAACTATAGATCTTGTCTGTTCCAGGATTGAAATACTCTCTGGAATCTGTAGTGAAGTCATGATTGAAATCTCCTCCACAGATAACGTAGTTGCCCTTCTCATACTCAGCCTTCATGTCTGCAAAAAGCATTTCCAGCTGTGCGTTGCCCTGGGCTGCATCTGTTCCATAAGCAGAAAGATGCTGGTTGATAAGAACAAGCTCCTTGCCATCATCAACAGGAATCCTGCTGATACTGTAGCATCTGTCAAGATCCAGGATCTTCTTTGCGCCTGTTGCAATCGGAAGACTTCTTCTGAGTCCTGATGTAATATTGAATCTGCTTTCTGTAAGTATTCCCGACTTTGAAGCGCCGTGAGGCTCTGTGATCGGGTACATAAGATATGCAGAATCATAGTTCTGTGCAAAGATATTATCGTAACCGGAGAACTTACCGTTAATGATATTTCTCTCTTCAACCTGATAACTTCTTGTTGATCCGATATCTACCTCCTGGAAGAGAACGAAGTCCGGATCAAAAGCAAGCGCTATATCTGCTGTATTATTGATACAGTTCTCAACGCTTTCCTTTGATCTGGCACGGCTTTCCTTACCCTCATCCATGAAGAATGTAAAGTCTGCAGTATATGCGCCAAAGCCCAGATTATAGGTTACTATCGTATATTCCTCGCCGGCTTTTGCTATATCCTCAGCATCTCCTCCCGGAGTAAGTGCGAAATTATCCTCTATTCTTGAGTATGACAGGAATACATATGCCACATATCCGCCTGCCACCAGTATTACAAGCAAAACCAGCATAAGCGGCAGCTTCCACCACTTAAACTTACGTTTACCGTCCTTTTCTTTTGCCATAATCTACCTCTTTAATTTACTTTCTTCCTGTCGATATCTTCTTTATCCACTCTCCGCTTCGAAGTCTTAAATATGCCCAGAAGGTTTTAACTATCTGATCCGACTTAAGGAATACATATATCCAGAAAGCCGAAAGATGCAAATAGAATCCGGCCAGAATTCCCAGCGGAATGGCAAGTACCCACAGGAATATGTTATCTGCCAGCATCAGTATCTTGGTATCTCCACCGCCACGAAGAACACCCTTGGTCATAATGCTGTTAGTTCCCTGAAAAACTATGATAAGGCTTATCGACAGCATCAGTTCCTTAGCTATTGATACAGCCTCAGGGCTGACCTTATCATAAAATCCAATGATCCAATCGCTGCATAAAACTATAAAAGCCGCAGACATGAGGCCCAGAATCAGACCCAGTCTGAAGAATTTATAACCCTGCCTCTGAGTTCTTTCTCTATCACCCTCACCGAGAGTGATTCCGGTCACTATGGCACCCGCCTGACTTACACCGGATATAACAACCGTACTCAGCTGCTGGGTAACACTGGTGATAGCATTTGCAGATGTAAATGCTTCCCCAAGATGTCCTATAACCATTGCCACCGAATTGTTTCCGATGGCAAGTATTCCATCACTGATAAGTACAGGAATACTTATACGTATATACTCCTTAATGAGGGAGCCCGTATTCATAAAGAAATCCTTCGCCCTGAAGAAAATCTTTCTGTCATATATAAGGAGATAGCCCACGATCAGTGTAAACTCAAATATTCTTGCAATCAGTGTTCCAAGAGCCGCTCCGGCAACACCCATTCTCGGAGCTCCAAACTTTCCAAATATGAACATATAATTCATGGAAAGATTTACAAAAAATGCACCGATGGATACAAGCAGCGGAAGCAGAACCTGTCCCACACTCCTTAGAGCAATGGTCGTAACCAGTGACACTCCAAGGAAAAAATATGTAACTATTGAATATCTGAAGTAAGTTACTCCCTGTTCTATAACCTCCGGGTTATCTATATACATTCTCATGATAAGTCCCGGCATAACTAATGTCGCTGCAGCAAAAACTGCTGCCAGAAGAATGGTGAGTCTGAGCATCAGGGTTACTGTCTGCCTAAGGGCAACACCCGCCTGCTGTCTCTCATATTCATCCTGCTCATATTGTTTCATTCCCCAGTATCTGGAAACCAGAACGGAGGCTCCCATTCCAAGTCCCATACAGAATATCTGATATACACTTATGAAAGAATTCGCCAGTGATGTAGCTGACAGGGGATTATCTCCAAGTTTTCCGACCATCATGGTATCCAGCATATTTACACCGATCGTGATCATACTCTGTGCCGCAATCGGCAGTGCCAGCTTGAATACCTTCTCGTAAAATACTATTGATTCACCTGTTTTATTCATATTTATCTTCTTTCCAACCCAGTCCACTAGTAATTATGCCGTAATATCAGTGTTAATTCAAATATTTTTTTATATCATTCATTTGCATGATGTTCTCCAAATGAAAATTATGTATTATCATAGCATCAACTGATTCATATCAGGTTAAAGGTTTTTTTATAGGGGAGGATAATCAAAATGAAGAAAAACCCAGTTGGTACACTTATCGTTCTTGTAGCAGCAGTTATATCATGCTTAGCTATTTTCTTACCATTCTACTCAGTAGATATATTCGGCGAGAAGCTTACAGTAAGCCTTTTCAATGCTGATGGTGTTCAGGTTATAGCTATTGTATGGTTAGCATTCATTGCTCTTGCACTTATCTTTGCTTTAGCAGGTAAGAAAGCACTTGTACTTGTATTCGGTATCCTTTCAGGCGCCGGTCTTTTCCTGTCATACACAATCAACAACGGCCAGCTTAAAGATCTTGGCGAGCTTGGTTCACTTGTAGATAAGGGAATCGGAAATACTCTTACAATCGTTGGTGCAGTATGCATGCTTGCTGCTGGTATCATCTACGCTGTAACAACAAAGGCTGAATAAATACTAAACAGTTTTTTCAAAACAGATTGAAAGAGCGTGGAACTTCAAAGTTCCACGCTCTCTTTTTATCCTATGTTTGTCGGAATTATCAATGTCACTTCCGTTGTATCTTCAGCCTCCCAGGCCTTCATAAATATATCTCCCGACAGAGCCTCTGCTATCTTTCTTGATACATAGAGGCCTATTCCCTGGCCTTCAGTACTATGAGAATTGGAGCCTCTCCAGAAACTCTTAAAGACGTAGGCTGTCTCTTCCTCTGAAAGTACATTTCCTTTATTCTTAACCGTAATAAATACATCCTCATCCTGACGGCCCATTATAACGCTTATACCCTGGCCCGAGCCATACTTGATCGCATTTTCCATGAGCTGGGAGATTATGGTATAGATTCCATCTTTATCGCTGGTCACCAGCGGATTGTTTTCACACACGGTCTCAAATGGAATATGAAGCAGCTCAGCTCTTCCTGAATATTCCTTCTTTACCATTTTCATAAGTTCTTCCAGATAGAAGGACTCTATCTTCGGCGTGTAGTCCACATTATACTCAGCGCTCTTATCCATAATGTCTTTTACAAGAGCTTCCACCTTCTCAACATTACGGCTGATCTTTGCTGCAGTCTCCGCATCCTTCTCATTAGGTTTTTTATCCTCATGATAGATGCCCCGCTCTATGGCTTCTGCATACAGCTTGATATTGGAAAGAGGCGTTTTGATGCCGTGGGCAATGGAGATTATAAGAGTCTGTTTCTCCTTCTCCATAATATTCAGGGAATTCTCCTTATGCTTCATCTCATCCTTCAGCATATTCATTCCCCAGACATACTTTCCAAAGAGCCTCTGCTTCGACTCAGGAATTCCCGTTTCTATCCTTCCCTTTGCTATCTTTTCCGGATATTCAGAAAGCCTGTTGAACGGCCTTATCATAGTATGATACCCAAGAAGAATAATCAGGATAACAGCAAAATAAGAGATGAGGAGAATTATCCCTGTCATCTCTATCGTAAAGATCCGATTATTGGAACTATATATAAAATATAAGAATCCCCTCAGTGTCATGTTTGAATCCCGGGACGGTCCGAAAACCGGCTGAATGTACGAAGCATCAGCATCTATCCTGTGAGGAATTGCATTTATACTGACAATACGTATCTCATCAGGAATCGCCTTCTTAACATATTCCTGACTGTAAATATCCAAATCAGGAATCATATCCGGACTCAGTTCACTGTCTTTTTCCAGTCTGTCTTCCACATCTGAGGTGATCCGGTTCATTACCACAGTTCTCATACCCTCTTCACAATTATAATAATTTGTGATCACTCTGTATGAGATAAATGCAGCTAAGATAAATACTGCGGTAATGACAGCTATCAGCTTAACTATGGTCTTCAATTGTCATCACCAAATATATATCCCTTTCTCCAGACTGTTTTTATAATCTTCGGTGAATTAGGTTCTTCTTCCAGGCGTTCTCTGAGCCATCTCACATGAACATTGAGAGTTGCCTGTTCCACAAAAGCATCCTTCCAGACTGCATCATAGAGCTCATCCTTATCCAGAAGCCTGCCCTGGTTCTTCATCATATAAAGCAAAAGTTCATAGAGTTTTCCTCTTATATCGCACTCTTCACCATCTTTATACACTGCTCTTTTACTTTCATCTATCGAAATATTCTTATACTCAAGAACCTCTGAATTCTCTATCTTCGTCTCACTTCGATGAAGCAGTGCCCTGATCTTCGCAGTGAGGATCGGTATAGATACCGGCTTTTCTATATAGTCATCCGCTCCCAGGCGGTAACCCATAAGCTTACTCTCATCATCACTGCGGGCACTCATCATAATGATAGGAATGTCCTTATGTTCTCTTATGGCAGAGCATGCAGTAAACCCGTCAATTCCCGGAAGCATCAGATCCAGGAGGATAATACGGGCCAGGCCGCCCTCCAGAAATTCGATTCCGTCTTCGGCCGTTGCCGCAGCTCTGACCGTGAAGCCTTCAGCCTCCAAAAAATCCTTGAGCAGCCCACGCAGCTCATAATCATCCTCAATAATAAGAATATCCATCATAGCCATAGTCCCTTATAAACAGCTTGAAGGCAGGTGCGTGCTTCAGAGGCGCGTTTTGCCGGTTGAAGCGCGACATCCTGATTCAAGCTGTTTTAATGTTCCAGCCTGTGCAGTGAGTGAGCATTTCAGAGCCCTTATAAGGGCGGTTGAAATGCTGCATCTCGTGCACATGCGTCCGTATATTAATCCAACTTAATACGTATGTACTGCGGATGATTCACAACACCTTCTGTCTGTGTGAAGCACGCATCCAGCTCCCCTGTTCCATAATCATATATGATCGTCTGATACACATTCTCAGAATGAATCTTCTGATACCTGGATTCCTTATCCTCAGTCTCCCTGGTCACTATATCCTTCACGTCTGCCATTGTCAGCTTTTCCTTCTCTCCGACCCAGGCATTAAACTTTGCAAATCTTACGAAGTTATGTCCCTCTCCTGTGAAGATATCCGCATTTCCTTCTGTCATAAAAGAATTGATCACACACAGGCTGTCCGGATTATCCCAGGTTAGGCCATCCATAAGAGGTGTATCCCCGTCACGGAGCACGGAATGTCCATATATTATCTTATCTTCCGGAGAGTTCTCCTGTCCTACCTTCAGTGATGCGACTGTCTCATCCTGCACGCAGTCCTCAGCAACAAAGCTGTTATCCTTATCTGTAATTATAATATTATGTGAAAAAGTAAAGTTCTTACTTTCCGATACCATATACTCTCCGACACTTCTCGCATCATCCATATTTTCAAGAGCATATCTCAATTCATAAGTATAACACTTTTTACCATCACATACATAATCATCTCCTGAACCAACATCAAGAATTCCAGCAAATACACCTGTCTCGCTGACTCCCGTTATTACATCCAGCATTCCCATAACAGCAAAGGTTGTATAACTGTTCTTACCCTCAGGCATCTTAAAGTGGCATACTGCCTGGCCGAGACACATCTGGTTCTCGCTTCCCAGAGTCCATTCAAGAGTTCTGCTGACGATTCTGTCACCTGATACAGTTTTATCTCCCCATACAGAAAGAGCGTTGCAGTTTGTTCCTCTCAGGCAGTCCGGAACCATCTGCATAAGTATAGCCTCCTCATAGCTTAAGATTCCGTCCTCATTAAAGCCTTTCTTTCCCTCTGACATGGTAGTTGCAAAGCCTTCCATCTCATCTCTGTATTCTTCCGGAACATTGATAAGAAGCTTATCTATTCTTTCACTGACCGGTGAATAATCTCCATTAAGATTTGGAAATGCCATCTTTATATTTTCATACAGATAAGGCTCCAGCAGTTCTGCGTACTCAAGATCGATCTTCTTAATAGTCTCTGCATAAGCACTTCCTGATGCATAATAATCTCCATCTGTATTATCAAGATATATCTCATAATAAGACGGCTTCTTCTCTATGATGCATCGACCATCCTCTGACTTATAAACTTCCAGTGCTTCTTCAACAACTGCCTCTTCACCAACATAGCTTTCTGTACTAAGCGTACTGCCAACCTGTGTAAGACTGCTCTCTGCATATGCCTCCTGAGTATAATCATCATAGGTGATCATATCTCCTTTGCAGCCTGTCATGGAAAACATCATAGCCCCTGTAAGTACAAGGGCAGCTGTCCTTCTCAGTCCCATGGCAGCAGGACCGTTTCCTTCTTTATTTTTTCTGTCCACGTTTATAAACATATATTACCATCCCTGTTCCATCAGCCACTTGTTGATACGATGCTCACGCTGTGTGAGCTCTGACTCATCCTGCAGCTTTCCTAAAACTACCTCACCTTCAATATGTCCATCAATAAGATATATAACTCTATCACTGGCAGCTGCAACTCTTGCACTGTGTGTAACCATCATGACTGCAGTGCCTTCTCTGTTTACCTTTATCAGTTCTCGCATAACTTCGCCCGCTGCCTTTGAGTTAAGAGCACCAGTAGGTTCATCCGCAAAAAGAACCTTAGGGTGATTTATCAGAGCTCTGCAGAGACATGCACGCTGCAGCTGTCCGCCGGATACTTCTGTTATCTCATTATCCGCAATCTCCATGATACCCAGACGGCGCATCAGCATTTCAGCTTCCTCAC
>JAEEGL017039227.1_pt1 | contig 10585 bp, 10 predicted proteins | sample 9134231 | NCBI WGS metagenome assembly JAEEGL01 (sample SAMN16246548, study PRJNA631951) | gut metagenome | biome: gut microbiome; feature: rumen; material: fiber-attached | host: Bos | place: Iran: Karaj | collected 2018-10
ATGAAATGTCCGGCGTGCGGCAAGAGGAGTTATCAAAAGAAGGTTCTTACGAAGGATGTTTCAGATGATGACAACACAGACAGGAAGTAAGTTATATCTGAATAAAATCACATTATCAAATTCACGGTTGTTAATAAAATGACTGATTTTGTTAACTATTAACACTTTGTTCATAATTTAAGTGAAAAGCGCCGCAAACGTTGATTTTGCGGCGTTTCTGCTAATAGGCAACCGGTTGGGTAGATTTTGATGCGTTCTATGGAGTCCGGCAATATTGCCCGGAATATAGAGATATACTATAATATACTTAATAAAGGAGAAGAACATGGCTATTATCCCTATTAAAGATATACCTCAAACAAGAAGCCTGGCACCGACACAAAGGGACTTCATACGCGCTGACATACGGGAAGCTATAAAACTTGGTGTGTCAAAATTTGAGTTCGATGGAGAATATTACAAATATAAAACGCTCAAAAACAACGCAAAAGAGGCCTTCAAAGCGCTCTTTATCAATGAGATATACAATCCCGGAGTTGCAAAAGCTGAAAAACGCCTGAAAAAAGAACTACCTGCTGAAACCATTACGCTCCCCACATATGACAAATATATCGATAAAGCGGCAAAATTCTCAACAGTAAAATCTCAAGACAGAGTACATGTATATTGTGCGCTTGATCTCAATCTTATAAACGGGATAGACGGCTATTTGTATATAGATGCTCTTAAAGCGTTATATAAGAACTTGCCTAAATAAAACAACGTTTAGAAGCTACACAGCAGGGATGGACCGCAGAAGAAATGCGGTCTATTTTCGTATTATGTTATATACTATCATAGGTTACAAGGTGATTGTCTCGGGCACTGTTCTTTGATAAAATAATAAAATGACGGTTCTTATTGACATCAATGGTGGAGAGCATGATACGGAAAAAAGAAAAATCTGATGTGTTCACCGGAGCGGTCAGGCTTGTACTGATACTGCTGTTTGTCTTCAATTTTGTGATGATGCTTATTGCGGCTCTTGATAGGAACAATTCCGCTGAAGCGTCAATCGGATCGTTCGGAACAAAAGATTTCAACATGGGATGGGTTCTTACATATAACGGGACGAGCAGTGAAATATCGCTCCCGATGTATGTAGATGCATCTGCCGGTGATGAGATCGTCATATCAAATACACTCCCGTCAAACCTTTCCAACGGTATGAGCCTTATGGTCAGGGCGTCCATGGAGGATGTCGTTGTAATCATAGATGGACGGATGCGAGAAGAATACTCAACAAATTCCGTTCCGGGCATGGGGTATTACATACCGAGCGCATATGTCGTGGTGCAGATCGATGAGCACGATTCAGGCAAGCCGATCACGATTCAATATACGGTCAAGACAAAAGGAAGACTAAATGAGATAACGATAGGCCACGGCAATAATGTATGGTTTGGACCGATCACGAGCAACCTTGTTGTTAATCTGAGCGCGCTGATGGTATTCGTTTGCGGTATTTTTCTGACGCTTGCCGCGCTGACCCTGGGGAGGAGATACAGGACGGATGCGGCAGGATACCTTGGACTTCTTGTTCTTGATGTGGCCATGTGGATGTTTTCCGAATCTGCGATAAGGCAGATCATATTCTCACGTCCGTCCATGTCGAGCATTTTCTCATATATCACGCTTGAACTTATCGGTGCGCTCGCATGTATGTATTTTGATGAGGTGCAGCACCGGGTCTATCACAGAAGGTATGTTATCGCAGAAGCGGTTTGTGCGCTTGGCATAGTGATCAACCTGGTGCTTTATTATACCGGAGTGTGTGAACTCTATGTCACCCTTCCGTTTATGCATGTGATTGAGGGCGTGTGCGCGGTTCTTATAATCATTAATACTGTTTCTGATGTAAGGAGCGGACGAATCAGGTCGTACCGTATCAGCATGATCGGAGGACTGTTCTTTATCACCCTTTCCTTTATAGAACTGTCGAGGTTCTATTTCTCCGAATTTGTGATCTTTGGAGGCTATGTATGCATAGGTCTGATCGGACTGATGATCGCGACCGTAATGCAGACTATACATGATGTCATAGCAGAGACCAGGGAACATGAGCAGCAACGCACTAAAATGATGAACAGTACGCTCGAGACCATCGCCGGAGCGATAGATGCAAGAGATGAGTATACAGGAGGACATTCGGAACGTGTCGGCCTGTATGCCGGCCTTCTTGCAGGAGAACTGGCGGCTGATCACGGATTTACGGATGAAGATGTTCGCAGGATACATTACATCGGACTTGTTCATGATATAGGAAAAATAGGCGTGGCCGACAGCGTTCTCAACAAAGCGGGGAAACTCACGAATGAGGAATTCTCGCTTATGAAGAGGCATACAGAGATAGGATACGAACTGATGAACTCTATGGGCGCTGAGATAGAAGGAATTCTGGAGGGGATCAGATTCCATCACGAGAGGTACGATGGTAAAGGTTATCCCGACGGTCTTGCGGGAGAGGATATTCCTCTTGTTGCAAGAATACTGTGCCTTGCAGACAGTTATGACGCAATGACTTCAAACAGGGTCTACAGAAAGAGACTGACAGCAGAGGAAGTAAGAAATGAGCTTGTGCGATGTTCGGGCTCTCAGTTTGATCCGAAGCTTACGGAAGTTTTTCTGAGGCTTCTTGACAGGGGAGATCTGGCAGGGGCAACGATCGAAGGAATGGCGGTCAACAGGGAAGGAGTAGTCACGCAGTCTTCGATGCTTGAGGCAAGACTTCAGAGTGACCTTCTTGAAGGGTTGAAGATCATACATCCTTCCCACGTCAGGATGCTGTGTTACATGATCAAACTCAGGGAAAAGAAAGGAACCACCTATCAGGTACTCTTTGCAGGGCCGGCCGACGAAAGTCTTGAAGGCGGGGAACTGACGGCATATATGAAGAAACTGTCCAATGCGATAGCGGATAATATAACCGGTCATGATATTGCGATACGGTATTCAGACAGACTTAATGTCATAGCGTTGTGGGGTGAAGATCAGGGTCTTGCAGATGATTTTAGGACACAGATAAGTGATACTGTTACGGATGTGAGTATCACGGATGAGATTTGGATCAAGTGATGATATTAAGAAGATAAGCCTGATGAGATTTAGGTCTCATCGGGCTTTTCTGTTATAATGATATAGATATGCTTGATAAGGATGAGTACAGAAAAATATATACAATGCTTGATAAGGTAAGTCCGGTACCGTATGACTGCGGGAAACTGTGCGGCAGCATCTGCTGCAGTGACAGCCCTTTTGAAGCCGAAGATTCCTATATCTATCTTCTTCCGGGAGAAAAGGAGTACCTGGAATCTGAAGGATGCACACTTCCCATCGTTAAAGAGAGAAGGGAAGAGCATTATCTTCCGAAGTCCTGGGGAGAGTACGTTTATATCGTCAAATGTCCCGGGAGCTATAAATGTGATCGCAAACATCGTCCCATACAATGCAGGACATTCCCGCTACAGCCTTACATTTCCGACAAGGGAAAACTGGAGATGACATTGTGCTATGAGGATCTTCCCTACAGGTGTCCTTTTGTGGAAGGAAAAGAGACGATATCGGATGAGTTTGTATCCGCTACATATGATGCATGGTCAGCTCTTATAAAAGACAAGGCCATAAGAGATCTTGTGAAACAGGATTCAAAAGACAGGAACAGAACCTGATATAGTTTGGATAAAAGGAGAAGGAACAAATGGCAGATAATACTATCAAAGCTATAAGCGCCAATATCAGCGTAGGGACGCTGATAAGGCATATAAACAATGATAAAACATATAACCCCGAGAGACCGAATAGGTTTATTTTCTTTGGTGGACCATTTTGTATAATTAAGACGTCATAATAATTGGACGGATAAATCCGGCCGTTAACTTTTGAAAGGAAATGACGATATAGTTAATATGAGATAACCCCCGGGGTTTAATAACAAAGGATCGATATATGAAGAAGACAATTGGAGACTGCACTACAAGTGCGTCCAATGCCCGCGCTTCATATATCGGTTCTTTTTTTGCGCGTTTTGCACCTTGAAAAGTGCATATCGCCCACCCGCCGCACAGCGGCCATCCGGGTGCCCCGGCTAAGCACCGCCACAACCCGCCGATCTTCGGCGGCGAGCGTGCCAGGGGGATCACATCCGGGATGCAGGGAGGGGAAATTAACTGTAAACAATTCACGAATGAAGGGAGAAAGATAATATGAGAGACAAGAAGATCAAAGGTTATGACGATGTTGTTCTTGAGGCAAACGGACTTGACCTGACGGGTAAGAATCCGATGGCGAACCTGTACAGGTATGAATTCGCCCTTTACAAGGTTGTGTCATCTCTTTTTGCCGGTGTTACCTGCCGCTCAATGTGCGTAAAAACACTTGAAATGTACTTCAACGATCTTCCGCATCCCGACAGTAAAGCCGGTGCGGATGCCGATTCAGGCGAGCGGAAGAAAACCGCCTCCGAAGCTCTTATCGATGAGGTAGCAAAACTTGTCGAGAAAGATGTAATAGGAAAGATTTCGTTTCCTATGATGAATGTCTGCCGCGCCGATGCTTTTATCCTTCCGGAAGAAGATAAGAGTCACAGCCTGGTGTTTTCGGACGGGATATATTCATTCTCGCTGCGTTTAAAAATGGAGGACGGAAAACATCCGGCCGGGATCGAGGTAAACGGCGGTGCGGGAGAGCCTCAAAAAGAACCCGGAAAATAATTTTGAAAAATGTGAGCCATTTTGAAAAAAGGGCCCGTCCTTATTCATAGACGGGCAGGGCTCGCCATAAAACATTTCGTTTTTCATTCCATTTAAGGTCCGCATGAAACCTTTCAATCATGCATTTTTCCAATAATTTTTTGTGAGTACAGTCCTTGCGTGTGACTGTTAATTTGTTCCTTGAAAACTGAACAGATTAAACCAACGGTTTAGTTTCAAATCCGGACCGTTTGGTAAAATTATGGTACCGATTTTTTTCTCATTCAGATGAAGGTCCGCATGAAACCTTTCAATCATGCCGATTTCCAATTTTATCCAAAATACTTATGTACAAGGAGGGATTGTAATGACGACGATCGAAGATATCAAAAAGATATCCGAAGCGGGCTGCATCGAAGACCCGGCCAAGGTTGCCGCGATAGTCGATGAGTTCGCGAACACAAGCATGGGGCCGATATTTGCATGCGTCAGAAGGGATTTAAGGGATCTGTTTGACTGTATTGCCAGACTTTATGATCTCCAGCCGGAAGTCATCGATGAGCTTTCCTATATTGAGCTCATCTCGATGATTGATGACCTTGACGAGGTGATGGAGCCGGATCCTGACATGACGCCGGATCAGTTCAAAAGGTTCCACATTAATTTTCTCAAGTATGTTCTTCTCGAAGCACAGAAAAGTAATCTTCTTACCAAAAGCTTTCTGGGGATAAGTACCGATGCGATGAGAAAGTTCATGGAAAGCAGACACCACGATAATCTGGCGGATGATTGCTTTAATTTCATGATCGCCGATTATGAAAAGATGATCGACAGAATGAGTCCGCAATGGGTTGAAGACAACTCGCCGGCCTCTTCGACCGGAAAGATACGCGAGAGAAACATCGGAGATCTGTTAAGGCTCACGACAAAGGTGTGTGGCAGAAGCTGGAACTGCTGGACGGACATATACGGTTATCAGACGTTGCTGCTTGAAGCCTGTTCGATAGACAGAAATATCCTGTCGACCTCATTCGTTACGGCATACAGGGAGAAGGCAGATGTCGATGACCTTCCCGAGAAGTATTCGGCATTTCTGATGTTCACCGATGTTGAGCTTGATGATTATTATCCGGACGAATATGACGTTGAAAATTAGGAGGAAAAAACATGGCTAGGATAATCAAAGAAACGGTAAGAGGACTGGATCTTATAAACCTTGAGGATGAACTCCTCCAGAACAGGGAGATATTCATGACTGACCCTGTTGATGCGGATACGACAAACGAGCTGATCAAACAGCTCATGTACCTTGAAAAGGAAGACGATGAGGCAGAGATCACGCTTTATATCAACAGCCCGGGAGGGGAGGTGACAAGCGGGCTGGCGGTATATGACTACCTGACGATGATGAAGGCTCCGGTAAGGACCGTAAGCATCGGAACGGCGGCAAGCATGGGAGCGATACTGTTCCTGGCAGGCGATAAGCGGCAGATGCTGCCTCATTCAAGGATCATGATCCACGATCCGAGTTACTCACATGCAAACATGAGCGGAAAGAAACCGCATGAGATCCAGCATGAACTCGACAAGCTTAATGAGACCCGTGAGATCATTGCAAAGATCATTGCCGAAAAGACCGGCAGGACCATGGAGGAGGTCTACGAGGTTACGGCAAACGATACCTATTATAATGCGGAAGAAGCTGTGGAGTTCGGACTCGCAACACAGATAATCGATGCTAAGACACTTAGAAAGAGAGGGCAGAAATGATGGGTAAGGAAAATGTTACAACAGTAAAAAAGCAAAATACAAAGACGAATACAAAGACAGATTCAAAAGCTTCAAGAGCCGGGGCATCCGCACCCGCGATCGATCCGGGGTTCAGGATACTGGCACAGGACGTTACGGTAAGTAATGATACAAGGGTGACCGGTATGAACAACAACGACCTGATCTTCGGTCCGTCAAATGCCGGAAAAACCGGAGGATACGTCATCCCCAACATCCAGAACATATTCGGGAGCCTGGTTGTTTCCGACACAAAGAGCCAGTTGTACAGGAAGTTTTCCAAGGAGCTCAAAAACAAAGGGTATGATGTGACGGTCCTTGATTTTATCAATCCGCAGAACTCCTGCTGTTACAATCCGCTTGCAAACATCAGGAGATATCCTGACGGAAGGATACGGGAACAGGATGTGCTGATGCTGGCAAACAGCCTTGTCAGTGTAACGGCCGATGACAAAGAGCCTATCTGGCATCTGTCCGCACGTTCATATCTGGCTTTCCTGATCTGTTACTGCCTTGAAGAGATGCCGGAGGACGAGCAGAATCTTGCAACTATATGTGAGCTCAATCACGAGTTTTCAAGGCCGGGCGGAGAGCTTGCATTCGTCGAGTGGATCAGGAATCATCCGGACAGTTTTGCCACTAAGAAGTATCACGAGATAGAGTCGAACAAGCCCGCCGACAGGATGTGGGCAAGCATTCTCGGCTTTGCAAATGTCGCACTCGAGCCGTTCGAATTCTACGAAGGCCGGCATATATTCGGAGCGGGTAAGAGCATACAGCTTCGCGACCTTGGCAGGAAGAAGACGGTACTGTTTTTAAATGTTCCGGATACCGATTCGACATTTGATGCGATCATCAATATTTTCTACACGCAGGCACTCCAGTGTCTGTGCTCGGAGGCGGACGAGAGGGAGGACGGACGTCTGGCCGTGCCCGTAAGGATCATAATGGACGACTTCGCGGCTTCGGCAAAGATCAAGGACTTTGACAAGATAATATCCGTCATACGTTCACGCGAGATATCGGTCAGCCTGATCCTGCAGAGCATGTCACAGCTCTTTACGATGTACGGTGATGCCGCCAAGACCATAATGGAAAACTGCGACCATCACCTGATCCTGGGTACGACGAATGAGGATACAGCCAAGTATGTTGGTACAAGGGCATTCAAGACCCCTGAGAAGATTATGAATATGCCGCCCGAATACGCATATCTGCTCGAAAAGGGTAAGCAGGCACAACTTGTGAAAAAGATCGTACCGTACAGCACGCTTGATCCTACGGCATAACTTACCGATTACGGGGAGCGCCGATGAGGCGCTCCCTTTTGATGTCGCATCATAGTATATTTTAAGTATTTTTTACTACAGAATGGTCACAAAGTATGATAAAATACATTTTATGAAGAAATTAACGATACCGGCCGAGACACAAAGGCTTGATGAAGTTCTTGCGTTTATCGACACTTTTCTTGAAGAAAATGATTGCCCCCCCTCCGAGCAGATAAAGCTTGATATCGCTGTTGAGGAGATATATGTTAACATCGCAAGCTATGCGTATGGGGACGGATCAGGTGATGCCGTGATCACAGCCGAAATGGACGATGCGACGGGCCAGGCGGTGTTCACATTCGCCGACAGCGGCAAACCTTTTGATCCGCTTGCAAAGCCCGACCCGGATATCACGCTTTCGGCAGAAGAGCGTTCAATAGGCGGACTTGGCATATTCATGGTCAAAAAGAGCATGGATGATGTTACGTATGTGTATGAGAACGGGCAGAATATCTTAACGATCCGCAGGAAGATCAGACGGGACTAACGGGGGCTTGCCTATGACACAGCGTCAGAGCGGCCCGGATCTTATAAGATCGATCGCATGCTTCTTTGTGGTGGGTGCGCATTTCTATCTTAATATGAATTATTACAACGAGCCGATGGCAGGTGCGAAGATGTTTGTCATGACAGCATGCCGGTGGCTCTTTGTTACGGCTGTGCCTCTTTTCTTTATGCTGACGGGTTATTTCAAGAAGAACAAGAAGGCGACCCGTGAGCATTACATGGCTCTTATCCCGCTTGTCATATCGTATGTTGTCATCTCGGTAGCCAAGATGTTTCTGTATAACAGACTGTACGGGAAGATCTACGGTGTAAGGGAGATGTTTGTCAATCTCGGGAACTATCAGATCGCATGGTATATGGGACTGTACCTGTGCGTATTTTTACTCATTCCCTTTCTCAACAAAGCGTGGTATGCACTTGATACGAAAGAACAGAACATACTCATCGGAACGCTCGGCTTTTTATGCACGATATATCCCGTGTTCAATTACATAGCGCCATCATATTTCATCGGGACTTATCCGGTGCTTTTTTATTTTCTCGGTATAGCGGTAAGGGATCGGAAATGGAGGCCGAACAGAGTCCTTCTTGCCGGCATTCTGATCGCAACTCTCTTAGTAGAGGCACTTATCAGTATGAAGCTTACGTCAACGGGGACGTTTGACTGGAACCTTATATCCACGGCTGACGGAACATACGGAACGCTGTTCATATCGATATGCACGGTATGCATTTTTCTGCTGCTGTACGATACCGATATCAGATCGGGTATCGTGCGTAAGATCCTTGCATCGATCAGCGGTGTATCATTTGAGATATACCTTTTTGCAGGGGCTTATGATGCTATCATATACGGTTATCTGAAAAGATTCGTGACGGGAGCGGTCGAGGCATTCTGGTATTTCTTTGCCACAGTCCCGCTCAGTTTCCTGTGTGCTTATATTTCGTCCGTGATCTTCAGGTTTATCGTATCGAAGATCACAGGTACAATCACAAAAGGCAAGGTTTGATAAAAGGAGATTCTTATGGCTTGCTGGATTATCGTTGTGGATGATGATATCACCAATCTTAAAATGGCCGGTGAGATACTCTCAAAGAGCAAGATGCGCGTGACTGCCGTAAAGAGCGGGCAGGCATTGCTTGATTATGTTGCTGACGACGAGCACGGTTTTCCGGATCTTGTGCTTCTTGATATCAATATGCCAGAGATGGACGGGTTTGAAACATATGAGAACTTCCGGGCACTCGAAGAAAAAAAAGGTGTGCCTGCCACTCCTGTCGTCATGCTTACGGCCGATGAGGACAAGGCAAACGAGAGTAAGGGGTTCGAGATGGGTGTGTCCGACTATATCAGAAAACCCTTCGATCCCGATGTCCTTGTACGTCGTGTTGACAATATCATCAGTACCCGCGGCCGTATGCTCAAGTTCGAAGAGGAAGCCACGATCGATAAGCTCACGGGCTTTTTGAACAAATACAATGCCAACGAGCATATCTCAAAACTGTGTCAGAGCAGGCAGGGTGTGCTGATGGTTGTCGATCTCGATTCGTTCAAGCTTGTCAACGACATATACGGTCATGACATGGGTGACCGCGTTCTTGCCAAATTCTCACAGATACTTAAGGAAAACATGAAATTCCCCGCCGTGTTCGGAAGGATAGGCGGAGACGAGTTCCTGCTCTTTGCCGAGAACCTCAAGGAAGAAAAAGAGATATCCAAGTTTTCGGACGCGATCAACCAGAATCTTACTATGGAAGCACGTGCGATGATGGGAGAGGATATGAGCATACCTCTCGGTGCGTCGATCGGTGCTGTTTTCGTTCCGGAACAGGGAACGGAGTTCATCGAACTTTTCAGGCTTTCCGACAGGGCTCTTTATACTATCAAGAATAACGGCAAGCACGGATATGCGCTTTACATGGACGATGACGAAGCTGCGTCCGCGATCCCGTCTGATATCAACCTTTCGATGCTCACGACCATACTCGAGGAGAGAAACATTCCTCAGAATGCGATGTGGATGGGCAAGGAAGCGTTCGGTAATGTTTACAGATATATGATCAGATACATGGACAGATACCGCGGTACCGCATACAAGATGCTCTTTACCGCAAAGTTTATTCCGAAGGATCTGTCCCAGTCTGAGAAGCAGAAGATCATGGTCAGCCTTCGCGAACTTTTGCAGGAGTCGCTTCGAAACAGCGATATCATGATGCAGATAGGGGATAATC
>JAEEGL010025329.1_pt1 | contig 10584 bp, 6 predicted proteins | sample 9134231 | NCBI WGS metagenome assembly JAEEGL01 (sample SAMN16246548, study PRJNA631951) | gut metagenome | biome: gut microbiome; feature: rumen; material: fiber-attached | host: Bos | place: Iran: Karaj | collected 2018-10
CATAGGTAAACCCTTCAAATCCTCCCTGTCTCCTGGCATCATTAGCAAAGGTATATGATACCTCGCCGGTCTTCGGGTAATAACTGCACCAGCAGTACTCCGTCCTGTTTGTCTCAGGATTGACGGAAGTGGTAGCATAGCAGAGACAATTCAATGTATCGTCCGCATCCCATACCTTGACATAATAGAGTTTAGACCCATCCGGGACACCATCATAAGACTCCCATATACCTTCGTCAGACTCATGGCCATATGAAGCGAACAGATGTGGCAAAGACATCGAATCCCTACTACAGGAGAAAACTCTTCCATTGATGCACATCGTTCTATCAAGCCCATCAAATCTAATAAGAAGAAGGGAAGTTGCACTTGGGATTGGGAAAGTCTCTAAATCGTCATAGTAATCACCATCATCGCGTTCCACTTCATTCCATTCCAAAGAAGACTGAGAAATGTCAATATATCTATAGTAATCGCGGCAAGTGTTTCCTGAAGTTAACGGTCCTGGGCCTGTCAATTGGAACTTCATCTCGACCTTTGATCCAGAAACTCCCGGCATGTAAGAGGCTGTTCTATAATAGTCTTCTCCATTTGACCGCGTTGTCGGATTCTCACGATAAAGCAAATAGGTATTCGGATTATAATCTTCACGGATCGCCTCGAATACATCAACCGGACACGTCGCCACGATGTCACCGCACTGAGCGGAAATAGTGGCATATCCCTCTTTGATTCCGGTAACCGTTCCGTTTGAAGACACGGTTGCGACTGAAGCATCAGATGAAGACCAAGTCACGGTCTTATCCGTAGCATTCTCCGGAAGAACAACCGGCGTCAGTGTCCTGCTTGAACCTAGAGGAAGAGACAGACAATCAATATCCAAACTAACCGATGTTACCAAAACAGGACCAATCGCATGAATCCTGTCAGCATAATCGCGCCAATACTGCGCTGACTTATATGCTTCGACAGATCCTGCCGGGACATAGATAGGGCAATTGTTCGTATAACTAAACATACTGCTACCTCCTGTTGGAGGAGTTGTAGAATTAACAACAATGGATGTCAAACTGCCGCAATTAGAAAAAGCGCCATATCCTATACTTGTCACAGAGTCGGGGATAACGATTGAGGTCAGACTGCTGCAGCCAGAAAAAGCAAGTTCCCCTATGCTCGTCACAGAATCCGGAATAATGGAGGCAAAACAACCACATAATAGAGTATTGGTCTTTGTTTCGATTATAGCATTGCAATTCTCACGTGAGTCATATACAGAATTAGCAGGATCTACAACTATTGAAGTCAGGCCGACGCAATCAGAAAAAACGCCATTTCCAATGCTCGTCACAGAACTAGGGATACTGATTGAAGTCAGGCCGACGCAACCAGAAAAAGCGTCATTTCCAATGCTCGTCACAGAACCAGGAATACTGATTGAAGTCAGGCTGGTGCAATAGGAAAAAGCTTCTCTCCCAATGCTCGTCACAGAGTCTGGAATAGTGGAGGTATTGCATCCTGCCATCAATAAATTTGAAGCTGTTTCTATTATAGCATTGCAACCGTCTCGTGAATCATATTTTTGATTATCCGGACTGACAATAATTGACTCTAAACTAGTACAACCCCAAATAAATCCACTAAGCTGATCGTAAGGGACAGGATAAATGTAATCAACAGATGCCGGAATAGAAAGAGAAGTTAAACTAGAGCAACCCACAAAAGCAGATGCATGTATTTCTTTCAGACTATTGGGCAAGCATATTGAAACTAAATTCCAGCAATATGCGAAACAAAAATTATTATAACCACCGACACTTGTTATCCCCGTGAAATACTGGAGTTCATCAAATGTGGTTATAATGGAGTTGTCCGAGAATCGATTACCCAATGAAGTAACCGCTGCGGCCTCCCTGTATGACAGTTCTCCGTCTTGGTCTGTATCCCAATTCTCCACACAAATGCGTTTTACCTCCGGGTCGGCAAAAACGATGTTCCCAGGGGGCACAAGCGATTCGGCGGTAATCTCCATAGGAGAAATTGGAGTATAGTGGTTCCTTGTAATAGTTTTGGCCTTGGTAGATGACTTCGTCCAGACACTGCCATCAGAGGTCGTAACCTCTATCATGTAGTTTTCCAATGTCATCGGAGGGAGGACAAACCAGAATTCTTTGTAGTCCTCCGCTGTCGCGCCAAGAGCTACAGGAGGGTCGCAGACCACGATTGCCTCATCGTATTGCTCCGCATAACGTGCCGTGGACATCGCTACGACAGGATCGGCACCGGGAGACACGGTGACATCGATGTCACCGGTCAGCACCTGACCGTTTTTGCTGATCAAACGGACAGAGGACACGGAGATACCTTCACCATAAAGTTTGAACACAAGATAGCCACCGACATTCTTGAACCTGAACGTGTTGTCTTCAGAGGCCGAAACCATCACGTTCGTTCCGCAACCGAAAGAGAACTCATCATAAGGCTGCTCCTTCGGGATAGTCAGAAGCAAATGTCCATCGTTGTCAAACCCATTATACTCGGAGTGGGGATACACCGCATAATAATAATCCAGGTCACCTCCAGTCGCGGGATCACCGTTTTCCAGTTTCTTCAGCCTGCCACCAACCGTACCTGTACGGCCGGTGTACCTATACTCCTCCCAATACTCCTTCTTCTCGAATACCGAGATTCTGTCATCGTTATGCCAGAGTACTAGGTGATTTTCATCTGCATACGTCTTCGTCTCCGGGCCGGCATCAGGCATAATGCTCTCCAGTTCAACTTCGAAGCCTGCGGAAAGATCCACCATCGGTGACTCTCTGAACTGGTCGTTCTGGCACCCTGCCAATAAGGCAATGGCTCCCAACAGCAAAAAGACTCTTGTTCTCATAGTCTGAATCATTAAAAAAAACGCTCCAAGGAAACAACTATAGTCAGAAAGTGCGGAGCTCTCCGACAAATCGGAACACTTCGACTCGGCATATACAAATATATGAAAATATTCAGATTATTCCATTTGTCTTACCACACGGATTCTGAGCAAGAGCGAAATCGGCCTTTGAAGAGTAATACAGACAACAATTCAACTATTCCCCAACCTCACATCTCTGCCTCTGTTCCCCCTGACTCAAAAAAACGCCCACCCGAAAGGTGAGCGTTATGAATAACTTGAATTATATTCGTTGTATAATTCTCCGAGTAGGATATTCTTCCGGAACTTACGGTTCTACGATAACCTCCATTGCGGAGATAGGAGAATAATGATTCCTAGTTATGGTCTTCGACTTTGTCGTAGTCTTTGTCCAGACTTTACCATCGGAGGTCTTTACCTCAATCGAGAATCCATCCGTGAATGTCATCGGAGGAAGCACGAACCAAAACTCCTTGTACTCCTCCTTCGTTGCGCCAAGGGCCACGGGAGGGTCGCAAACCACGATCGCCTCATCATACTTCAACGCATAGCGCCCCGTAGACATTATCACGGTAGGATCGGCACCAAGAGAAACTGTGACATCAATATCACCGGTCAGCTCCTCGCCATTCGCTCCGGTCAAGCGTATGGAAGAAACAGAGACTCCCTCGCCGTAAAGTTTGAACACCAGATATCCGCCGAGATTCTTGAATTTGAATGTATCGTCTTCCGAGACCGAGACCATAAGATTGGTTCCGCGGGCGAAGGAGAACTCATCATAAGGCTGCTCCTTGGGAATCGTCAAAAGCAGATGGCCTTTGTTATTGAAGCCATTCCATTCAGAATGAGGATATACTGCATAATAGTAATCCATATCTTCGCCGGTTACAGGACCGCTGGTGGGAATCTTTTCAAGTCTGCCTCCGACTGTACCAGTCTGACCGGTGTATTTGTACTCCTCCCAATACTCCTTCTTCTCGAACACCGATACCCTGTCGTCGTTGTGCCATACGACAAGATGGTCCTCATCAGCATAGGTCTTAGTGTCAAGACCGGCATCAGGGACAATGCTCTCCAATTCGACTTTGAAACCGGCAGAAGACGTGTCCACAGGAGACTCCTCGAACTGTGCCTTCTGGCACCCTGCAAATAAAGCAATGGTACCTATTAAAACAAGGACTCTGGTTTTCATAGCCTACATTCCATCTTCAGGTTCATCAATAATTTGTTCCGTCTGGGAAGTTTCCATGATTCCACTCTCGATGACAACATTCACAACCTCCAACTCGGGAGAAATGTACTTGTCCTCTCTCTTGGTCTCAATAGCTTTCATAATCTAATACTTATAGTCCCCGCTCCTAGGGACGATCCTTATAAAAAGAAGTGTGGAGCAACCCGCCAATGCGAAACACTTCCGTCAAGTCAAATCTTTAGCAAATGCAAATATAAGAAAAGAATTCGAAAACCTCGCACATCAGAGTGATATGCGAGGTTTTTTAGTTGAATCACAGCATTCTAATAGAGTCGGAGTCTATTTATTCTGCGATCGCCTGAATTCTGTCGGAATAGTAACTCCAGCCTGGCGCAGCTTTATATGCCTCTATGCTTGCTGAAGGGACATAGATATCCGGGGTACTTATAAAACTTAATCCTGAATCACCCGTAATCACTGGAGGAGTCGGGGCAAGGACCTTGACGGAGTTCAAATCAAAACACCGTAAGAAAGCGTTAGGTCCGATATATGAAACTCCTTTAGGGACCGTGATGGTAGTTGGGCCGTCACAGAATGCGAAGTTACCAATAGATGTTACATCCTCAGGAATGACCGTGGTTTTACATCCAAGCAACAATGTGTTCGTGTCGGTCTCAATTAAGGCATTGCAATCGTTTCTTGAGTCATATGCGGTATTCTCCGAAGATACAACAATCGTATCAACAGTATTATCTCCGGCAGCATTGAGACCACCTATCGCTAAGCCCAAACTATGATTTTCTCCGTCCCCATAATAAGAGAAGTCTTTCCCGAAGAAAAGCGATGCCGGCTCAGGAGAACAAAAGGCATTATCATAGATTATACCAAGCATATCTGCTTGATTAATAATCGGTCCGGTAAAAGAGATGGAGGAAAAACCACCCTCAAAAACATATGAGCCCTTAATAATACATGACGGGAGAACGAGCAAATCGATTCTAACAGAAAAAGAATCTTCTCCAAGGGATACACCGTCAGGAATATTGAACGATGATAGTCTACATTCATAAAAAGCCCGCTTCCCTATGCTCGTTATCGAATCAGGAAGGACTATTGCGCTGAGATTTGAGCAGCCGGAAAAACAGAAATCATTAATTCCTGTCAAACCGGTGAAGTACTGCAGTTCAGCAAACGATACAATCTCGGTATTTCTTAAAAAGTTCATGCCCAGATCCGTTACGACCGCTGCTTCTTCATAGGATAATCCTCCGTCCCCGTCAGTATCCCAATTCTCCACACATATGCGCTTAACCTCCGGATCTGCAAAGAAAATGCAGCCGGCCGGTACTAAAGACTCAGTATCGATTTTCATCACGGACACAGGAGAGTAATGATTCCTTGAAATGGTTTTTATCTTATCCGTTGACTTCCTCCACACTTTACCATCCGAGGTCGTAACCTCTATCGAGTACCCGTTCAAAGTCAGCGGAGGAAGCACGAACCAAAACTCTTTGAAATCCTCCGCCGTCGCACCAAGGGCCACGGGAGGGTCGCAGACAAGGATAGCCTCATCGTACTGCTCCGCATCACGGGCATTGGACATCGTCACGACAGGATCGACACCGGGTGATACCACTACGTCAATATCACCTGTCAACAGCTCACCATTGTTGCCGGTCAAACGGATGGAAGACACCGATACTCCCTCGCCATAGAGCTTGAAGACTAAGTAACCCCCTACATTCTTGAATCTGAATGAATTGTCTTCTGAGGCTGAAACCATCAGGTTCGTACCGCGGCCGAAAGAGAATTCATCATAAAGCTGTTCCTTCGGAATGGTCAGAAGCATATGGCCATCGTTGTCAAATCCATTATACTCGGAGTGAGGATAAACTGCGTAGTAATAGTCCAGGTCACCACCGGTAACGGAGCCTTCATCGGACACCGGCAAGAGTCTGCCACCGACAGTCCCTGTACGGCCGGTGTACCTGTATTCCTCCGGGTATGTTTTTTTCTCGAAGACAGAGATCCTGTCATCGTTATGCCACAAGACAAGATGTTGTTCGTCTGCATACGTTTTCGTCTCCGGTCCGGAATCAGGAACAATACTCTCAAGTTCAACTTCGAAACCGGTGGAATAATCCACCATCGGCGACTCTATGAACCGGTCATTCTGGCACCCGGCACATAAAACAAGGGCACTGAAAAACAAAAAGACTCTCTTATTCATAATTAAACTTAATTATTATAGCTCCCATGATATAACCCTGAATAGAAGACACGTAGTGATACACCTTCAATTAAATCAAAAGCCTGTCATTCATCCCGGCATTTACAAAGGTATGGCCAAAACCGCAGAATTCGAGCCAAAACCTGCGCTTTTCACGAAATAACGGCCAAAACCGAAGAGTTTGAGGCAAAATCTGCGCTTTTCACGGGAAAACGACTAAAACCGCAGAATCTGAGGCGAAACCCGCGCTTTTCACCGAAAAACAGCCAAAACCGCAGAATCTAGGACAAATCTTGCGCTTTCGGGGTGTGGGAAAGAACCAGGAGAAGAAACAACATAAAAAAAGAGGATGACCTCAAAGTCCAATGGACTTATCAGTCATCCTTTTTCCTTTCAAATTCAAACTCCTTATTTATTCTTCTTGAAGTCGCGGACGGTGTAGTAAACAGGCTTGCGCTGATACTCGCTGTCGAAAAGAAGCGGATAGTTGTTGGCACCGAGCCAGGAATCACGGTCGCTGAGGTTCCAGAAGGTCACGCAGGAGATATTGTCCTTGTATTTGCGCATGATCTCGAAGAGGTCCTTGTACTTCTGCTCCTGCTGCTTCTGGATCTCTTCGGTATAGACCTGTCCCTCGCCGCGGCTGAACTGGAGTCCGCCGCCGGCCTCTTCGTTGATACGGATGTCGAACTCGGTGATCTGGATATCGTCAACGAGCTCGAGATACATATTGATGGCTTTTTCGAAATCCTCGAGGGTCGGGTTGTCGAAGATATTGTAGTGGCCCTGCATACCGATACCGGTGATAGGGGCACCCTCGCCCTGGAGTTTCTTGACCATATTGTAGATATAGGTCCTCTTCGCGGGAGTCCAGGCGCTGTAGTCGTTGTAGAACAGGCCGGCGTTGGGATCGGCCTCGTGAGCCCAGATGAAAGCGTTCTTGATGAACTCATCGCCACAGAGCTGATACGCCTGCGATTTGCGGAAGGAATCCTCATATGGAGCATCCGGATTGTCTGCATCGCTCATTGCCTCATTGACAACGTCCCAGCAGTAGATGACGTCCTTGTAACGGTTGACCACGGTGAAGATATGGGACTTGAGAGAGTCGTAGAACTCTTCCTTGCTGGCCGATACATACTTGGGGACCTTGGTCATCTGGATGGCCGGAGCACCCTCGGGGCGAGGCCCGCCGAAGCCGGGGAAACCGCCGAAACGGCCGAATGCCGGCCTTTCCACCCAAACGGTATCACCCTTCTCGTCAAGCTCGACGACAGGGTGGCCGTTCTCATCGTGTTTAGTAAACATCCAGGTGGCGAACTGACTGTGCCACACAAGGTTGTGACCACGCATCTTGATACCGTGCTCACGGCAGAAGTTCGCGATGGCATCGGCCTTCTCGAAATTCCACACACCTGCCTGAGGGTGGATTTCGCCAGGCTTCATACAGTTCTCGGCAGTGACACTGTTGAACTCCTTGAGAATGATGGCCGCCTGGAGGGAGTCAGCAACGTTGCGCTCGGTAACGGCAACTCCGATCTTGAAATAGTTCTTGTACGCGTCCTTGAGGCCCGGGTCTTTGGGGCCGCATGCACTCATCAATGCTGCAGAAACGATGAGGGCGATAATTGAAAACCTTTTCATTGATAGATTATAATGGTGAATTGTTTTTGGAAGTCCTTCAATTTCGAATTTCAAAGTTAATAAAAAAATATAATAATCCATCGGAAAACAAAGCAGTACTGCCCAGGGAGAGGTGCAAGGCTGACGGAAACTGCGACTATAGAAAAAGGAAAAAGCGCCCGCAGGTTTTGCAAGCGCTTGATTATTAAGGAGTCTGGATGACTGGACTTGAACCAGCGACCTCCTGGTCCCTAACCAGGTGCGCTACCAACTGCGCCACATCCAGAGGTCGTCAAAGGCACACCGGCCTTTTCGGGACTGCAAATATAAGGAGTTTTCGGGACAATACAAACTCAAAAGCCTAAAATAATTCATTAATTTGCTCCGACGGCGGTGGCAGGGTTATTGCGAGGGACATCAGGCATGGAAAAGACCGTCAAAACCTTCCTGTCCGTACTGCTTTATGTCTGGCAGCTGCCCCAGAACATTCTCGGGGAGATCCTCTCCCTTTGCTACACGGCCGCTGAAGGCTGCGATTACCGGGGTGTCAGGCTGCATTTCTCAGAAAGCATGCACGGCGGCATATCGCTGGGACGGTACATCATCCTGAACGACCGCTATCGGGATGACGACAGTGAAAAGATGCACGAGTGGGGGCATACGCGCCAGTCCCTGATGCTCGGATGGCTGTATCTGCCCATAATCGGTCTCCCGTCCATCCTTTGGGCAAGCCGCCCGCGCCGCGACTATTTCTCTTTCTGGACAGAACGATGGGCCGACAGCCTCGGCGGCGTCCGGCGCTAAGGTCCGCAGAAGCGTTGAACGGCCTGTAATTTGCTGCATCTCCCAGCCATATGAAAAAGGTATTGTCAACTATCATCATCGCCGCCGTATCCGGCCTGCTCTGCTCCGCCGCGCTTGCCCAGTCCAGGGATATAGGCGTGACAGCCGGCGCGAACGTCCCCCTCTACAAAGGAGCGGAAAACGACATCATCATAGGGGTCAATTACGGGCAGTTCCGCCAGAACGGACTTGGCTTCCGCGCAGGGCTCCAATACGGCGCGAGCCTGGCCGATGTCAACGATTACATCGGCCTGCCTGTGGCCTTTGCCTGGCGGACACGGACCAAGACGGCCAGCGAGCGCCTCCATTCCGGCACAGCCGGAGCCATGGAGTCAGCGGGCAATATGGTCTATGGAAGGACCTATTACGACTCGTCGGACATTGCGAGCGGCCTGATCGGAGGGTTCCTGATGAATCTTTTCAGCGACCTCGAATTCTTCGCCGGAGTGACTCCCGGCTTCTATGCGGGCAAGTCCAGCACTCCCGGCAGGTCCAGCTGGGGGAATTCACGGCAATACTGGCAGGAGACCTGGACGGAAAGGAAGAATGCTTTCTCGTTCACCCTCGATGCCGGTATGTGCCTCAATTACAGCATCTGGCGCTTCGACATCAAACTGATCCCCTCCTTCCACTACAATCTGATGAACAGCCTCATACAGCATGTGGACAGGGGCGAGGACGGCATCGGGACGAAATCCGGAGAAGTCACTCCCCTGCGTTGGACCTTCACGATGAGCGGCGGCCTTGCCTACCGCTTCTGAGCGAAGCGAAGGCGCATCAGCGCCGGGATGGGGGAAGGGTATCCCTCACTCACCGAAGGGATTCCGCGGCGCGGCCTGCGGCCGCTTGCGCTATCCCTGCCCGCCTGCGGCGGGCTTTGCCAAGCATCAGAAAAACAGCGCGATCGAGCAAGCTCGTCGCGCTGTTTTTCTTCGCTTGGCGGTGAGTGAGGGATTCGAACCCCCGGAACCTTGCAGTTCAACAGTTTTCAAGACTGCCGCCATCGACCACTCGGCCAACTCACCATATATGTGCGGACCACCCTGGCCCCGAAGTTCCCTCCTTTTGAAAGGGAATGCAAAGATAGACAAAAATCACTATCTGACAAAAACTCCGGCCAAATCAGTCCTCGCTCTTGGCGAAGAACTTCCATTGGAAGAGAAGGAGATAGAACGCACCGACCGTGACGCAACTGTCTGCGAAGTTGAAGACAGGCTCGAAGAAAAGGTGTTCGCCCAGAAGCGGCAGCCAGTCAGGCCACGTCCACAAAGGGAAGTAGAACATATCCACGACCTTTCCGAACAGGAACGGCGCATATCCCCAGATGATCCCGTAGAAGAGGCTGTCGATGATGTTGCCGAAAGCGCCTGCGGTGATGAGGGTCAGGCCGACGAGCACACCTGTGGGAATGGGCGCCGCCTTGCCTTCGGCCCGCGCGGCGGCATTCTTCCGGCACAGGCTGCGTATCCACAAGACCAGGGCGGTGCACAGGCAGATGCGGAAGAGCGAAAGCAGGAGCTTGCCCACCTTGCCTCCGAAAGCCCAGCCGAAAGCCATTCCTTCATTCTCGACGAACAGGATCTTGAACCAGTTGCCTATCACGTCGAAATGCTCGCCCAGGCCCATATTGGTCTTGACCAGGACCTTGATGATCTGGTCGATGACCACGAGGATGATGCCCAGGACGACGAGTTTCCGGCCTACCGACTTCTTCATGCGGTACTACCTCCTACCGTTCTTGGCCAGCATTTCCTTGGCTTCCACGGTAAGCGTGGCGTGAGGAACCAG
>JAEEGL010633155.1_pt1 | contig 10584 bp, 13 predicted proteins | sample 9134231 | NCBI WGS metagenome assembly JAEEGL01 (sample SAMN16246548, study PRJNA631951) | gut metagenome | biome: gut microbiome; feature: rumen; material: fiber-attached | host: Bos | place: Iran: Karaj | collected 2018-10
AAAAATATGCTATGCTTGATATATCATAAAAAACAAACGGGAGGTTTCACTATGAGTAAGGTTAAAAAACAGGTTGTAGCAGAAAAGATTGATAGTAAACGGAAGTGAACTTTTGCTGGCGGATGAACCGACAGGGGCACTTGATACAAAAAATGGAGAAAAAATAATGGAAATATTCAAGGAATTGAACAGTGCAGGTAAGACAGTCATCATAATAACACACGACATGAAAGTGGCCGGTGCATTTAAAAGGGTCATAGAAATACAAGATGGGAGTATAAAACGTTTTTGAGACCCGCAGGCGGATCGTAACGGAGTATTTCCTGAAAGAGAGTGATATTAAAACGAGCTATCCAAAGACAGGAGAGCTGCGAAACATGTCATTCACGCTGAAAAACGGTCGTTTGCGCTGGAGGTATTGAAAAAAGAATGTATAGGGTCTATATTGGTCGTAGGTGTAACTCATACCTTCGTATAAAAGAGTAATGGTGGCAGCTATATTCCTGGAACTGATTGAGTTCTATTACCTATTGTTGAAAGAAAGGAGGATTAAAAAATGTGGGGAATGATATGTGATCTGCTTGCAGGTCTTGCAGAAGGATATGTTGATAATTCTGCATCTATTTTTACATGGGGCGAAGTAGATGTGCCTGATTGTTTGAAAAGAAATGAAAAAAACGAATAATAATAAAATGAAAAACTTTAAAAAAACACTTAGTGGTTTTGGCGTTTTTGTCGTCTAATAAGTGTAAAAGAAAAATAGCTATAGGAGGGCAGACCAATGGAAAGATAAGTTGTATTTCCCGGGGGGGAGATAATAGGTTAACAACAGTCTTTAGTCAATACAGATGCTATCAAGGGAATGATGATAAAGAGTAAAATGGTTGTATAGAACTAAAGAATATGGTAAACTCATTATTAGCGAACATTTTTTGAAAAAAATATATTAGGAGGAAATGTTATGAGAAGCAAAAAAATAATTACTGTTTTATGGATGTGTTTATTCTTGATTGGAAGTACATATGAGGCTTTTGCAGGTTCGGGTAATATCAATCTGCATTATGCATCTGCTGCACCGACATCTTCAAATGTGGTCAGCCAGTATTTTTCTTTTGTTACGAGCACGAACAATGTCAATATTAATATCTCATCTTTTGTAAGAAGCAATAATACAGCATCGGTATATGTAGGGTGCTCTGATTCGGATAATCCCATAGTCGGTGTATTTGTTTATACATCTACTTTTTCATCGACATCTTCCTTTAAGATAGGCAGAAGAGTCTATGTTTTGAGTCAGTTAAACAATTATACGACCGGCGGATATACTGCTTCAGGGACTGTTTCAGGTTAAATTGATATTACTTTATTTATGATTTTGAAAGGGGTGTTTTTCGGATGTTGATTACGAAGAAAACATTTGCTATATGTCTGACCGTGCTGAGTTTATCGTCTTGCGCATCGCCGCCCAGTGTTGACACTGATATTGATAATACGGTCGGGTCAGAGGCGGAAACCAAGATGGCAAATTATGAGTTTATATCTGCAGATCAGGTTGCGAAGGATGCCTTGGAAACTATAAAATCAGAGCATGCGCAATTTGATCTGACAGAAGTGAAAGACATACAGATCCCCTCAGAATTATACATATTATCGTTAAAAAAAAATAATGAGCTCAAAAATACAGATGACGTTTTTGAAATCTTTGAAGGCGCTGATATATGGGGAAAGTGCGAAATACAGAAAAGTGTTGATCAACAGGGAATCGAATACCGGGAGATCAAGGATGACGTTATAAAATATTATTTGACCAATGGTTCTGATGGATTTTTGGCTTATTTATCACCGGTATCTTATGAGGATAGTTTCAATACGCAGTTTATCAATATGGGAGTTTTTCATGTTGGCAGAAATGATGCATTCGATACCTCTTATGAGCTTTTTGATAAAAAATACCCGGTAGGAGATGCTATAGCCGATGTCAATAAATGGTTGATCGAAAAATATAAAAAAATCGAACCGGATTATGACTGCGAAGTTAAAGATGTAATTGTAAGAGAACATGATGAAAAGTGCTTTTATCAGTTTAATATTGAAAAAAAATACAAAGGCATCCCCCTGATCAGCAGTCGGAATATTTTAAGGTTCAATGAAAATTATACGGATCCAAATGATGCTATCATCACGGTCATGCTATGCAGCAGAATGATGGCTATGATGTACAATGCTTCAGAGATCAATGCCTTTACTAATGAGGGCGGTATTTTTTGCCCTGTTGAACAGGGTATGTACGATAAAATCATCTCTCTAAGCAGTGCATTATATTATTGTGAAAGATATTTTTCAGAGTATAATAAGATCAAAGTGAGTGAAATAGGGCTGAAATATGCTGTTTTCCCTACCGGAAATAAGAATGAATTTGACGGCAGACTGATGTGGGAATTTCTGATTGATGTTCCGGTTGAGGAGTATTGTCCTCAAAATACGCCCAATACATACGGATACATATATAAGTATATATATGTGGATGCTGTTACCGGTGAGATTTATTATGATTTTAATGTTGCTTTGGAATAATGAGCATGGAATGTGTTTATGAAAAAATGTGTCAGAGTAGCGATCAAAGAGATAAAAAAGAAATGTACTAATCCTGTGACATTCTTTTGTATGCTTGCTATCATGGTATTATGTTTTACAGGTGTAGTGGCTACCAGTGCTTCAAATGGCAAGAGCTATACCTGTATTGATGTTTTGATAAATGCCGATTTACGAAAGAGGTACGGTGTAACCTCTTTGCAAATGATAGCAGCAGCTATAAGCCCATACATGACGATGTTTGTTCCGTTGGTCGCATCTGTCCCGTATGTGCTTTCGCTGGATGAAGAAAGAAGAAAAAATAATATACTGTTCAGGCTGATTAGAATAGATAAGAAGACATATTTCATATCGGAATATTTATCAGCGGTAATTTCGGCCGGGGTTACTGTTTTTGGGGGAATGATCTTATATTCATTCATTGTTTTTGCTGCTTTTGGAAGCCTTCCTGCGCCGGATTTATTCCTTTCGTATATTAAAATTTTTGCAGGCAGTTTTATTTACGGGATGAATTCGGTGCAGCTGGCTTTTGCTTTCTCAGCGTTTATAGAAAACAAATTTATATGTTGTACGTTGCCATATGCCTTAACATATGCTTTCTATACCTTTTTATCAATGATTACCGCGGTTGCGCTCAAAAACGGTCAGTTCGAACTATTTGTTAAGATTCAAGCGCTTTATAAATCGAATCTTGTTTATGTTTTTGAAAAGAACGATTATCTGAAGATAACAGTTATTTACGCGCTGATAATTCAGGTATTTTCGATAGTTATGTATATCGCAATATGGAGTAAAAAGAATAAATGAAATGTTCGTTTTCTTTTAAGAGGGCAGTGCGCTTTGGCTTTACGGAATACAGCAGATGGGTCGGCAATCCGCGCACGATCCTGATACTAATAGAGGTCATTTTTATTTGGTCATTTGCCGTTGAACCATTGAAGACGATAATTGCGGCAATGAATTATCCGCTGAATGCAGCAGAGCCCATTTTGGCAGTTTTTAATTCAAAGGCACTGTCACTTGTTATTCCCACGGTTTTTTTTGTACTTATCGCGGACATTCCTTTGACCGGAAACGAAGATCTTTTCTTTGTTCATAGGATCAGCAAGAAGGAATGGCTGATCGGACAGATCCTATTTTGCTTTTTCGCAGCCATTTCATATTTGACAGTGATCACATTGATTACAATTTTGCCGTTGGTCAATAATATTTATGTTAACAATGAGTGGAGTCCGGCGATTACCAGATATGCGGCATACTATCCTGACAGGGCATCAAGTTTTGAAGCAGATTTGATAAGCAGCAGGCTTTATTCTCAAATATCGCCGTTGAATGCGGGAGTGCATTCTGTTTTGCTTAATGCTCTTTTTATTATTTCCATACCATTGATGCTTTTGCTGTTTTATACCTGCAGAGCGCGAAAGGCCGGAAATGCATTTGTAGCTGCTTTGATAGGAACAGGTGCTGCTTTGTGCGCGGCGGACGTTCCCGCCATGTGGGGCTTTCCATCGGCGCATACCTTGCTGTATTTGCATTTTAACAGTTACATAAGAAAAGTAAATATGGAAATTGGAAGTTCGTATTTGTACTTTGCGATATTGGATATTGCACTTGTTATCGTGTTGTTTATAAGATTAAACAAAACAGATATGCTTAGAACGGAAGAGGGCTGACATGGAAAAAGATGTCATTATAGTAGAAAAACTAATGCTTGTCATAAAGAAAAGAGTGATCTTGAACGATGTTAGTGTAGCTTTTGAACGCGGAAAGATCCATGGGCTTATCGGCAGAAACGGATCCGGTAAAACAATGCTGATGAAATGTATCTGCGGATTCATACATCCGACAAGCGGGAGTATTCATGTGAACGGAAAGGAAATAGGAAAGGATATCGATTATCCTGAAAATATGGGTATTATCATTGAAACACCGGGATTTATATCCAGGTATTCAGGCAGAAAAAACCTGAAGGTACTGGCTGAGCTGAATAACAAGATCAAATTGGAAGATATCAACGACAGCATGTCAAAACTTGGGCTGGATCCGGAATTGACGATACCGGTAAGAAAGTATTCGCTGGGCATGCGCCAGCGTCTGGGATTGGCCCAAGCTATAATGGAGGATCCTGATATCATGATACTCGATGAACCGATGAATGGTTTGGACAAAAGGGGTGTAGCTGATGTCCGCGAGCTGCTGATGAATTTAAGGGGACAGGGAAAGACCATAATTCTGGCATCACATTCCTCAGAGGATATCGCGCTGTTATGTGACAAAACATATGAAATTGAAAATGGAGCATTGAGCGCCCTATAATGAAACCCCGGGATACTGGGATATGATGCATATTTTTGTATTGACGGAACCTATGGTTCGGGTGCCCATGTCTCTATTACCGGTTATATGGACACCTATTGATTAGGATCCCCAAGGTCGTTGACTTTGGGGATATTTGTTGTTAATATATCGATATCATAAAGGAGGCAGGTATGCGAGTAAGCAACATAAAAAGTCTCTTCAGGTTTATAAAAAAAACGCCTGCATTTTTGGGGCTTGTTATCATGGCGGTGTCAGGGTGCGCCGTACCGGATCCGGAACAGGCAGGTACAGACACAGATGCAACTTCTGCGGTTACGCCATACATCAATAAAGAAGAAAGCAAAAATAATGTAAACATTGCGGAGCAAAAAAAGGTATCCTTAACGCAGATGATATCTCCGGTAGTCTTTGACATGACAAGAGAAAAATACAGTTACATCACTAACCGGATGTTCACTTATGTCGAAGATAATGATGCTATATATATGTGCGATTCAGATGTAAATGAAGCAAATACCGGAAGAGACCATTTTCTCAGAAAGTTCGAAAACGGAGAAGAAACGGTGATTATGCTGCCGGAAATACCCTCTGATAACATGGTCAGCAAGCTGTATTGCAGCAAAGATAACCTTTTTTTGATCGTTGAAACATATCGGCAGGAAGAAGGAATTTCACAAAAGGATTTGTATGCCTATTCGAAAGCGGGAGATCTGCTTTTTCACAAACCTGTCATGGACTTCATTTCGGGAAAAGAAGCGGTGTTTTCGGCTTTTTCCGATATGAAAGGCGGATTATGGCTTGTATCGCCTTCAGATGGGATTCTTTATCAGATAGATGCAAACGGAGATGTGATACAAACTGTCACTATCCCGACTGATTATCCCGGTATTTTTATAAACGGACGGAAAGACAATACATTGATCGCCGCAACTGTTTCCAAGAGTGATCTTTACGTCGAAAGGCTTGACATAGCTGAATCTTTATCTGACAGATATATGTTTGAAGGAATGTCGGGAATACAGGCTGTGTACTGCGGAGAATATTCGGATCTTCTGGCTTTGGATAACGACCGTTTGTACAGAGTGACGCTTGGTGATGACGCAAAGATAGAGGAGGCGCTCGTTTTTACTGACTATGGCATAGATGCATCGGAAATACAGATGGTCAGGGATCTAGATGACGGCGGATATGTGATAGTCCTGAAAAACAGGGCCTCCGCCGATGTGGATAGGAGGGTGCTAAGGCCTTCTGATGCAGCGGCGAAAAGGGAAATAACAGTGGCGTGCCTTAGGTGCCCTGACTATCTCAGATTTGCTGTGCGCAGTTTTAATGAAAGATCATCTGATGTAAAGATTACTATAAAATCTTATTATGATAGGTATGCCATCGACTCCTCTATGGAAGAGATATTGAATAAATTCAACAGTGATCTCATGGATAAGACGGCAGGAGATATCATATGTCTTTCCGGAATAGATACCGTCGCAGACAGAGATGAGTATTTGAATAAAGGGCTGTTTATCGATCTTTATGAACTGATGGAAAGGGATAATGAGTTTGACAAAAACGACTATTTTACCAATGTGTGGAGAGTGAACGAGACGGAGGGCAGTCTCTTTACCATGGTTCCGGTCTTTTCGCTAAATACCAAATATGCTTTAAAGTCGGATGTGGGAGATGTAAATCACCTGGATGAATCGATATTATTTGATACGGACGATCCGCTTTCTCTTTATGGGCAGGCATATAACCGGGACCTGTTTTTGCACGACATTTGCGTATTCTCGCTGGGGAATATATCTGATGAGAATGCGGCCATATTTGATGTCGATGAACTTGAAAAATATTTTACCTTCGCAGCGGGACTTCCTGATTATGAAATGTATGAATCGAACGGAGATCTTTCTGAAGAATACTTTGCATTGTCGATCCATAACAAGACTTTGAGCGGGTATTATAATAACATGATCAGATTTGCCGGTGATCGAAATGATAAAACAGAATCATATCTGATAGATATAAGAGATGCTTCTGTGTATTTGGGACATCACTTTACAGTTGGTATGAGTGACTCGTTGGGGCAGGAGGATACAAAGGAGGTCGTGGCGGCGGGCTTTCCGACAAAAGAAGGCAACGGAACGGCTATAGTAGACAGACTTGAACTGGCCATACCGGTATATACGGATCAGGTGGAGACAGTTTGGGATTTTATGAAATTTGTTTTGTCGGAAGAATTTCAGGGGCTTGATGCCTGCTTCCAATCCGGACTGCCGGTAAACAAAAGGGTTTACGAAGAATGGACCGGCCGCCTTATAGAATATGAAAGTCTGCAGGATGATCCCTATTATATGACAGGTATTGGTTTCGCTGATGAAGTGACCGGGCAGGGGATGTGTTATGATATTCCGCCGACCAAACAGTGGATGGTCGATGAAGTGGCTGAGGCTATAGAAAAAGCAGATTATCTTGATAAGACAGATGCAAATGCGCAGGCCATTCTTAAAGAGGAGCTTCTGGAATATGCTCAGGGCCGCTGCACTGCAACAGAGGCAGCAAAGAGCGCTGCAGAGCGTATAAGGTTATATGCTGATGAAAGAAAATAAAAAAACGGATGGCAGACAAAAAGGTTATAGGAAATGGATACTGATACTTTTAGGAGCGTATTTGCTGCTGCTTGCCGCGTTAACGTTCTTTTCCAACTATTTTCAGAGCGTTACTGTGCCTCATGTGAATAGTTGTAAGATAGACGGGGCATTGATCGGAGAAGAGTATTATGATATGACAGTTCCGACAAATGCCTGCTGCTATGATGAACAACATGGCTGGTATGTGTTTGAGGTCGTGCGAAAAAAAACACCGCTTGGGGAACGCTGCTATTTGAATAAAGTAAATGTAGATCTATTGAAAACAGATACCGCACAGGGAATCGTTGCCATATCCGCCCAGTTGGGCTGGGGGGATGAGGTCGTAAAAGATAATGATTCTCAATACTGTGATAAGGATATTGTTGTGGTGGAAAGGAATCTTCATGAATGATACGGCGACATGCCGGTATGGCCATAGCAGACGGGAGCGAAAACAGAATATAAGGGCTTTTTGTTTTATGATCCCAGGGCTTGTTGGATTGTATATTTTTTTCCTGAAACCGTTTGCAACGGTGGTCGGTTTTTCTTTTAGCGATAATGCCCTGACACGTCGGTTTGCGGGATTTAAAAACTTCACAGAGTTATTCGGAAATGATGCCTTCAGACATGCTATCTTAAACTCTGCATTTCTTGCGCTTGCAGGGACGTTTCTTCTGATCACGGGCTCGTTGCCGGTGGCCGAATTTATAAGCCACGCAAAACGGTTCACATCGGCATTAAAGACCATAATGATGATTCCGTTCATTATGCCGGCAGCATCCATTGCACTGGTGTTTTCCATGCTTACAGACCATAGCAGGTTTTTGATCGGAGTATTTCAGGCAATCGGAGTTGGCGACAGTCATTCTGTATCGAGTCAATATGCGATGCTTTTTATATTGTTTTTGTTCCTCTGGAAAAATATGGGGTACATGGTACTTCTTTTTGGGGGAAGCTTGTTAAAGGCGGATCAAAACATCATAGAGGCTGCAAAGCTGGATGGCGCGGGCGTTATCAGGATCTTTTTCGAGATCAAGCTCAGGAGCATTTCGCCATCCATAGTGTTCGGTGTCCTTTTGTCGATCATGAGTTCATTCGGAATGTACAGGGAGGTCTTTTTGATCTACGGGTCACATCCGCCTGCTTCGGTATATCTTATATCTCATTATCTCAGCAATACAATGGGGATGATGAATTACTCAAAAATGTCTGCTGCCGCTCTTGTCGTAATGCTTTCGGTGGTCGCTTTGTCTGTGATTTTGATCGCGGCTGAAAAGCGGTACGGAAGGGGGATGGAGCAGTGAAAAAGAGGATCTTCACTCCAGTGTATATTATTTTTTGCGTCATCGTGGTATTTCTGGCGCTTTTTCCGCCTATTATTAATCTTTTAGGCTCCTTCTTTACCGGGCAGTTTGTGGAAAACATCTTTTCTTCTACCATCGAGGAAGCCCTGGAACAAAACGGCGGGGTGGCAGGAGCTTTTTCCTTGTCGCAGTATGTAAATGTTTTGATAGCATCCCCCGATTATCTGTACAGATTTTGGAATTCGGTCTTTCTGGTGGCCCCGGTAGTTATTTTCCAGCTGGCAGTTTCATCTTTTACAGCTTATGGGCTGGCACGAGGAAAAGGAAGATTATTTAAGGCGATCCTGATGATTTTTCTCGTGCTTATGATGCTGCCGAAACAGGTCACAGTTATTCCGAATTACTATGCTGTAAAGGAGCTGAAGCTTTTAAACACATGGGCGGCATTCTGGCTTCCGGGGATATTCTCGCCTTTTTGTGTGTATCTTTTAACACGGTATATGAAGAGGATTCCGGAGGAACTGTTTGAGGCGGCAGAGATCGACGGCGCAGGAGAAAAACGATTGTTTTTAAACGTGGTGCTTCCTCTCTGTAAGGGAGAACTGATCGCTTTGGGAATGCTGATATTGGTGGATGGGTGGAGCCAGGTCGAGCTCCCGATCATAATGTTTAACGATGCAAATATGTATCCGCTTTCGGTCTATCTTTCAGGTATCAGGGAAAATGCCATAGGAATAACCTTTGCAGCCACTGTCATATACGCGATTCCCGTGATCCTGTTTTTCCTTTACGGTGCTAAGGAGCTCGAAGCAGGGACCGGGTCTTATTAGTCATCCAAATAATTGTCAAATAGGAAGTCGGCCCAGTAATACTGACTCATATATTCGTTCTGGTAGGAGTTGACCGCGCCTGCGTCAAGTTCTTTGAAGCGGTAATAATCGCAGTCGAGCACATCGGGATTAACGGCTAAAGCGTTGTAGCTTCGAACTACCGCGTCCTCCGCATCCTGCATGGCTTTTTTGACCGACATTTCAAGCATCTTCAGTGCCAGCGGCTCGTCGTCAACGCACAGTATTTTCATGGGTTTGTCCCTCCTTGGGTAAGATCACTTTTGCTGTTGTTCCTTTTCCTATAACGCTTGTAACGATCACCTCACCGCCGCATATATCGTGCAGGCGTTTTTTTGTGTTTCCCATTCCGACATGGGAACGTCCGTCATTCTTTTTCTCGTTTACGTCAAATCCCACGCCGTCGTCTTCTATTATTATTTCATACGCCTTTTCGGTTTCGAGCGTGCACATCATGGCGATCGAAGTGAGCGCATTGTACATAAAGTGCGGCCGGATCTGAGATACCATGACTGCAACCTTCGCTTCATACAGTTTCTTCTGCATCTGCTGATAGCGGAGCGCTTGCAAAAAAAGCCATTATATGCTATATTTCAAAGATATAAATGCTTCAATGCAGCCGGTGATAATATGAAACTGCAGGGCTTTTTTCAAAATAAAGATATGGCTTGTCCATTTGGTAGGAGCTTAGCAAGATGGATGAAAAAAAAAGAAACTGTATAATCAAAGTAACAGATCTTTATAAAACCTACGGAAAAGGAGAAAACGAGGTAAAGGCCGTAAATGGCGTTACTCTCGATATTTATGAGGGAGAACTCCTCATCATCCTCGGAAGCAGCGGAAGCGGTAAATCCACCCTTCTTAACATGATCGGAGGAATGGATCTGCCCGGCAGCG
>JAEEGL010729435.1_pt1 | contig 10584 bp, 9 predicted proteins | sample 9134231 | NCBI WGS metagenome assembly JAEEGL01 (sample SAMN16246548, study PRJNA631951) | gut metagenome | biome: gut microbiome; feature: rumen; material: fiber-attached | host: Bos | place: Iran: Karaj | collected 2018-10
GGTCGCCGGCAGCCCATTGCTGGGCCCCGCTGCCCCTCGACTTGCATGTGTTAAGCCTGCCGCTAGCGTTCATCCTGAGCCAGGATCAAACTCTTCATTGTAAGAATTGCTTGCTTCTACCTTTGACTCGTCTCGTGTCTCCGCCTCCAGGCCAAACCTGAAGAACTCCGACACACGCTATCTCATGTTCCAAAATAATTCAAAGTTCTCTTGTGCTTTCTGCTTTGTTTTATCAACAACGCTTGTTTTGTTGAAAGCGAGTGCAAAGATACAACCATTTTTCAAACTACCAAAAAAAATTTGAGAAAAAGTTTCGTATTTCATCATAATACACTATTTCTCAACGACAAAAAATTTCATTTTTTTTTAGGAACACCCGAAAAACCTTCTGCAAAATACCCAAACAGGAGCATAAATATCCAGATTTTGCATCACCAACATGTTCTTTTCTGTTAATAACAAAATATTAAACTATGAATCAGTGAATTACACACAAAACACCATATCATGTACAACTTAATAAATCACCATAAAACACTGATATACAAATAAAAGAAAAGGAATCTACATATACATGCAGACTCCTTTTCTAATTTGAAAAAGGCGGCTATTCTTTAATCAGGCGAGCCGTATGGACGTCATCATTTGTGATTATCTGGATAACATAGCAACCTGTTTCAAGACCGCGGACATCCAACCTGCCGTTGCCGGAAAGGGACTCCGCATTTGAAACAAGACGGCCCATGGCATCGAAGACCACCACCTTGCATGGCTGGCCCTCAAAGCCGCTCACCGTCACATAGTCACTCGCCGGATTGGGGTAAACCAGTGCATCCGTCTGCTGGTGCGCATCAATGCCTGCAATATTGTCATACGAATAAATATAGTCGCAGACATAGTGGAGGGAGTGGTCTTCCATCACCGTATACCAATGCTCGCGCACATACGCATGCACATTATTATGAACGTTGGGGCGCACCATTTCGGGACTTGACGGAATCAATGTCTGACTCAGTGGCATCCCCGTGTTGAACTCATACTCACTTCTCCCCACCTCCATATCCAACATGTCATACTGGCTGAACTTCGAACAATTCCCGGCGTCGTCGTACAGGTACTCCGTCCTGCCGTTGAAACGCCAATGTTGCCCGTCGTCTGTGATGCTGTCGTATTCAGCCGACATCAATCCATTATAATAATACGTATGAATCTTCTCCGAAGGCGTCAAGCCGGAGCCGTCATAGCCATACCACAACTCCTGAACCAGCCTACCCTCTCCGTCATACAAATACTCAACCTTCTGGAACACGATGCCGCCCATGGTCAACTCGGACTCAGTAATCTGGTTCTGTGCATTATATCGGTATTGGTATACTCCGCCCAACTGCCAATCTCCGTCGAAATTGTTATAGTTGGTTCTTGATGCCAGATTGCCGGCCGCATCGTAAGTATAATCAATGGAATACACATTCTGCCAGCTGCCGTCCAGCAGCTGCCAGCCCGACATTCTGACCAGCTGGCCAAGCTCGTTGTAGAACAGCGAGTCCACCAGACTGTAGTCGTTCCTCACCGAGTCCTTCACAGCCACCAGTTGCTGATTGCCGTTATAGAAGTAATAGGTAAGCTGATACTCATCGCTGGACAAACACGATACCATCCTGTAGCGATAATCATGCTTGGCAGCCGAATGCTCAATATAGGATACAACTCGCCCATGTCGCTTGAAATGTTCGAATCCTCTGACCCCTTTTTCAAACGACTGCGCCTCTATGCCTATGGCCAATGCACATAATAATGATGATATCAATATTTTTCTCATATATCTGTACTTTATTGTTTATTTGAACCTATTATTCAATAATCAATTTTGTGGAAAAACCGTTACCTCTCGCCTCAATCCTCAACACATAACAGCCCGGCTTCAACTTCTGGATATCTACTACATTTGCTACAGCAGAGACCTCACAACGCTGCACCTCTTTCCCCGACACATCGAAAAAACTCAATGTAGCTGGCTCTTCCCCCACACCTTCTACCGACACAAATCCATGTGCCGGATTGGGAGCCACTTTGACACCCAACAACTCCTCCGTCTCAATTGCGACATGAGGAATAGCCTCATACATATATTCATAGATGCGACTAACGGCTCCGTACTCATATACTGTCATATTACGATAGGCATGCGTGTTCCGGAAAGTTGAAATAATCGGGCCTTCCCCTAAACTCGGAATCAACGTTTTGTTCAATACGAGTCCCGTATCAACGTTATACTCTTCACGCCTCTCTGTTAAGCCAGATGCATTCAAATGGCTGACGGATACACAATTGCCATTTTCATCATATCCATACTCCTCCCGTCCGGCATACTGCAAAGTCAAACTGTCCCTGCATAGGCTATCATAGCCGTCCGCTATGCACACACTGTCGTAAACAGCCGTCATGTGCCGATTCTCATCCCACACAGCCACAGCCTTTTCCACTTGATACAGTCTCGATGTTCTCCCAATCACCTTGGAACGATACTCCACCATGCAATCCAATTCCCCGCCATCCGGGTAATAGGTATACTCTGTTCTCCATTGCTCCGGTGGATTGGACATTTCCACCATCATCTGCTCTGTCATTTCCTTCAATACAAGCTGTCCATACTCATTATACGAAAAGGTATACTCACTTGCAAGTGAGCTGAACGAGTATGCCTTTCTTGAAATCATACGTCCTTCCCCGTCATACTCATAATAAAAAGTATACCTTTTCCCCCAATCATTATCGTCTCTCAAATACCATATCTCTCTGCGTTCAACCAAGCCCGAATCATTGTAAAAAAGCGAGTCCCGCTGAGTCTCTCCACTGCCTGGATACACGTATGTAAGAGCTCTCAGTCGTTCGTCGCTGTCGTAGTAGCAACGTCTAACATAGCCATCGTCCCTATTAATCGACAACAGCCTATTGTCGTAACCATTCTTTCCCCACAGCGACTCTCGACCGTCCAAAAGCCTGCCGTCCTCATATACAAATCTATCCGACTGGGCATTCACAAGAAATGCCACACAGCTAAAAAAGCAGATAAACAATCCTCTTTTCATATTTTTCATATCAATCTTGTCATTACCACTTACTATTTCACCACAGGCTTGCCCGCCTTCTGCCAGGCCATAATGCCTCCGTCGAGGTCGATAACATTGTAGCCCATTTTCACCAGTTCTTTGGCGGCAGCCTTGCTGCGACGGCCTCCACGGCAATACACCGCCACGGTGAACCGCTTCTTGATGTCCGCCGCCTTCCATTGCTTCTCAAAGTCGTCGCCCCACGTCACGTTCCGGGCTCCCTCCAGATGTCCTTCGGCATACTCCTTTGGGGTGCGGACATCCACCAGCACCACACTCTTGCACATCACGCGCTGGGCGAATGCCTCCACCGCGAGGGTCTCGAAAGCCGCCTGCTTGGCCTGACGGCAACAACTCTTCTTGCAGCCGCCCTGTTCCGTCTGCTGTGCCTGGGCGGCAAAAAACAAAGGCATCATTGATGCAAACAAAAGAATCAACTTCTTCATAAACACTATTTTTACTTTTTTTCTTTTATTCTTCAACTATCGCGGTCCTAAGCAACCGCCAGTCACTGTCCCCCACGCGTCACATACTGTAATCCACCACCCCTACAAGGAACCACATCTCCTCAATCTTTCCGAAACGGTACTCCACTAATATCCCTGTATCCTCAACGGTAAAAACGATGCAACGCACCCATGGTTCCTCCGTCTCTACACACTCACCCATCTTGATTGAAAAGGACGAAACGGGCACACACTGCCAATCCTTTTCTTCAACCACTACAACGCGAAACGTATCCTCATCATACTGCCGCGACTGCAACGGGAACGTAACGCGCGATTTCTGAAACTCACAGTCCAACAGAAATCGGCTGGCAAAAGCCGCAAAATCCTCCGTTTGCTCCTGCCCACGGCAAACGCCAGCCGACAGAACCACTGCAACAAAAAGCAGCAAACCCGATTAATCTTTCTCATACTTATTCCATTCTGGTTTGAAAAAACGATATCTGTTTGATGTGACCAATACGCACCTTAATGTATATATTCCATCAATAATCCTGTTAAAACCTCCAATCGCCAAAAGTGACACCTTTGGCGTTCTGCTCAATCAAATCCCTGTTAGTCTTGTCGTTCTTACTATGGTCTGTCATTTCGTCAAACATCAATCAAGTGCAAAGATACTATTTTTTCTTCACATGGCAACTATTTTTGATAGCAAAAGTCTTGGCGGGACAAGGAGCAAAGCTTGCCCACGCCAAGCCCTATTGACTGATCTGTCCGGTTGCGTTGGACGTACGCTCCAACTCGTCAAGAGTGCCCACATTGCGGTGCTTCAGCGGGCGCTGGGCGGTGCCGAAATTCCACTGCAGGCCGAGGCTGACTTTCTGATACAGGAAGATTTGTTCGGTTGTCGAAACAATCCCGTCGGCATACAGCACGTCGAAGTTGCTGCTCATGGTGCGCAGCAGGTCCCTGACTTGCAGCGAGAGAATCATGCGGCCGTCCGAGGCGGTCTTTTTCACACCCAGATTGACCAACTCGTTGGAGCCCGTCTTAAGGTATCCCACCACCACCGGAGTGGAATAGTAGCCATCCAGTTGCACCTTCCAGTCCTTGGGCAGGTTGAAGGTAAGGCATGCATAAGCCGTGCCAAGGAAGGAGTGCTTGTCGTAGACCTTTGCCGCGCCCTGCTGACCGGTGACGCGGATGGTGGAGTTGAGCTCCAGACTGCGATAGTCGTAGGCGTTGACGTTGAGGGTAAAGGAGATGTATTTGCCTATGGGCATCTCGGTCAGTGCCACGCCGCCGCCGAGAAGCGTGGTCGAGCCAAAATTGTCGTAGTGCATCACCTGGTCGCCGCTAACAGGGTTGAGGATGGGGATGATGGTGAGCTGGTCTTTGGTGTGGATAAAGTTCCCCATCAAGGTAACATATCGGCCAAAGCCTGCGGTGAGCGACACATTGTCGCTGTAGCTAGGTTTGAGGTCGGGATTGCCCATATTGGAGTTGTGTGCGTCGACGTAGTTCTTGAAGGGGTTGAGCTGGTAGTAGTTGGGACGTGTGATGCGGCGAGTGTAGCTGAGGCCAAAACGTTTCATCATGTCGGGGGTATTGTAGCCCACAAAAAGGGTGGGGAAAAGGTCGAAATAGTTCTGGGCGACAGTGCGTGTGGAGTTATAGGCATAGGTGTATTCGCCGCGCAGACCGGCCTTGGCGGTCAGGCCGAAGGGGAACTGTCGTGCCAATGTGGCATAGAGCGCCCCCACATGCTCGTTGTAGTCGAAGGGGTTGTCGATGGAACTGCCGTAGATGGTGTCGTTGCCCCGATACTGACGACCTACAATCTGGTTGAGCATGTTGTCGGTGTGGGAGAGCGCCCACTTGGCACCCGCCTCCATCATACAGCCACCCAGCACCACACTCTGGTAGTCGACTTTGGCGCTGTAGATGTCGATGATGTTGTCGTTGTGGAGGGTGAGGTAATTGACCGAGTCGTATTTTATTCCTCGCCATACCATCGGCGAGAGGATGGGCAGATAGTAGTTGTTCTGGATGTTGTCGGCGTCGGTGACATTATGGAAATAGTCGAGGTTGGCAGTCAGTTCTGCAGCGCGTGCCGCATCGAACACGTGGGTGTAATTGAGGTTGGCTATATACTGATTGACGGAGTATTCGGTGATAGGTTGCGAGAGGATTTGCTGTGTGGGCTGCCCATTGACCAGTTGATAGGAGAAACTGGAGTCGTCCCACTGACGCACGTAGCCGATGGGCATAGTGAAGATAACCCCGAGGGTGTTGCTGCTGTCGATGAACCAGTCGTTGCCCATCTTCAGGGTGAAGTCGCGCGAATTGATGTTGCACAGCGAGCCGCTGAACTGCTTGTAGCGTATGCCGTTCAAAGTGGCATCGACTGTGATGGCAAGGTCGGCAGCCTGCTGGTTCGACTGTTCGGAGAGCTGGAGGAAGGTGTTGGTCTTCTCGGTTCTAAAGCTGATGTTGGCACTGAGGTTATGGTCGAGGAAGAACTGTGTGCGTTTCCCCCGGCCTTCCATCTCGCGGTTGAAAGCCATACCGCCCAGATTGGCGGAGAGGGTGCCGTTTAGTCCCTGCGCGAAATGGTGCTTGGTGCGGATATTGATGATGCCGCCCTGGCCCTCGGCGTCGTATTTTGCCGACGGGTTGGCGATGACCTCAATGCGGTCGATACCCGTGCCGTCGGTGCCGCGCAGCAGCGTTTCGAGACTCTTGCCGTCAAGGTGCGACGGCCGTCCGTCAATCCACACCGCGACAGGCTGGCCATTGAGCAGCACATTGCCGTCCCTGTCGATGCTGACGCCTGGCGCCTTGCGCAGTAGGTCGAGGGCATTGCTGCCCTGTGCAAAAGTGCTTTTCGAAACGTTCATCACCAGCTTGTCCATCTGCTGTTCCACAATGGGCGCACGGTCCACCACCTGCACGGTCTGCAGCATGGCGGCATCGGGAGCCAGGGCAATGGCAGGCAGCGCCATCTGTGCCTTGTCGGCATTGAGCGACTGGTAGTGCGTCTGATAGCCGATAAATGAGACTGCCAACAGATAGTGCCCACGTGCGGGGATATCAACTCGGTATTCCCCGTTGTCGATGGTCACCGCGCCCGCCACAACCGAGCTGTCGGTGTTCATCACCGCCACCGTGGCGAAAGGCAACGGCTCGTTATTCGACTTATCAACCACCGTTCCACGGAGTACCGTCTGGGCCGAAAGTGCCATGGAGATGCACAAGAACAGGAGTATGGATACGTACTTTTTCATGGGTCTCAACTTTATTATTGTTGCTTTCTATTCTTCAACCGTCTCCAGCAGAAAGCTGACGGGACGGAAACCGTCGTTGCAGCTAATCATGGCGCTGTAGGGGTTCTTCATCCAGCCGTCGAAGAAATTGCCTTCGCCTCGCGCCAAGGCTTCGACAAACTCGCGCATGGTCTTCCATGCCTCTGGGCAGAGGCCTTCGGGTTGCTTCCCCTCGTGGCTGACCCACGACTGGCCTTCAAGCACATCGCAGGTGTGCTCGATGGGGTTCTCGTAAAGAGCCTGCAAATCTTTGTAATCGGCTTTGCGGATAGCCGTAATCTTTACTTTATTCATGGTGCAAAGATACGAAATATATTTTAAATGCACTGGTATTTTGGATTGACGGCTCTGTTTTTTTCATGTTTTTCTCGCTTTGTGAAAAAAAAAGTGTATCTTTGCAACTTTGTTTCTAATACTACACCGATATGAAACGTTCACTGCTTATAATACTATTGTTGTCGTTTTTCCCCTCATTCGGCCAGACATTTACTGCCTATCGCAACACGGTGGACAATGGCTACAACTTCTGGGTCTCCACCCCCAAGGACTACGACTCGCTGCAGTCGGACAAGCCCATTATCCTTTTCCTGCACGGTGCCAGTCTTTGCGGCCACAATCTCGACAGGGTGCGTCGCTACGGCCCCCTCGACGCCTTGGCCATGGGGCGCCAGATCGACGCCGTAATCATCGCGCCGCAAAACCCTGGCGGCGCTTGGAACCCGTTGAAGATTAACAACGTGGTGAACTGGGTATTCGACCACTATGCGGGCGACACCAACCGTTTCTATGTGCTGGGCATGAGCCTGGGCGGCTACGGCACCATCGACTATTCCGCCGTTTACCACAACCGCATCGCAGCGGCTATGGCCCTCTGCGGCGGCGGCAACCCCAAGTCGTACTGCGGACTTAACGACCTCCCCCTTTGGATACTGCATGGCACTGCCGACAGGGCCGTGCCTGTGTCGCAGTCCGAAAAGGTCATCAACGCCATGTCCAAGTGCGGCGACAGTCCAAGACTGCGTTTCACCAAGCTCCCCGGCGTGAGTCACGGCGGCCTGGCACGCGCCTTCTACATCACCGAGACCTACGACTGGCTCTTCCGCCACCGGCTCGACGACCCCGGCCGTTCGGTAAACAAAGACTACGACATCACCGTCGACCGCCTGCACAAAGCATATAAGGACATCGACCGCAAGGCCAACCATCTGATTGTACACAACAATAATACATCAAAAGATAACAACAACTCCGTTGCCGAAGCCGACAGCGAAAGTCCCTCCTCCGGCACCGAATACCACACCATCCGCAGTGGCGACACCCTCGGCAAACTGGCCAAGCGTTACCACACCTCCATCAACTCCATCTGCAAACTGAACAACATCAGCCGCAACACCACCCTGCGCATAGGCAAACGCCTAAGGGTAAAGTGAATTGAGAGTTGAGAATTGAGAGTTGAGAAATATCACCCAACAAGTCTCAATTCTCAACTCTCAATTCTCAATTCTGAAATACTCCGCGTAGGCATATTCCAGGCCGCTCTCGGGGTCGGTCATGCGGTCGGAGAGACTTACTTGGCGGAACGCCGAGCGGTCGATGACGGGGAAAAAGACATCCGCCTCGAAATCCTTATACACCCAGGTCACATACAGTCTGTTCACCAACGGAAGGAAGTCGCGGTAGATGGTGCCGCCGCCCATGATAAAGGTTTCCTCCTCCCCTTCCACCATGCGCAGCACCTCTGTCATGCTGTGCGCCACCTCCAGCGTACCCGTTGCCGCCTCCGGGACATCGTAACGGAAGCCTCCGTCGTGCGTCAGCACAATGTTGCGCCGTTTGGGCAACGGCTTCTTGGGCAGCGAGTCGAACGTGCGCCGACCCATAATGACCGTGTGGCCGCCTGTGAGGGATTTGAACCGTTTCAGGTCGTCGCTGATATGCCACAGCAAATCGTTGTCGCGGCCGATAGCCATATTCTGCGCCACGGCCACAATGATGGAAAGGTTGTATTTAGGTCTGATATCAATCATTATTAATTCGTAAATACGTTATTTCGTTAATTCGTTAATCGACTAACACATTAACACGTTCACACATTAAATATTCGCATCGAGCGTTCGAAGATGCCGTTCATATAGGCGATAGCCAAGCCATAGTTGCTCACCGGCACCCCTGCCTCGATGGCCGGAGCCAGGCGCGAGGCCAGTTGTTTGGCCGTCACCACACAGCCGCCGCACTGTATCACCAGCGCATAGTCGCCCAAGTCGTGGGGCAGAGCCGAAAGGCCTGCCACCGCCTCGCAGTGCAGCTGCTTGCCTGTGTATTTGGCCAACAGCTTCGGCAGTTTCACCCGTCCGATGTCCTCGCAAGTGACGTTGTGCGTGCAGCTCTCCAGCATCAGCACCCGGTCGCCGTCCTGCAGGCGGTCGATGGCGGGCGTACCCTTCACATACTCGGCAAACAGCCCCTTGGCACGCGCCAACACTACGCTGAACGACGTGAGGTACACCTCGTCGGGCACAATCTTCGACACCATGCCATACACCTGGCTGTCCGTCACCACCAGCCGAGGCTGCTCCTTCAATCCGGCCAGCGTGCCCTCCAGCTCCGTCTCGCGGCACACCACGGCGCGGGCGTGGTTGTCAAGAATATCGCGCAGCACCTGCACCTGTGGCAGAATCATGCGTCCCTCGGGAGCCGACGAATCGATGGGCGTGACCATCACCACCATGTCGCCCTCGCCAATCACATCACCCAACAGCGAGCGGTGCACGTAAGCCGTCTCGGGCAGCGCCTCGCGGATGCGGGCCGTCAAGGGCTCGCGCAGCGAGGCGTCCTTCACCGTCAGCACGAAAATCTTAGTATCGTAGTCGGCCTCAATCCGCTCCAGCAAAGCAGGGTCGGGCTTCAGGCGGTCGGCCTGCGAATAGATAAGCACGTATGGAATGCCGCGCTTGCGGCAGGTGTCCACCAGCATCACCTCCTCCGCCTCGAAGCGATTGTCCGTAAAGAGAATCAATGCAAGGTCGGCCTGGGCAAGCATCTCAAGACTCTTGTCGATGCGCATACGGCCCACAGTGCCCTCGTCGTCGATGCCCGCGGTGTCAATCCACACCACAGGCCCCACGCCGCCAATCTCCATGGTCTTCTTCACAGGGTCGGTGGTGGTGCCAGCCAAGTCCGATACAATGGCTATCTGCTGCCCGGTGAGAAAATTCACCAGCGAGCTCTTGCCATAATTGCGACGGCCGAAAATACCGATATGGGGTTTCAATTCGTTTCCTTTCATGCCCCCATAACGCAAAACGACCCCGATTATTGCCCCCGCGCCCTATTTTCCACCTCTCACCCTGCCCACATGAAAAAAATTATCTTTCTCAACTATATCAACGATACTTCAACGATACATCAACGATACTTCGACGATAGAGTATCGTAATAATGTCGTACAAATATCGTTCAAATATTGTCCATATAGCGGACTTTCGATGATTTTTCGACACGGGTGGGAAAAAAATAGTATCTTTGCAGCATGAAAAAAATTTTTCCTGAAGTGTAATAAATGGGCGCACTTGTGCGTCTATTGGTTAAACAGGAGGACGGAGAAACAAACGGCCGATGGATATAAAGGAGTACAACCTCATAGTAGACAAATACAGCGACGACCTGTTCCGCTTCGCCCTGCGCTACACGGGCGATGAGGAC
>JAEEGL012047525.1_pt1 | contig 10584 bp, 6 predicted proteins | sample 9134231 | NCBI WGS metagenome assembly JAEEGL01 (sample SAMN16246548, study PRJNA631951) | gut metagenome | biome: gut microbiome; feature: rumen; material: fiber-attached | host: Bos | place: Iran: Karaj | collected 2018-10
CCACACGTTGTAGCCCAGTTCCGTCTTGATGCGGTGGATGAGGGCGCGGGTACCGTCGGGTTGCAGCAAGGGGTCGCCGCCGCTCAGCGTGACAGGGGCCTCGTTGTAGGCAATGACCTGCATCAGTTCATCGAGGGTGCGCTCTTCCCCACCCTTGAAGTCCCATGAGTCGGGGTTGTGACAACCCGGACAACAATGGTTGCAGCCCGCCAGATAGATTGACGTGCGCAACCCGGGTCCATCAACGCTGGTACCCTCGACGATGTGTAAAATGCGAAGCATTTTTTCAGTTAGGAGTGAGGAGTGAGAAGTGAATTAGGAATTAGGAGTTAGGAATTAGGAGTTAGGGTCGCTATCTACACCCTACACTCTACACCCTACACTCTACACTCTAAACTCTATTTTCTATACTCTGTTAACTTCACTTGTGGACGACGCGGTCCTTGAGCTCGGCCAGCTTGCCGCTGTTCCAGCGGTCGGTGGTGCCGACGAGGTAGCCGGTGATGCGCTGCAGGCGGTCGATGTGATGGCTGTGGCATACGGGGCATTCCTCAAGGCCGTCGGTGGCATCCTCGTAGCCGCAATCCATGCAGCGGTTGCGGTTGTGGTTAACCGAGCAGTAGCCCATGTTGTACTTGTCCATGAGGTCCACAACGTTGGCGATGGCCTCAGGGTTGTGGGTGGCATCGCCGTCGATCTCGACATAGAAGATGTGGCCGCCACGCGTCAGTTCATGGTAAGGTGCCTCGACCTCGGCCTTGTGCTTGGGTGAGCACTTGTAATAGACAGGCACATGGTTGCTATTGGTGTAATAGATCTTGTCGGTCACACCGGGAATTTCGCCGAAGTCCTTGCGGTCACGGCGGGTAAATTTGCCAGCCAGGCCCTCGGCGGGCGTTGCGAGGACGCTGTAATTGTGCTGGTAACGCTCGCTGAACTCATTGATGCGGTCACGCATATAGGTGACAATCTTCAAGCCCAGTTGCTGTGCCTCGTCGCTCTCGCCATGGTGATGGCCGACCAGGGCAATCAGGCACTCGGCAAGGCCGATAAAGCCGATTCCCAGGGTTCCCTGGTTGATGACGCTCTCCACCTTGTCGTTGGGACCCAATTCATTGGCACCGTTCCACAACTGGCTCATGAGCAAGGGGAACTGCTTGGCCATCGCCGTCTTCTGGTACTGGAAGCGGGCATCGAGCTGGCGCGCAGTGACTTCGAGCATATTGTCAAGTTTGGCAAAGAAGCGGTCGATGCGCTCTTGCTTGTCCTTAATGTCCATGCACTCGATAGCCATGCGCACGATATTGATGGTCGAGAACGACAGGTTACCGCGCCCAATCGACGTTTTCTCGCCAAAACGGTTCTCAAACACGCGTGTGCGGCAGCCCATTGTGGCCACCTCGTGCTTGTAACGCTCGGGGTCGTCAGCACGCCACTGCTCGTGGTAGTTGTAGGTGGCGTCGAGATTGACGAAGTTGGGGAAGAAGCGGCGCGCCGTCACCTTGCAGGCCAACTGGTAGAGGTCATAGTTGGGGTCGCCGGGCTTGTAGCTCACACCAGTCTTCTTTTTCCAAATCTGGATGGGGAAGATGGCCGTGGAGCCGTTGCCCACGCCACGATAGGTCGAGTTGAGCAGTTCACGGATGATGCAGCGTCCCTCGGCACTGGTGTCGGTGCCATAGTTGATGGAACTGAACACCACCTGGTTGCCGCCGCGCGAGTGGATCGTGTTCATGTTGTGGATAAATGCTTCCATCGCCTGGTGCACGCGACGCACGGTCTTGTTGATCGCATGCTGGAGGATGCGCTCGTCACCCTGCAGGAAGTCGAGTTCGCGCTCGGTGTAGTCATCGAGTTTGACGTCATAGAGGCGGCTATAGTCCTGCCCCATGAGGGTCTCCAGGTTCTTCACCTCCTCGATGAAGGTGCGCCTAACGTAGGGAGCCAGATAGAAATCAAATGCGGGAATGGCCTGGCCGCCGTGCATCTCGTTTTGAGCCGTCTCCATCGTGATACAGGCGATAACGCCAGCCGTCTCGATGCGCTTGGCAGGGCGCGACTCGCCATGTCCGGCCATATAGCCCTGCTTGAGCACCTTGTCGAGCGGATGCTGCACACAGGTGAGGCTCTTGGTGGGATAGTAGTCCTTGTCGTGGATGTGCAGATAATTGCCGCGGACGGCATCACGTGCTTCCTCGCTCAGCAGGTAGTCATCGACAAAGGGCTTGGTGGTCTCGCTGGCGAACTTCATCATCATGCCTGCCGGGGTGTCGGCATTCATGTTGGCGTTCTCGCGGGTGACGTCGTTATTCTTGGCATTGATGATTTCCAGAAACAGGTCACGTGTTTTGGCCTTGCGCGCCACGCTGCGCTGGTGGCGGTAATTGATGTAGCAACGGGCGACCTCCTTGCGGGGGCTTTTCATGAGTTCCAGTTCCACCTGGTCCTGGATGTCCTCGACGCTCATCTGGCTACGGCCACGCTGGCCGATGCGGTCGGCGATGCGCTGGATAAGGCTCTCGTCCTCGCCATTGGCGGTGGCGAGCATGGCTTTGCGGATCGCAGCTTTAATTTTTTCCTCATTATAGCCGACAACGCGGCCGTCACGTTTAAGTACAGTCTGAATCATATTCTGGGTACCAAAAAGTTAGGTTGTTTATTATTGCTATCGCTACTTTTGCGCTAAAAAACCGGCCTTGCCGGTTTGGGATTGCAAAGGTAATAAAGCCCCTTGAAACAGCAAACAATTTTCAAGAAAAAATTCTAAGAAATTTTCATTTTGGAAAACTTTTTGAGGCAATGTAGAAATTAACGCGTTGATTTACTGGTTGTTAAAAATATTTTTGGGAAACTTTTTACAATCCATGAATAGAAAAAAGCGATAAAACGGCGCAAACCAGAGGTTTGCGATACATAGACAGGCGGCATATAGACGGGCGATACATTGACGGGCGGCACATTGACGGGCGGCACATTGACAGGCGATACATAGACAGGAGGCATATTGACGGGGGTCCATATCGCTCAACAATCCATTAGCAAAAAAGCAGGCCCCGTGGGTGGGGCCTGACTTTATCGTCTTGATTGCCACTTAGCGTGAAGCGGCAGGGGGCTTGTCTTGATTAATCCCAAGAACCGGTCAACAGGTAGTCGATCAAAGCCGAAACGTCAGCGATGCCTACCTCACCGTCGAGATTGCAGTTGGCATTATCAAGGTTGACACCTTCAGTTTCGCCAGTCAGCAGATAGTCGATCAAGGCCGAAACGTCGGCGATAGCCACCTCTTTGTTGTCGTCCACGTCACCACGCAGGCCCTGGGGCTGCTCGCCGCCATCCTTCTTGCAAGCAAAGGTCACCTTGGGCAAGAATTTGTCGGTCTTGGTGTAATGGCCAAAGTTGGAGCTATAGGTATAGTAGGCGGTGAGGCCTTGGGTAGATTCACCATAGAAATTGGTGCTACCAAAGTTGCCAGCCTCGGTCACAACGGTAGCGATCACCAGGTTACCGCCATTGTACTTGTAAGGCTCGTCAAAAGTGATGACAAACTCCTCGGCATAGCGCTCGGGAACGACATTAGCAACGACCGTGGTGCCAGTGATGGGCACACCGTTGTCCTCAAATACCGTCTGCTCGGTCTCCTTGAGCGAGAACTGCACATTACCATTATAGAATGCCAGTCCATCCCTAGGATAGAATGTGAGAGAAATGATCTCCTTGCCGGCAAAGTCAGTCAGTTTCTCGGCGGGATAGATCATCTGGCCCTCGCCACCGGGGAAATCATAATAGAAGCCATAGACGGGCAATGCACTCGTGGTCAAAGAGCCGCCCTCGCCGCACACCGTGTACTCATCGGCCTCGGGGAGTCCCCTGCCACTAAGTGCCACCTGGAAGGTGCCAGCAGCGCCACAGTCAATGGTCAACGCACTAGCAAAGTCGCCCTCGGCAGTTGGAGCGAACTTCACGGGCACTGTCATGGATTCACCAGCAATGAGTTCGGCAGGCTGTGCATCGACGCTGAACGGCGCCTGAACGTTAAAGGCGGGAGTAAAGGGATTTTGTCCCACATTCTTGATGACGACACTCATTTCCTCCTCATTACCGATGCGCTGCGGGTGGAAAGCGACCTCGGTGGGGGTCACCGTGGCAGCATACTCGGCGGGAGTGTATTCAAAGGTAGTCTTCGGGATAAACGACACCTGCGTGCTGCGGGATTTGCCTGAACTATAGAACGGATTAGTGCCCAAGAAATAGGCATAACCAAAATCGCCAGCCTCCTCCACATAGGAGTCAAACAACAGATTACCGCCATTGTAAACAAAGGGCTCGTCAAAGGGGATGACTATGTCCGTCACGCCATTAGGGATTGAAATGGTAGCGACACGGGTCAAGCCTTCGGTCACAAATTGATTGGTCGAGAAATCTCTCTGTTCCACGATACCCAGCGACACGGCAACCTGGCCACCCGAAGCGTCAGTCATTCCGTTAATGTAGAATCTCATTGACGTGATGGGACGCCCGATCATCTCGGTCAGTTTCTCTGCCGGATAGATCACCTGGGACTGCGTGCCGACAGATTCCAGATAATAGGTGTTAATGGGGATGGTGCGGTCGGTAGCAGTGCCCTCATAGATGGTCAACTCGGCCGCCTGGGCAGGGGCGAACAGCCCCATTGACATCAGTGATACAATAAATAGTCTAAAGAATTTCTTCATCATACAGCATTAATGATTAAGTAAGTTAATAATTCAGGTTTCAGGTTAATGACTTTACAAGGCTCAAAGGTACACAAATAATTGTTATCCCCATAGCCCTTAAAACAAGGAAAAGATTACCTTACCCGAAAAAAATCAGGCCCCAAGGGTGTGGGGCCTGACTTCATCACCTAATGCCGCGAGGCATCAGTCTTGTCTTGATTAATCCCAAGAACCGGTCAACAGGAAGTCGATGAGCTTGGAAACGTCAGCGATACCTACCTCTTCATCGAGATTGCAATCAGCGTTCTTCAAGTTGATGGGGTTGCTGTTGTCCAGCAGGTAGTCAATCAGAGCCGATACGTCAGCGATGGTAACATCTTCATCGTCATTCACGTCACCGCGCAGGCCCTCGGGCTCGGGCTCAACATAATTCTCGTAAGAAAGAATATTGAACATCAACTTGCCATCAAATTTGCAAATAACGCCATAGACATTGTAATTGCCAGTGGTGGCGTCTGCATCACCGGCCCACAAATTTTCGGTCTTAGGAATTTTCGTGCCGTCAGGCAGCGTAAAACTGCGAGCGGGGAAGAAGCTAGGCGCCTGATTCTTGATGCAAACAAAGGCATTGAGCAGGCTCTCATCGACGCTATAGGGCACGATGGCAGCAGCCAGGTCGAGATCGGTCTCACCGCTAGCGCTAAGACCTGCAGCATCGGTGTAGCTAACCCAACCGTCATTGCTGGTCTTGGTCGCATTCCAGCCCTGGCTCAGTACCTGACCATTCTCGAAGTTGCCCTGTACGCCAGAAATCATGGCGTAGCCGCTCTCGTCGCGCAGGAACAGATAGCCACTCTTGAAGACGGTAACAACAGCGTCGCCGTCGAAGGTGAACGCAGCATTGTCCTCCAGTGCGTTAGCCTCGGACAAGAGAGCGATACCTTCCTCTTGACCACCACCACCTTCATAGGTGAAGGTAGCCTTGGGCAGATTGACATCACCCTTCGTGCTGCCAGCATAACCATAAGAGCTCATGACTAAGTATGAACCCATTGCCTTGCCGTAGAAGTAGGTGTCTTGATACTCACCTGCAGTTGACTGAACATCAATCAACAGAGCACCACCAGTGTAGGTAAAGGCATTGTCGAAAGTAATGGCCCAAACGCCATCTTCATCTGCAGCAGGAACTACAGTAGCAACAGCGGTTACAGGAACATTCAGCAAGTCACCAGAAACACCACCCCATGCGTTAGGAGTCCAAGGAGTCACATCGTCCATGTTGGCCAGTGAAATCGTTACAGAGCCACCCAGTGCGTTTACAGTAGTGGGGGTGCTGGTGTAGACTTTCACGACAGTGATCTCGGTACCAGCAGCCAAGCCAGTGAACTCAGCAGCGGGATACTGCATCTGGTTGTGCTGATCGGTTTCGAAGTTGTAGCCATAGACGGGAGCATACTCACAATTGGCGGTGCCATCAGCAGCAGTCCATTCTGTGGCCTGGGCAGCAAATGCCATTGCTGCCACAGCAAAAAGCGTTAAAACTTTCTTCATAAAAAAAACAGTTTAAGAAATTAATAAAAATATGTTAACAATACGAAATTCAGTTGATTCTCTAAAAAGAGGGCTTCTTTATGGCCACAAAAATAACGCTTTGACGCCTAATTACAAAATAATTTTGTCGCATTTCATTATTATTCACTGAAAAAGGTCAGGTCCCCTGCAATTAGGGAACCTGACTTCTTCATGAATTATCGCTCAATAGTGAGCGATACTAAAAATGTTCTCTTTAATGATTAGTCCCAAGAATTGGTCAACAGGTAGTCGATCAAAGCCGAAACGTCGGCGATGGTGATACCGTCCTGGAGGTTGCAGTCAGCATTCTCCATGTTGATACCAGTAGGATCATTAGACAGCAGGTAGTCGATCAGAGCCGAAACGTCAGCAATAGTCACTTCATGGTTGTCATTCACGTCACCACGCAAGCCCTGGGGCTCGGGGGTGTCACCGCTACCGTAATCAAACGTTGTGTGAGGCAAGAAATAACGGGGATACCAGTTGCCATAGGCCTTGGTGATGCCAGCGTAGTTGTCGGTCTCGACGCCCCAGAAGTAGGTCATACCATAACCACCGGCTTGAGCCACCTCAGTGGAGAGGATAAGGTTGCCACCCTGGTACTCATAGGGGGTGGTGAAGGTGAAAGTGATTTCGGTAGCGTCTGTGGTCTTGGTCATTGTGGCGGTGCCCACCAGGGTCAGCCCCTCGGTCACATACGCATTATTGAATGCGGTCAGTTCGGTTTCGCCCAGATAGATGTTGAGCAAGCCATTGCTCATCTTGCAACCGGTCTCGTCGGTGTAGAAGGTCATCGAGTTGATTGTCTTGCCCACCATGGCGGTGAGGTCGGCAGCGGGATAGAGCGTCTGGGTAATAGAGCCTTCGGAGTCATACCACTGGCTGTTGACGGGCACGTAGTAGTCAAATTTTTCGCCATTGTACAGGTCAAGTGTCTCGGCCGATGCTGAGAGCAACATCAATGCTGCAGCAGCAAGCGTAAAAAATTTTTTCATAAAAAAAAATAGTTTAAGTAATTAATAGAAATATGTTAATAATACGATAATCAGTCGTCTCTCAAGTAAGAGATCTTTTTAATGGCGCAAAATTAACGCTTTGAGACCTAATCTCAAAATATTTTTTGCATAATTCATTATTATTCACCAAAAAAGTCAGGCCCCCTGCAATTAGGGAACCTGACTCTATCATGAGCTAGCGCTCAATAGTGAGCGATACTAAAATTGTTCTCTTGAATGATTAGTCCCAAGAACCAGTCAACAAGTAGTCGATGAGCTTGGAAACGTCGGCGATGGTGACACCGTCCTGGAGGTTGCAGTCAGCGTTCTCCACGTTGATAGCGGTGTCGTCACCGGTCAGCAGGTAGTCGATCAGAGCCGAAACGTCGGCGATGGTTACTTCATTGTTGTTATTCACGTCACCACGCAAGCCCTGGGGCTCGGGGGTGTCTTCCTTCACGTAACCGAAGGTAGCCGTGGGGAGGAAGTTGTAAACGTGGGTCTCATAACCCAGATCCCAGAAGTAAGCATAAGAAGCGCCAGCCTTCTCGATGCCATAGAACTTCTCAACGCCATAGTCACCCTTCTCAGTCACCAGTACCTCGATAGCGAGGTTACCACCGTTATACTCATAAGGCTCGGTAAAGTTGAACACGATATCGCCATTGACAGGTGATGCGTTGGCAATAACAGTCATGTCGGTATAAGGGGTAGCACTTGCAAATGCATCCTCTTCTACGGCCTTGATGGAGAGCTGGAGGTTACCATTAGCCATGTACTTGTTAGCGGGCTTCTGGCTCTGGAAAGTGATTGAGTTGATCTTCTTGCCTGCGAGAGCGGTCAACAGGTCAGCGGTGTAGATCATTTGGCTTACATTGCCACTATTCTCACGGTCAAAGTTCATAGCGTTTACGGGGACATTCCCTTGGACGACGTCACCTTCAGCAACAACGACCAGAGCGGGAGCCTCGGCTGCAGTGGCAGTCATGGGAATAATAAAGTTGCCAGCAGCGCCACAGTTAATGGTCAGGGTAGCATTGTAATCACCAGCGACTTCAGAAGCAAACTTCACGATAATATTCATTGCCTCACCATGAGCGAGTTCAACGGGAGTAGCCTCAACGCTGAAAGGAGCCTCAACAGTACCAATAACAGGGGTAAATGCATTCTGGCCCATGTTCTTCAAGGTGATTGTCTTGGTGGCTTCTTCGCCAAGATATACTGTACCAAAAGCAACTTCTTGAGCGCTAACAGTAGCATTATCTGCTAAAAACTCATAGGTAAAAGTGGTCTTGGGATAGAAATTGATTTCGCCACCAAAACTAGAGCTAGCATAACCCACATTATTCACGGGTGCACTCTGGCCATAGAAATTGACATGTTTATAAGAGCCTTTTTCAATAACCTCAGTCTCAATCACGAGATTGCCACCCTCATAAGCCCAAGGCTCAGCAAAATTGACAACAATCTCAGTTTCACCAGTAGTCATGGTAATTTCGGCAACCTTAGTCAATCCAGTAGTAATAAAGTCGGGCATATAGCCAGAATAAGCGGTCTTCTCGGTAGTACCTAAAGAAACGGCCAGCTTTTCGCCATTCAGTTTATTACCCTCAGCATCGGCAATGTAGAACTTCATCGATGAAATGAGGCCACCATTCATTGCAGCAAGATCTTCTTCAGGCATGATGGTCTGCACCTTGTAGTTGGCGACATCGCAATTGTAGCCATAGAACGGAGTGCACTCACTGGTTTGAACATCGTTATAGACGGTCAGTTCATCGGCCTGTGCGGACACGAACGAAGTCAGCGCGATGAGCGCTGCGGACATGAGTTTAAAACTTTTTTTCATAAAAGTGTTAAGATGATTAGAAAGTTATTAATAATACGAACTTGGTTTCATTTAATGGTAGCAAGTAGTCGTTTGTACTTCGTACAAATACGCCTCAAAAGTACTCAGATTTTTAGATTTTGCAAAATTATTCATGTGAAAACTTGTAAAATCATTCTCATTCCACCCGAAACCCATAGTCCAACCTATTTATCAAGTGGTATCCTTGAGGTGCAACAAATGCTCTCAAGGCGCTAATCATCAAGCGCTTTGAAGTAAAAAAAACAATCAATCAGCAACTATGCAAATTTGAGAATGCAGTTGACTGGTCGGTTATTGCAAGATAAGGTCGATAAGCTTATTTACATCACTGATATTCACCTCGCCGTCCTGGTTGACATCAGCAACAGTTGTCACCACTCCCGCCAGGATATAACTTATCAGTGCATTGACGTCACTGATGCTCACCTCGGCATCGCCGTCCACGTCACCATCAATAATGTCATGCAGAACGGCATCGGGATGGAAATCGATGCCTGCTGCGACCTCGGTCGAGGTCTCGCCGGTCCAGCCGCAATACTGGTTCATCGCGTTGTAAATCTTGATGAAGTCGATGTGCGTGAGGTTGACGTGGCGGCCTTGCTCGTCCACAGCCCAATCGATCTTGAAGCCTGGATTATAGACACTGCCTTCTTCAGAGGTGAAATTGGGGTTGTTAGGGAGGTTATCGACATATCCCCAGTCAAAGAAATATTGCACAAAATAGGAATTACCATCGTTGCCTCCCTGATCCACGGCGTTGCAACGCAGTTTTGAACCCGTGAACGTCAGGGATTCCTCGTCCTGCAGCCACAAGGGCCAGTAGGGCTGGTTGTGGGCTGTGTTGCGGCTCATGTATCCGCTGATGCTGTCAGGATCGACATCGTTGCTGGTCCAGCGGATGTAGGTCGTGTCGTTCAAGTACGGATCGACATGGCTGGGCGTGCGCGGCTTGTTCTCGTCGGGGCGGTAATAGGTAATCGTGTAGTCATGTTGAGTCTTGGGGTGGCTATATTCGCTGCCGGCAAGTTCATACCAGGCGTCGCCGTCGTCGGGCACTCCATTGCCGTTCATGTCCACACCCACCATGACGATGCCAGGCTCGCTGCTGCCGCCACGTGACTCGCGGTCGCTGACAAAGGCATTGCCCTGAATCTCAAAGTCATAGGTGTGCATATTGACAACGGGATGGTCAAAGCCGACGATGACATATCCGCCATAGCCTCCGAGGGAAATCATGCTCTCGGCCCAAACGGTATCGACGCGGGTGATCACCTCGCCATGGAAGGTCACCGACACGGTATCGACATGGCCGCAGATGCTCCTGTGGCAACGTGCTAACACACTATCGACAGGCTCCCCTACCCTACTGACGGGCAAGGTGTTGATGAATTGCCCAGGGGCGGGTCGGTATTCATAAACGCGCGACAGCCACGGGTGGTTAGCCCACAGGGTC
>JAEEGL013439035.1_pt1 | contig 10584 bp, 13 predicted proteins | sample 9134231 | NCBI WGS metagenome assembly JAEEGL01 (sample SAMN16246548, study PRJNA631951) | gut metagenome | biome: gut microbiome; feature: rumen; material: fiber-attached | host: Bos | place: Iran: Karaj | collected 2018-10
CAGCTAAAATTATCTCAGGCAGGCCCGAATCCGTTTGCGATTCATTATGGGAATATCGCAACGGGGAGGTTGTAAGTAGTGGTCAATAGTGATCAGAAAAAGATGAAAGGACATCTGGTCGTTTAGACCGATGCCCTTTTTTGTCATGGATTGTTTTTCTTGGCAGTTCGTGATACCAGTTCAACCGTAAATTCAATCCTGTCGAGAAAAGACTGCTGTTCAAGATGCTTAATTCTGGTGCAATGGTTTTCTCTTGCTTTTCCCTTATAATCCCTGAAAAAATCATCCTCGGCGTAACTGATGACATATCTACCCGTAAGCGTATCAAAATCAGCTGTCGTTCCTGTTTGATAGTCATCGCCCAACAGAATAATCTTATCCCAACTGAACACATCGTGGTTGGGCTGAAACATTTGAGGATCATCATACCAATCACCATATGTTCTATACAATGTGAATTTCATTGTATTGCTATTTAAAGCGTCCACCTTGATTTGGGCCTTGTCTTTTCCCAACCAATTATCTAATCTTTTCTGTAAAATCGTTTCAATTCCACTTATGGTAGATTTCTTTGTGTCTACCACTTCTCCAATTAAAAAATACTTCATAATTACTTGTTTTTTAAAGTTTTGTTTTTCTTTCTCGATGTGATTATAAGCTTGACCCTATAATCGCTTTCTAATTTCTTGACGAGGGAATCATAAGCGTCTGTTCTGGCTCGATGTCTTGGTATTACGGCGAGGATTTCTTGAAGGGTGGTCTCGATAACTTTGCCTTCATGTAGTTCGCCGTACCGTTTTTCGAGCCGTTGGATGTCGCTTAAAGATCCGTCGTTTGCATTATTCTTCACACCGTCATTGGTCTTTATGTCAGGGGCGGGGTCATTAACCTGGCATTCGGAGGTTACTATACTTCGCTCTCCGAAAAGTATATTAAGAAAATTATTAAACATAATTGTGTAATTATCAATCAATTATAAGAATTTCGGCGGACGAAAAGCTCCAAATGACGATTTCAGAAATTGTGTTTTTTTGAAAAGTGGTATTTTTGTGGCTGAAAAAAAACAAGTAGAATGAAAGACAGCAAGCCAATTATATTTGATGATGAATTAAGAGAAGCATTTGAACGTCCCTTGAAAAAATATCCTAAACTACAAAAGGTTATTCTAAAACAACCAGACGAGACGGACAATGAGGATATTTTTTTCACGAAACTGTTAATACCTTATGTCTCTGTTATGTGGTATCTATGCACACATGATTCAGCGGTATTTGATGCTTTTATGGCATTTATTAAAGATTTGGGCGCGTTAGAGAGTATTCCCCGATTAAAAACCGATGGGGTTTTTGAAGTGCTTTCCCACTTGAGTAGCCGTAATGCTTCAATTCTTTTGAGTAAAATTGAATGTACGGATGGCAGTTATTCAGAGTTGCTAGATTCGTTGGAAAATGGAGATAAGACACGATTTGTTGCAGCTCTTAAAGATTGCAACACTACTCCTATCAATCCCCCTCTCAAAATTTTTCAAAAATCAATCTTAATTGAGGAAAAACTGAATAAATTGGAATTCTACCTTGGAAGTCCCCAAGAAATCAGAGAAGATTTTTTTTCAAAGCCAGATGACTATTACGTTAATAATATTATAAAAGAAATATTTGGGTTTGCTTTTGCGCCAGAAGAATCGAATGAATTTGTTCAAGCATTCGCTAACGGAATGAAAGCCGCAAAGCGACTTAACTCGGCAGAAAACAACGATAATGGGCTTACTGCTATTTTATATGATTTTATGCTTGGGCTGTTTAGTAGTCTGAAAGGGAAAGATGTTCTAAATGATGATGCCGTAGATGTTATGAATTATATCTTAAAACGACCTCCATTTGGAAACGAGTATTACCACTATCAAAAGTATTGGGAAAACGAGGGGTCGGATGATGAAGCTGAGAAGTTTTTAGCTCGATATCCCCAACTACAAATACACAAATTATTGCAAGAAACAAATCCAAATGTTGAAGACGAAGAATCTGGTGAGGAAGCAGAGGTGGTAGAGGAGCCGCAATCAACGCCACAAATCGAAGAGCCTAATAAGGAAGAAGTGAAAGATGTTTCTGGACGGTCACGAAACATTCCTGGTCAAGGAAGGGGTCGTCCTAAAGATTGTTGGATAAAAGGCCGCAGTCAAATAGAAGAAGAGCAGATAGGAGCCTTAATCCAAAGTGCCATTTGGAAGTCACTCGTCGAATCTGTGAAAAAACTGAAATACAAAAAAGGAATTAAAGGAAAAACAAAAGAAAAGCAAGTCAAAAACCTTAGTGCTGGTTTGTTATACTTTGCATTAGAAAACATTGGATGGGCTAGGGTGTATGATGAATATGGAATTCAATCATCGTTTAAGCGAACTATGAAATTTGCTGGCATTGCAAGAACCTCTTTTGAGAAAAACATTAGGTATATACATGAATGGTTTAACTTAGCAGATGAATGCAAAGAGTATCCAAACCAATTTGACGAGTATTATAGTACATACAAAGAAACAGATCCCAATATGGCTTTTTTGATTTTCGAGAATGTAAATGAGATAGGCAAAATCTTCGACAACTTGAAGGTCAAGCTCAAAAAGACTCTTGACGAAAACAGCAAACTCTAGAGGTCTTATCAAATACAACCTTAAATTCTAATCCCGGCATTCGTGTCGGGATTTTTTGTTATTCCATTTCTGTTAAGCAGAAATACCACTTTTTTCATTTTTATTTCTGCCAAAACATTGATAATCAATGTTAATGAAAAATCTTTTGGCATTATAGCCTTTTATTTCTGCCAAATGTCGGATTTCGTCGGTAAGGGTGAAGGCGCGCATGTAAAGACGGGCCTCAAACAAAATGTCAAATCAAACTAAATTAAAAATGAAAAGACAAGATTTTTTCCCTCGCCTGATGACAATCGTCAACGAGGAAACTGTAGCAGGCACGATCAAACCTGCTGAGAATGAACAGAACGAAGTCTCCAACCAGCCTGCTGATGAGGTAACTGAGGAGACTGAAACCACTAACAACGAGAATCAATCCTCTGTTGAGCCTGAAGCCGAAACAAAAGCGGTTGAAACTAGTACGAAGAAAAGCGGTAGCAAAGCATCCTCGAAGTCAGCACCCTCTCTCTCCCAAGAAGAGATTGACGCACTCATACACGAGACTGAGATTTTCGACCAGGAGGTGAGAAGAATGTTAGCCGACCCACGTTATCATGCCGTTCAGTTACCTAGCGGACGAGTGGTATTGGACTTGACCGCCGCTCACAAGGATGGTGTTCCTCTTTATAGGATGGACTATAATAGAACGCATGGTAAGGATGAAGAAGCCACTGGAAAGTCGCTCAGAACCGATGGCGCACAGCACCCTCTTCTTGTAGTCCCCGTTAGAGTCGCAAGAGCCGCAGGCCTCCCGATTTCCCACTTCCAGAAAGACCCAGACCAAACTTCTCCCATTGATGAAGACGGTTTGGCTCCTGTAGATGGGCACGGTAGAGTGAACAACGCTTTCGGCAGCAAAGAGGGATGGCCGCAGTTTGATGCCGTCCTCTTGGTCAAGAACAAGAATGGGGTCATTGATACCAAGAAGGCCTACTCCGTGACAAACGAGAACGTTTCTGTTTGGGGATCCAAGGACCATCTGGTTCCCAGACTGTTCGATCCGCACGAACTTCGCCGTGAGACTCTGAAAGCCATTCACGATTTGGTTAACAAACAGTATCTCTATACTGCTGCATGTAGTTGGGTGCTGTGGAAAGTGGGTGGCGTTACCAAGAAGGAGCTCAACACGATCGTGACAGAAGAACAAGCCAACAAGTTCAAGGAGTATGCTCAGTATGCTAAACGAATTCACGAGGCTTGCATCAAGAAGTTTGGTGAAGGCGATGACAAACTCCTGAAAACCAAGAAATTCCCCGAAAAACTGATTGAAATTTGGGAAAGTCTTCGAGACAAGAGTGGAGCCGATGAAGCTACAACCATGTTGGTAAAGTTCATCGATGGACTTGATAATGGCAAAGCGAACGAGATAGTAAATGCTAAGAAGGACAATGACAGGAATCTCGACAAAGATACTGTCAGGAAGCAGCTTCTTGACAAGGCCTACAAAGAATTTCTTGCCAAGGTTAAACTCTAATCATCAACCAAGTCCCAAGCCTCCCCTGATGGGTAGCCTGACGGGGAGGTAGGACTACAAACTATAAAACAATGAAAAAAACAGTTTTTATTGAACAACCATTGAAGGTCACTAACGACGAAGTGTTTATGACCCCGGCTCAAATCAAGGCTAACAGTTCCTTGATGGCTAATAACCCCAACGCCCGTCTGCTTGGGTCTGATAACCTAAAAGACGGCAGAGCAGTATGGCCTGTTGTCGATTACGATGACGAGTTATTTCTCACCACCTTTAAGCTACAGGAATACTTATGGCAGGCAATCCGTGAATATCAGAAGCTTTCCGATTCTGGAGCAGATTCAGGAATCAATTGTGACGAGTTAACAGCAAAAGCACTCTCGGTCCACAACGCTGTCTTGAAACAAAACGATCCACAGTCGGATGGTTTACTCAGCGAAATAATTGCCGATGGCGAAGGCTTGACCATCCTGAAGAAAATCATAAAAGACAAGGGCTATTACCAGAGACTACTTGATTCTTGCAACAAAGCAGAACAGCTGTCTGTGAATCCTGTATGGCTTGATGTCTTTGGGGAAAAAATCTCAAAAGGACTTCTTGGCAGTATACTCTCTCAAGGAAGCGTTTTCATGTTTGATGAAATAGACACGACCTCAAGAGGTGAAGGGAGGATACTCTATCTTCTCTGGAATGCCATCCCCTGCTCCCTCTATGCCTCCAAACTTATGGGCAAGAGCATGTCCGAAGCAATTGACTATATCGTAAACACCTATTCAATCTCAAAGAATAGTGTAAAAAGAGTTGCCAAAGGTGTGAAAATTTAATGTAAAACACGGGGCTGGTGTAGCAGCCAGCCCTTTTCAAAATTAAACTTAAAATGATAAACGAAGAAAAAGAGACTTTAGGTGGATCTCTCGGTGAGGGTGAAGCCAGTAAGACCAAACCGCCAAAGTGGACAGGTCCTAATCAAGAGAATGTTGAACCTACTAACAGCGATGCCTCTAATGCATCAGCTGATTCCCAGGCACGTGTCAAAGACTTTTTGAAGAAGCTCGATGAACAAGTCCAAAGCAGTGTAAGCATAGAGCGGATAGACAAACAAATCTGTAGAATCATCAATAGTTGGGCTAACAAACCAACGAAAGAAGCAGAGAGGTTCTACAAAAAAGGTTACTCCAAGTACCGTTACATCGGAAGGAAGTTGGGTCAGGCAGCGGTTCCATTCGACACGGGATTGGATTACCTGAAAAGCAAGTACCCCGACGAAGAACCAAAGCATCTTGAAGAAGAATACACCAAGGGCTTCGGCGATATTGACTATGACCCGGATTTCAGAAAAAAACTCACTAAAAACTTAAAACAATGAACAACAAGTATTTAATTCAACTATCTACATCACCTATCGATCCAAATGACTTGGAAGATAATGACTGGAAACTGGACAAATTCTTCTTTGAGCAGAATCCTTGGGGATTAGGCCGTATAGAAGATGTTGACCGTAAGACAGCTCTGGGTGAACTGAAAGGCCTATTGCCGAGCGATTCTATTCTTGACCCGGACAAGGGAACCATTAACCTTCCTAGCGATCTTAACTATTTACTTGAAACCATTGAACGCCTGAAAAGCATCGTCCTGGACCCATTCAAAGGGTTTAATGCCCTTTATAGCTGGTGGAATAGAGATGTGTGTCTGTTCGGCGACATCCTGATCTACTTCGAGAATGGCGAACTATTCACTCTTCCGGAGTTCCTGTTTTACGCTAAGGATGAAGGTATCAAAAAGGTTTACATCGGGACGATCTATTGGTACGACTACTAATCAATCATCAACAAAGGGGCTGGCTCTATGCTGGCCCCACATAAACAAGTTCAATTCAATCAATAATCTATTAACAAATAAAAAGTTATGGTACAAGTAAAAAAATCACATGGGAACACTGGAATTTACAGTGCAAACCGACGTTTTATCAAAGACCTCGAACCCATAATCAAAAAGCATGGTTTAGAGAATGAAGATGGTTGCAAAGAAGCCATTAAGATGATAAAGAACAACGACCCTAGAGGTTATCATGGACTTGCTATAGGTTTATGGACATACGAAATCTTGATTCTGAAGAAGAAAAGGCTTTGTTTGCTGCAACCAAGAATGCAGTGGATAATGGTGTTGAAGAAGCTCAGTTTTGTCATGGCTCACTCTTGTTTCTTGGAATTGGAGAAAACCAGGATATTGAAGGTGGGCTTTTTATCATGAATAGGGCGTTTTTGAAGCTCTTCTCTAAAGCATTTGCACAATACCCTTTGGGTAGTAATAATTCCGATGGTTTGTTTGCGATTTTTATGACTAATCAAAGCAGATTAGCCTCTGCTGTCAAAGCAACTACAAAGGAAGAACAGATAAAGGAATACCAAAACTTTGACAATCTTTATAGCTACATTATCCTGTTTTTGCAGAACGCCATTTCGATCAAGGCAATCAAGCTCTAAATTGCTAACTAAGAGAGGCTGACTTTTAGTGTTGGCCTCTCTTCCTAAAACTTTTATAATGGAAGGAAAGAAAAAAGTACAAAAAACTTGGCAGGACATCTTTGAGGAGTGCCTTGGGAGTATCGGAAAGGTGGATTTCAAGCAACTCGAAAACCCGAAACTTTTTGATGATCTAGGTAAAGCATCAAGTGAAGAAGCCAAGAAGGGCTTACAGGAGCAAATAGACAAGATTTACATATCCCCGGAATCAGAAGCTGTGATGATTGCAAATTTAGTCCAAGAAAAGCTGAAAGAACTTGGTTATGACATTTGGTTCTCGGATGCTGGTCAGTGCTTTGTATTCAACGGCTCTTACTGGGAACCTATCAAACAGCCGGACATCAAACATTTCCTCACCGACAGCTATTGTAAGATGGGGGTGTCCAAATATCAAGCTCAAACTGTTTCCACTGCAAAAAGACTACATGACCAGGCTGCTTATTCTCTGTACAGTCCATTACCCAAGAGAGAGAAGGGTGTGTCGATGATTAACGCCCTTAATGAGACTTTGGTGATAAGGGATGGGAAAGTAGAGACAAAACCACATGAAGCCAAAGACTATATGTTCTACCAGCTTCCTTACGAGTATGATCCGGATGCAGGTTGTCCTATGTTTCAGAAATTCATGGATGAGGTTATTCCCGGGGATATACAACTGGTGGTTCAGGAATTCATAGGTTGTTGCTTGGATATCGGATTGAAATTGGAGAAGGCTATGATATGTGTAGGTACTGGATCCAACGGTAAGTCTGTGTTCTTCGAGGTCATCACTTATGTGTTGGGAGAGGAGAATGTAACGAATTTCAACATCAATAGTTTGTGTGAGGATAAAAGCTCCACAAGGATAATGATTGAGAATAAACTGCTTAACTATTCTTCTGACTTCAACGGTAAAATATGGAGCAATGGTATCTTCAAACAGTTGGTATCAGGTGAGCCAGTTGAAGCAAAGAGATTGTATTCCGACCCTGAGATTATAAGGAACTATGCAAGATTAGCATTCAACACTAATGCTATGCCGACTTCCTCAGACACATCGGCAGGATTCAGGAGGAGATTGCTTCCTGTATATTTCGATGTCAAAATTAGTCCAGACAAAGCAGATCCTATGTTGGCAAAGAATCTGAAATCCGAAGCACCAGGTATCTTGAATTGGGCTATAGAGGGATTGAAGAGATATGTTGCTAACGGATATAAGCTGTCAAAATCCACAATTCTCGAAGCCAAAGAGAATGAGTACCTTGAAGAGACAGAGAGCGTATACATGTTCCTGGATCAAAGCAACTACATACCTTCAGAGACATCAAAAAGGAAACTATCTGACTTGCATGATGAGTATAAGAGATTCTGTGAGGGACGTGATTTGAAGGTTGAGGGGAAATCGGAATTCAAGGCAAGGTTGAGAGATTTCAGTTATCCTATTTTTGAGGGTGGTAAGAGAGCTATAGAAGTTGGGATATCAACCATAGACAACCCTTTTCCAATTAAGAGAGAAGAAATTGATAAAGAATAATTTAGCCATTCCCTACCCCAGAAGAAGAGAGGGGAAAAGGGGCGGGTTTTATCTATTTATATTTCTTTTTTATTTGGACCTCCCTAAAAATAAGAAAGAGGGAAGAAAACAATCCCGCCCGCCCGCATTCCCGCAAAAAACCCGCAAAATCCCTCTTCTTTTCTGGGGCAGGGAGTATGAAAAACAACTGATTAACATAAAAATAGAGAAAAAATGACAAAAAACACCTTAAATCCCTTCTCAAATTGCGGGAAATCGGAAGCAAACCCGAAATCCCCCGCAAACCCGCAATATGAGATTACCGTATTCTCTCATTTACCAGAGAAAGTGGAACAGCAAACACCTACTGGACCTTTCTTCTATGTCAACCACTATCCTCCTATTGATGAAGAGGTACATACCATCCTTGAAGTGATAAGACAGGAAAAGTTCAAGTCTCAAATCCAAAACTTGAGACTTCTATGCAACCAAGACAAGAACCAGTACGACGAGAAGAAGAAAGAACTACCAATTATCATGTTTAACGGCAGATTCTCTAGGTTTGCAAAAGAGGGCTTCATTTCACCCTCTGGACTATTCATATTAGACTTCGACCACATACCCAGCCCTGAACTGACTACTATTTGGAATGAGCTTGTCAATAATCAATATGTCTTTTCCGCTTGGTTATCTCCTTCAGGCCATGGTTATAAGGTGCTGGTCAAAGTTAAGGATGATATCGATGACAATATACATAAGGAGTATTTCGAGGCTTTATCGACATCACCTTTGTTTCCCATCCAGTACATCGACACAACTGGGAAAGATATAAGCCGCTGTTGTTTCTTTTCCAGCGACCCAGACCTGTATCTAAATGAGAACTCTAAGATCTGGACTCAAAGAATCCCAGTATCAACAAATACTCCAACTACAGCCACAAAGAACACTATCATAAATCTTTCTGATGATGAAACCGAGAACATTATAAAAGTGTTGGAAGGTGGATGGTCTAAATTTCCCATGACACCAGGAAACAGACATAATTCCTCTTTCCTTCGGGCTAGAGAACTGGCAGAATGGGGTGTGTCAGAGGATGATGCCTTGAACTATTTGCTTGGTTTTGAAGATTCGGATTTCAAGGAAGATGAGATCAAACGCCAAGTAAAAAGTGCATATAAGAAAACTGAAGCTGCTGGAAAGGTTGGGTCAAAATACAGAAAACTATGACCTCACTATATTATACCATCACAAAGAACGGCATCATTATCAGAGAATCCATAATTCCAGCTGCTTGTTATGAAATCCAATATCAGGCAGAACGTATCATCAAGAAACACGGCCTTAGCTTCTCTGTTATTGTGGAATGTAAGAGGATGACTGCTCAGATTGGATTTTGGTATTATAGTCTGGAGATTATAGTGTTTGATGCTAATGATAATCCATTCAGCGAAGTGGAATATACGACAGACGCTTTTCCAGACAATCTTAATCCTGGAGCCTATCTTTTCAGATGGTATAGTTCAACGATTACTATGATCCCAAACGATAAGGAGACACTGGAAGAACATTTTAGAATCATCATAGAACAGAATTACAAGCTTATTCACTAAAAGGAAGGAGAAGTTGCCTATGAAGAAATAAAAAGCTAAAGTAGAGAGAGTTAGTTAGAAAATAGAAAGTAGTATTAAAATTAGAGTAATGAAACAGATAAGAAATAAATCACCAAGTCAAAAGCGACATATAGATTAGTGTCATTCAGAAGGTTTAAGCATTAGTGCTTTATTGTAAATGGCAATATAATCAATAATGATAAACTTAGACAAACCACTTTTTCAAGCGACCTTATCGGACTTAAAAGAAGTGTTTGCTATGGCTTTGAAAGATTACGAATTGGAAAGTGAAGGTAAAACTACATCCACCAAAAAGCATCTCGTTTATGGGATTGCTGGTATTGCTCAATTGTTTGGCTGCTCAGAACCAACGGCCCAAAGAATCAAAAGCAGCGGTGAGATAGATGATGCTATATCACAAATTGGCGATATAATCGTCTGTGATGCTAATTATGCTCTTGACCTCCTTCGTGTCTCAAAGAAATACCGCAACACAAGTCTCAAGAAGTCGAAGAAATAATAAATCAGAACAGAAATATTACTAGAAGTAAGGGTGCCTCTTTTTGTCTAGGCACCCTTTTTTGTCATAATTCGGAATGTCTGAAAAAATGCAAGTCTTATGAAATTTAGATGCTTTCAAAACAAAGGTTGTGGAGAAAAGCGTCTCCACACATTTTCAAGCTTTTAGGGCAAAAAAGGGGACTAAAAAAGGGACTATAAGTTGGATAAAAACAAAAACCCGCTGAAAATCAGCGGGTTTCACGTCCAAAAAGTGGAGATGGAGGGAGTCGAACCCTCGTCCAAAC
>JAEEGL013551610.1_pt1 | contig 10584 bp, 10 predicted proteins | sample 9134231 | NCBI WGS metagenome assembly JAEEGL01 (sample SAMN16246548, study PRJNA631951) | gut metagenome | biome: gut microbiome; feature: rumen; material: fiber-attached | host: Bos | place: Iran: Karaj | collected 2018-10
CGAATGAACCGATCACGCGATGACGCAGAAGGAAAGGGAGTAACATGACAGAGACACATGACCGTGCCGATCAGAGCAGGGAACAGGAACAGCTGCTCTTCCGCCTGAAACGGTGGTTCCGGTCCGACGCGTTCAAATGCGTCCTGATGGCCGTGGCCGCCTCGGTGATTATCCTGGCGATGTTCCTGATCGTCTGCGTACCGAAAAGGTACGACCTGACAGTCAATTCAATTGCCCCGGAAACGATCAAGGCCACCAAGGACGTCATCGATGAGGTGACCACCCAGGAACGGCGGGAAGCGGCGGCTTCCAGGGAACTGAAGTACAAGGACACGACGGACGAACTGCTCGCCTCCCTGTGGGAAGCATTCGGGGAACTCCGGCTGATTCAGCAGTTCGGCGCGTCCCTCCAGGATCCGAACGATCCGGAATCCATCCGCCAGTACTACTCCGAGGATGAAATCGAGCAGGCGCTGATCATGCCGGACCAGCTGGTCCTGAAACGGGACCAGGTGATATCCGTCATGAAGATGAGCCCCTCTTCCTTCGAGGCGATGGTTTCTTCCGTTTCCGCTGTGGTCGAGGAGGAGCTGAGAAACAGCACAATCCGCGAAGACCAGCCGGACCAGGTGGCTGCCGTGATCCAGCGGATCACCGAAAATGAAGAAATGAAGCCATACCTGGATATCCTGTACACGCCCGATGAAGAGGACGATATCACACTGCTGGACATCTGTATCCGTCCCAATATGATCATTGACCAGGAGGCGACCGAAGAGGCCCGCCAGAAGGCGAGGGACGCGGTTGAGCCGGTAATCTACCAGCAGGGACGCACCATTGTGCGGGAAGGCGATCCCGTGGAAGAATGGCAGCTTGCCATGATGCGCTCCCTGGGCCTGCTGAACGACCAGAATTACAGCAGTCCGGTCCTTCTCGGTTCCGCGGTGGTCATCGCCATTGCCATGATCTGCCTCATGATGAGCCTGAGGCTTCTCCGCGCGGAGATCCTGACGGACGTCCGGAAGATGGCGGTCGTCCTGATTATCCTGATCCTCAGTGTGTCGGTCGCGGCGATCGCGCACCTGCTTCCCAGCCAGTACGTCATTCCGCTGGCCCTCGGCTCCATTCTGGGGACGGTGCTGATCGGATACCGGATCGGCATCAGCATCACGTTTACGCTTTCCCTGCTTTTTGCCGCGATGATATCCGGCAACAGCAGCTCCTCCTTCTACGACGTGGTCATGCTGATGACCATGACGATCGTTGAAGGCATTGTGGTAATCTGGTTCCTGAAAGGCCGGCCGCAGCGTGTCCGCGTACTGATCGCCGGACTGATCGCGTCAGTGATCGGCGTCCTCCTGATGGCCGGCCGGCGCTGGCTGACGTCCTCGGATTCCGTGGATATCATTTCCCTGGGCGCCTGGACCATTGGAGGAGGGCTGCTCAGCGGCCTGCTGGCCGTCGCTTTCCAGCCGGCGATCGAGCAGCTGTTCCGCCTGGCGACACCCAGCCGCCTGCTGGAACTGACCAATCCGAACCAGCCGCTGATGAAACGCCTGATGATCGAAGCGCCGGGCACGTACCATCATTCGATCATCGTCGCCAACCTGGCCGAAGCCGCCGCGGACAAGATCGGGGCCAATCCCTACCTGGCCAGGGCCGGCGCGTATTACCACGATATCGGAAAACTGAAACGCCCCGGATACTTCAAGGAAAACCAGAACGGCGACAATCCGCACGAAAGGACCGACCCGTATGTTTCCGCCGCGATCGTGACAAGCCATACGATGGACGGGGTCCTGCTGGCGCAGAAGGAGCATATGCCGCGGGAAGTGCAGGATATCATCCTGCAGCATCACGGCGTTACACCTGTCATGTATTTCTACCATAAGGCGCTTCAGCTTTCCAACGGCAGCCATGTGGATATCAACGAATTCCGGTATGACGGCCCGAAACCCCAGACGAAAGAAGCGGCCATCGTTATGCTTGCCGATACGATTGAAGCGACCGTGCGTTCCATGAAGGACCCGACGCCGAAAGGGATCGACCAGTTTATCGAGCGCCTGGTCCGCGGAAAACTGGAAGACGGCCAGTTGAGCGAAAGCCCGCTCTCCCTGACGGATATCGACCAGATCTGCGACGCGTTCTCCGGCATACTGAAGGGCGTATACCATGAACGGATCGAATATCCGACCGTACGTCATTACGCGGGACAGAATATGCCGGCGCCCGAAACAGCGGAACCGGCCGGACCGCCCGCGGCCGCGGCGGCGCCTGAAACGGCAGGGCCCATGCCGTCCGACGGAACCGGTGAGGGCGCCGCGCAGGCAGAAAAAAGGACGGACGAACCGGGGACGGCGCCCGCGGATGAACAGGCTGAAGGAGCAAAGGAAGAATAACATATGAAGATCGAATGGATCTGCGAATCCACGCTGCCGCCTGCCATGAAGGAAAAAATGCAGGCGGCGGCGGATATGTGCCTGACCGCGGAAGGCGTTTCTGTTCCATGCGGGATCACGGTCCGCCTCTGTGACGACGAGGCGATCGCGGCGGTGAACGCCGAGCAGCGGGGAATCGGGCGCGCCACGGACGTGCTTTCGTTTCCCTCCGTTTCCTATCCGGCAGGAAAGACAGCCGGACAATGCGGGGACCTGATCCGCCGCGAGTATGACGATGAAACGGACGCGTGTTTTCTGGGAGATATCGTCATCTCTGTTCCGCATATCATGTCCCAGGCGGAAGAGTACGGGCATTCCTGCGAAAGGGAAGCCGCCTATCTGCTGGTGCACGGTATCTGCCATCTGATGGGGTATGACCATATTGAAGAGGAGGATCGGTCCAGGATGCGTGAAATGGAAGAAAAAATCCTGACAGCGGTTTCTGTACCGCGGGATTCCGGGCTCTCCGAACCGGACAGGATACTTACGGAGAAAGCGATCGAAGCGATGAAGAACAGCTATTCCCCGTATTCCCGTTTTCCGGTGGGAGCGGCCATCCGCGCGACAGACGGACGCATTTTTACCGGGTGCAACATTGAGAATGTTTCTTTCGGGCTGACAAACTGCGCGGAGCGGACCGCGGTATTCAAGGCGGTGAGCGAAGGCGCGCGCAGTTTCGACGCCATTGCCATCGCGGCCAGCCAGATCCCGTGGCCCTGCGGGGCCTGCAGGCAGGTGCTCGCGGAGTTCGCGCCGGAGATCCGGATCCTGCTGTGCCATGAAGGAGAAGTGATTGAAAAGAGCCTGACAGAGCTGCTCCCGTACAGCATCAGTCTGGATTCGAAGGAGGTTGAGACATGATGTCTTCCGCTGAACCGTTCCGTTCCGGGTTTATCACGATTGTCGGACTGCCGAACGTGGGGAAGTCATCGCTGATGAACGCCATGATCGGGGAGAAAGTCGCGATTGTCTCCAACCGCCCGCAGACGACCAGGAACCGCATTATGGGCGTGATTACCCATGAACATGACCAGATGGTGTTCCTGGATACGCCCGGGATCCATCAGCCGCGCACCCGTCTCGGGGAGTATATGATGCAGTCGGTCCATAACGCGATGGACGGAATGGACTGTATACTGATGATCACCGACGTGACGCATGTGTCAGACCGCGACCTGGCCATCGCGACAGACGTTGTCGCGCGAAAGGTGCCGAAAATCCTGGCGCTCAACAAGATTGACCTGGTTCGCCCCGACGCCGTTCTTGCCGCCACCGCCAGATTCGCGGAAATGGGATTCGACGATATCATTCCGGTCAGCGCGAAAACCGGGAACGGCCTGGACGAACTGAACGAACTCCTCCGGAAACACCTGCCGGAGGGGCCGAAGTATTTTCCGGACGATATGATGACAGACCAGCCGGAGCGGGTCCTGTGCGCGGAGATTGTCCGGGAAAAAGCACTGAGGCATCTTCGGGACGAAGTGCCCCACGGGATCGGCGTGGAGATCCTGGGCATCGAAAAAGTACACGACGGCCTGACAGAAATCAACGCCACCATCTATTGTGAAAGAGACGCGCACAAAGGGATTATCATCGGAAAACACGGAGCCATGCTGCAGACCATCGGCACGGAAGCACGGCTTGACATCGAAAAACTGCTGGACACGCACATCAACCTGAAACTGTGGGTGAAGATCCGTCCCGGCTGGCGCGACAACGCGTCCGACCTGAAGACGCTGGGATATGAGAAGCAGTAACCTTCATTACACAGGGAATACCTGGTAGATTCCGCACTTCAGGTATTCGGTTTCAGGCGCGGCGGGAAGAATCGGATGGTCCCTGCCCTGGCTGCGGAACTCAACCTGGCGCAGCTGGACCCGGGCATCCCGCGCGGCGTCCGAAACCATCTTTTTGAACATTTCGGGCAGGACGTGCTGGCTGCACGAGCACGTGACCAGATACCCGCCCGGCACAATCATTTTCATGGCCCGCAGGTTGATTTCCTTGTATCCGCGAATCGCGCTCTCAATCTGGGAGCGCGTTTTTGTAAACGCCGGGGGGTCCAGGACAATCACGTCGTACGTCTGTCCGCCGCGGCTTTGCTCCGCCAGCAGGTCGAAGGCGTTGGCCGCGACAAAGCGGACGCGGTCTTCCATGCCGTTCAGTTTCGCGTTTTCAGACGCGAATTCGCAGGCATACTCGCTGATGTCCACGCCGGTCACCTCCGCCGCGCCGTAATGCGCCGCGTGAAGGGCAAAGGAACCGGTGTGCGTAAAACAGTCCAGGACGGTTTTCCCGCGGACAAAGGGCGCGATCGCGGCGCGGTTTTCCTTCTGATCCAGGAAGAACCCCGTTTTCTGGCCTTCCTTGACGTCCACCAGGAAACGGATTCCGTTTTCGGTCATTTCCACCCTGTCCGGCACTTCCCCGTACAGCAGGCCGGTGGTCAGCTGCAGCCCTTCCAGCCTGCGGACAGGCACGTCGTTCCGTTCCCAGATTCCCCGCGGATGAAGCTCCTCCACCAGCGCGTCGACGACGTCCTGCTTGAACTGCTCCATCCCCAGCGCCAGGCACTGGATGACGATCACGTCCCCGAAGGCGTCGGCGATCAGGGCGGGCAGGCGGTCGCTTTCGGCAAAAATCAGCCGGCAGCTGCGAAGGTCCGCGAAGGTCCGCCGGTATTCCACGGCTTCGTGGACCCGCCGGAAGATCAGTTTCCGGTCCACGTCCTCATCCTGCCAGCTCATAACCCGAAGGGCGATCTGGCTGTTCGGATTATAGAACGCCCTGGCCAGGAACCTGCCTTTACCTGAATAAACGCTGACGATATCACCCGGCAGGAAGTTTCCCTCGATCATGGCGATATCGCTCCTGAAGATCCAGGGATGGCGGCTGTATACCCGGCTTTCCTTACCGGGAATCAGAATGGCTTTTGCACTCATGGACGGACCTCCTCCGCGTTGTTGTCAGAAATGGCGGCTTTCCAGACCAGGCGGTCCTCATACCCGCCTTCCGGAAGCTCGAAAGCGTTCGGGACCGTTTCGCACAGCTCAAACCCGAGTTTCTCGAACACGCGCCGCATCCGGACGTTTCTGGACATGGTGTCGCCGTAAACGGTTTCTACGCCGTACTGGTCACGGGCAATCCGCAGCCCGATCCGGACCGCTTCCGTACCGATGCCGCGGTTCTTGCAGCTGTCGTTCTGCAGGATGATCCCGAACTCACAGGTGCGGCGGTCCGGGTCGATCCTTTTCAGCTGGAAGGAGCCGACCGGCACCCCGTCCAGGAAGATCCCGAAATGGGCGTATCCTTTCTGGAATCCGCCGTAATTGTAGCGGTAGGAATTGTCTATCTGTTCGCGGTTATAATGAAAGGGGACAGAAGACATCAGGGGATCCTGCTCATATCCGCGGAAAAAGCGGTGGTAATCTTCCAGGGTGAAGGGGGAGAGCGTAACGGAGCTCAAAGCTTTCTTGACCTTCCTTTCTTCCGGGAGGTATAATATGCGAAGGAGGTGAATCCGGGATGGCTTTGCATCGCCAGTGCGTGCTGTACGACCGCGAATGCATCGGCTGCGGAGAGTGCGACCGCTGCGACCTGGATCCGGAGAAGATCTGTGACAACTGCATGAAATGCGTCAACGGAGACGCGGAATACCGTTCTGTTTCCATCGACGGGATCATGCTGGACAAGGAAATGTTTTCCGGGGATGAACCGGAAAGCATGAACCGTTCCTGAAAACACGGAACCATTATAATCGCTGAATACTTTAAAATCAAATCACAAAAGCGGAAGGCGGGGTTGAGATGAAACTGACTTTCATCGGAGCGGCGCACCAGGTGACCGGCAGCTGTACTTTGCTGGAATGGCTTCCCGGTCGGTATATGCTGATCGACTGCGGTATGGAGCAGGGAGAAAACGAATTTGAAATGGCGGAACTGCCCGTCGCCGCTTCCGCTGTGGAATATGTGGTCCTGACCCACGCGCATATCGATCATTCCGGGAATCTTCCGCTGCTGTACCAGCAGGGATTCCGCGGGAAGATCTATGCGACTTCGGAAACCTGCAATCTTTGCAGTATCATGCTGGCTGACAGCGCGCACATCCAGGAGACGGACGCCGCGTACCAGACCAAAAAGAACCAGCGGCTGGGCCTTCCCGAAGTCCAGCCGGCCTATACCGCCGAAGACGCCGCGAACGTGATGAAGCTTTTCCGGCCGTGCGCGTACGGCGAACTGATCCGGGTGGATGAGGGATTATCCCTTCGCTTTACGGACGCCGGCCACCTGCTGGGATCGGCGTTCGCGGAGCTGTTTCTTGAAGAGGACGGACAAAAAATCAAACTGGTCTGCAGCGGCGACGTGGGGAATACGAACCAGCCGATTATCCGTGATCCCCAGCCGGTTTCCGACGCGGATTACCTGCTGATCGAGTCTACCTACGGCACCCGGTTCCATGACGGCGGAAACGATCCGATCCCTGTGCTGACCGATATCCTGGAGCGGACCTTCAGGCGCGGCGGAACCGTCATTATTCCTTCCTTCGCGGTCGGAAGGACGCAGGAACTGCTGTATTTCTTCCGGGAAATCAAGCAAAGGAATCTGATTCCGGACTATACCGATTTCCCAGTATATGTGGACAGCCCGCTGGCGAACGAAGCGACGGTGATTTTCCTCCAGTGCGATACCGCCTGCCTGGATGATGACGCCCGGAGAGTGATGCGGGAAGGGGAGAACCCGATCTGGTTCGAAGGCCTCCATACCATTGTGACTTCAGACGAATCCAAAGCCCTGAACGCGGATTCCACACCGAAGGTGATCATCGCTTCCGGCGGCATGTGTGAAGGAGGGCGGATCCGGCATCACCTGAAACACAACATATGGAACGAGCACAACACGGTCATGTTCGCCGGATACCAGGCGGCGGGCACCCTCGGGCGCATCATTTTTGACGGCACGAAAGAAGTAAAGATCCTCGGGGAAACGATCGAGGTCAAGGCTGAGGTCACCCTGCTGAGCGGCATTTCCGGCCACGCGGATCAGGCCGGGCTGCTGAAATGGCTGGACGGGTATGACCGTAAACCCGGGCTGGTTTTCGTCAATCACGGGGACGACGACTCCTGCACCGGACTGGCCAAGTGCATCCGGGAACGGTTCGGCATTGAGTCATGCGCTCCGTACTCGGGATCGGAATATGATCTCCTGCGTCATGAATGGGTCCGGCTGACGGATCCTGTATACAAAAAGAAGTCCGGAAAGAAAGAAGCGGACGAGGCTACGCCGGCAGAGAAAAAGAAAATCCTTTACCGGGAGCTGCTGAACGCGGAACAGGAGCTGTCCGTCATGATCCGCAGGATGGAAGGGCATTCCAACGCGGAAATCAAATCCCTGACGAAGAAGATCCTGAACCTGATTGAGTGATTATTTTTCCTCTGTGGAGAACTCGGGATCCCCGGGAAGATGGACGTGTTCGGCGGCCATTCTGCGCCGCGCGTCCGTCATGTCGGCATAATGCTTTCTCGTCGTGTCCACGGAAGTATGTCCGAGCACATCAGCCACCAGGTAAATATCGCTGGTTTCCTGATACAGGTTCGTGGCGTAGGTGCTGCGAAGCTTGTGAGGGCTGATTTTCTGCTTCAGGGGGGCCGCGATGGCGGCGTATTTTTTGACCAGGTTCTGGACGGCCCGCTGGGTGATCCGTTTGCGCTGCAGGCTCAGGAACAGCGCGTTTTCGCTGCCGGGCAGGGCTTCGATCTCCCTGCGTTCCTCCAGGTATTCGCCCAGCGCGTCCGCTACCTCGGGAGGGAAGTACAGGACGACCTGGTTGCCGCCTTTCCTGGTGACGATAAACGCGTTGTTTTCCATGTCGAGATCATCCAGATCGATGCCGATGCATTCGCTGACGCGGATTCCGGTGCCGAGAAACAGGGAAAGGATGGCGAAATCTCGGCGGGCCGTGATTTTCTGGTATTTCTGCTGCGCTTTTGTCATGGATTCGCCGCCTGACTGCGCAAGGGAAAGAATCCGGTTCATCTCTTCCCTGGACAGCCGGATAATCGGCTTTTCATGGACCTTGGGCAGGGGAACGAGCTCCGTCACATTGGAAGATATGCGCTGGTTTTTGAAAAGATAGTCATAAAAGGACCGGATGGCGCAGAGCTTCCGTTTGATGGACAGTTCATGATTGATATACTCTTTGTTAGGTACCGAACTGTCATCCGCGTTTTTCAGGTAATAGGTCAGGTATTCGGTATAGGCGGTAATATCGTTCCGGGTCAGTTTTTCCAGGTCTTTGTCATCATACAGGATGACGCTTTTATCAGAGAAGGCGATTCTTTCATCATGCAGGAAAGTGAAAAAGGTTCTCAGATCAATCGCGTACGCGAGCCGTGTAAACGTACCGGTCGATATCGCGATCGACCGGAGGAAATCGCCGCAGGCCTGAGGCAGGTCCTTCAGCACGTTCCGGATCTGGAGAATACGCTTCGCGTCCATCTGTTCCTTGTATGACTGATGCTGTTCCGCCATGGCACCTGATCACGCTCCTTTCCGAAAATGCCGGTTTATCCCTGAAGATATGCTCAACTATTCGTAAAACTGTGGTTTAGCGAATAGTTGAAGGTTTACGCACATTATATCATCACCCTGCGGATTCTTCAATACAGAAAAGATCATTTATCTGTGATTTCCGCAGTTCCCATGAACAAAACGGCGCATATTCAGCCGCAAGGAGCTGAATCGCCTCCCCTGCCGCCGTGTCAAAGATGATCATCGTCAGTGCAGCCACCGGCGTTCATGAAGCCAGCGGACCGAATGATCCAGCGCGTCGATGGTTTTGGTTTCGAGTACGCACCGGGCGTTCCTCGTTTCCGCGAGCCTCAGCCTTTCTTCCAGCGCGATTTCACCGTCGCCGAGGGCCAGGTGATTCCGGGGAGGCGTCTCGGTCCCGTCATGGATATGGAAATGGATCAGATGGTCCTGATGTTCCAGAATAAACGGGACGTCTTTCTCGCCGGTGGCTTTGGAGTGGCCGATATCCCACGTCAGCCCGAATTTCGGGCTCTGAAGAAGATATAGGATGGCCTTTTTCTCATAATCTCTGAATCCGTCGGTATTTTCGACGGTAATCCGGATGTCGTCATCGCCGATCCATTCCTCGCACAGGCCGCGGAATACGGAAAAAGATTCCATATAGACGTCAAAATCACGCTCATACATCTGAACCTTCCGGTCAGGCAGGGTGATGTAGATCCCGTGATTCATGTGCATGTTGATTGTCAGGGGCTGGTTTCTGTCCCCGAAACGGTCGCGGAGCGGCAGCATTTTCCGGGCCGCGTCGATGGTCTGACGGACGGTTGACAGATACGCCCCGGATACGAGGCGGTTGAAATCCGCGATATTCAGGTTTTCGTCCAGGTGGATCGTGTAATAGATCCCGGCGTCTTCCGCCAGGCGCATCAGAAAGCAGGGGTCTTCCAGCCGGTCCGCCTGGTATTCCGGGAAATTCATATTCAGTTCGATAAAATTCAGTCCCAGGCGCCTGCAGAGAAGGACGTTTTCCTCCGGGGTCCGGTTCTCGATGAGGGTCGGCATTCCAAACTGAATCATGCGGCGGTATCTCCTTTGTTTGTTTCGGATATCATAACATAAACATACGGTCTGTTCCAGCTGTGTTTTTGACTTCCGAAACAGGCAATGACATGGTATGATGGTTGTATCAAGTGAGAGAAGGTGAATGATGAAACTCTTTTTTGAGACCGAGAGGCTTACCGTCCGGCCGATGGTTCCGGACGACGCGGAGGCGGTTTTCCGCTGGGGCGGGGACCCGGACGTCAACCGGTTTATGATCTATCCACTGTATACACGGCAGGAAGACGTACGCCGCTGGCTGGAGAGCCGGGATCCGGATGAACCGGACAACTAGTACGAAGGGATCGTCCTGAAAAGCACGGGAGAGCTGATCGGAAGCGGCGGAATGCGCTATCATCCGGAAAGAAACGCCTGGGAAATCGGGTATAACATCCGCGCGGACCAGTGGGGGCACGGATATACCGGGGAATACATCTCCGCTCTCATCGGGGAAATCCGGAAAATCCGCCCGGTGGAAGCCATTGACGGGGTATTCGCGGCGGACAACGCCAAAAGCA
>JAEEGL013946693.1_pt1 | contig 10584 bp, 3 predicted proteins | sample 9134231 | NCBI WGS metagenome assembly JAEEGL01 (sample SAMN16246548, study PRJNA631951) | gut metagenome | biome: gut microbiome; feature: rumen; material: fiber-attached | host: Bos | place: Iran: Karaj | collected 2018-10
CGAAACAATTTCGCGAACTCGCGAGCCGCCAAGCGCCCAATAGCGAACGGAATCTGCCTTAATCGCTTCAACGGGTAATTTCCCATTAAAGACGCCAATCGTATAGAGATCGTCGGCGCCTTCGATCGGTTCGACTCCCCCGCGCGGCGTCACGCCGGCTTTGCCCCAGCTTGTGCCGAAAAGGCGCGCAATCGCGACGCCCTCGCGCGCAAAAAAGACCTCTTCAATCTGGCCAATCGGGAAAATATGCACGTTATCCGGAAAGCGAAACGCCGCGGGGACTACGTCGGGCGAATCGTTTTTGCCTGCCGCCCAGTAGATCGGAATACGTTCTGCGGCCAAACGCGAAAACTGCTCGATTAGGAAAAGCATGCCCCAAGGACCGGTATCGCGTGGGGAAAGAAGATCGCCGCTCAACACCACAAAATCGACCTTCTCTTTCAGCGCGACGTCAAAAAAGCGTTCGACAGCGGCTCGCGGCGCGTCTAAAACGGCGTCTCCAAAGCGATCCGGAAGCTCCATAAGACCGTCGACGGGGAGTTCCAGGCGGAAGTCCGACGCATGTAAAAAACGAAATCCTTGCGACGTCATGATTCGATTCTTTTCATGGAATTGGTTTCGGCTGATTAAGGGTCGCCTGTCCGGCAACAAGGCGAGTCTAGGACGCATACCCTGACGTTTATATTCTAATACTATTCACTTGCTCGAGCTACTATTTTTAGCGTGAAAAGAGAAAAAACTTCTGCGGTTGTAAACAAAAAAACGAAAAAGAGAGTTATAACGTTTGAACCGCGCTCTGAGGACTAACTGATTATTGTTTTTTCACCGAAAATTAGAAATATAACGCTTATACGAAGTTTAAAGGATTTCCACTTTTTAAAGGTTTGTTTCTGCTTGTTGATTCTCGCGACGCTTGTAAAACACCTCCTGCGAATTGCGTCTGAAAGCGGTATTCAAATCAAATATCCATAAGACCGAACGTCCGAAAACTTACATAACGTCATACTTCATAAAAGAATAACAATTTTAAAACAAGTCAAATTCAGGACAGACCGCTCTTTCGTTCCCTGTTCAACGTCTAACGACTCGCTTCCCCATTCTTACCTTCGGATAAAACTGCAAACGCTTCGGCGCCGCCCAAGGCCTTGAAGGACTCGGGGGGCGCCTTCCTCAGTAATATCAATCACGCAAAACTTTTAGAATCAAATTTATATGCTTGATATCCTAATAACAGCGCGGAATTCGCTATCACAAAAAACGAACCGCAGTTATGTACCAAAGCGCCAACGACCGGTCCAAGCAAACCAAGGGCCGCAAAAATCACCGCGACCAGATTGATTACCATCGAGATGGATAAGTTAAAAACAATCTTGCGCATCATTTTTTTCGATAACGCGAACAGGTGCGGAAGTTCTTTGACGTCGTCTCCTACGAGCGTGATATCAGAGGCTTCGGCCGCCACGTCGCTCCCGATTCCCCCCATGGTGATCCCTACGTGCGCTATCTTTAGCGCCGGCGCGTCGTTTACGCCGTCTCCTATCATACAGACGAGATCGTTCTTCTTCTGATACTCGCCAATGAAATTCAATGTATCCTCGGGAAGACAGTTTGCGTGGACGTCCTTAATTCCCAGCTCTGAGGCAAAATGATTGGCTGAATGTGAGTTGTCGCCAGTAAGGAGCGTCGGCGTCGCATAAAGCGCAAGCAGGGTCGCGACGACGGACTTTGCGTTCGTTCGAAGAGAATCGCCGAGCGAAACAAAACCGATCGGAGTCTTCGATTGCGCGACGACGACGACCGTTCGGCCTAGCCTGCGCTCTTGGTCGATTTCATGAAGCTGCTCGGCATTCAATTCGACGCCCGATTCAGCCAACATGCGTTCATTTCCGGCAAGCGTCAACTTACCGTCAACTTCGCATCGAACGCCTTTACCGGGAGTCGTCTCAAACCCTTCGGCGCTCGGAATATCATTCTGCGTCTCTTCCCGGTAGCGCAGAACGCTCGCCTTTCCTAATGGGTGTTCTGAATACTGTTCAACAGCAGCGGCAAGTTTATACGTCTCTTCGTCGGAGTATTCACGGTTGAACGATTTGACAAGCGCAACATTCGGAGCGCCGACAGTGAGCGTGCCCGTTTTGTCAAACGCGACGCGGGTTACGTTGGCAAGCCTCTCCAAAGCGTCGCCCTCTTTGACAAGGAAACCGTGTTTCGTGGCGTTGCCAATTGCAGCCATAATCGCCGTCGGAGTCGCCAAAACAAGCGAACATGGGCAAAAGACGACCAGTATCGAAACGGCGCGAATAATCTCGCCGGTAACGCACCAAGCGACCAAGGCGGTCAAAAGCGCGGCTGCGACTACCCAAGTCGCCCAACGATCGGCGATTCGAACAACTTTGGCCTTATCGGCGTCGGCAGACTGAACCAGTTTAACCATACGCTGAATGAAACTGTCGGAGTCGGTTTTAACAGCCTCCATCTCAAAAGCGCCAAACTGATTGACTGTGCCGCTGAACACCTCGTCGCCGACCGTTTTATCGACTGGGAGAGACTCGCCTGTTATATTTGCCTGATTGAGCGACGTTTGACCGGATACAATTACTCCGTCGACAGGAACCGTTTCGCCGGGAAGAACTCTCAATATGTCGCCCGGCGTCACACTCGCGGCCGGTAAAACCTCTTCCTTTCCGTTTAGCAGCTTTCGCGCGGTTGTAGGCGTCAATTTAACAAGTCGCTCAATACCGGCGCGGGCGCGAGCAACCGTCAAGTCCTCCAGTAATTCGCCAAGCTGCATAATAAACGCTACTTCGCCTGCCGCAAAATATTCTCCAACCAAAACGGAAGAGATAAGAGCGATTGAAACAAGAACGCCCGCGCGAATATCAAACTTTGTAACGAGGCCAAGCGTTGCCTCCGCAACAAGGGGTATGCCGCATAAAACTATCGCAATCCAAGAAAGATCAAAAGGAGCATGCGGAAACAGATTGAAAAGACTTCCCAAAAGCGCCGCCCCAGAGACGGTAAGAAGGACGATCTGCTTACGCAGACCTCCCCAATCCAAAATTGAGTCGACTTGTTCAGCAATTTTCATATTCTTTACCCCTTCTATACCCATAGGGGTATACCCTTATTCAATGATACCCCATGGGGTATCATTGTCAAGGAGAAGAAGCAAAAGAAATATCAAATTGCAAAAGCGGCGCCCCCCAAATCGGTAAACGCCCTTATCGGGGCCTGATTCTACCTGAGAATATCACTGCATATTTGCAAATCGTTCGATGGCTTTAGTGAAGTTCTTGATCTGTTCCATATCGCCCTTTGCGATCGCGTCCCGAATGCAGTGAGTGATATGTCCTTCCAAGATGACCTGACCAACCTTATTCAGCGCCGACTTTGCGGCGTTAATTTGAGACAGCACGTCTTCACAGGGCACGTCCTCGTCGACCATACGGTCAATCGCTTGAACTTGGCCAATAATCTTCTTCAATCTTCTGTGAATTTTTTCTGAATCGATTCGCTGATGCATGAGAAGTCTCCAATCTTCAACTAAAAAAAACGCGTTTCCAGAACAGCCCAAAACGACGGCTGAACGGTTTCGTAAGATTCCGTTATAAAAACCGTGCGTCAGCCTAATATTCTAAAAACGCGCCGCCGTCAAACGAAGAAAGTCGCGTTCACAAACGATTATAATACGTCAAGGTCGGGAAACCATCTCTCCCAGAAGAAAAGCTCGAAAAACAAATCTCTCTCCTCTTCTATTCCCGCCGCCGTACGTTTCTTACAGAAAACGGCCGGTTACGCTGGCGTGCGAACTCCTAATGTCCTCGACGGTTCCAGCGGCGACTATCTCGCCCCCCGCCGTACCCCCGCCAGGTCCCATGTCGACGATGTAATCGGCGTTCCGAATAAGATCAAGATCATGCTCGATCACAACGACGGTCGCCCCGGCGTCGACCAATGTTTGAAAAACGCCCAGAAGCGACTGAACGTCAAGCGGATGAAGGCCAATCGTCGGTTCGTCAAATACGAAAACAGAAGTATGTTGCGATTTACCCATCTCGCTTGCCAATTTCAGCCGCTGCGCTTCGCCGCCAGAGAGTCGGGGCGTTTCCTCGCCAAGCGTTAAATATCCAAGTCCAAGATTTTTCAGAACCTGGAGACGCTGCGTTACTAATTTGAGATCGGAACACGCGTCTAGCGCCGTGTGAATATCCATATCCATAAGTTCGGGAAGGGAGTACTCGACGCCTTTCTTATTTTTTCGTTTAACAAGATAAGCTTTTTTCGCGTATCGCGAACCGCGGCATTCCGGGCATGGAATCTCAACGTCGGGAAGAAACTGAACGTCTAAATTGACGACTCCGGTACCGTCGCAAACGGGGCAACGCAAGTTCCCTGTATTATAGGAAAAATCTCCGGCTTTGAGTCCAAGTCGTTTGGATTCCGGAAGTTTGGCGAAGATTTTGCGCAATTCGTCGTGAACGTTAGCATACGTGGCGACGGTAGAACGCACATTAATCCCGATGGGAGAAGCGTCGACTAACTTCACAAGATTTATCCCGTCCGCTTTTATCGAACGAACGTGCTCAGGGAGGCGGATCCCTTTTGTCGCGGCTTCAAGCGCCGGGATGAGACTTTCGAGAATAAGAGTCGTTTTACCGGAACCGGACACGCCGGTAATCACGGTAAGCCGCCCCTTGGGAATCGCAACTTGCAGAGGTTTAACCGTATGGATCGCGCCTGTTGAAATTTCAATTTTTCCTAACTTGAAAAGCTCGGAAGGTTTCGCGCGTTTTCTGGTCGCAACGTTCGCCTTGCCAGCAAGGAAAGGCCCTATTTTAGAATCCTTTTTACGCTTAATCGAATCGATCGTCCCCTCGGAAAAGATACGTCCGCCGTTTGAGCCGGCCTCGGGGCCCATTTCGATTAGCCAGTCGGCTTCTTTTAGAATTTGAACGTCATGGTCGACTAAAATCACGGAATTACCGTCTGCGACAAGATCGCGCATCACGCCAATAAGCCCGACAATATTAGACGGATGAAGTCCAATTGACGGTTCGTCCAAGACGTAGAGCGCGCCCGTTGTTCGATTGCGAACGGCGCGAGCAAGCTGCATTCGCTGACGTTCGCCGGTCGAAAGAGTCGCCGCCGAGCGATCAAGCGTAAGATAGCCTAACCCTAAATCGACAAGCCGTTTTGCCGTCGATAAAAACGACGCGCAGATACTTTCGGCCATTGGGCGAAGTTCTTCGGGCAACGTACTGGGCGTCCTTTGAACCCAAGTTATAAGCTCGGTCAGCGTTTTTTCACACGCCTTGTCGAGAGATATCCCTTGAAGTTTAGGAGCTCTGGCGCGTTCGGAAAGCCTTGAACCGCAGCAATCTGGGCACACGTCCCGCTTTAAGAATTTCTCAACGCGCTTCATACCCTTCTCGTCTTTGACTTTCGCAAGCGCGTTCTGTACGGTAAGCGTCGCGTTGAAAAAGGTGAAATCCATTTCGCCGGCGACGTTAGTGTTCTTCGACTTGTAAAATATGTGTTTTTTCTCGGCCGGACCGTGGAAAACGATATCCCGTTCCTTGCGAGTCAACTTGGAAAACGGAACGTCGGTGCGAACGCCCATCGCGCGGCAGACGTCGGTCATGAGCGACCACATGAGGCTGTTCCACGGCGCGACGGCGCCTTCGTCGATCGTTAGCGACTCGTCTGGGACAAGAGTCGATTCGTCGACGGTAATCGCCATGCCGGTTCCTTCGCACGTCGGACACGCGCCTTGACTGTTAAACGCCAATTCTTCGGCGCCGGGAGCAAAGAACCGCTCTCCGCATTCGGGACAAACGAGATCCTGACCCGCCGCAACAGCAAGCGTGGGCGGAAGATAATGACCGTTAGGGCAGCGATGATTCGCCAATCGGGAATAAGCGAGCCGGAGACTGTTAAGCAGTTCAGTTCCCGTTCCAAACGTACTGCGGATTCCGGGAACGCCTGGCCGCTGACGCAGCGCCAAGGCGGCGGGAACGTAAAGAACTTCGTCGACGCAAGCCCTCGCCGCCTGCGTCATACGTCTTCGCGTATAGGTGGAAAGAGCTTCAAGATACCGTCGCGATCCTTCCGCATAAAGAACGCCGAGCGCCAGAGAAGACTTGCCGGAACCGGATACGCCCGCTATTCCTACGATCTTGTTCAATGGGACGTCGACGTCAATGTTCTTCAAATTGTGTACGCGAGCGCCTCTCACCTTAATAGCGTCGATCATTTGAACCTCTAACACACGCGCGCCGAAAGTCGACGCATAAAAAAGCTCAATACGGAAGAAGCTGACGGCTGTCTCCTCTGAACCGTACCGTTCCTCTTCCCTTCGAGAATATTGTACCATCTTTGAAGAACCGGCAATACTGAGTCGTTACGAAAGATCCTCGCTGCGCAGGCGGTCGCGCTCTTCTCACTATCCCTTAATGAAATCTACCGATAATCCAAATGAACAATATACAATCCTCAAATACTCCAGAAAAAAAGTTATGCGTTATCTACAAGACGCTTGATTCAGATCGAAAGCCCGAATATCATTGTGAACAGGTTGATTCATAACCGTTTTGTCTGCAAAACAGATGAACAACTTGCGTCATAGCGTTGTAAGAGCCTGTCGCGTGAGATAAAAGATTTAAATGTAAAACGTTTCCAATGCAGATTTGAGACGGCGTTTTCAGTTCCTGCCCGTCTTTTGAGGAATAATTCTATGACAAACCAAGATAATAATTCAGAACAAACGCTCATTGAAAACTTTGCAAAAAGTCGCCGGCCCGGCAAAGTCTTTAAAAAGCTTTACGGCGACAACAGCGACGCCGTTTATAAGCTATTTACTGAAAGACGCCTCGACGAATTGAACGAAGTCGAAAAAAAAGTAGACGAAGAATTCTACAAATCCATGGAAGAAGTCGATCCGGGCGCTTTTCTGAAAAAAAATCACGCGCCTTTGGTCGAATTTTGCGCGGGCAGTCCCGCTGAAGCCGAAGTTCTCTACGCCTACTTTTCCAAGCTCAATCAGTTTCCCTTTACCGACGGTTATTCGCGTCGAACGATGCGAACCAAGAGATATGTCGATTGCTATAATCGCGTGCGCCCCATTCTGGCCGAAGCGTACAGACTGCAGATATTTGGGGTTTCGCTTGGTAAATATCTCCTAAACGATATGCCGGAGGAACTCGTCGAATTCAAGAAGAACATAAGGCCGTCAGAGGCAGTCGCCGACCTCGTTGCCGCACGTCTGGACGCGGGCGATCTTGAAGTCAAAAACGCGCTCAAACAGATTTTCACCGGCGACAATAACGTCGCGTTTATTGAAATTTATATGATCTTGGGCGTCGTCAAAAGCGACGACAAAGAGCTTCATGAACTGCTCGCCAATATGCTGATTGGAGCGCGGCTGCAGGAGGGGCTTCGTCAGGCAATTTGTGAAAGAGTCGACTTGGGGACGGCGGCCGCGTTTCAAACCGTCGTTAACGCGATCGCGAAACAGAACCTAACGCGTTTTTCGTCGGTGCGCAGAGCGATCGCTACTTGGATCGGGGCAATAGACGACGAAGATCCGGAACGTTCGATAAACAAGATTTTCAAGCTCATGACGCAAGTCCTCAACGATCGCAATTCCGCATACGAACTCATTGAAGGAACTGACGCTATTGAAATTTTAGTCGGCCTTTGGGGACTTGGGGTTACTGAAATTGACGACGCCATTGCGGAAGGAACGCGCTTCGCGAATAGCGGAAACGATATTCAAAAGATGGTCGCGGGATACTACGGCAAATGCATTTATCAAGGCGCGTTCTTTAATAACCGTTCCTACGCAAAGAAGCTGCAACGCCGTTTTCTTGACCGTTTAATCGAATCGAAAGACCTTGCCCCACAGGTAGCGGCTGTCTTTATGCTGCACTATCTCGCGAGTTGGAACTACGACGTTTCGCTCGACGGCGTCGACAGAGAAACGGCTGTAAAACACATGGCGTGTCTCCGCGCGCTGCTGGAACGTATGCCAAAGAAGAAATACGAATGGAAGCCCCTTCTTTTTCCTTGGTACAAAGGCGAGATTTCCCGGTCGGACGTCTTGATTCGTATCGCCTTATTGGCAAAATTCTTAAACGATACGGAAACGCTGGACGAACTTGCGGATAATCTTACCGCGTTCGAAGATTATCAACGTGAAGAGGCTATAAAGATATGTTTTTCCGACGTTAAGACGGCCAGACAGAGACGCGCGCTCATCGCCGCAGTTGGGGGTAAGGAAAAGTATGCGCGGAACAAAGCGTTTGAAATTGCTCAGAAAGTCGCTTTCACGCCCGAAGAATACGATCAAATATGCGACCTGTTGCGATTTAAAACGCCCGAACTCCGCCTAAACGCCATTGGCCTGCTGAAGAAACAGGACGCGGACGGCCTCGCGCGATCGTTCCGGACTCTGTTCGCAAGCAAAAAAGAAGAAGTGAGAATCGGCGGTTTTGATATTCTCAAAGAACTCGCAAAGGAACAAAAGGATAATCCGGCTTTTGCCGTTGGCATAAAACTGGTTTCTGAGATCGCCAATCCGTCGGAACGGGAAAAGGCGATTCTTGAAGAACTTGGGCCCGTCGACGCTTCTGCAGCGTCAAGCGAAGTCCCCGAAAATACGGAAGACGACCGGCTGTTTGGCGAAAACGTGACGGTCGATTTCCCGAAGATTACTTGCTCGCCTTCGGATTACCCGATCTTCCGCGTCTCTGAGGAAAGACTAAAGGAACTCTTCAACCGCCTTCAAGAGGTAATCGACGCGCACAAAGATTATGAATATCGGACAGTTAGCGGTGAAACGGTCGTTTTGGGTAATTTAGATTATCTCGAACCCGTCAGCCGAAGCGACTCTGTTGAAGAACAGACTCCTCTCGTCGACGTATGGAAAAAATTCTATGAGGAAAACGTACGCGGTTTGGAAGAGCTTTACGCAATGAAAGCTTCTATGTTTTCATTAGATATCGACGACTTTGAGACCGATTATAACTCTTCTGATAAAAAAGCTATAGCCGCGCTTTCTCAACAAGTCTGTAAAAGCTGTCGTGAGATTTTTGGAGCTGCGGTCGTCGACATGAGTTTCAAATCGTATCGGTACTCTGGAAAGAAAAACAAGCCTAACCTCCTTTGCACGAGTTTCGGCATTTTTAATGGAATAGTACGCGCGCTCGAGCACATTTATTACAGCAGGGATTATGCGCATGAAATAGCGCAAAAGGTCGCCGCTTATCTCTGCGTAAAAGCGCCCAAAGAACTAAACTCAATTGTGGTAAAAGAAAAAAGTCCTTGGAGTTTTAGCGACGCGTCGATCGTTTCCCCCTTTCGCGTTCCGCTTATCGCCGATTCGCTAGAACCGTTAAGAGACCGAATCGTCGATCAGACAACCTTTGAGAAAGAATATGACCTCATGCTGAATCTTGACGACCGATACCGTCGCAAGCCAATCTTGGAGTCTAAGGAAACGTTTAGCCCGCTCGATACTCAGTATTCCCTAAACGCCCTCGCCTATTGCCGCGCTTATTACAGCGGCAAAACCTCTCTTGAACAAACTTACAAACTGATTCTAGAGCCTACCGGTTTAACAGAACGTTTGGACGAACTATTCAGAGAGCGTGATCCGCGATTCGCCTGTTGTTCCGGACTTGACAAAGACGAAAAGCTGCGTGAACAAACATATCATATTATCGACCGAATCATAGACCTTGTCGTCAAAGCGGAATGCAAGAGGGGCGACGCTCCCACCCCCTATTCCGAATCCATACCGTCAATCGGCAAAGGTTTTTTGCTCGGAATTCCCCGCTTCGTCGAATTGCTTGTCGCGTTTGGCAATGAAACGATCCAACGCGGTTACAGCCGCAGAAGCGGATCGCGCGCGGGCTATCTCAGTCATCTCATAAGCGTAAGTTCCCCCCTTCCGAGCGAAACGGCGGAAGATTTTGCCAAAGCGCTTAAAAAGCTGAAAATATCGGAAAAGCGTCTGGTCGAAATCGGCATGACCGCGCCGCAATGGCTTGATTTCATAGAAGAATACCTTAACTTCCCGGGCTTGAAAAACGGCGCGTATTATTTCATCGCCCATATGGACGACGAATACTCAACCGACGAGAAAAAGTACGCGGAGATCGCGCGTTTTACCCCACTTGATAAAGAAGAGCTCCAGCAAGGCGCGTTTGATATCAAGTGGTTTGAAGAAGCGTATAAGACCCTGGGGGAGAAGAAATTCAAGATTCTCTATGACGCGGCAAAATACATAACCACGGGCGCAAGACACACGCGCGCGCGAAAATACGCGGACGCGGCTCTCGGAAAAGTCTCCGCTGCGGATCTGGAAACTCAAATTGCCGCAAAACGAAATCAGGATCTTCTCATGAGCTATCCGCTCGTCCCGCTCAAAGACGACGCCGATCTGCTTCGCCGCTATACGTTTATACAGAACTTTCGCAAAGAAAGCCGAAAGGTTGGCGCCCAGCGCAGAACAAGCGAAGGAATCGCCTGCGATATGGCGCTGCGCAATCTCGCGACAAGAGTCGGATTTACCGACGTAACGCG
>JAEEGL014073040.1_pt1 | contig 10584 bp, 9 predicted proteins | sample 9134231 | NCBI WGS metagenome assembly JAEEGL01 (sample SAMN16246548, study PRJNA631951) | gut metagenome | biome: gut microbiome; feature: rumen; material: fiber-attached | host: Bos | place: Iran: Karaj | collected 2018-10
AGAGCAGGGAGGAGATTCAGGACCTGTAGGATCTGCTAAGAGTTCCGGAGAGCGTGGAGGAGATTCAAGACTCGAGGAATTTGCTCGTCTTGCCGGAGAGCAGGGCGGAGAAGGGGTGGATTCCAGACTTGTCGAATTTGCTTCTATTTCAGGCGGAGCCTCGGAAATTGCGGATGACAGGATAGTGGCGCTTGCCAAAGTGTCCGAAGAACACGAGAAGGAAATGGAGAGGAAATACGGACCGAGGATCGAGGAAAATATAATCAGAAATCCCTCGGATTACGGAGACGGCGACAGGGTGGTGGCAACCTCAAATACCAAGCCCGAATCTGCTGCTTTATATACTACCTATTCCGGTTATAGCAGCAAGAGTGACGCCGGAGAAAAAATGAATTCTATCGGCAAGATACTGGAGTCTGTATATTCCGAACTGTCCGGCAGGGATAAGGGATCAGACAGCGGGGATGAACGCTCCGATGAAGGCTTCAGCGTTTCCGGTATTATCTCTGATATCAGGAACAGGGTGAGATCATATGTATATTCTGAAGATGATAAGGTAAATCTCGGTACCTTTACCCTTACTGCCTACGATGCATGCATTAAGTGCTGCGGCAAGACCGACGGCATCACGTCAACCAATACCCACGCAAAGTCCGGCCGGACGATAGCCGTGGATCCCAGCGTCATTCCATACGGCTCTAAGGTTATGATAAACGGCAACGTATATATTGCCGAGGATACCGGCAGTGCAATAAAAGGTAATAAAATAGACATCTATATGGATACGCATGAGCAGGCAGTGAAGTTTGGCCGCCAGACTGCCCAGGTGTATCTGATCAAGTAGATCCGGCATTATCCAAACGCTGCATCGTCCCCCGTCCGGGGACACTATGCGCCTGCCCGTGTATATGGTATAATCTCTTTTTATGGAAGATCGCAGTATAAAGGAAAAGAACTGTAAGGAGATACAGGCGCTTATTCCCCGTTATCTTTCCGGTACACTGACCCTTCATGAAGCAAGGTATTTTACAAAGCATCTTAAAAGATGCAGGGACTGCAGGGAGGAGATAGAGATAAGCTATCTTCTGGATAAGGGACTGGAAAGAGTAGAGAACGGTGAGAGCGTGGATCTTCATGCGGATCTTGAGGAGATGCTGAACGGCACGGAGGAGGCCATCACCCACCTGCTTCAGTATCGAACCGCCGTATATCTTATTGAGTTTACAGCGGTTTTTGTTCTTATTGCCTGCGTTCTGATACTATATCTTTTCTGAGAACGGATAATAAATGAAAGAGAAAATTCTGCTGATAGACGGACACAGTATGCTGAACAGGGGCTTCTACGGGCTGCCCCTTCTTACAAACAGCCGCGGTGTCCATACCAACGCCGTGCTTGGCTTTTTGAATATAATGCTGAAGGTCATATCCGAGGAGGAGCCTGACTATATCACTGTGGCGTTTGATGAGCATGCCCCCACCTTCAGACACGAGATGTATGCGGCATATAAGGGTACGAGACGTGCCATGCCGGAGGAGCTTAAGGAGCAGGTGCCCATAATAAAGGAAGTTCTCCGTACAATGAATATAAATATTGTATCCAAGACTTCCCTGGAGGCTGATGATATAATCGGTACCATAAGCCGGATAGCTATGAAGGATGGGAAAGATGCGGTGATCCTTTCCGGAGACAGGGATCTCCTGCAGCTTGCGACAAAGGATACCGTGAAGATAAGACTTCCTCATACATCCAAGGGTGAGACTACCGTGGATATCCTGTATGCGGCTGATGTAGAGGCAAAGTACGGAGTGACACCCGAAGGGATAATAGAGCTTAAGGCGCTAATGGGCGATTCCTCGGACAACATACCCGGCGTGCCGAAGATCGGTGAAAAGACCGGGGTAGCTCTCATACAGCAGTACGGAAATATCGAGAATCTAAAAGAGCATATCTTGGAAATAACCAAGAAATCCATAAAGGAAACCCTTGAGAATAATTTCGATCTGGCAGTACTCTCTAAAAAGCTTGCAACAATAAATACAGCGGCTGATATAGATTTTGCATGGGATAACGCAAAAAGGGGAGAGCTCTTTACGAAAGAAGCTTATGCAAAGTTTTCCGAGCTGGAATTAAAGAGCCTTATGAAATATTTCGACGATGATACGGTATCTGCCGGTTCTCCCGTGAAGACGGAATTCAGTGAAGTGACGGATCTCGGTGAGGCCGAGGAGATATTTGCAAAGCTTAAAAAGACGGATGCCGCGGGACTGTCATTTGATGAAAGCGGAGTTTATCTTGCATGTCCTGACAAAGCATATCATATCGTATCCGGGGGATTCATCTCTCCTATGTATCTTAAGGCACATCTGGAGAGCGTGATCAATGAGGGACAGGGTTATTATTATACCTTGGATATTAAGAGCCAGCTTTCCGTAATGGAGATCTCATACGGTGAAAGACTGCGTGATGTCCTTCTTATCGATTATCTGAATAACCCTCTTATAGATGATTACGGCGTGCCGGAAGACAGCGCCGAAAAGGCGGCGAAAGCCCTGGAAAAGGGACCTTCCGGATATGAGAAGCTTGCAGCCTCAGGAATGGATAAGCTTTTCTCTGAAGTAGAGATGCCGCTCGCCGGGGTACTGCATGATATGGAAAAGGAGGGCATAAGGGCGTCCAGAGAGGCTCTGACAGCCATATCAAAGGAGCTTGATAAGGATATCAGGCTGCTTGAGCAGGAAATATACAAGGATGCAGGAGAGGAGTTTAATATAAACTCACCTAAGCAGCTCGGCGTCATACTGTTTGAGAAGCTTGGGCTTCCCGGGGGAAAAAAGACAAAGACCGGCTATTCCACTGCTGCGGATGTGCTGGACAAGCTGGCTGAGGATCAGCCCATAGTCCACAGGATACTGGAATACAGGAGCGTATATAAGCTTAAGAATACATATACGGATGCACTGGCAGACTATATTGATGAGGGCGGAAGGATACACTCTACCTTCAATCAGACAGTTACAGCTACGGGAAGGCTTTCTTCGGCAGATCCCAACCTTCAGAATATCCCGATAAGGACTGAGCGGGGAAGGGAGCTCAGGAAGGTATTCATCCCGCGTGAGGGCTATTCCTTCACGGATGCTGATTATTCACAGATAGAGCTTAGGATCCTGGCAGCGCTCTCCGGAGATGAGAAGCTTATAGAGGCCTTCAGGTCAGGTCAGGACATACATGCGAGCACGGCATCGCATGTATTTCATGTGGAATATGATGAGGTGACACCTCAGATGCGGAGGAATGCCAAAGCCGTAAATTTTGGTATAGTATACGGCATCAGCTCCTTCGGACTCTCTGAGAACCTTTCTATCTCAAGACAGGAAGCCAAGGAGTATATAGATCAGTATTTTATGACCTTTCCTGGAGTAAAGAGCTATCTCGACGGACTGGTGGCATCTGCAAAGGAGAGCGGGGCGGCAGTGACTTACTTCGGGAGGAGAAGGCCCATACCCGAGCTTCGGGATTCGAACTTCATGAGGCGACAGTTCGGAGAGAGAGTAGCCATGAATATGCCGGTACAGGGTACAGCGGCTGATATAATGAAGATAGCCATGGTGAGAGTACATGATATGCTAAATAGCCGTGGCCTCAGCTCCAGACTTATACTTCAGATACATGATGAGCTTTTGATCGAGACAGCCCCGGGAGAGGAAGAGGCTGTGCAGGAGATCCTGAGGGAAGGAATGATGGGAGCTGTGGAGCTTAAGGTGCCACTCGAAGTCGATGTGAATACCGGTAAGGATTTTTATGAAGCTCACTGAGTATCAGCTTACGGGGATGACTTATACCGGATCAAAAAAGAAAACGAGATGCATAGGCATAACCGGCGGCGTGGGGAGCGGCAAATCCTCCGTGCTGGAGCATCTTAGGAAGACGACGGGATGCCGTGTCTTTTGCTCAGATGAGGAAGCAAAAAAGCTATATATCCCCGGAAGCGCGGTCTTTGACAGGATAATAAAAGAGGCCGGCAGGGATGTCCTTAATGAAGACGGAAATATAGATAAAGAAAGATTTGCTGCTAAGCTTTTCGGTGATTCCTCGTTGAGGGAGAGGATCAATGCCATAGTCCACCCTGCGGTAGAAGAGATGATCTTTGATAATATGGCATTGGAAAGGGCAGCGGGTAAAAGAGATTATTTCTTCGTGGAGGCAGCGCTTCTCATTGAATGCGGTTATGAAGCATATCTTGACGAGCTTTGGTATGTATATGCTTCGGAGGATACCAGGAGGCAGCGGCTAAAGGAAAGCCGGGGATACAGTGACGAAAAGATACAGGATATCTTTGATTCGCAGCTGTCCGATAAAGAGTACAGGAAGCATTGCCAAAGGATAATAAACAACGACGGGAGCCCTGAGGAGATGAGGCGCTCTGTTGACAATATCATAAAAGAGGAAATGTATAACAAATGAAGTATCTGATAATCGGCGCGGGACCTTCGGGACTTGCATTTGCAAATTGTCTTTATGATAAGGGGGAGAGAGATTTCCGCGTCATTGAGATGGAGGAGGAGGCAGGAGGACTTGCCAGATCCAGGGATGTGGACGGCACTCCGCTTGATATAGGCGGCGGCCATTTTATGGATGTGAGACGTCCGAGAGTAAATGAATTCCTGTTCCGTTTCATGGGGGAGGACGAGCTAAACTCCTTTGACAGAGTCACAAAGATAAGGACTGCCGGAGTAAGGATAGACTATCCTTACGAAGCCAATATCTGGCAGCTCCCCATAGACGAGGAGGTGGAGCATTTAAAGTCCATAGCCTCTGCCGGATGCAATACCGGACAGAGTGAGCCGGTAAATTTCCGTGACTGGATAATATGGAAGCTCGGCAGAAAGATCGCTGAGGAGTATATGTTTCCCTATAATGAAAAGCTCTTCTCTGTGGATCTTAATTCCCTGGGCACCTATTGGATGAATAAGCTCCCGGATGTATCCTTTGAGGATACCCTGAGGTCGTGTCTTATGAAGCAGCCCTACGGTTCTCTTCCGGGCCATGCCAGATTTTATTATCCTAAAAAATATGGATCGGGTGAGCTGTGGTTAAGGCTTGCAGAGAGGATAAAGGATAATATTGATTATAATGTGCCGGCGAAGATCCTTGACCTGGAAAAAGGAGAGATAAACGGCGGAGATTATAAGGCTGATATCATTATTAATACAGCTCCCTGGACCTCGTTTGAGGAGATAAGAGGGGCATCGGACGGATTTATCGAAGCCGTCAGCGGTCTTTGCCATTCTTCCATAGTAGTGAAGTATCTTCCCGATGTGGAGGATGAGAGCGTGAACTGGGAATATGTGCCGGATCCTTCTGTGGACTATCACAGGATCCTGTACAGAAATACCTTCGCAGAGGGATCAAAGGGATCATGGGCTGAGATCAATCTTAAGAGATATGAGGCCAAGGCCGGGGATGTGGCTTTTATTTCAGATTATGCCTATCCCTTAAATACGGTGGGAAAGCCGGAAAAGAAAGACCTCATCCTTAAGGAGGCCGCGGCTCATAATATTTACGGTCTCGGACGCTGGGGAGAATGGGAGCACTATAATTCGGATCTTGTGGTAGAATTGGCTATGAAACTTGCGGACAAACTGGGGAGCAGATAAAGATGGCTGAAAAGAAATCGGCAGACAGCAAAAAAGCTGCAGACAATAAAAAATATCCGGGACAGCTGGTCTACGGTCTCGACATAGGTACGAGATCCATAGTCGGTACTGTCGGGTATATGTATAATAAAACCTTTCATGTGGTCGCAATAGAGAGCAAGCCGCATGAGACAAGGGCTATGCAGGACGGACAGATTCATGACATAGCGGCGGTAGCTGAGTCCATTACAGAGGTGACCAGCCGGCTTCAGATAAAGATAGGAAGACCGCTCCATGACGTTTGTATAGCGGCTGCCGGAAGAGTGCTCCGTACCATTACCGTGCATGTTGAGCAGGAGCTTGGAGATACCAGGGATGTCACGAATGAGGATATATATTCACTGGAGCTGCTCGGTGCTCAGAGAGCATATGAAAAATTCATCGGGGAAAGCACTCTCAATATTAAATTCTACTGTGTAGGCTATACTGTCCAGAAATATTATCTGGACAAATATCCAATGACAGATCTGCTTGCCCACAAAGGCACGATGATAGGCGCCGATGTTATTGCCACCTTCCTTCCTGATGAGGTGGTGGACGGACTGTACAAGGCTGTGCAGATGTCGGGGCTGCATGTGGCCAATCTCACCCTGGAGCCAATAGCGGCAATGGAGGGTGCGATCCCCCAGAGCTTCCGAATGCTTAATCTGGCTCTTGTAGATGTGGGAGCAGGCACCAGTGATATCTCCATTACCAGAGACGAGTCGATCATTGCATACGGCATGATACCAAGCGCCGGGGATGAGTTTACCGAGACTGTGGCAAAGCATTATCTGACGGATTTTGCCCAGGCTGAGCATATCAAGTTTGAGGCGGCAAAAGGTGCGGATATCACGTATACGGATGTCATGGGCCTTGAACGCAAGACCACACCCGAGGAGGTAAAGGAAGTCACCGCTGAGACTGTAAAGATCATCACCCGTGAGACATCTGATCAGATAAAGAAGCTAAACGGAGGCAAACCTGTATCCGCCATTTTCGTAGTCGGAGGAGGAGGAAGGCTTCCGGGATACACCGAGAGCCTTGCCCTCGAGATGGGGATCGATCCTACCAGAGTTGCGGTCAGGGGAGAAGACGTGTTGAAGAATATTGACTTCAAGGACAAGTCGCTTCCGAGTGATTCACTTTTGGTGACGCCTATAGGTATCTGTCTTAATTTCTTCAGACAGAAGAATAATTTCATTTTTGTATCCTTCAACGGGGTGCAGTATAAGCTGTATGACAATGACAAGCTTAAGGTCATGGATGCTGCAGTGCAGGCAGGATATGCCAATGCCGATCTCTTCCCCAAGAGGGGAGCTGAGATAGGCTATACCATAAACGGGGAAAAGAGAGTCGCACGCGGTGAGACCGGAGAAGGCGCGGTGATAAAGCTTAACGGTGACGAAGCATCACTTAATTCTACGATAAAGGCCGGTGACCTGATAGAGGTTTCACCCTCGACCGCAGGAGCTCCGGCTCATCTTACCATAAGCGAGCTGCCTGAATTTACTGATTCGCTCAGTGTGATATTTAACGGAAGCGAAGTACAGATACCCAAGTATGCGGAAGTGAACGGAAAGCTTCAGAGCGGATTTTATGAAGTGGCTGACGGTGACGAGATCGTCATGAGAAATTATGTGACTGTAGAGCAGCTGCTTGGCTTCCTTGATGTCAAAGCAGAAAAAGACAGTGATATAATGATAAACCATACTCCTGCGGAGGCTGACACAAAGGTGTATGAAAACTTTACTGTAGAGCTTTTGATAGATGACAGTCCGCATATGGAGGAGGTAACTGAAGAGGAAGAGCCGGAAGAAACTGCTCCTGCAAAGGATTCCGGTCAAAAGGATACAGAAGCCGGACAGACTCAGGCAGCTCAGGTATCCTCAGTAACCCCGCAGACTCCGGCCGGCGAAAAGCCGCAGACAGCATCAGCTGCTGCAGCACCCGCGCCTTCAGCCCCTGTGGAGCAGAAAAAGTCTGATAATGAGATCACAGTGACAGTGAATGACGAGCCTGTGGTTCTTTCAGGCAAGGCGGGATATGTATTTGTGGATATATTTGATCATATTGATTTTGATCTCACTAAGCCCCATGGAAAAATGGTGGTCACAAAGAAAAACGGAATGAGAGCTGAGTATTCCGAAAGGATCAAGGATGGGGACAGACTTGATATATACTGGGAGAAATAAGAGGTAAGCATGAGATTTTGCAATATAGCGAGCGGAAGCTCGGGAAACTGTACCTACGTAGGAGATGATGATACGCATCTGATAGTCGATGCGGGAATATCCGGAAAGAGGATAGAAGCCGGGCTCAATGACATCGATCTCACCACACAGGATATGAACGGTATCCTTATCACCCATGAGCATACAGATCACATCGGAGGACTCGGAGTCATAGCGAGGAGATACGGCCTTCCCATATATGCGACCGAGGGGACCATCGAAGCAATACAAAAGAACGCGAGGTTTCGCGACATACCCGATCATCTCTATCATCCGGTAAAGGTTGATCATCTTTTTTCACTGGGAGATCTTGACATCCTTCCTGTCGCGGTCTCACATGATGCTGCAGAGCCTGTGGCATACCGCATAGAAAATAACGGAAAGCGTATCTCCATAGCCACAGATCTTGGCATATATGATGAGCATATCGTAGATTGTATGAAGGACAGCGATCTGCTGATGCTGGAAGCAAATCATGATGTCCATATGCTGGAAGTGGGACCTTATCCCTATCCGCTGAAAAGGCGGATCCTGGGTGAAAAAGGACACCTGTCAAATGACCTTTGCGGAAGACTCCTGACTGAGCTGATATCCGACAGGCTGTGTCAGGTAGTCCTGGGACATCTTTCAAAGGACAATAATCTTGAAGAGCTCGCATATGAGACTGTAAGACTTGAGGTTACGATGTCTGATGACAATTACAGATGGGGAGAATTTCCCGTATGTATAGCAAAGCGTGACGAGCGGACAGAATGTTTTGAGGTATGACATGGCAAAAAAAGGGCGCTGATCCCTGCCCGGATACTTGCACCTTTGCTTGGAGCCACGGGTATATGGAACGCTTCAAAAAAAAACAGCATCTGCCATATAATGATTTAGGTCGTATAAATATACAGAAGCTAAAACTGTTACGGCTTACAGTAACAATAATCATCAAGGAGGAAACAGAAAATGAGTGACGTCAAAAAGATTATCAGTGATGACCAGCTGTCTGAGGTGAGCGGCGGCGCAGGTGTTACATCCGGCGGATTCCCCTATGACAACAAGGGAAATGTCCTGTTTACCGACACAACCGGCAAACAGCTTAAGATCAGCGCTGCAGACTGGGCATGGTTAAAGACACAGTATGATCCGGTCAATCCTGAGGCTGATATCAGAACAGTACCAGCAAGGGATATAGAGGCTATCATCAACCAGCACAACAGTCCTTTCAAGTAAAAATGGCTTGAGTTTATAAAAGAAGGGGTCTATACTGACTAAGGAGTTGCATAGGATGCAACTCCTTAGATTTTTTTAATAAGGAAACAGATATGAATGAAAACAGACAAAGAGCCATAATAACCGTGGTAGGACATGACACAGTCGGTATAATAGCAAAGGTATGTACATATCTGGCGGATAATAATATAAATATCCTTGACATCAGCCAGACGATAGTGAGCGGTTATTTCAATATGATGATGATAGCGGATCTGTCCGGCAAGAGTAAGCACTTCGCCGAAGTATCCTCCGAGCTTGAAAAGCTGGGGGAGGATATAGGTGTGGTGATCAAAATACAGAAAGAAGAAATCTTCGATCTGATGCACAGGGTCTGAAATTGCATCAGCAATTTTTGTGCTGTATTTTGAGCGCCTGTAACGAGCGCCATGCGCGAGTGGCGCCGGAGAAGGGATGTGAATAACAGGCCAGACTAAAATAAATAAATAATAATTAAGGAACCAGCAATATGATAAACCTTCATGAAGTAACCGAAACAAATGAAATGATCCAGCGTGAGAATCTTGATGTGCGTACCATAACCATGGGCATATCACTGATGGACTGCATCTCATCGGATCTTGATACCCTCTGCGATAATATCTATAAAAAGATCACCGAAAAGGCAAAGGATCTGGTCCATACCGGAGAAGCGATCGAAGCGGAATACGGTATACCCATAGTCAATAAAAGGATATCAGTTACTCCCATAGGACTCATCGGAGCTTCAGCCTGCAGCAGCAGTGAAGATTTCGTAAAGATAGCAAAGACGCTTGATAAAGCTGCTGAGGAGACCGGAGTTAATTTCATAGGCGGATATTCGGCACTTGTGGCAAAAGGGATGACCGATAAGGAGAGACTGCTGATAGAGTCGATACCCGAAGCGCTTGCCGGTACGGAGCACATAATGTCATCTGTCGTTGCTGGTTCTACAAAGACCGGCATCAACATGGATGCAGTCCGCCTCATGGGAGAGATCATAATAAAGACAGCAGAGGCTACAAAAGACAGGGACTCGATAGGCTGTACCAAGCTTGTGGTGCTTTGCAATGCTCCTGATGACAACCCCTTCATGGCAGGTGCGTTTCATGGGGTGACAGAGCCGGACGTGATCATAAACGTGGGAGTCAGCGGACCCGGTGTGGTGAAGAGCGCATTGGAATCGGTACGCGGAGCAGATTTTGAGACATTGTGTGAGACAATAAAGAAGACAGCATTCAAGGTGACAAGAGTAGGAGAGCTTGTGGCTCAGGAAGCTTCAAGAAGACTCAGTGTTCCTTTCGGGATAATAGATCTTTCTCTGGCGCCTACGCCTGCCATAGGAGACTCCGTGGCGGACATTCTTCATGAGATAGGAGTCGAGTATCCGGGGGCTCCCGGGACTACGGCTGCGCTGGCTTTGCTTAACGATCAGGTTAAG
>JAEEGL014580904.1_pt1 | contig 10584 bp, 10 predicted proteins | sample 9134231 | NCBI WGS metagenome assembly JAEEGL01 (sample SAMN16246548, study PRJNA631951) | gut metagenome | biome: gut microbiome; feature: rumen; material: fiber-attached | host: Bos | place: Iran: Karaj | collected 2018-10
AAAAAGACCGCGTTCAAGATAACGCGCGTGGGGCAGCTGGTAGCCCGCGAAGCGTCGCAGCGCCTCGGAGTGCCTTTCGGAATAATAGATCTCTCGCTTGCGCCGACTCCAGCCGTCGGAGACAGCGTGGCCGAGATACTCCAGGAGATGGGGCTCGAATACGCGGGAGCGCCGGGGACCACCGCGGCTCTTGCGATACTTAACGACAACGTAAAGAAGGGCGGCGTCATGGCATCTTCATATGTCGGGGGACTGAGCGGCGCGTTTATACCGGTCAGCGAAGATCACGGCATGATAGAGTCGGTGGAGGCCGGAGCGCTCACGCTCGACAAGCTTGAAGCGATGACCTGCGTATGCTCTGTAGGCCTTGATATGATAGCGATACCCGGCGATACCTCCGCTGAGACGATATCCGGCATAATAGCCGATGAGATGGCGATAGGCATGGTAAACAACAAGACCACCGCCGTGCGCATCATTCCCGTCTACGGCAAGGAAGCCGGAGAAAGCGTGACTTTCGGAGGGCTTCTCGGATATGCACCGGTGATGCCGGTCAACAAGTTCTCGTGCGCTGCCTTCGTCAACCGCGGAGGCAGGATCCCGGCGCCGATACACAGCTTCAAAAACTGATTCCAAAGAGGATCTGGATATGGCAATAGTTGCGATAGTCGGTCGTCCCAACGTCGGAAAATCGTCGATCTTCAACCGCATATTGGGCAGACGCGCCGCCATAGTGGACGATCAGCCCGGCGTCACAAGAGACAGACTGTACGGCGAGGCCGAATGGGGCGGTAAGAAATTCTATATCGTCGATACCGGCGGCATAATGTCCGAGACGCCGCATCAGTTCATGGAGCTTACCGAAAAGCAGGTGGACCTTGCGCTTGAGGAAAGCTCCGCAGTGATCTTCGTAGTCGACGGAAGAAGCGGCATCACTCCGGTCGACGAAGAGATAGCATTGAAGCTGCGCAGGAGCGGCAGGCCTGTCGTAGTTGCTATGAACAAGCTCGACAACGAGAAGCAGGAAGACGCGATGCTCAGCGAGGCCTACGGGCTCGGCTTCGACGATGTGGCCGCGGTGAGCGCGGTGCACAACACAGGCTTCAGTGAAATGCTTGATATGGTGGTATCAAGGCTTGCCGCGGAAGAATACGGGGAAGACGGAGAGAATACTGAGATACGCGTTGCGATAGTGGGGCGTCCCAACGTAGGAAAATCAAGTCTGCTGAACGCCTTTGCCGGAGAAGAGCGCTCTATGGTAAGCGACGTCGCCGGCACAACGCGTGACGTTGTAGATACCGTCGTGGATATCGACGGGCGCACGGTGCGCTTCCTGGACACTGCGGGACTGCGCCATAAGAGCCGCGTAAAGGACAGCCTTGAATACTACTCCAATGTAAGGACATATCAGGCTATAGACCGCTGCCATGTGGCGCTTCTGCTGCTTGACGCACAGGACCCGGCCACAGATCAGGACAAGCGCCTCGCAGGGCAGGTCCTGGAGCGCGGCAAGGGGCTGATAATCGCGGTGAATAAATGGGATCTTGCGCCGCGCGAGGCAAAGACAGGCGACATCATGACAAAAAAGCTTCTTGAAGAAATGCCCTTTGCCGCACATGCCCCGAAAGTTTTCATGTCGGCGCTTTCAGGCCGGAGCCTCGGCAAGCTGCCGCAGATCATACTTAAAGTCGAAGAAAACCGCCGCCGCCGCATACCCACCGCTGAACTGAACCGTCTTGTTAAAGAAGTTCTTGTCTTTGACAGGATGCCGGGCGACGGTAAGGGGCACAGCCTGAAGATATACTATGCCGTTCAGGCAGACGGAGCTCCTCCGGCATTTATATTTTTTGTAAATGATGCACAGCTTTGTTCAAAATCATTCAGGAGACATCTGGACAATACCCTGCGGGAAATGGCAGATTTTTCAGGAGTGCCGCTGAAAATCTTTATGAGAAACAGGGAAAACGGTAAAAATTGATTTGATGTACAATTTTGACAAAAAACCCTTGACGCATAGCCGATTTATCGGTATAAATCTATTTGACTGCTAGACGCAGTGTTAATAATTGCTGGAGGTGGCTTTAAGTGACAAAGACAGATCTTATCAGCGCAATCGCAAAAGAAGTTGAAGGAATCACAAAAAAGAAGGCGGCAGAGGTTGTAGAGGCAGTATTCAACGATATCCACGATTCCCTGAAAAAAGAAGAAAAAGTTCAGATAGTTGGCTTCGGCACATTTGAAGTCCAGAAGAGAGCTGCACGTCAGGGACGCAATCCGCAGAACCCGGAAAAGGTCATCCAGATCCCGGCGAAGAACGTTCCCGTATTCCGCGCCGGCAAAGCACTGAAAGAAGCCGTGAACGAAGCCAAGAAACCGGCCAAAGCGAAGAAAAAATAACTTCAATTTCTGCTTTTTTATATTATCAGCTAATTCCCGCAGTTATCATCAGCGGGAATTTTTAGTTTCTTTTTGATACGCACCGCTCTTTATTTGACCTCAGCAGCGCGGAGGCATAAAATCTCAGCTGGGACTTATGTTTTATTTTCTGCCGGGAGATGGTTTTATGACTGCGTTATTATTATGCGTGTTCGGTTATCTTGCAGGTTCCTGTCCGGCCGGCTTTCTCGTTTCGAAATTCATAGCAAAAAAAGATATCAGGACTTTCGGTTCCGGCAACATAGGCGCAACGAATGTCGGCAGGCTCCTTGGCAAAAAATGGGCGGTAGCCACTGCTCTTTTTGATATGTTCAAAGGAGGCGTCGCTGTGTTTGCAGCCGCCGCCTTTACCGACGCCCCCGACTGGGCTCTTGCCCTTACCGGAGTATGCGCTGTGCTGGGACATAACTTTCCGCTGTGGCTTGGCTTCAAGGGCGGCAAGGGCGTCGCTACGACCTTCGGGGTGATCGGCTTTTATGATTTTTTCATGCCGCTTCCCGCGCTGCTCGGAGGGGCCGTATGGTATGTCGTTATGAGATTTACCAAATATGTATCTGTTGCCTCGATAGCAGGCCTTTTTGCCGCGGCGGTTTTTACCTTTTTGTTCGGGATGCCGCTGCCTTACATCGCAGCCTCCTTTGCGCTTGCGTTTCTTTCGCTGTGGCGCCATCGTTCGAACATAGCCCGTCTGCGGGCGGGGACGGAAGCCAAGGTAGGTTCCTGACGCGCTTATCGTGATTCGTGTGTGCTGCCGGGCGTGAATTGACAAAAACCACCGGTGCTAATAGAATGATTACGCCTATAAAGAGTGCGCGAGAGACAAGCTCAATGACCGCACAGCAACCTGCCGCAGGGGTAAGGTGCTAAAGCTTGATCGATGGGTGTACAGCGGCATCCATCGTTGCGATGGGTGTTTTTTTTCGCCTTCTTTATGGGCAAAGATTCTTAAAGGAGGGCGCAAAAATGCGTACAGTAACAGATCTTCTTAAACACGGCGGTTTCATCTACGTCTCTTTTGAAAACGACGATATCCGCGATCTTTTCATGAAAAATGCCGAGGCTGAGGGCTTCACCTACCGCGACGGAACTAAACCTGCGGAGCGTAAGATACCTTATGGCTACGGCGTATTCCTGCGGCAGGACCGGACCATTCTCGCCGCCCGTTATGCCGGACGCGTCTCCTGCAGCGTACCGGGCATGGAGCGCGGAAATTTAATGGTTGACTACGGAAAATATCTTGCAGGATGCGACGATTATCTCTTCATGGAATGAGGGCGGTTTGCTGCGGCTTACTGTCGTGACGGCTGTTTGTATTTAAATAAGGGCGGATGCGGCGGCCGCTGTCCTGTACCCGCCATTTTTATATAATTGCCATTTGCCTGCCGGACGGCTTAAACGGAGAGGCTTCGTGATCCCGGATGCAAAGGGCCCGTGTACGGCTCTGCGCCGCAGGCGCAGGGAATTCGATGCACACAGTTCTTTCTTCAGGTTAGCGGAATAAGCGTTACCTTTATCTCAGAGCTGAAAATTGAAAGAGCAAAGCCGCCCCGGGGAAAGCCGCTTTCTTGCCGGGCTTCCGGGGCCTGACTGCAAGCACGCCGGGAAGTTAAGTTATGGATTGATCTTATGCTTTTATAATAACAGCCGCGGCATACAGAAAAAGGCCGGATATTTTTGATACATGATATTGCTTTATAAGTATTTATTGTTTTATTGCACGTGCAATGATATGATAAAAAAGTAATTAAACAGATGAATCGTTTTCATACTGGAGAGGAAGGAATGTCCTATGGCGTTTCTGGATATCGAAAAGGTTTTGTCCAAAGGTGTGAGCCGTGCCGTAGAGCAGGCTATCAAGAACAAGCTGCTTGACATCGTCTCGCCGAAGCAGCCGAAGACCACATCGAGAAAACGTACGGTCGAAGAAGAGCCGCTTCGTGAACCGGCGGTGACGCAGCAGAGAAAGCGCGTCTACGAAGAGCCTTATCAGCAGGCGCCGCGCATTTCAGTCAAGACTACCGCGCAGAAGAATGAAGCCCCCTCTTCAAAGAACGTGAAAATTTGTCCTTCCTGCGGAACGCTCTGTTCAAAGAAAATGAAATTCTGCTCGGAATGCGGCGCACAACTTCCCGAAGTAACCCTGTACGAGCAGAATGCCGCCTCACGTTCGACCTGTCCTGTCTGCGGCAAGGTCGTTGCATCAGACGCAAAATTCTGTGCCGAATGCGGTACAGACCTCAGGCGTGCGGCAGGCATGAGCAAAGCGGCGCCCGCGGCGGCGCCCGTGATATCTGCATGGCCGCTTGCATACGCCGTTTTCCCGGCATGGACGGCAGGAGGAAAGGCATCTCTTGAAGAGAATGCTGACGGGCTTAATGTAAGCATCTCGCCGGCAGGCTACAGCGAATATGAAGCGTACCGTCTTTCTGCTCTTGACGCCGGCTTCCGCTCCGGCGTTATCGATGGCGCCGGAGAATACCTCTGGAAGGTCATCGATGACAAGAAATATGTGATATGCGGCGGATATGACGAAAAGAGCGGCGCGGTGCGCATGATCTTCTCAATAGCCGAATAACGAAAAAACATCAGATACAATAAGCCGGCAGTGATCATCACTGCCGGCTTTATAATGTCTTCGTGCCGCTTAATGCGCTGCTCTGCCGCGCTACAGAAGCGCTGCCCCTTTTACGACGTAGTCGACGCCTGAGAATATCGTAAGCAGCACTGCCACCCACATGACGACCATCGCGTAAGGTATATCGAACAGGAGCATTATGATGCCTATTATCTGAGTTACGGTCTTCAGCTTGCCGCCTTTTGACGCCGCTATGACGACGCCCTCGGATGCGGCAACCATCCGCAGCCCTGATACGATAAACTCGCGCGAAACTATGACTACCAGCATCCAGGCCGGGAAGCGGTGCATTTCCACAAGCGCCGTGAGGACGGCTATCACAAGTATCTTGTCGGCTATCGGATCGATGAATTTCCCCATATTCGTTACGAGGTTGCGCTTGCGCGCTATGTAGCCGTCGGCGGCGTCCGTCAGAGAGGCTATGATAAAGACCACGCCCGCGATCAGGTCGCCTATATTGGCTCCTTCAAAAGAGCCGAACTGCGCGCGCAGCGTCAGAAAAACCAGTATAACAGGTGCCAGGAACACCCGGGAAAGGCTCAGTATGTTAGGCAGGTTCCATGACGACTGCTTTGACGACATAAAGACGATTCTCCTTCTGATGCTTTTGCCGCGGAAGTCTGCTGCGCCCGCGGCGCTGTAGCTTATTTATAGCACAAAAACTCCCTTTCAGCATCGCCGGCAGAGAATTTTGTATGCGCTGTGCGTCAGTATTTTATTATTTCCCGCGAATGAATATCTTCACTTCATCGCCTTGTGCCGGTCCCTGCTTCAGCGACGAGAGCATGCCCAGCACGGCGCCGCGGACGAAGTCGGCGATGAAATCCTTCATCGGAAGCTCGCGGCTGCCGATGAAGACCGATGAGCTCCTGTAATTCTCTTCGCGTACGAAAGCCGCCAGTTTTTTTGCCATAAGCGCTTCGTCGCCGCAGCCGAAGCGGGCAGCTCCGTCGCCGGGGCGCGTTCTGTCGTACTGCATGAAGACGCCCTTTACGTCTTCCGGGCGCGGAGTGTCGCTTTCGACCCAGATCTTCGGGAGGTCAAGGTATTTTCCTCCTTCGACGATCACGATCTCGCAGTCCGGAAAATATTTCGATACGATATATTCATGCGAAATGCCGCTTTTTGTTTCTTCGGCGCGCAGCCCGTCATCCCCCCACAGCACAGCCGTGACGCCGGCGTCCCTCAGCTTTGAAGTGTCGGTCCCTCCCGCGCCAAGAGCTTCCTCAGAGGTCCTTTTGATATATCCGGTGCGCACTCCGAGGCGTGCAAGCTCCTCGATGAGTCTGCGGCATAAAGTCGTCTTGCCGCTGTTTTTGAAGCCGGAAACAGCTATAGTTCTAATCATTTTTTTTCTCTTCTTTCTCTTCTTTCTCTTCAGGATTATTCTCGTAGGGGGTCTTTAATATGCTGTGGTATATGTCCAGCACGAAGAGGGCGAGAGAAAGGATAAGCGGCCCCACGAAAACGCCGAGGAAGCCCCATGCATACAGCCCTCCGAAAAGCCCTATGAATATTACGAGCATATGGATATTGCTGCCCTCGGATATGAATATCGGCTTAATAAAATTATCTATCGTGCTTACGACCAGAAGTCCCCACGCAAGCAGTATCGCGCAGCCTATATAGTTGCCGTGCAGCAGAAGGACCAATGCCCCCGGCACCCATACCGACGGCGTGCCTACAAACGGTATCATCGCGGTAAGAAACATGCAGAAGCCGAAAAAGATAGGATGCGGCAGCTTGACGTACCACCATCCGAGTCCTCCGAGCGCGCCCTGGATCGCGGCGGTCATTATGATGCCGCAGACCACGGCCTTAAGCATCACAGCGGTGCGTCCGATGAAGTTTTTGCGGGCCTCGTCGGAGAGCGGCAGCAGGTCGCCGGCGTATGCGATCATCTTATCGCCGTCGCGAACGAGGAAGAATGAGGTAATAGCCACGATGAGCATCACCAAAAGCATGGAGAGCAGACTTTCAAAAAGGCGGCTTGAAACTGTGGTGAGGAACGACGTCACATAGCGCGCATTGTTCTTTATCAGGGTGTCCATCAAAGGAATGTTCGCTGCCTTTCCGAACTTGTCCGCCAGATATCCGACGAAGGGAATAGTCTTTGCGGCAGCCGTCAGCTCGCTGTACGAAGCGCTTATCAGACCGCTTTCCATCAGGCTTCTGCTTATGCGCATCGCTTCTCTTGTCACGAATATCGAGATCAGGAGTATAGGAATAGCCATAAATACCAGGATCACGACGGTGCTTATCGCGGCGGCTACATTTTTGTGCTTTCCGTTCAGCGGGCGCTTATACAGATAATTGAACAGCGGATGCGCAAAATACGATAAAAGTATCGACCATGCAAGAGGGATGGCGAGCGGTTTGATTATATACCAGGAAACCGCTGCAAAAAACGCCAGCAAAACGATCATCGGAATGAGGCTTGTGCGAATCTTCTTTGCTGCGTTGGCATATTTTGCGCTGTACACAAAGCACCCCTCCCGTCGGCGTAAAGTGAGCGCTATAAGTATAATTCTTTTTTGACGCTGCCGCCATACGCTTGGGGCAAACAGGTTTTTTTGCCGTAAAAAAGCGCGGAGTGCCTTTTTTGCTTGCCAAATCAGCATATGTTCTGTTAATATATTCTCTGCCTCGGCACGGACAGGCGTCAGCACAACCTGCCTGAGCTGAAGGAAATAGGGCGCATCAGGCCCGGACAGGAGTGATATGAATGATAGAGAAGGAAAAGAAACAGGCGATCATCGAAGAGTACAAGACGCACGACGCAGACACCGGCTCGACGGAAGTACAGGTGGCCATCCTGACGGCGCGCATCCGCGAGCTGACAGAGCATATGAAGGTCCATCAGAAGGACTTCCACAGCCGCCGCGGTCTTCTTATCATGGTCGGTAAGCGCCGCAGGCTGCTGCAGTATCTGAAGAGCAGGGATTTCAGCCGCTACCAGTCGCTTATTCAGAGACTCGGCCTGAGACACTGATCTTCACACTTTCACAAAAAGCAGATTTTTGTGCAATATGGCGGAAGGAGCCGTTCCTTTCGCCATTTTTTTGTTTTTGTGATATCCTTCTTATGATGAAGAAAAAACAGGAGGAATAAGAGGAACAAGATGAAAAAGATCTACGAAATCGATTTTTACGGCAAGAAGATGTCCTTCGAAGTAGGACGTCTTGCAAAGCAGGCAAATGCCGCGGTACTTGCCAGACACGGAGACACAGCTCTTCTTGTGACGGCCGTGCTTGCCGAAAAAGCACGCGAGGGAATGGATTTCTTCCCGCTGCTCGTTGATTATGAGGAACGCTACTATTCTGCCGGCAAGGTGCCGGGAGGATACATCAAACGCGAGGGACGCCCTTCGGAGTCGGCTATTCTGAGCGGCCGCATGATCGACCGTTCTATCCGTTCGCTCTTCCCGGAGTGGATGAGAAACGACGTGCATGTCGTAGCTACCGTTATGTCGGTGGACCAGAAAAACCCCGCCAATATCCTCGGTATCAACGGCGCGTCATTTGCGCTCTCCATATCGGATATCCCGTGGGACGGACCGATAGGCGCGGTCAGGATCGGCTGCATCGACGGCAAGCTTGTCGTCAACCCGGATGAGCAGGATCTGCCTAAAAGCACGCTTGATCTTGTAGTGGCCGGACACAAAGGCGGCATCACGATGGTCGAGGCCGGAGCGAAGGAAGTATCGGAGGATCTCCTGGTAGACGCTATGGAGCTGGCTTCCGAAGCGGTCCGCAAGATGGTCGAGTTCATTGAGAGCGCGGTCGCCGAGATCGGAAAGGAAAAGGTCCAGCTTCCGGCGCCCGAAGTCATAGAAGAGATAGACGCATGGATGAAAAACAATCTGACGGACGAGATATACGAGGCCGTGCAGATCAATAAGAAGCAGCCGAGAGCCGCGGCGATAGCTGCCGCTCAGCAGAAGGCTGAAGATGAATTTGCAGAAAAGTACCCGGATTCGCAGAAGTACATCGCAGGCGTTATGGATGAGATGGTAAAGAAAGCCGTCCGCAGACTTCTCGTTGCCGACAGGAAGAGGGCCGACGGGCGTGCTATGGACGAGCTGCGCCCGATAACCTGCGAAGTGGACATCCTGCCGATGACGCACGGTTCGGCGCTCTTCACGCGCGGCGAGACGCAGTCGCTCGGCGTCACGACGCTCGGCATGATCGGTCTTGACGACCAGATGATGGACGGCCTGAAGATAGACGAACCTGCGAAGAGATTTATCCTGCATTATAACTTCCCGCCCTATTCGGTCGGAGAAGTGCGCCCGATGCGCGGCCCCGGACGCCGTGAGATAGGGCATGGCGCTCTTGCCGAAAGAGCGCTCCGCGCAGTGTTCCCCGAGGAAGAGGAGTTCCCGTATGTGGTGCGCCAGGTGTCTGACATCCTGGAGTCAAACGGTTCCAGCTCGATGGCCTCAGTCTGCAGCGGCAGTCTTTCGATGATGGCGGCAGGCGTACCCGTGAAGAAGGCCGTTGCCGGCATCGCAATGGGCCTTATCGCCGACGAGGGGCAGATATGCATCCTTACGGATATACAGGGTCTTGAGGATCACTACGGAGACATGGACTTCAAGGTAGCCGGAACGCGCGACGGCGTTACCGCGCTGCAGATGGACAACAAGGCCGGCGGCATCAACCGCGACATACTTACCCAGGCGCTCGCCCAGGCCAAGAAGGGACGCTTCCAGATCCTCGACATCATGGACAGAACGATATCCGCGCCGCGTCCGGAACTTTCACCGACAGCTCCGAAGATAATCACGTTCAATATCGACCCCGAAAAGATTCGCGATGTTATAGGCTCGGGCGGAAAGACGATACGCGGCATAGTTCAGCAGACCGGAGCGAAGATAGACGTCGAAGACAGCGGAAAGGTGAGCATTGCCGCCGTTAACGACGAAGCAGCGCGCATGGCCGAGAAGATCATAAAGGACCTCGTCAGGGAGGTCGAAGCGGGAGAGACATTCGTAGGCACGGTCACAAGGATGCTTTCGTTCGGCGTCTTCGTCGAGGTGCTTCCCGGCAAGGAAGGGCTGCTTCATGTAAGCGAAGTCAGCAACTACAGAGTTCCTTCGGTAGAAGAAGCCTTTGAGATCGGCGACAAAGTCCTGGTCACCGTAAAAGAGATAGATGACATGCACCGCGTCAACTTGAGCCGCAAGCGTCTGCTCGGGCAGCTTGACGAGCTTGCGCAGAATCCTGAATTCGCGCCTCAGATACCCGCTGAGAAAGAGCGCGAGGAGAGATACTCGCACTTCCCCAAAGGCGGGGGAGAGCGCAGGGAAGGCGGACGCGACCGTGCGCCGGAGCGTGACCGTGACCGCGACAGAGACCGCGACCGCGGCTTCGACCGTCAGCGCGGCGGGTATGAGGAAGAGGAAAGACCGCACCGCCCGGCAAGGCGTTTTGAAAGAGAGCGCAGAAATTAATGGCTGAGCAGATCAAAGTAAAAGTTAAGAACTGTGGCTGCGCTGAGCTGCCGGTATA
>JAEEGL014674455.1_pt1 | contig 10584 bp, 7 predicted proteins | sample 9134231 | NCBI WGS metagenome assembly JAEEGL01 (sample SAMN16246548, study PRJNA631951) | gut metagenome | biome: gut microbiome; feature: rumen; material: fiber-attached | host: Bos | place: Iran: Karaj | collected 2018-10
CGTCGCTCTTGTAAGGGCGACCGCGACGGACGCGAAGGCCGGCGGCCTTGCGGCCGCGGTGAAGGCGTCTGCGGAGCGAAATCTCGCGTCGCGGGGGTTCGATGTCGGGTCCAGGGCGAAACCAGACTCCATCCTCACGCTCGCCGTGTCGCGGCGCGAGGCCGCGGAACTCGCCGACTGGAGGGTCTATGAAGGCAAGGTCGATGTTCGAGTGACGGATGCCGCAACCAGTGCCGTCGTGGCCGACACTTCTATCTCAGCAAAGGGGGAGAGGGGCCTTGGCGTGGCGAAGGCGGAGGAGAACTTGGCACGCGCTCTGGAAAGGCCTCTTGGGGACTGGCTGTCCAGGGCGATGCCTGCGAGAAAGGTGCCAGTCTCGGCGACCGTGCAACCGGCCCGGGCGGCGGTGATGGTGACGTTGTCCCCGGCGGACCCGGCGGAGTCTCCCAACGACGCGCTTGTGGTGCAGCGTCGTTTCATGAGGTCCGTCGGCACGCATCCAGGCATACTGTCCTGCTTCCTTGCTCAGGAAATCCCGGCACGTCGAGCGTTCGTGTTCCGGGTGGAGTATCTGCCCGACCAGTTCCCCGACGGGTTGCTGAACACGCTCGTGCTCGACTGCCCTAGGCTAGGGGGCGGAGTGAAGCTTGAGATCGTCCGTTGAAGGTTCAAGAAATAAGGAGTGGTTAAGATGAAGATCAGAAATACAATCTGCGCGATCGCCGCAATGGCGTCGCTCGTGTCCGCAGCGGACTTCGACGCCGCCGCGAAAGCATCGATACGCAAATCAGTGGCGGCGGCCGAGGCGCAGTTCAGGTCTGCGCCGGCTCTTGACGGCAAGGCCATCACCCTTCTTCCTGTAAAGGGCGACTCGGACGGATATTGCGAAAGACTCCTCATAGGCGCGCTCGTCAACGCTGGCAAGACATGCGTAGTCTCTAACGACGACAAGAAGGACGAGCGGTTCCGGCGCATCTTGAAGGAGATCGCTTGGGACGAGCGCCAGACGACGTTAAAGTCCATCGATCCGCGCACGGCCGACGAGCTGGGGCATCTCAAGTCGACGCAGATGCTCATAGAGGCCCGGCTCGACGTCGTCCGGCACGGTCGGAAACGCAGGGCCGTAGCCGAGCTGGACATTCTTGCCTACGCCATATCCACGAAGCAGTACGTCTGGACGGCCCACATCGCCCTCGACGACGTGGGGCGTTCGTGGCCCGATCCGGCGGACTTGAATGTGAAGGTCGACTTCAAGGGGCTGAAGGATGCCTCCGGGATCTCGGCGATTGCCGCGTCCGCCGTGCGTGACGCGGTGGCCCGGTACGGATACCGTGTAAATGCGGATGGCAAGGATGACCTCGCGCTTTCGGCCTCGTTTGTGCGAGAGACGTTCGATCAGTCCGGCGGATACATTGTGTTCAAGGGCTCCGCCAGCGTCCGGCTCGCCTCGAGCGTCGGCGACGGCGTCCTATACGAGAAGACGTTCGTCGCGAAAGGCTCAAGAGGGCTTGGCGAGGCGGCCGCCGAGAGAAATCTTGCCGATGCCCTCGACGTGCAGCTGCTGAAGTGGCTTGACGAGACGCTCGCTCCGCGCGTCTTCTTTGCGAAGCATCCAGACTTCGCCGAGCAGGCGGGCCGTTGAAAGAAAAACGAAAAGAGAAAGGTGCAAACATGAAGAAGTTGATCATTGCAATGGCCTTGGCGCTCTCTGCCGGGTCTGTGTGCGCGATTGAAGCCGGCGAGTTGGCGGTGCTTGCGATCAAGGATGCCCTCGCAGAGGCGCGTGTCTCGCTGGCGGGGGCACCGAAGGTGCCGGCCGACAAGGCCATCGCGGTACTGCCTGTCTCTGGCGATGCGGACGGGAATGTGGTGGGAATGCTCAAGAACATCCTCGTCGATGCCGGCAAGAAATGCGTTGAGGGAAAAGAAGACCCAATGTGGAATGCGATACTCAAAGAGATTGAGTGGGATGAACGCAAGGAGGACATACTCGACCCTGCGACGCTTGACAAGTTCGGGAAGCTGAAGTCGGCGCAGTACCTCATGTATGGAAGCATCCGCCGTCTTGCAGCGAGCGAACGATATGTGCTGGTGGAGCTGGAGCTTCACATCTCCTGTGTGGCCACCAAGGAGCATGTGTGGGGCGGGACGTTCGTTCGCCGGCATCATGCGCCAGGCAATGATCCCGAGGGCAGAACGGAGATACCAGACGAGGTGCGTGCGGCGCTGAACGACGGTATTCGCGCCGAGATGGCAAAGTCGCTGGAGGCGTCGAAGAAGCTGGTGGGCGTCAAGAAGGTGGCCATGCTTCCGATAGCGGGGGACATCGACCAGTACGCCGCCGGGCTATTCCGGGATGTGCTGTCGGCGTCCTCTTCCGTCACGCCGGTCAACCTAGACGTGACCACCCGCGCCGAGGCGCGGTTCGCGCTGCGGGAGGGTCCGGGGCGAGCGGACGCGATTGCGTACGGGGCGCTGCGCGACATCGGGGCTGTGATCGTGTATGAGAACTGGTACGGCAAGAAAACCTGCAGGGCTCGGATGGAGCTCCAGCTTTGGATCGAGAACGGCTCGACGCGTGAGATCCTCTGGAGCGACACTATCCGCTACACGAAGGAATTCGAGGTCTTCAACGGCTTTTCCGCCATCGTCTGGGCCTTGATGGGGATAGGCGCCGTCCTGATTGCGCTTTTCATCGTCAGTCGATTCTGCACGAGGGTCAGGTGACATGGCTGGGACGCGCGAGACATGCTGCATCTGCGGCCGGGAGCTCCCGAACCGCTGGTCAGTGGCGGGACGTTGCGAGACGGACGGCTGCGGCGCGGCTTTCTGCGCTTTCCACTGGCATGCGGGCAATGGAAAATGTCCGCAGCACGGATGGATAAAAGACGACAAGACTTATGGCAAAGGAGGAATTGGAATGTCTGAACATGAGGCAATGAGCAATGTGGCCGGAACCGAAACGGCCTCTGCTGACGCGGCGGCGGCAGGCGATCGACCGTCAGTGAAGAAAGCGGCCGCCATGGCTGCGCTGAACGGCACGGTGGCGCTAGGGAAGAGCGCCGTGGCGTATTTCAAGAAGCTGTGCGGGATACGCGACCCGAAGGCCGCGCTTGCCGAGGCCGAGGCCCAGCTTGCCGCCGTAAGGGACAGGCGCGAACCTCTGTCGGAACGGTACGAGGAGCTGTACTTCAAGATAGCCTCGAAGAAGAAACTCCGCGATGGCGCCTCGGCCGCAAGGCGCAAGATGCTCGACATGGAGCTGCGCACACTTCTCGCGGAGTACAGAAGCCTTGAGCGCGAGGTTGCGGCGCTCTACCGCAAGGAGGAGATGATAGTCACGGTAAGGGGACGCATGAACGAGCTGGTCGTCCAGGGTCTCCCCATGCCGCGTGTGGAGGATGTAGACAGGCTTGCGGACGACATCGCGGATGCAATGGACGCCGACGAGGACCTTGCCGACGCCGTCAGCGACCTTGACAAGATCGGCGTTGGCCGTGAACGCCATCCGGTCAATCTTGACGAGGAACTGGCGGAGTTCGGAGAGTCGGGCGGAGAGGAAACCGTCCCGGAGAGTCCGCTGGGAACGCCTGAAGGCCCTGGCGCCGTGGAAGTGTGACGAGGCTGGGCATGGGACGGCTAGACGAGATCGGAAGGCGCATAGACGAGCGCATGGCTGAGATCAGCCGCCGTATGGACGGAGCTACCGGCGACGGCGGAGCCGCTGCGCCGCCTTGCGCGCCCCGGCCGTCATTCGCGCCAATGCCGTGTCTGGGACGGGCGCTGAGGGATGTCAGGCCCATATCCGTGTCCATCGGCCCAGAGGATCTGGCGCTTGTCGCGAACCTCAAGTTTGCGCTTATCGCGCTGCGCCCAGGCGACGAGCTGCCGCCGTACGGCAAGCCTGAATTCTTCGAGAGGCTCTTGCAGGATGTTGCGAGGAAGGCTGGAGATATGGGATTGACTCTTGGCTACAGCAACATTCTTGTGGTGAAGGATGGCCGTTTGACCCAAAAGGCCAGTGGAACTTTCTGCGGCCACAGGCCGGCGTTCGTCGGGATACCCCAAGACCCGTTCGATGGCGGAGAACGTCTCTTGAGATGCGCGGCGGAAGTCGCGGCCTACTACGTCAAGCGCTGGGATTCCAAGCATCTGTCTGCCGTAAGCGTGGCATGGCAGTGGATGGATGCAAGGTTTGACATATTGAACGGAAAGTTCTCGTTTCAGTTCATGGAGCCCAACAACGCAATGCACTGCCCGTTAAACGCCGCATTCACTTGTTCTCAGCTTATTTTCGACGCGAAGAACAGCACGCGCGAATGCGTAGGGCACGAATATACGCACGGCGTATCCCAGAACAGGAGGCGTTGGGCGATGTACAAATATGTGACCGGGGCCGTGAACGAGAGCTTCTCCGACATTTTCGGGAAGTTCGCGACATGGGCGTACGAAGGGCTGGACATGACGGACCCCAACAGATGGATTTACAGCGGCTGCCGCGACATGGCCCATCCAGAGAACATCCCGCAGAACGGCTGGACGGTTGCCAGCTATTATCGGCAGAAGCCCAGGCCCGACAATCCGAAGTCTGGATGGTATGTGGGCGGGGCGGACAATGGCGGCGTCCACATGAACAATGGGGTGCTGGCGAGGTTGTGCTTTCTGCTGTGCGAGGGGGAGTCGTTTACGCGCGACGACGGCCGTTCGTTCGACGTGAAGCCGATCGGGTTCGGGCGGACGGAGGAGCTTTTCGGCGCGCTACTCTTCGGCCCATATCTCAATTCCAGGATAGACACGCTCTATGAAGTATGCACCGGCGTGGCGAAGGCGGCCCAGGACCTTGGCTTCAATGAGGCCGAGTGGAGGAGCCTCGACGCCGCATGTGATGCCGTGGCCATAATTCCGCCGGAAAGCTACGCCGGGCTCAAACGTGTCAACAGGGAGTACAGGATGATAAAAGCCCATAGGAAATGGTGGGGCGGACGCGCCTCGCTAAAGGACGATCTTGCGGAGACGTTCCGCCGCGAGCTCTCGATGGACGTGCCAGGCGCCGGATTCGAAGTCGAAGAATGCCCCGACGGGAATGCGGGTGGTGCGCGCGGTGCATCCGCAGGCGAGAGGCACGTGATCCTCCACCAGACGTTCAACGGGTTGCCCGTCTTCGGCGCCACGGCGATAGTCCACATGCGCGGCGAGGGCGAGGTGACGTACTTCAACAGCGGATTCTCGAGATCGGTGGCCAGAGTCTCTGGCGCCGACCGGATCGGAAGGGACAACGCATGCGCGGCGGCGACCGCCGGCGATGAGTTCCTGTCGGCCATGGAGGCGGAGAAGGTCGTCTGGGATCCAGAGACCGTGGGAGAGTCTGGGGACCCGGTTGTCGCCTGGCGCGTGGTCACGGCCTCGGGTGGCATGCTTGAAGAGCAGGTCATAGTGGACGCGGAGACGGGGCGAGTGCTCTTCACCTCGCCGATGCGGACTTCCTAGCCTTGACGCGGGGCGAATGGAGATGTTGGTGGAGTGAAGCAGAAGGAGAAATGACAGATGGCATTGTTCATGAGCGAGGCCGAGAGACGGCGCGATGCGAGGCGCCGGCGGCGGCGCATACTGCGCGAGGTGCAGAACGCGGTCGATGCGGCGCGGGCGAAGCGCAACGAGATCTTGAAGCGCCGCGCCGACGAATGGGCCGCCGCCCGCGTGTCGCTCTCCAAGGGCGACGAGGCCGATGCACGGCGTCGTCTGGAGTCCGTCAGGACCGATGACGCCGCGCTCAGGCGCCTTGATGTCCGGCTGTCGCGCTTTGAAGCCCTGGAACGCGAGATGGAGTGCGCGGACGCCGACGCCGCGTTCGACGAGGCTTCTGCGTCCCTCGCCCGTTTCATCAAGGAGCCAGAAGACAACAAGGCCGTGGAGATGGCACCTCCGCCCACCGTTGACGAGCTGCTGGCTGCCCTCGCCAAGGAACCGCTGGTGGACCAGGACGGCAGCGCCTCTGGTCGTCCCAAGCCGCCGCCGATGTCTCCGCCGCTGCGGGAGGACGGTGAATCTGAGTCGTCGGCGAAATGGATTGCCACCAAGCCGGACTCAGTCCATCTTGACGACGTGATCGGTCTGGAAGACGCAAAGGCGGTCGTGATGGACGCGCTGGTCAACCCTGTGAACCACCCAGACATCTACAAGACGCTGAAGGTCGCGCCTGGCACAGGGCTTCTTCTCTACGGTCCTCCCGGAACTGGCAAGACGCTCTTCGCGAAGGCCGTCGCGAATGAAATGGACATGCCTTTCATGGATGTCCGCTGCGACAAGCTTAAGAGCAAATATGTCGGCGAGACTGAGAAGAACGTCGCAGAGATGTTCCGTGCGGCGCGGGCGCTCAAGCGGTGCGTCCTCTTCCTCGATGAGTGTAATGCCATACTGGCACGGCGCGGCGATCAGAAGGTATGCATGGTCGAGCAGTTCCTCGTGGAGCTGGACGGTTTCGCCGCGTCCGACGCGCAACTGTTCGTCCTCATGGCTACGAACCTTCCATGGACGCTCGACTCTGCGATTACGCGCAGTGGGCGCCTCAGCGAGTCCGTCTATGTCGGTCTGCCCGACGAGGCGGCGCGGCGCAAGCTCATTGGCCTGGCGTTCAAGGATGTCCCCTTGGCGGCGGATGTGGATCTTGGCCGTCTCGCGCCGCTGACGGAGGGTTTCAGCGGAGCTGACCTTGCGGCGAAAGGCGGGTTGTGCCACAAGGCTAAGACATATGCCGTTCGCCGCTGGGTGGCGCGGCGGTCCGCCTCGGGGGAGGCAAAGGATGGTCCAGAGTGGAACGCCGTGGAGCCGGTCTCGTGGGCGGATGTCGAGAAGGCGCTTTCCGAGATCGTGCCGGTCGCGAAGTCGGCGGCGGACATCGTGGCGCGCAACAGGAACTTCTCGTTGAAGAAGGAGGTATGAACGATGGCGGGGAGACTTGACGACAGTTCCGTAGGACGTGAGCTCAAGACCGGGCCGGGGCCGGCCAAAAGGGAACGGTCCCTCTCGGCGGACGTCGCGTACGACGTGCAGCGCGTCCTGTACAGGAAATGGATCATAGTGGTGATCGAGTATCTTTTGAAGCTGCTCGCAGTCGCGTTTTTCGGGTGGCTCGCATGGCGTGGCTTCAGGTCGCTTTTCACGTCGTCCGCGCCTGCGGCCCCGTCCGCGCCTGCGCCCGTGCCGGCGCCAGAGCCGGTGGCGGCGGCATCCGCGGTCGGCGCGCCATGGGTCCTTGGGCTTGCGCTTGCCGTCCTCCTCCTTCCCGTGGTGACCATCTCGTTCATCAGGACGATGGTCTCGAAGAGGTCCAACGGCGTGAACGCGTTCACATTGGGGGTCTACACCGCCATTGATGCGATAATCGCGTATTTCATGGTCGGAATGTCGCTCGAGACGACGGCGTCGGTGGTGCTTTTCGTCGGGGCGGTGTTGTTCGCGCTGTTCTACAACGTGGCCGTCATGAACTTCGCCGTAAGGCTTGAGGACGGCAGATAACGCATCTTGGCAATGAACGTGGTGCCATAATCCCATCAACTGAAAGGAAACGAAATGAGCAGACTAGATGACATCCAGCGGCGCATCGACGAGCGGATGGCCGATATCGACCGCAAGATCAACGACGTGCTGGGCGAAGGCGGTTCGCGGAAGGAGGATCAGAGAGTCCTCGGCGGGACGGCGCATGTCTCGGCGGCGCGGCCTAGTCCGGCGTCTTTTGCTCCGCCGCCGATGCCGCCGGCGGGCGGCGCGGCGGCGCGGTTGAAATCGCTTGTCACTCCGTTGAATCCCGATTTCCTTGATTGGTGCCGCGGCGCGCGGCGCAGCATGGTGCCAGGATGCGGACTGGCCCCCACCACGTGCGACTTGTCCTATTTCCATGCCTACCGTTCGTCGGGGCGGATCCGGCGCGGGGCGTTCGAGCCCCGCTACGACATGCGCGACGGCGGATTGCTGCCGCCTGTGCGCAATCAGGGCCCGCACGGCACCTGCTGGGCGCACGCGGCCCTCGCGTCTCTGGAGACAAGCATCAAGAGGAGCACCGGCGAGATGATCGACCTTTCGGAGAACAACCTCGCCAATCTCCACGGGTTCCCCGGCTACTTCAACTACGGCGGCAATTTTATGCTCGCCTCCGCCTATCTGCTACGCTGGGACGGGCCGGTCCTGGAGCGCGACGACCCATACGGCCATGCGGGTGCAAGCAGATCGTTCCCGCCGGTCAAGCATGTGCAGTCCGTGCGGATGCTCCCGCCGATGTGCGACGCGTCGGACACCGAAGGCATAAAGGCGGCCGTAAAGACGGCCGGCGCGGTGTGGGCGTCTTATTGCCACACAAACGACCCTCAGGTGCTGCGCCCCGACACGGCCGCGTTCTATCATGGCGGAAGCCCGGATCCAGGCAACCATGCTGTTGCAATCGTGGGCTGGGACGACGACTATCCCGCATCGAACTTCGCGGTGCAGCCTCCAGGCAACGGCGCATGGATCGTACGCAACAGCTGGGGCGAAGAGTTCGGCGACGCCGGATACTTCTACGTGTCCTATCACGATTCGACGTTCGCCAAGTCGAATCTGAACGTGGTGTTCTGCGACGCGGAGCCGGTCGGCAACTACGACGACGTGCTGCAATACGACTATTTCGGCATGATAGCGAGCTGCGGCAACGGGGAGCGGGGAGCGGCGGCGAACATGTTCAACACTGTCCGCGACACGTCCGTCGAGGCCGTCGGATTCTATGCGCTTTCTCCTGAGACGCGCTACCGCATTTCGGTGTATGTGGGCTGCGAGCCGGGCAATCCGTCTTCCGGCGCGCTCGCCGGGACTACGGAGGGGGCATGTGAGTGGGCGGGCTACGCTACGATCAAGCTGCAGGCCCCGGCCCGCGTCCCCGCCGGTTCGCGGTTCTCTGTCGTGGTCGAGCTTGAGACGCCGGGATGCAGGGCGCCTTTTGCCGTTGAGACGGCGATCCCCGGACTGAATGTGGATGCGGACGTGGGGCAGAGCTTCTTCCTCTGCGAAGGCAAATGGATTGACCTGACGATGCCTCCGGAACAAGGCAAGCCCGTGGAGCCCGGAATGCTCAACAACTTCTGCTGCAAGGCATACGTCAATTATTCTGACGGCGGCGCGCGTTTCGCGGGGATGGCCGCTGCGCGGCCCGCAAGAACCGCCAGGCCCGTGCCGCCGTGCCCCTCGTTCCCATTTCTCGGCAAGGGTTCCAGGCCTTCCGCGAAGTCGGCGGGGCCGACAAGTGCGTTTGGCTTCTCCATTGACGGCATGCGGAGGGACGAGTCCGTGCGGAAGGTGGGCCTATGCGTGGGATTGAACACGGTCGACCCCGCCGCCTACCCCGGCTACGAGGTCCCGCCGCTCTCCGGCTGCATCGCGGACGTCGAACGCCTTTTATGCGTCCTGGGCCGGTTTGAGTTCGAGACCGCCAAACTGCTGGACTCGGATGCGACATGCGCCAATCTCTACAACACAATCAAGGGCCTGACGAGCCAGCTGCAGCCCGGAGACCTGTTCGTCCTGCACGTGTCCGGGCATGGCGGACGCGAGAATCGGCAGGGCGATCTCAGGGAGAACTGGTGCCTGTACGACGGGCTGGCATGGGATTCGGACATCGTGTGGCTGTTTTCGCGGTTCCGCCCAGGTGTGCGCATCCTCGTCATAAACGACCAGTGCCATTCCGGCGGGATATTCCAGGCGGCAAGGGGGGACAACATGTCTCCGTTCGGCGAACTTTGCAGGGCGGACGGCCGTCCGGCGGACTGGAACGCCGCCGCCGCCGTCTCGGGCGCGAATTTCCCCATGCTCATCCAGTTCGCCGGGTGCCGTGCGGAGCAGTCCAGCATCGACGGCCTCGCGGGGGGGACGTGGACGCAGGCGCTCGTCAACACACTCGACAGCGCCATTTCGCAGAACAGGCTTCTCTCCTATCGGGAATGGTTCGACTATTCGTTCGCCAATCCCTCCCTCAGGCGCGGCCGGCAGGATCCGCAGTGGGTGGAGAGCGCATGCGTCACGGACAAATTCCGCGGGTGCACGGCGCTTTGCTGACGTACGTCGCAGAAAGCCACGGACGAAATCATCACATCAAACCGAGCGAAGGCTAGAACATGAAATACGTTTTCGACAGTCGAGACATTGCGGAGAAGAATCCGCCGGACAGGCGTGAACGGCCTGTTGCGCGCGGGGGAGCGGTTCCGTTCTCCCGTGCGGGCGACACTCCTGGCGCGCAGGGGACGTCCTGGATCAAATCCTCGGGCCTGAGGGCGCTTGTCATGGTGTGCGTGCTAGGCGTTGTGCTTTACTTTTTTTTCCGCGAGGCGTTCCTGTATTGTTTCGGCAAGTGGCTGATCGTCGCCGTGTTCATGCCCCTTGTGGCCGAGACCATAATTGGGCTACTGCGGAACAACTCCATGCACCATGTCGCGCCGCAGGAAAGGGATGTGCGTCGACGGAGATGGAGCGTCATGGCCTGGTGTCTGCAGCTGCTGGCATGCATTGTCCTGTGCGGTGCCGTGTACATGGTCTTTCGCAGATCGTCCGCGAATGCGGAGACCC
>JAEEGL015011154.1_pt1 | contig 10584 bp, 4 predicted proteins | sample 9134231 | NCBI WGS metagenome assembly JAEEGL01 (sample SAMN16246548, study PRJNA631951) | gut metagenome | biome: gut microbiome; feature: rumen; material: fiber-attached | host: Bos | place: Iran: Karaj | collected 2018-10
AAGAATCGCCCGCACGAAGGAAAAATGAAGAATTCGCTTAGGTTTTTCGGTGAAATCTTTTGCCTTGCGGCAAAAGGTGAAATCTTCGGGCTTCGCCCTCAGGTGAAATCGAACGCTGACGCGTTCGGTGAAATGAAATCCACCCGCTCGCCTTCGAGGCGGATTTCACTGCCCGCGGGGCAATTTCACCGCCGAAGGCGATTTCACCCACCCCACAGGGGTGGATTTCGTTGCCGACTGTCCTTAAGAACAGTCGGCATGACTATGGCCTTTTTACATATGTCTTACCTTATTTCGCAAGTTTGACGACTATTACCCAGTCGTTTGTGTCCGGCTTCGCGGGTATCTCGTATGTACCGTCTTTTATCTTAACAGTGGCGGTCTCACCGTACTCTCCTGTGCGTGGATCGAACCAGCGGACAGTGTATTTTGCGTTATTCATACCTTTGAGTACTCCCAGTTTGCCCGAATATGAGTTGCTGAAGAAGTATCCGATGTAGACTTCATTTCCGTTTATAGTGGAAACAGAGTAGTTCACTGCAGTATAGTCCGAGCCCTTCGGTGTGTAATAATCGTTTCCGTCGAAGCAAGGAACCATCTTCCACCATTCGTATTCCTCGAAGAACTTTCTCATATAGGACATATTTTTACCGCCTTCGTCCATAAGTCCTTCCAGCCAGTTATAATCTTTTCTGTAGGTCTCTACCTCGTCCGAAGTAGCAGAAGTATCTTCGTTTCCCGACCAGAATATGGACCATATCGGCTGTATTCCGTAACCGTATCCGAACATTCCGTTTAAGAATGAATACCAGCCCTGCCCTCTGGAAACGGTGGTTCCGCACCAGAAGTGGTCATATCTTCCTTCATAGTCTACTACAGGAAGACCTTTTTCGTTATTCCAGTATTCCTTGACCATATAGACTCTCGGGTCCATATCCTTATGGACATAAATAGGCGCCTGAGCCGCGAAGAAATTATAACCTTCAAGATCCTTGAAAGCAGAATTCTCCACTCGTGTGTGCTCAACATTTTCCTGATGGCATGAAGCGGGATGATCGTAAGGGTCATGCTTTTGCGTCGCCGCGAATACGACCTTCCAGGGGTTTTTCTCCGCTTTGTATATTTCGTAATGATCGTTATCGCCCTCTTGTACGGTAGCCCACATTACCGGATAAGCAGAATATCTTGCGACCCAATATCTGCAAAGCATATCTATCTTCTCATCTGTCATTCTTTTCGGATAGACGTATCTTAATCCGTCGGGGTATGTAAACTGAGAATGGGCATGTACAAGTCCCGCGTCTGCTATGATCTTAAAATATCTGTCGAGATGCTTGAATTTTTCAAGCATCTTCTGATTTACTCCGCGATTGAATATGGTTCCCCCAGTGTCACCCATCCATGTGTTTCCGGAAGCTCCGTTCCATGTTCCCAGCTGCTGAGACTGGATGACTGTGAATCCCTGAGAAACTCTGTAGTCTATTATATATCTGAACATGGATGTGATACCGTATTCTTTGGCTGTAGCCTCATCTATGGCGCCGTAAATGTCACCGCCGTAGCTGTCTATATCTTCCAGAGGAAGGGTCCAGTGTGTGTCACCGAGATAGAAAAAAGGCGTTCCGTCAGCGTATACGAATCGGTGTTCTCCTTCAACTACTTTTACAAAACCGTGCTTGTATATATCCAGATTTCCGGTATATTCAGTGCATCTTACAAGACCTTCTTTGCCCGTAAGTCCCGAATTCTCTCCGTCCGAACAGACTGTCATAAACTTCCAGGGGCCTGCTTCAGTCAGCGCATATCTTAATATCCACTCTGTGCCTCCGTTCCAGAAGCAGGGCACGGTCAAAGTCTGTCCGGTATACATATGTGTAAAGACCGCGTCCATGGTTACGGTAAATACAGGATCGTCGTATTCCTTATCGCTGGTAAAAACTATCTCATTCGCCAGCCAGCGTTCAACGTCATATTCAGGTGATCCCGCAGCGGGAGGATCCAAACAATACGTAGGTTCAGGCGTGCTTGTAGGTTCGGGTTTGGAACCGCCTGCGGTACATCCCGCGATCAACAAAGCTGCCGCCAGGACCGTGATGACAAGTGCCATCGGGATCAATAATTTTTTCATTTCTTACCTCCGTTTTTCACAGTAGACTCACAGTTAATATTATACTTCAAACTAAAACACTGTCAATCTGGTCGTTCTTTTATGGATAAAGATTACGATTTTAACAAATAAGGCATAATCGTTAAAATCAATACCCGGCCCAATTCATCAGATCGTAGATCGCCGCGGTTATAGTTTGTTTAAGAGTGGAAAATGTAGGCGCCTTATGAAAGGAATCATCCAAATATAAGCCTCGATTGACCTCGATCATGACAGAAATCACGTTGGTATTCGTGTGATAGTAAGAAAGCGGCACCATCGTTCCGGAAAAGGGTGTATTGACCTCAACGGAGTACCCCCTTTGCAAAAAGAACATTACCAGTCGCTCCGCCATCGGCTTCGGTGTGTGGAAGTGGTCTGTTCCGATACAGATGTCCGGCCTGTTATCCGTTTTGTTCGTTTCATACGGAAGAGGTGTTGCGGAGAAGGAATGGCAATCAACTATGAAACAAACACCGAATTTATCAAGTATCCTATTTGTCTCCGCCTTCAATAAATCATGGTGAGGATCATACCAACGCTTCAGAATAGCTTCTTTTCTTTTCTCGGATAAAGAACGGATAAGCGTTCCTTTGTAACCGTGCGTATAGCACGTTCCCATACCGCAGCGGAACATTTTCTCCCTCCGGTCATCACGGAATCTTTCCACGTCGCAAACCAATCGGCTGATCGGAAATACCACTTTCGATGTGTCGAAATCAAATAATTCGTCCGTGTACCAATCGGTCAAATGATAAAGCTCATCCGAGAGATCTACCATGTAATCATTTTTGTATTCGTCGGGAATCGTTCGAGACGCATGCGGAATGTGCAGCAGTAAAGGTTTTTTGTTCATTTTGCCCTCCTGAAAAATTTGTTTTTTCTATAGAGAGCAAAAGGATACCCATCGTTTCCGATGGGTACGACAATTACGTGTTACACCCATCGAACAAGCATTAGCACCTTGCTTTCGCAGGTTGCTGTGCGGTCACAGGGCTTGTCCCTCGCGCACTCTCTATAGGTTGAAATGATTATATCACAGAAATAACGTGTTTTCAAGCAACGGATAAGGGGCTGTTAAAAAACTGGCAATTCAGCCAGGAACCTAACAGCCTCTTTTTTTGTTGTCAAAAAGACAAAAAAGTACCTGTTTTACGTGTTTTATGATAGATTTCTGCAGTAATGGAGGTCTATCATGAACGAATTCTCATCACGATGTTCTGGTCAAGCGAATTTGTAATACTTACTATCTCAATTGATCAATTGAGCGCTGTTTCCGTTTCGCCCGGAAAAATTATTATGTCATTGTTATTTATGCGGATCATAATCGCCGTCAGAGCAATGAACGATGCTGTTGTATGAGAACTTACTCATTGCTCCGGCAAGGTACTGATTTTGGGACCACTGTGCCACGGTACCTTTATATTCCAGATTGTTTTTAAGACTGTAGCAACCGTCAAAAGCCCATTCCCTGATTCGTTGCACACTCTCCGGTATCACAACGCAAGAAAGCGCTGAACAATTCTTAAAAACTCGGTTTTGTATCTCTGTAATGCCTTCCGGAATTACTATCGTGCCCGAAAGAGCAACACAATTTTCAAAAGCAGATATACCTATTTCAACGACTCCGTCCGGTATGTTGATCTCTGTAAGAGAAGAACACCCGAAAAATGCTTCGTCACCTATCCGGGTTATTCCGGCCGGAAGTTCAATTTCGGTCAGCGCACTGCAATACATAAAAGTTTGACGATCTATAATGGTAAGGCCATTCGGAAGCACAATTGATGTAAGAGAAGAACATCCCCCGAAAGCACCTGCTCCGATCGTTGTCACGGAATCAGGAATCGTAATACTCGTAATTGCGGAACATACGCCGAATGCATCATTCCCAATGGACGTAACGCCTTCCGGAATGGTTATGCCTGTAAGACCGGTGCAACCGGAAAAAGCTGCCTTTCCAATCGTTGTAACGCTGTCCGGTATATCGATACTCGTAATACCCGTACAACCATCAAACATTCCTTGTGGTATGCTTTCGATACCGTAGGTCAGTGTTACATTCGTAAGGCCTGCGCAACCTGAAAAAACACCCCATCTCAGTTGAACATTCGGTACCACAACGGAAGTTAGGCCTGTGCAATCGGAAAAAGCGTAGTTTCCTATAAGCTCGAGCCCCGCAGGAAACTCTATACTTGTAAGTTGTACGCAATCGTCAAAAGCCCATGCTCCGATAGTCGTAAGCCCTTCAGGCAGATCTATGCTTGTGAAACTGCAGCCTGCGAAAGCAGAACTTCCAATCGTGGTCACGCTGTCCGGTATAGTGATTTCATTGATACACTCGCAATAACTGAAAGCTCCGGTTGGGATAATTGTTGTGTTGCAGGGCAATATGACGCTGCCAAGTTTCGTACATCCGCAGAAGATCCTGTCGCCCAGACTTGTTACGCTGTCCGGAATAATGACACTTTCCAGACTTACGCAATCGTCAAAAGCCCTATTGCCTATTTTTTCAAGACCTTCCGACATCGAAAGGACTGCCAGGTTGCTGCAATTTTCAAAGGCATTTTCACCTATCGTTTTTACACTTCCGGGGATCGTGATGCCTGTCAGATTTTCGCAATAATAGAAAGCCTTCTTGCCGATGCCGGCAACTCCGTTACATAAAGTGACCTGGGTAAGTCCGGTGCATCTTTCAAAAGCACTCTCCCCTATTTCTTCCACACTGCCCGGGATCGTGACGGCGAATAACTTCTTGCAACCTTCAAAAGCATTTTTTCCTATGCTTATAATACTCTCTGGAATTATAACAGTCTCAAGGTTGGTACAACCGGAAAATGCCTCGTTGCCTATATGTGTTATACCATCCGGTATAGTGACATTCGAAAGCCCGGTAACTCCGCTGAATAAGCCTGATTCTATAACTGTCATATTACGCGGAATGTTGATGGAAAGGTTTCCGCATCCTTTGAACGCCTCTTTTCCGATACTTGTAATGTTGTCTGACAGCCTGGCCTCACTCAGATTTCCGCAACCTTTGAATACTTCTTCTCCGATGCCCGTTACACTGTCGGGAATAAATATACTTGTAAGTTTTCTGCAATTTTTAAGAATACGGTTTTCCAAAGTCACGATACCGTTCGGTATGTTTACGGTGCGCAAATTACTACAACCCTGAAATGCTTCTTTTTCTATTGTTGTCACGCTGTCCGGGATCGTCAGACTTTCAAGACTTATGCAATCTTCAAAAGCGCTGTCTCCTATAAATACGACTCCATCCGGAATGTTAATGACCGAAAGATTGTGACATTCCAAAAAGGCCTCTTCCTCAATACGTTTAAGTCCGCTTGCCAGGACCACTGTCGTTAAATTTTCGCATTTTTTGAAAAGACCGTACTCGATCGTCGCAACTCCGGCAGGAATCGATATGTTCGTAAGCCCGGTACAACTCAAAAACGCATTCATGCCGATCCTCTTAAGACCGCTGGGTAAAACAATCTCCGTAATTCCGGAACATCCCCAAAACGCACCTATGCCGATATCTGTCACACTCTCCGGAATCGTTATGCCGGTAATATAAAAACGTGCGGCAAATGCGTAATCTGCAATAGCTGTAACTCTGTAACCGTTGACCCATTCGGGAATGATCACATCTCTGTCCCCGTTCCAATCTTCTTCGAACCCCTTAAAAGTGCACTGCCTGTAAGATATGTCTCCGTCATAGAGCACCGTATCGTCATCGAAGGTAAAAATAAACCCATTAGCCGGAGCTTCCGGAGTAGGTGTCACCACAGGCGCAGGTGTAGGCGTAGGCGTCACGGCCGGCGTGGGCGTCGCGGTCGGCGTAGGCGTTGGTGTCGCCGTAGGTTTCGGAGTTGGAGTCGGTGTAGGTTTTTGTGTAGGTGTAGCCGTAGGTGTTGCTGTAGGCGTCACAGCAGGCGTAGGCGTTGCAGTAGGCGTAACTTCAGGTGTAGATGTAGGTGTTGACGTAGGAGTGGCTTCAGGTGTATTTGTAACATTTGAATTATCCGAAGAATCAGACTCATCCGTAGGTGCGCCGGCGTTGACATGAGTTGGCGTAACCAGTTCTGCTCTTTCAGGAGTCGAAGTCCCCGCCTTTGTGTCTTGCGTCGTCTGACCGTCCGGAGTGATCAAAGGAGTTGTTCCCTCAGGCACTGAATTGCATGAAGAAAAAATCGTAATTATCAATATAACAGATAAAACGACGAACATGATCCCGAATATTCTGCGAACGTAACTTTTCAAATTCAACACCTTCTTAACTTAAAACAGTCAACGTACATTCATACAGGATATAGTATAACGTTTATTATTTTTTTTCGCAAATTTTCGTATAAAATTAACTTCGGCAAAGAATACCGCGCACAGCTCGAAGATCTCTGGCGCGACGCTCCGGACGTCCTCACTCCCGCCGACGTACAAAAACTGACCGACTATTCTCAGTCATACGTTTCTTCCTGGTTGGTCTCCGGCAAACTCCGCACCGTCACCGTCCACGGTTCACCAATCATTTCAAGAGAGTGGCTGATCGAGTTTATGAGCACAACGGGGCGTTTATTGCCGATAAAGGGCAAATAACTGCCCGAAAGTATTGACTTTTGTCTCAGGTCATGGTATAAAAAATCATCTTTTTTACGGAGAGGTGTAACTGCCACCTGGGAAGGAATACTTGAAGGGATAACAAGTTCCATCGTGCCGGAGGGAGGCACCGCAGGTTACAGGCATTTTACCGTTTATATGACTATGTCAGGCAAAAGATAGAAGGAGAAAAGATGGTTATATGAGAACTTTTATGAGATATCCGGGAGGCAGGATAAAGGCTCTTACATTCAGTTTTGACGACGGACTTGAGGCGGACAGGCCGCTTATAGATATTTTCCGTAAATACGGTCTTAAAGGGGCTTTTAACATCAATACGTACCCTTTGGGTATGATCCCCGGTGTGCTTACGGAAGATCAGGCAGCGTCTCTTTATCTGCCGGACCAGGAAGTTGCCATGCACGGACATACACACGCTTTTATGGAGCTTCTTAAGGATGAACACAGATTTTTTGAGATACTTGAGAACAGACGCCGTCTTGAAAATATTTTTAAAATGCCCATAAGAGGTTTTGCACTTCCCTGGGGCACATACGCCCCGGATACGCCGGAGCTTCTCAGAAAGGCCGGATGCGCATATAACCGTACCACCAATTCCACGCACGGATTCGGATTTCCGGAGGACCTTATGGTCTGGAATCCTACCATGCATTTTAAAGACAAAGAAAGAGATGCCATAAGGGACAGTTTTCTTTCCGGAGACGTGGTGGCACAGAGCCCGTATAAGCGTACTCCCTGGGTCTTATATATCTGGGGACATTCCTGCGAACTCTCAGGAGACGAATGGGAAGAATTCGACAAATACTGTGCCTCTCTGGCAGGCCGGGACGAGGTCTGGTATGCCACGAATATAGAGATCGCAGATTATGCGGATGCTTACGAAAGGCTTATTTTTACACTGGACGGCTCTTGTGTTTATAATCCTTCGGCTCACGACATATGGTTCGAATATGTGAAAGACTACACCGATTTCAGGACGGTCTGTGTGAAAAGCGGAGAGACGCTGAGATTATAGATCAGGTATTTAAAAACAAAACAATGGCTATAGCTATAAGAAGGACAGCAGTTGCCCAGAGAACTGTAAAAACAGTATTCAGCGCGTTAAAAAGGGACCTGTCCTTTTTTTGACGCATTTTTGGGAAGCTCCGGAAAAGCAGTCTATCGATTGATTTTCAAGTTCCTTCGGAAGATGCGCGCGAATCCATTTTTCATCAAGTTTCATTTCTGATCTCCCTCATAAATCACGATTCTGCGCTACGAACCGAACAACGAAGATAAATTCGTAGCGCAAAAATGCCTGTTTTGCGCCATAAAGCGAACATCAATAGACAAAATGTAGCGCAAAACCCCGATTCTGCGCTACGAACCGAACAACGAAGATAAATTCGTAGCGCGAAAATGCCTGTTTTGCGCCATAAAGCGAACATCAATGGACAAAATGTAGCGCAAAACCCCGATTCTGCGCTACGAACCGAACGACGAAGACAAATTCGTAGCGCCAAAATGCCTGTTTTGCGCCATAAAGCGAACATCAATAGACAAAATGTAGCGCAAAACCCCGATTCTGCGCTACGAGCCGAACGACGAAGACAAATTCGTAGCGCGAAAATGCCTGTTTTGCGCCATAAAGCGAACATCGATGGACAAAATGTAGCGCAAAACCCCTATTCTGCGCTACGAACCGAACGATGAAGACAAATTCGTAGCGCGAAAATGCCTGTTTTGCGCCATAAAGCGCACATCAATAGACAAAATGTAGCGCAAAACCCCGATTCTGCGCTACGAGCCGAACGACGAAGACAAATATGTAGCGCAAAACCATAAATCCGCGCAAAATCATAAATATGTAGCGCAAAACCATAAATCTCCGCAAAATCATAAATACGTAGCGCGAAACCATAAATCCGCGCAATGCTCCAATTATTTTCAATGATCTCCCTCACCACTTGCCCTTTATTTTACGAAGTGGTATAATAATCTCACAAAGGAATATATCCCGAGGGTCCAGCCCTTAAAGGTGTGTCCGGGTCTCACGCAATGGAATATTGTGAACCCCGTCAGGTCCGGAAGGAAGCAGCGGTAAGCGACCCCTTTCGTGTGCCGTGAGTCTTCCCGGTCGCGCCTTTAAGGGCCGGATTTTTACGAGTAGGAGCAGGAGAAATGTCATATATCAGCCTTTACAGAAAATGGAGACCTTTGAACTTTGACGAGGTAGTAGCGCAGGAAAATACCGTCAGAGTTTTGAAGAATACCGTGAAATCTGGCAAGGTCGCGCATGCGTATCTATTCTGCGGCACGAGGGGAACGGGCAAGACGAGTATCGCGAAAATATTTTCCAGGGCGATCAACTGCCTGGATCCGCACGACGGAAATCCCTGCAACGAATGCGAGATCTGCAAGGGGCTGCTCGACGGAAGTCTGCCTGATGTGATGGAAATAGACGCGGCATCGAACAACGGCGTGGATAACATAAGGGCGATAATCGAGGACTCGGTTTATTCGACTTTTAAGGCGAAATACAGGATATATATCATAGACGAGGTGCATATGCTCTCTCAGGGCGCTTTCAACGCGCTTTTGAAGACGCTGGAGGAGCCGCCGGAGAATGTCATATTCATACTCGCAACGACTGAACCGCAGAAGCTTCCCGCTACGATAATTTCGAGATGCATAAGATTCAATTTTAAGAGGATACCTGTTGACGCGGCTGCCGCGAGACTTGCGGAGATCTGCGACAATTCCGGAGTCAGATATGACGACGACGCGCTTTTGTTCCTTGCTCGCAAGGGAGAGGGAGCTTTGAGGGATTCGATAAGCCTGCTCGATCAGACGATATCTTCATCTGAAGGCTATGTCACGCTTGAAAAGGCGAGAGAAGCGACGGGCACGATGGACAGGACATTTTCCGAAAAACTCGCTCTTTCGATCATCAGAAGCAACGGAATAGAGATACTGAAAAACGTCAGTGAAATATTCTCGAGCGGCATCGATCCGTCTGTGATGCTATCCGATCTGATCAGCGTCTTCCGCGATGTGATGGTCGCTCTTACGGTAAAAAATCCCGGCGGTCTCGTTGAATCGTCTGTCGACATTTTAACTGCGATGGCGAAGGAAACATCTGCCCGTGAAGTGATATATTTCATCAAGGAGCTCTCTTCACTTGAAAACAGGCTCAAATGGTCCGTCGAGCGTAAAACGGTCTTCGAAGCAGGTCTTCTGTCTTTGTGCGACAGGCGCCTCGGTGAGGATGCTGATCTTGCGCAGAGAGTGACCCATCTCGAAGAGAGAGTTTCAGACCTCGTGGCATCCGGGATCAAGACCACCGCGGTGATCGGTCCTGCGACGGCCGCGTCCCGTAATTACGCACCTTCCGCGGATCAAAATGAAGCTGCGAACGGCGACGCTTCGCCATCTTCCAAGCCCGGCAAAAGATCTTCAAAAAACAATAATGCTTCTGAGACTTCAGACTCTGCTGATCTTGCGTATCCGGCCGAAAATCAGACTACAGGTGGAAATGATACTGAAAAGCAGTCTGATACTGACGGAAAAGTGGCGGACAAGCCCAAAACAGAGCCCGAAAAACTCATAGAAGCAGACAAAAGGGATTTCATAAACTCGCTCACGAAGCGCGGGATACCCTCCGCTGGAGCGATAATTGGCACAGACGCCGAGCTCTATATGCTCGATGACGAGATGTTTGTCGTATTCAGAACTTCAACGATGATGAAGATGGCAAATCCCGAAAAGAACAGGGACGTTTTCAACGCATCCGCGAGCGAGACATTCTCCCGTCCGGTGAGAGTCAGAGCGATAATGAGATC
>JAEEGL015406685.1_pt1 | contig 10584 bp, 8 predicted proteins | sample 9134231 | NCBI WGS metagenome assembly JAEEGL01 (sample SAMN16246548, study PRJNA631951) | gut metagenome | biome: gut microbiome; feature: rumen; material: fiber-attached | host: Bos | place: Iran: Karaj | collected 2018-10
CGGTTCTGCGCGATAATGGAAAGCTTCTTCCCGCTTTCATCCCTTGCCCGCAGCATGGCGTCACATTCTTCCAGGGATGCAGCCATGGGCTTTTCGCATACTACGTTCTTCCCGCTTCTCAGGGCGTTAATGGAAATTTCAGCATGCACAAAGGGTGGTGTGCATACGTCCACCAGGTCTATATCCTTATCCAGGATTTCATGATGATCCAGGTAAACATCCGCGTCCAGGTTGTATTGTTCCTTGACACGCTGCGCCTTTCCGGGGATAATATCTACAAGGGCTGCGATCCTGCATCGCTCCGGAAATCTCAGGTAGGCTTTGATATGAGCATGGGAGATTCCGCCAGTACCGATGATCGCTACGTTAATCATTATCATCACCTCATTTTGATGGTTTTAGTCCTTCTCTGTTGGTTTCAGTATAGGTAAATGCGGGTGTATTCTCCATACGAATCCAGTTTCTTTGTATGCAAATACTGCACATTCCATTCAGGAGGTGGTCTTGTGGAATCCTATGATGTCCAGACTCCCTTTGAACCGATGCAGCAGGGTGGTCAGGGTTATGAAGGCCGATACAGATTCAGTGAATCGATCGAAGTTACCCAATATCATTGTCACGATTATTATGAACTATATATTCATCTTCATGGCGGCCAGTATATGGGCGTTGATAACAAAATCTATACGCTGAAGCCCAATCAGGTTTTCATTCTGCCGCCGTTCTGTATGCATGGACTTTCCTGCACCAGTGAGCTCCGCAATTACGAACGTGCCTTCCTCAATTGCTCTCCGGAAGTTATGAGCAATCTTGGCTGTGGTCAGCTGGATCTGAACCAGTTCTTCCACGCCTGCGCTTCAGGCGGCCATTATACCTACCAGCTTTCCGATGCTGATGCGGAGCGCTTCGTGCACTGCGTTCGTCAGATCGAGGCTTCTGACTCACGTGAAATGGATGCCGTGGAAAGGCTTCAGGCCTATTCCTATATGATCATTCTGGTCAATCTTCTTTGTCAGGTAATCCGCCGTACCGTACCTGTTCAGGATGAAACCGGGACAAACAGCGTCATTCAGGAAGTGCTGACCTATATCAACAACCACTATACCCAGCAGCTGCGGATCAGTGATCTGGCTCACCGTTTCGGTGTAAGTGAGTCCTATCTTTCCCATGAGTTTTCCCGTTTTACCAACCGCAGTATCTATGATTACATTCTCTACCGCCGCGTCACGCTTGCGCGCCGCCAGATGCTCGGTGAGGATTCATTGAACGCGATTGCCTATCAGTGCGGCTTTAATGATTATTCCAATTTTCTTCGTTCTTTTACCCGTATCGCCGGGATTTCCCCCAGCAAATACCGCAAACAACTCCTTCAGTACAGTCACCGCGAACTGAACTGACATAAATTGTTATTCATTTTTCTGATATACTTGTTTATCCTATATGGCTATAAACCATATATCATTTTTAAGTTTTAAGTCTTAATTTTTCAGTTTTAAGTATTTCTATCATTTCGTTTTCAGTATTCATTAAGAAGAAAAGAGTGCCGGTTTACCCGGCACTCTTTTCTTTATACTTATCAGAGGTCTCCCGGGAATACGCCGCGGTAGTTGCCCGCATTGTAAGCCGCGCGGAATTCGTCGATCATCTGCTGAGCACCGGAGTTCAGGATATCCTGGATGCCGGCATCATAGACAGCGTCGAATTCGGCAGGATCGCAGCTGACCACGTCAGCCAGGAACTTGCCCTGAGCGCTCTTAACGGTGGCGCCGTAGTCGGTGTCAGCCTGGATGCTGACGGTGAAGCTGATCTGGGTCCACGCATCGGTCAGAGCGTCAGCGTAGGAAGCCACGACGTCATCTTCATATCCCTTGAAGGGCAGGGCCAGAGCGGCAGCGTTCTTGGCGTCGTCGCCGTAGCACAGACCGTTGGAGATGAAGCAGATGTCGCCGGCGTGCATCTTGTTCTCGTCCGGAACAGCGTCAGCGCTCTTCACGCCGAACGGGATGCCGTCGTCGGTCAGGCCTTCATAGTTGATGCCTTCGATACCGTTCTGCATAGCGAACATGTTCTCCGGAATGGCCATCCAGTCGAGGTACTTCATCGCGGCCACAGCGGTCTTCTCGTCGGTGGTCAGCGGGATGATGATGCTCAGGCCGGCAGGAGCGTATATGTCATGCAGGGTCTTTCCGCCCAGGCTCTCGTTCTTGAAGGGGTTGACGGTGACCCAGTGGCCGCCTTCAACGTTCTTCTCGAGTTCGATCTGGTAGTTCTTGTCAGTCCGCCAGGGCTGGTCGGGCTGCTGGGAGAAGAATCCGTTGTAACCCATGATCAGGGCGGTATCATTCGCCTGGTCATTGTCGGTCAGGGCGAAGGTTTCGGGGATGATGCCCTCATGATACAGGGTGTTCATCCAGCGGAAGCCTTCCTTGCTGCCGGGCAGCATTTCGGGGTTCTTGCAGTATGCGAACCAGTCTTCCTTGGTAACCTTGGTGAAATCGATGAAAGCATCGGTGAACCGGCGTACATTGTACAGCGGATCGGGAGCATAGATGCCGAAGGAGAAGGGAGAGGTATTCTCGCCAGCCAGCTTGGCTTCCTTGGCAGCACGCAGATAAGCGGTGAACTCTTCGATGTTGGTGGGCTTTTCCATGTTCAGGGCCTTCAGCCAGTCTTCACGGATGAAGTTACCAACGTTAGCGCGGCTGATACGACGGGCCGGGATGTACCACTGTTCGGGGGTGCCATCGCCGTCATGATCGCTCTGGCCGTAGGTCAGGAGCTCGTCGCCCAGGAACGCCTTCAGGTTTTCGCCGTAGGTGTTCAGCAGGTCATCCAGCTGCCAGATACCTTCGTCGTCGATGCACTGCTGCACCAGGCCGCCGTTGTAGGTCAGGCACAGGTCAGGAGCGGTGCCGCCGGCCAGCGCGGTGGTCAGCAGGTCGCCTTCGGTCCAACGGGCGTAGGACACGAACTCGAGCTTGATCTTGTTGGGATCGCCGAAGTGTTCCTGAGCGTACTTCAGCTGCCAGCAGTCAGTCACGTTCAGACCGGCGATTTCGCGGTCATAGGTCTCAACCCGCAGCGTAATCCATTCGTCTTCCGCCAGGGAGGGTCCTGCGATGCCCAGCAGCAGAGCCAGGGTCAGCAGAATAGCCAGGGTCTTTTTCATGTTTGGGTTCCTCCTTTTTTTTTATTTCAAGGGCTTCTGCCCTGAAATTCAAACCCCTTTTCATTTCCTAAAAAATCCTTTGGATTTTCTTCCGAAATTTTTAAGTTTTAAGTCTTAAGTTTTAATTTGGCGTCGTAAAAGGCGTCAGCCTTTTACCGCGCCGATAGTAACGCCCGCCACAAAGTACCGCTGCACGAACGGATAGACCACCAGGATCGGTAGTGTGGCAAAGATGATGGATGCCGGCTCAATGGATTCGGAAACGCTTGTAGCCACTGTAGAGGCTCCGCCTTCCAGGGCTGCCACGTCAACCGCCTGTGAACCCTTTATGATGTGGTACAGTTTCAGCTGCAGAGGCTGGTAAGCTTTTGTCTGTATGTAGTACAGGGCGTCCTGGAAGCTGTTCCACTTGCCTACCGCATAGAACAGCGTCAGTGTGGCCAGGGATGCCATGGACAGTGGCAGGTAAACCTTCAGCAGTACCTGGAAGTCATTCGCGCCGTCAATGATGGCTGCTTCTTCCAGTTCGTTGGGCAGTGTCTGGAAAAAGCTCTTCAGGATGATCATGTTATAGGTGCTCAGCACACCTGGGAGAATCAGTGCCCAGGGGCTGTCCATCAGGCCCAGTTCTTTGATGTTCAGGTAATGCGGGATAATACCGCCGGAGAAATACATCGTGAACAATGCCAGGAAGCTGAAGAAGTTACGCCCGCGCAGGCGTTTCTTTGTCAGCGGATAGGCCATCAGGATCGTCATGATCATGGAGAACAGGGTATATACAACCGTAATAATGATCGTGAACACGAGGCTGCGCGTCATGCTCTTATCGGAGAAGATCGCCTGGTATGCTGTGGTTTCAAAATCCACAGGCCAGAAGCTCACGTCGCCGCGCAGGATAGCCGACTTGGAACTGAAGGATACTGCCGCCACGTTTACGAACGGAAGCAGGCACGTCAGGCTGAAGAGAATAATGACAATCGTCAGGATAATCTGTGCAGGTGTCCAGATCTTTGCTTTCTTGACTACGATCTCATGCTGATCAGGAGTAATGATTTTCTCTGCCATCTCATCCACCTCCTTACCAGATGCCTTCTTCGCCGAGGCGTCTGGCAATGATATTGGCCCCGGTGATCAGGATCAGTCCAACCACAGACTGGAACAGACCCACGGCTGTGGCTCTCGCAAACTGGGAGTTCGTAATACCGGCACGGTATACGAAGGTGGAAAGTACGTCACAGTAATTCTGAACCATCGGGTTGCCCAGCACGTACGGCCGGTCAAAGCTGATGTTCATCATCTGGCCGACGTTCAGGATCAGCAGGATTACGATGGTGCTGCGGATACCCGGCAGGGTCACATGCCAGATCTGTTGGAGCTTGTTCGCGCCGTCGATCTTGGCGGCTTCGAACAGTTCCATGTTGATTCCGGTAATGGCGGACAGGTACAGGATTGTTCCCCATCCCATGCTCTGCCACACGCCGATCAGCGTGTAGGTTGCCTGCCAGTGCGGGCCGTCAGTCAGGAACGGAATGCTCTTATCGATCCAGCCCAGTCTCAGCAGCGTCGCGTTGATGATACCGGTCTTCGGGCTGAAGATCTGCAGCACCATACCGCCGATAATGATCCAGCTCAGGAAGTGCGGCAGGTACAGCAGTGTCTGGGATACTTTCTTAACCTTGATGCTTTTCATCTCATTCAGCAGGATTGCCAGGATGATCGGCACCGGGAAACCGGCCACCAGGCCGAGGAAGTTCAGCCACAGGGTATTTTGGAGGGCTACCGGGAAGTCAGGCATATTCATCACGAACCTGAAGTTCTCCAGTCCGATCCATTTGCTTCCCCACATGCCCTTGAACATGTTGAATTTCTGGAAACCGATGATAACACCCACCATCGGCTTATAGCAGAAGATCAGGTAAAAAGTCACAGGCAGGATCAGCATGACGTATAGTCTCCAGTCCCTGTGAAGCCACCCTGCGTTGTTTCTGGGCTTCCTGATGGAACGCGTGGTCATATGCTTCCCCCTTGCATGTATTTCTTTTGCGTAATATGGTCAATTATTGTCCGTTTCACCTGTATTATATGTGCACAATTTATATACTTTCCATGCAAATCATGTCATAAACTATGCACATCCTGCTTTATCTGTACTGTCTATTGCATACAATCTGAGTTTTTTACCTGTATCATGTTGTATTTTTTTATAAATACATTTTTATGAATTCATACACGAGTTGTTCATGTTTTGTATACAATCTTGTACTTTTTGTTTACATGGCCATATAATAGATGCAATTCAGATACTCCTCCGGAGGGAAATGTTATGAGTAATTCCGGTCAGGTATCCTTATCCAACTTCGGTTATTCTTCTATGGGACACGGTCGCAGTGATTATGAAGGCTATTATGGCATATCACTGAACAAGCCGCGTTATGGTTATCATTGCCACGACTTCTATGAATTCTTTCTCCATATCAGTGGTGCCCGGGACTTTGGCGTGGATAATGAAATGTATCTTCTTCAGCCAAATCAGCTGGTCATTGTTCCTCCATTCCATATGCATGGCCTCATGTGGGATCAGGTTCTTCCGCGTTATGAGCGGGCTTTCCTTTACTGTTCAGCTGATTACCTGTCCACGGTTGGCAGCGGACAGATTGACCTGCCCCAGCTTTTTTCGGAAAAGCTGAAAGGCCAGGGCTGTTTGATTTATAATCTTTCTGATGAAACAACATCTGAATGTACTGAATACCTGAAAACGCTCATGGCAAACTGCGAAAAGTTTTCTCCCCTGGATCATTTCAGGGATCTTTCTTATCTTCTTCCTTTCTTCCGGATCATTCTTGATACGATGGAGGATATTTCACCCCAGCAGCCAAACACCTCATTGAATCCTTTAATGCATCAGGTGCTGGTATATATCAATGAGCATTTTATTGAGCCTCTGACCCTCGATTCTCTTTCAGAGCAATTCGGCATCAGCGTCTCTACCCTTTCCCATGAGTTCATGCATTATGTTCACCACAGCGTCTATAACTACATCATTTACCGCCGCGTCATGCTCGCCAGGGAAAAACTCTTCGAAGAGATTTCCTTAGGCGAGATTTCTGATTTATGCGGCTTCGGCGACTATTCCAATTTCCTTCGTTCCTTCAAAAAACTCACCGGTGTTTCTCCCAGTGAGTATCGCGCCCAGCTCCAGGCCCACCAGTCCAAAGCAAAAGCGCTTGATCTCTGATAAAAAAAACCTCTGCCTGATGGCAAAGGGCTTTTCCAAACGAAAAAACCTCCATCTGACGATGGAGGTTTTCTCTTGGCAGGGGCAGAAGGATTCGAACCCTCAACAAAGGTTTTGGAGACCCACGTGTTACCATTACACCATGCCCCTATTGCATTCGCAACAGTGGCATTATATGAAAAAACATACCACTTTGTCAAGGTAATTTTTTGTTTATCATGTGTCTCTTTCTTCTTGCCTTAAATCACGTCATTTTATATACTTTTCATATACATTTCTGAGGTGATCTGATATGAAAGATAATATCCTGATTGAGAAATCTGTAGACTTTGGTGCACGTGTTATTAAACTGTATCAGTACCTGCTGCATTCGAAACATGAATTTGTTCTTTCGAAACAGATCCTGCGCAGCGGTACATCCATCGGAGCCAATATCAATGAAGCTCAGTATGGTAACAGTAAGGCTGATTTTATCTCCAAGCTGCATATTGCCCTCAAGGAAGCTGCCGAGACAGAGTATTGGCTCCTTCTGCTTCAGAAATCCAACTATGTGGATGAAAAAACGTCAGATTCTCTCCTGAAAGACTGCCGCGAAATCAAACGTATTCTGATTACTTCTATCAACACAGCCAAGTCCAAACAATAATCTTTATATTGGGAATAATCTCTTTATCCTTCTTATCAGGTTTCTTACCGCCAGTAAAGCCTTCGCTTCGCCACTTCGTGGGCTTGACTGGCTATTCGAAACCTGAGTTTAATCAGTCAAGAGATCGTTCCCTTTTTATGTTTTGTCGCAGACAAAACCATTAAATCGAAGAAAATTGCTTCCGTTTCCGGAAGCAATTTTTTCCACCATTTTTAAGTTTTAAGTTTTCAGTTTTAAGTATTCATTAATCGTTTTATTTGCCTGAGATGGTGATTCCATCGAAGGCAATGAACGGCAGCGAGTTGTTCCCGTCATTCGCGATATCTTTACTGATATCGCGAATGTTTACCAGCATGTCAGGTACATTCCCGCTGATCATCGTCTCGCTGATCGCTGCCGTTATTTTCCCATTCTCGATCAGGAAACTATTCTTTGCCACTCCGGAGAATTCTCCGCTTGCCGCCGGCTGTCCGCCCGAGAATCTCATTACCAGCAGTCCTTTGTCGATTCCGCTGATGATTTCTTCCAGCGTCTTTTCTCCGGCCGCAACATGTATGTTCCTTCCGGTGTTTCCGGACCGTTTGTTTCCGGTCTTGTTTGCGGCATATTGGCTCAGGCAGAAGCTGTTCAGCTTTCCGTCCTTGATCAGGTCAAAGTTCTCTGTCTCGTATCCTTCCGCGGTGTGCCGGTTCGGAACCACAACGTCGTCGTTGTAGGGTTCAGAGCTCATGTTGAACCGCGGATCTGCCACCTGTTCGCCCAGCTTGTCTTTCCATATGCTGGTGCCGTCAATCATGCAGGCGTCGCCGACAAAGTTTCCCATAATGGTTCCCAGCACGATCTCATACAGGGCCATAGGCGCAAGAATCACCGGTCCGTTGAATTTTCCTTCAAGGGAGATCGGATCCAGCTGCTTTTCAACCATGCTGATTTCCCAGTCGATCTTGCCGCATTCCAGTACCGGCTTATCCAGCGTCTTCAGCGTGATATCGCTGCCATAGAAGGATGTGCTCTTCTCTCCTTCATGTGCGGAATACATCAGGCTGAAAGTGTATGCGCCGTAATTCGTCACATAGTTCACGCCGTTTGTGTTCATAAACACTTCTGTGCCGCTGTTATGTTCGGTGATCATCTGCTCCATCAGGATCGTCGGGTGCTTCTCCTTGATGCTATCCAGCAGTTCCTTCGTCCGCATGAACAGCTTGTCGGTATCGCATTCCGGGGCGCCGTCCGTATATTCCTTTTCAACGGGCTCTTTGGCGTATTCCCATGCTTCGTCCGGCTGACCGCTTTCCGCAGCCGCTATCGCGTCAGAAACGGCATTCTTCACCGTTTCAATATCAAACTTGTTGATCGCTACTGTGCCCTTCTTTTGATCCTTCAGCAGCGTAATGGTGACGTTGCGGTTAAACAGCGATCTCATCAGGGAGAATCTGCCGCCGTCCACATTAAATTCCTTTTTCTTGCCCTCGCTGACGCTGCACTGGGCATATTCTGCGCCCTTTGCTTTTGCTTCCGCCAGGATCTCTCTGGCCAGTTCTTTCATTCTATCCATCTTATCGGCCTCCGATCTTAACCTTGCAGCGCAGCGCGGGGCCGCCCATGCCTACCGGCATCGGCTGTTTCTTTCCGCACATACCGGAACTCACCCACACAACCTTATCGCTGACCATGTCAACCGTCTTCAGCATCTCGAAAGCCACGCCGGAAATCGTGGTATCCAGCAGTGCCTTTCCGAGCTTGCCGTTCTTGATTTCGTATCCCATTGTCACGCCGAACATGAATTCGCCCGTCGTGTCCGCCTGTCCGTTATTGGACTGGATCAGGTAATATCCGTCGTCTACGGATGCAATCATGTCCTCCAGTTTGTCTTTGCCGGGGTGGATGGAGGTATTGCGCATCCGGATCAGCGGTTCATCCTGGAACAGCCATGCACGGGCGTTGCCCTGGGGAGTCATGCCGAAGTGCTGTGCGCTTTCCCGGCTGTTCATATATCCGGTCAGTATACCGTTCACAATCAGGGGAGAATCCACTGCTTCGGTGCCTTCATCGTCGATGTACACCGGCAGCGGGCACTTCTCGCCGAAGGCGGTATGCGCAAAGTCTGTCAGGGTCACCAGGTCGCTGGCCACCCGCTTGTTCAGGCACGGGCCTGCTACGCTGCCGCCCAGCACCAGGTCCGCTTCCACGGTATGTCCCACAGCTTCATGGCTCAACATGCCGCTCATCATACCGTCCAGGATCACGGTCTTTTCGCCGGCGTCTGCGTATACGCCTTCCCGCTTCTGCATCAGCTTTTCATACAGGTCGTCAATCTCCGCGTGCAGCTTGGTCGGTTCGGCAAAGTTGTCGCCGAACACGCCGCTGCCGCCGAACGCCTGGAACAGTTCCACCGGCGTGCCTGCATCCGTCTGCGCCGTCAGTACGACGTACATATAGGATCTGGGCGCCAGGATGTGTCCGCTTGCTCCGTCAGAGGTCACAATCAGCTTTTCCATGGAGTCTTCCATGGCAACAATTGTGCGGCTGACCAGGTTCGGATACTTCTTGGTGATGTATGCGTCTGCCTCACGGGCAAAATCCACATACAGCTTCTGCTCCGCGTCCTTGATATCTTCCTGTGTGGGCATCTGCTTCAGTGCCATTTTCGGCAGGGCGGGCTTTCCAATTCCTGCGTGCTTGTTCATGAAGGCAGCGTTCTCTGTCGCAGCCTTCAGCACCATTTCTGCCGCTTCCCCGGTATATTCGGCCATGGAGGAGAAACCGTATACGCCGCCCTCGTATACCCGGGCGGAAACACCGGATACGTCGGAGCGTACGTTCCCCATCAGAGCCCCGTTCAGCAGAACGGCCCTGCGGGTCCTGTTGTTCTGTCCGCGGAGCTCGGTATGAGCGCCGTCTGCAAACAGGGCTTTTTTATCTGTCAGTATATCCTGCAGCATTTTGTTCTTCCTTTCATTCATTGATCTCGTTCAGATCATACGGTGTGGTCTGGTAAACCATGTAGTTCAGCCAGTTGGCGTACAGCAGGTTCGCGTGGCTGCGCCAGGTTACCAGTGGTTCCTGGCTATCATCATCATTCGGATAATAGTTTTTCGGAACCTCAATCGGCAGTCCTGCGTTCTTATCCCGCAGGTACTCTTTTTCCAGTGTTCTCGGATCGTACTCGCTGTGTCCCATGATGAAAACCTGCCGGCCGTTTTCCGTGATCATCGCGTAAACGCCTGCTTCTTCAGATGATGCCAGGATTTTGAGCTTTCCGCACTTTTCCAGGTCTTCGCGCCTGACTGTTGTGTGCCGGCTGTGGGGAGCCATAAACACGTCGTCAAAGCCACGGAGCAGGATGTAGTTCTTCCGCTCTGCCTTGTGCTGGAATACGCCGAACAGCTTCTTCTCCAGCGGAATCTTCGGAATGCCGAAGTGGTAGTACAGCGCAGCCTGCGCACCCCAGCAGATATGGAAGGTGCTGTGTACGTGCTTCTTGCTCCATTCCATGATCTCGCACAGTTCGTCCCAGTATTCCACTTCTTCAAA
>JAEEGL016488520.1_pt1 | contig 10584 bp, 11 predicted proteins | sample 9134231 | NCBI WGS metagenome assembly JAEEGL01 (sample SAMN16246548, study PRJNA631951) | gut metagenome | biome: gut microbiome; feature: rumen; material: fiber-attached | host: Bos | place: Iran: Karaj | collected 2018-10
AACCGGAAATAAAGAAAACTAAAAACGACATCTTTTATCAACATTGTACATTATAAATTGTCGTTATAATGCTTGAAGCAACTATTGCCGCGGTTTCAACTCTTAAAATATTTTTGCCTAAAGTTACGGTTTTAAAACTATTTTGTAACGCTAAATCAATTTCCGTTTTATCAAATCCCCCCTCGGGACCGATAAAAATATTTATATTTTTTATATCTTTGTTTTCTTTTATTAAATCTAAAATATTTTTTTCTTCTTCACTTTCCCATGGTAAAACATTTAATGTTTTTTCTTTACCGGAAATTTTTTCTACAATTTCGTTAAATTTTACGGGACTTTCTATCGACATAATGTCCGTTCTCCAACTTTGAGAACTTGCCGATATTGATATTTTTTTATATCTTTCCAATTTGTTTTCCGATAATTCTTTTACCACACTTCTTAAATATATTACCGGAACTATTTTTGATACACCTATTTCTGATGCCTTTTCTATAAGCCAATCGAATCTTTCTCCCTTAGGTATTGCGGTATACAATGAAATTTCTCTCGTCGGCAAGACATGAGTTTTTGAAGACAATATTGTTCCCTGCATACTTTTTTTATCTATATTATCTATTCTTGCTTTGTAAGAGTTCCCCAAACCATCAAAAATATTTATTTCGTCACCAACGGAAAATCTTCGAACATTAGACAAATAATGAAACTGTTCGTTTTCTATAACGAAATTTTTATCTTTTATATCTTTTGGATTAACATAAAAATGAGGCATTTTTATTTCCGATATTATTTATGAACATCAACTTCCAATGAAATATCCAATGATGGTGCGGAATGAGTAATCATTCCTATAGATATTCTTTCAATTCCGAGCTTTGCATAATTTTTTATCGTTTTAAAATTTACTCCGCCGGAAATTTCTATTAAAGGTTTGTATGTAGAAGTTGAACTTGATCTTATGAGCTTTACCATTTTTACCAAATCTTTTTGTTTCATGTTATCGAGCATTATAATATCTGCTTTTGCTGCTATAGCATTTCTAACATGTTTTTCATGTTCACATTCTATAAGAACTTTCAACTTCTTATATTTTTTTCTTATCTCTTTAACTTTTAAAGTTAAGTCATCTATTAAAGCTAAATGGTTATCTTTTATTAAAACCATGTCGGACAAATTCATTCTGTGGTTTTTCCCGCCACCGCATCTGACTGCATATTTGGATACGTTTCTAAAACCGGGAAGTGTTTTTCTTGTATCAAATATTCCCGCTTTAGAACCTTTTATAATTTTAACAAATCTGTTTGTTGTTGTAGCTATACCGGAAAGTTTTTGTATAAAATTTAAAGCCGTTCTTTCTCCTGCAAGTAAAGGGGCTGCAGGACCTTTAACAGTTAATATAATATCACCTTTTTTTACAACTTCAGCATCTTTTTTAAAGACTTTAAATTTGAATTTTTTGTTAAGTCTTAGAAGGACATGCTTAAATGCATCCACACCACATAAAATACCGTCACCTTTTGCTATTAAAACAGCTGAGGCATTCTTGCCATCCAAATTTAAACTTTTGGAAGTGACATCGTTATTTGCGCAATCTTCTTTAAGCGCTAAGGAAACTATTTCGTCTATATCTTTTATAATGTTCATGGTTTTTTTATTTTATAAAAAATAAAATTTATTTACAATAAACTTTTAAATTTGATATATTCTGTTATTATGAAAATATGTTTTATATGCCACGCAAATATTTGCAGAAGTTTTATTTCACAAGAAATTTTAAAATACCTTTTACAAAAAGATAACAGAACCGATGTTGAAGTTATTTCAAGAGGAACTTATGCTTTGGATTATCTTTCTGTTCCTCAAAAGATAAAAGATTTTTTATCTGAAAACGGTATTGCCTACACCAAACATATTCCCACACAATACAGCAAACAAGATATTGCATCAAGCGATTTTGTTTTTGTTATGACAAAAGACCAATATGACGAAATAATAGACAAATACTCTGAATATTCAGACAAAATATACATATTGGAACAATATGTATCAAATAAAACGAGAGATATAGAAGATCCTATATCTCTCGAAGGTAAAAAATTTAAAAAAGCTGCAACTGCTTTAAAAAATACTATATTAAATCTTTACAAAACCAAACTACAAGTTTAGAAACAGAACTTTACTTGTAATCCTACTTTGTTATCTGTGTATTCAACCGAGTCAAAATTCGATGATTTGTTTCTAAATTGATACCATAAACTTGCAAATAAATAATCTTTAAACTTATATTCTATTGAAGGTTTTACTTTTATTAAATCATCGTTTCTGTTAACATCTTCAACTGTTTCCGGATAACCTATGTTTTCATAAGCTGCCAAAAGTCCCAATGTCCATTTCTGATAAAAACTATGTTTATATTCCAAACCTATTCCTGTTGATATATAATATCTGTTGTTAGCAAAAGTTGCCTCTTCTACCTTTCTTTCACCACTCAAAATTATTGTATCTCTTCTTGTAGGTTCATACGTCAAAGAAAGCAAATATCCGAAAATACCGAAATTGCTGTCGGCACCTTCAACATCTTCATCATAATTCCTTGTATCGTAAGAAATTTGTGCAGTTCCTTTTACTTTTTGAGTTACATTACCGTTTACACCCAAACTAAAACTGTTACCGTTAGAATTATTTCTGTCATTGTTTTCATATTTTATGATTGAATATAAATATGCAAAATAGAATGATGTTTTAGGTGACATATTGTAGTATACCTGAGCACCTGCATTTACACGATTTCTGTTTAAACTCTTATACATGTTATCCATATATCTGTCGAAAATATCGGATACCAAAAACCCTATAGAAAACTTCTTTTCCAAAGAAGTTTTAAATCTGAAAGATGCAATGTTATTTATTCTTTTTGCTCTTTCGGTTAATTCCGATGTTGCAGGATCTGCAGTATATAAAAACTTTTCATCCAAACTGAATTTGTTATTTCCTACATTAAACCCTGCGCCCGCATTCATATAGTCATTTTTTGCAGGATTTTCAGTGTATGCATTATATCCGATATTTGCATTTGCACCGAGTTTCAACGCTGTATTAGGAATGGTATTCAAATATTTTGCGTACAACTGAGTCGAACTTATTGCAGAAGAAACTTTATCATCTTGCGTTAAATAAATATTATCATCGTAACTTATATCTTCTGAAAATATAAACTGCAAAGGTTTATCTGCAAAAGCAACACTTACAACCAACAACATTAATATTAATAAAGATGTTATTTTTTTCATTTTTTTCACTCCTAATTTCTCGGTGCAGAAGGACTTAATACAATATCCTTCTGTATTTGTTCATAACTTTCTTCCGAAGGCTCGCTCATAATAATAAACGATTCGGAAGACGGAACTTCCATATCTACTTTATATGTATTACCTTGAGACAATATGGCAACATTTTCATCTTTATCTTTTACAACCAAACTACCTTTCTCTACTTTTAAGTTTCCATCTTGAGAAATTGCAAAAGATGTATTTTTATCTGTCGAGAAATATGTATCTCCGATTTTAACATTGTTGAAATTGTTACCTGAACAATAAACCATTCTGTTTTCATCTTTATCGGAAAATCTCATAGAGATTCTTTCGCCTTTCGGAATAAAAGCTTTAAATCCGAAATATTCCGTGTATATATTTTTTGCAGCCGACACATTTAATGTACTACCGTCCGGATACTTTTGAACTTTTCCTTCCGCATCCACAACGATATCAGCCATTGCACTTGTTACACCCAAGAAACAAAACACTGAAAAAACAACAAATTTTTTCAACATACTGTTACCACCCTTCCACATATATTAAACAAACATTTTATTAACATTACAAAAATTTATATGATTTGTCAAGATATATTATTCATATCTAAAAGCAAAAACTCTATACGGCTGAAAGTTTTTCTTTGATTTACTTATTAATTTTCTTATATTTGTACTCTTTTCGTACATAACATCAAATTGAGGTTGAAAAAATAACGACGGCAAGCATTGTCTTTGTGAGGTAGGATTTATAATAAATGTGTATTTTATTCCTCCATACTCAAAACTTTTTGCCTTTAACGGTTCTTTTATTTCTATCGGGTTTGAAATTTCTTTACCGTTATCAATTATTTCCCCTACAAAAGACATTTCTTGTATAACCTCAACGGTTTTTGTCCACTCTTTAGGTTTTGCTTGCGCCAAAGGTTGCCCGCCCGAATAACAAGTGAAATAAAACAATCCTGTTGCCCCGTTAAAAATTGCATCATACGACATAAATCTTATTTCTTCTTTTTTGGGAAAACGACCTATTCTGTTCTCATCTTTTCTGTATTGTTTATATTCTTTCCAATCAAACATTTGAACTACAGCCCAAAGTTCTTTTTTTTCTTGTCCCATCAAAACAAGACCCAGTTTTGCCAAAGCAATATTTTCACCAAAACTTTCCAAAGGCAAATGCGGAACCGGATACCAATCTACCATTAATATATCGGCTATGTCGTAGTAGGGAACGAAAGGAAATCCTTGCCCTAAAACAAAAGTTGTTTGAATGTCAGGATATATTTTTTTTGTGTTCTCATTTAATGAAATCAATTTTTCTCTCGACAACTTCCATACATCAGGTTCATCAAATAAATACCATGCTTTTATCGGATATTTTTTTGCTTCGATTTTATATTTTTTATCTTTTATTATTTTATCGGGATAAACGACCAATTTTATATCATTCTTTATTGCTTCTTCGGCAAGAGAATCTATTGTTTTAGGTTCACTGATATATGTTTGAACACAATTAAAACCCGCTTCTTTTGCCAATACGACATCGCTCGATGTTTTAACTCCGTATAAACCTATAGTGAAATCCGCAAACAACGCGGTTGAAAACAATAAAAAAATTGTAACCTGCAATATAATTCCGCTCATCGTTCTAAACATGCCGTACTCCCGATTTTCAATAACAACTTTTACAATTGTATATTTTTTTTAATTATAAAGCCACAAAACAAAATTTAATTGACAAAAATTTAATATTTTTGTATCCTTTACCACATGAGATGTTTATGCCGACGTAGCTCAGTTGGTAGAGCAATGGTTTTGTAAACCATCGGTCGAAGGTTCAAGTCCTTTCGTCGGCTTTTAAATAAACTTACCTGTTAGAAATTATGAGAAAAAAAATATACTTCGGATTAAGTGTTAAATTCATAGTAATAATTTCTTCCATAATAATATTCACTTTCATTATCTTAACTTGTTTTTTCGTAACGGCACAATCGTTACTTTTGAAGAATTTCACTGAAAACAGAGCAATAATTTTGGCTAATTCGTTGGCAAGATCTTGCGAACACGGTGTTTTAATATCAAACAGAGAACTTCTATCTTCCATTACAAAAAACAACTTAAAAGAAGAAGATGTAATCTATGCCATTATCTACGATGAAAACGGTATTCTTCTATCGAAAGAAAACATTTCAAACGAAGATATTAACAGATTTCTCTCATCAACTTCTGTTGATACAAATCTAATAAAAGATTTAGAAAAAAACAAATTGCAAAAAAATGTTAATGTATTACCTAACATAGGAGAAGTTCTGGATGTTATCGTCCCAATAGTAACAAAAGATTATACTCCAACGATAAAAACAACAGGCTTAAATACAGAATCTGTAATAGGCGCTGCAAGAGTAGGTATCACTCTTGAAAGAATAAATTACCAAATAGAAAGAATGACTAAAAGTATAATTTTGATTACTTTGATAGTTGTACTCGCCGGAATAGTAATGTCTTTCTTTTTAGTGAAAATAATCGTACACCCGATAAGAGAATTAATGCTTGGAACAAAAAAAATAGCCGTAGGAAATTTAGGGTATAGAGTTCCGATAAATTCAAATGATGAATTTAGAGAGCTTGCTACCTCGTTTAATTCCATGGCCAGCGATATGGAAATACATATACGAGAATTAAACAAAGAGAAAAAAGAATTATTGAATCTTAAAATCGCTTTCGAACAAAGAAGCCAGGAATTGGAAGAAACTTTGGAAAAAGTTCAAAACATACAACGAGACTTGATAAAATCCGAAAAGTTTGCAACTATCGGTAGGTTGGCATCTTCGGTAGCTCATGAACTGAGAAATCCGTTGGCTGCCATAAAGAACATATCTTACTTTTTGTCGAAAATGGGAGCTTACAGCGATCACAAATCAAAACAAATGGTAAACATGTTATCGTCCGAAGTTTTAAGAGCAAACAAAATTATAACGGATTTGCTTGATTATTCGAGAACAAAAAAATTGAATAAACTTTCAGTAGATATTGTTGCTTTTATAAATAAGGTTATACCTGCTGTTCCGTTGCCCACAAATATAGCTTTGATAACAGACTTGGAAGATTTTGATGTTATTATGGACCCGGATAAAATCACACAAGTATTAATAAATCTTATCACAAATGCAAGAGATGCTATGCCCCCTGAAGGAGGAGAAATAAAAATTACAACTCGTAAAGATGAACATATGTGCCAAATATATGTAAAAGATAATGCATGCGGAATGACGGAAGAAACATTATCTCACTTATTTGAACCGTTATTTACCACAAAATTAAAAGGTATAGGGTTGGGATTACCTATAGTAAAAGAAATTATTGATGCTCATCAGGGAAAAATAACGGTAACCAGTACTAAAAATGTAGGAACAACATTTAAAATAGAATTACCTTTACAATAGGAGATTTTCTGACCGACAAACTAAAAATTTTAATTGTAGATGATGAAGATTCGTTAAGATTATCGTTAGCAAGTATTCTCGAGTTGGAAGGATACGAAGTAAAAACCGCTGAAGACGGATTTAAAGCAATAGAACTTGCTAAAAAAGAAGACTTTAATATTCTTTTCTCTGATATAAGAATGCCGGGAATAACCGGGAACGAAACTTTTAGAGAAATAAAAAAGCTTAAGCCGGATATTATAGGTGTTATGATGACGGCTTATGCTCTTAACGATTTGATTATCGATGCATTAAATACAGGAGCTTTCACGTGTTTAAGCAAGCCTTTCGAAATAGAAACGGTTTTGTCTACCATTAAGGATATAACTTCAAGACCTTTTGCGGTTGTAATTGATAAAGAAGCAAATGTAAGTCAAAGTTTTTTGAATTCTTTAAAAAATTGTGGATTGAATGTCGCTTCAAGTGAAATAGATTCTTCAAAAATAGATTTTATGTTCAAACATAAACCTGATATTTTAATTATTGCCGTTAATTCGAAAGAAGATGAAACCAAAACTTTGGAAATACTAAATAAACTAAAAGGTTTATTCGGAAAACTTCCTAAAACGATTATTGTTGCAAAAGAACAAAACAATTCTTTTGCAGATGAAGTAAACAAAATAGGAACAATTAACTTTTTTGAAAAAAATGTAGATGTAAAAGAATTGTTCAACATATTAGGAACACAGAAAAGGAAACTTAATATTGCCACGGTAAACATGGATAATGAAGATTTTGAACCTTTGTGCAACCATCTTAGAGAAGAAGGTTTCCATTTATTATCTTATCCTAACTGCGATAAGCTCTTTGAAGAAATTAACAATTCTTTCTTTGATGTTGCATTAATCAACGTGAAGATAGATACAAATATTGCCGACTTTCATGACAAATTACAAAAACAATTTCCGGACATAGGTTCCATCTATATTTTAAATGATGATAAAAACTTAGAAGCTGTTAAACAAAAGGGATGCTTTTATCTGACAAAACCTTTTGAAATAGAAAATGTTATGAGCTTAATAAATAAAATATTAGGGAAATGAAAATTATGAATGAAAAAACCTATACTTTTACAAAAAAGCAACTAAACAACGAAAAAAACAAAGTTTTATCTAAATTCGCTTCCGTAGCTTCTCATGATTTAAAAAATGTTGTCGGCGGGATATCAAACATATCTTATTACCTGTCGAAAACGGTAAAACCGGAAAACGAAACTCAAAAGAAGATGTTGGACTTATTGGCAACGGAAGTTATAACTCTTAATAACAGAATAACCGAAGTACTCGATATGACAAGAGTAAAACAATTAAAAAAAGCCGCCTGCGATTTAAAAGACTTGGTTGTAAAAGCAATTGAAGAGAATAAAATTGAGGGAATAAACTTCGAACAGAATTTAATCTCGGCACAAGTATATGCCGACTCCGACAGAATGAAACAGGTTTTTTCCAACATTATAAAAAATGCCGAAGATGCGACAAATAATACCGGAACTATAACAATAACGATGAAATCCGAAAACGATAGTATAGTTACCACCATATCGGATTGCGGACAAGGAATGGATAACGAAACATTGGAAAATTGTTTTGACCCGATGTTTTCAACAAAGTTAGCCAAAGCTATAGGAATGGGACTTACTGTAGCACAACAAATAACGGAAATGCATAACGGAACTATAGATGTTTCAAGCGAACCGCAAAAAGGAACAACAGTAAAAGTTACACTGCCTATACTAAAAGATTGTTAATTTATTTTGAAAGAATAAAGCTTAATTTCTGACCATATTTTTTTGCAATCCATGTTTTTGAAAGGACATATTTCTTGGAATCTTTATCTTTTAACCAAGAAAAAATGTTGTTTATTTGGACAGCTCTTTTTCTGTCGGGAATAATTTCTTTTAAAATTTTATATTGTAATATTTTGTCTTGTCTGTAAAAAGCTTTTAAATTTAATATTATTCTATTCTTCGATACCTCTACATATTTCAAAATAAAAGAATTAATTTTATTTTTAAAGTAATCGGTTTCTTCCTTTACTATACAGGACAAATTATATATATGGTCTATAATCGAAGGATTTATTTGTTTTAACTGCGGAATAATATTTAATCTTATCTTGTTTCTCGTATAATCACATTTAAAGTTTGTTTTATCCGTACAAAATTTAATTTCTTTTTTCTTTGCATAGTCGTCTATTAAATCTCTTGATATAGGTAAAACAGGTCTTATTACGGATAAGTTTTTACCTATTTTTCTTATCATGGGAATGCCGTTAAGGCCTTCAGTTCCTGTTCCCCTCAACAACCACATAATAACGGTTTCCGCATTATCGTTCATATTGTGAGCCGTAGCAATTTTATTACACTTATACTGTTTTGCAATTTCTTCCAATCCCAAATATCTTAATTGCCTTCCTGCAGTCTCTATAGATATATCTTTTTGCTTGGCATACTTTTTCGTATCCAATGTTTTTAACACACATTTTATATTTAAAGATTCTGCAAAAGTTTTAACAATCTTTGCTTCCTTAGCAGACTCTTTCCTTAAATTATGATTAAAATTAACAATAAGAAGTTCTATATTCAAAATTTTTGTAAGCATTGAAAACAGACTGGCCATAACCATGGAATCGGCTCCACCGGAAACGGCAAGCAAAATTTTATCACCGGAAACAACTAATTTGTTATCGATAATGTTTTTTTTGAATTTTTCCCAAATAAGCATTTTTTTCTCTTAATTGTAAATAAAAAAACTCTAATCTTTAAACAGACTAGAGCAAAAACTGCCCGACCTGGGCTCGAACCAGGACTATTCTGTTCCAGAGACAGATGTGTTACCAATTACACCATCGGGCAAATCACTTTTGTATATTTTACCAAAAGCATCAATTTTTATCAATAACAAAATTTATCTAATAAAAAAGTTGATTTTTAAAACAACAAGTTTATATAATATTGGAAGTGTAGCATTTATTTATAAATATGAGAGGAGCTTTTATGGAAGAACAGGCACAAAAAGAATGTCAGGTAAAAAAATGTTGTGCAAAAGGCATAATAATTCTTATAGTTTGTTCTTTAGTATGTTTCTTTTTGGGTTATTATGCAGGGAGCAAATCGTTAGCAAAAGTATCCGGATCCGCAATAAACAGACCTTTTAATCCGAGAAATATTCCCCGAACGCCACCTAAAGCACCAAGTATTCCCAAAATACCGAATATTCAAAACAGAAATATACCACAAAGGGTTCCGAATATTCAAAGACCACCGGTTCCAAATACCCCCGGAGTAAATACTCCTGGCAAAGGAACTAATAAAACTGCTACTCAGACAGCATCTCAAACTAAAAGTAAAAAATAAAATTATAAGTCAAAACAAATAAAAAAGCAGATGAGTAAAAAACTCATCTGCTTTTTCTTTTATTTATCGCAATCTTAATTCATTAATATTTTTCCGGAACTTCGTCTAAAATAACTTCTGCATCTTTATCTTCCGGCATTGGTATCTTATAAAGTTTATATTTTATACAATCTCCGATAGAATCTACGATAATGTATGTAACAGGTGTCATAAGCAAAGTAACAAGAAGTGATAACAACTGTCCACCGACAATAACGATAGCCAAACCTCTCCTGACATCCGCCCCTTCTCCGTTGGATATCAACATCGGTATCATGGATACAACAAGTGTTAATGTCGTCATCAAAATAGGTCTCAACCTTACTCTGTTTGCCTGGAGTATAGCATTTGTTCTGCCGTATCCTATTGCTCTTAACTGGTTTGTATAATCCGTCTGC
>JAEEGL010342882.1_pt1 | contig 10583 bp, 3 predicted proteins | sample 9134231 | NCBI WGS metagenome assembly JAEEGL01 (sample SAMN16246548, study PRJNA631951) | gut metagenome | biome: gut microbiome; feature: rumen; material: fiber-attached | host: Bos | place: Iran: Karaj | collected 2018-10
AGGCGCCGAGGGCGTTCGCGTAGAAGCGGCTGAAGGTCTGCTCGCAGCACTCGTGCGGGAACTCCATGAGGTACGGGAGCGAGAGCACCGCGTACCACGCGGGGCGCGACACCGCGCGCACCTCGAGCCCCGCGTGGCGGATCGTCTCCGAGCCCGCGCTCGCGAGGAGGTTCGAGAGCGCGAACGCCTTCGTTTCGCCCCCGCGCGCGTTGAGCTGCACCGCCTCGCGCACGAGGATGCGCCGCGCGAGGACGGGCAGGACGCCCTCCTCGCCGTCCGCGAACCTTTCGCCCTTCGCCCGCGCGACGTACCTGAGGAACCCGCAGCCGTCGGGGACCGCGACGCGGAACTCGAACGTCTTTGACTCGCGCGGCATCAGTTTGAAAGTCTGCGGGGCGGGGTTCACAGGTTCCATGTTCACAGGTTCCAGGTTCCCTGCGGCGCCAACCTGCGAACTTGGAACTTGGAACTTGGAACGATCCTGCCCGAGACCCTCGAATTCCAGCGAAACCGTTCCGCTCTGCGGCTCGTCCTCGGCGTTCGTCACCTTGACGGCGAAGAGGAAGTCGTCGCCCTCGCGCGCGAAGCGCGGGGCGTTCGGCTCGCACATGAGCGGGCGCACGGTCGCGATCGTGTCGTTGCGGTAGACGCCGCCGCGCAGCTCGCGGTCGTGCGCGACCATCAGGAGCTTCCAGCCCGTGATGGCGTCGGGGACGGTGAACGTGAACGACACGCGCCCGTCGGCGTCCGTCTCGAGGTCCGGGAGGAAGAAGGCCGTCTCCTGCAGGTTCCGGCGCGGCGGGGAGGCGTCCGGGGCGTCGACATCGTCCTCCTCGTCCCCTTCCTCCTCGCAGGCTTCCGCCTCGCAGGCTGCCTCGTCGTATCCATCGGCGAGACCGTCGCAGTCGGCGCTCCACCCGTTGGCCATCGCGGGAGCCGCGGCCAGCGCCACGAACTGGTCGCCCAGCTCTCGCCGCATTGCCATCCTTGGCGCTATACCGCGAGCCCTGGCGTAGCTGACGCCGGCGTCGAAGCCATACGCGCGCGAATTCCAGCGGAGGGTGTTGTATAGCGACAGGGGTCTCCACGTCGGCCAGTATAGGTCGGGCCCCTGGTAGCACGGGAAGAATCCCTCCAGGGACGTCAGGCGCATCGCCTGGTTCTGGAGGATCGGGCTCGCGCGATAGGGCGTCTGCGGCGTGAAGTGGCTGGAGAAACCGAGCGAGGCGTCGTGCCACTTGTAGGCGTCGAGCGAACGGTCGTAGAGGAAGGCCAGCACCTCGGAGGGGCCGGAGACCTTGAAGCTCCAGGTCTCCTGCGCGCCGGGGTTGATCCTGCTCGAGAGATGCTCGGCCTCGATGTCGAGGACCCTGTCGTCCCACGGGACCCACACCGTCGTTTCGTTGCGGTAGAGGCGGTTCTCGCGCAGGAAGGTCGTCTCGACCTCGATCTTGCCGCGGTGCTCGTCCGCGACGGGCAGCTCGTAGAACCAGACGGGGCTCTCGCCCTCCACGGTCTTCTCGAGGATCTTCCTTCCGTTGCTGTAGACCCGGACGCGGCAGTGGCCGGTCTCGTAGCCCGTGCCCCAGTAGACGCGCATCGTTCCGCCGACCTTGACGGTGCTCGCCTCGACACGGAAGAGCTCCGGCACGGCGATCCCGAGCGAGGGCGCCTTCGGGTCGAAGACGCAGACGGAATCCATATCCTTGACGGTCTTGCCGTTCGGATCCTTCGTCTCGAAGACGAGCCGGTAGGCGCCGACGCCGAGGTCGAGCTCCCCCGTCCACGGCTTGCCGCCCTCGCCCGCGACTTCGCGCGAGAGGCACGGCCGCTCCTCCGGCTCCCATGCCGTCCAGTCCCAGGGGCCGGCGCCGTCGGAGGGGTCCACGGACCAGGACCAGGCGCTCCGGCTCGCGGGCTTGCGCACGGGGCGCGCCGGCGCCCGTAGCCGGTAGACGCGGAGCGCGCCCTTCGCGGGGACGGGGGCGCCGGCGAGCGACGCGAGCGAGACCTTCGCCGCAACGGGCGCGCCCGCCGCGTGCCAGTCGCCGTCCGTCGAGACGGACGCGCGCCACGCGACCGTGCCGATCTCGAAGGACGACTCCGCCGTGCGCGCCTCGCCGGTGTCGTCGGTGACGGTCGCCGAGACCCGGAACACGAACGACGGATCGCCCGAGAGGTCGGCCGTGGGCGAAGCGACGGGCGTGAACTCGACCGTGAAGGCGCCGTTCTCGTCCGTCTCCGCCTCTCCCTTCGCGACGAAGTCCTCGCCGTCGTCCGTCTCCTCGGAGAACCCGAACCAGCCGCAGCGGCAGCAGAAGTGCCACCAGTCCGGATAGCGCGTGCGGCGCTCGACGTGCCATAAGACCTTCGCGCCCTGCACCGGAAGCCCGGAGTAGGTGAGCGCCTTGCCCGTCACCGCGACGGGCGCGCCGAGCGTCGCCTTCTCGCCCGCCTTCTCCAGCTTCGCCTCGAACTTCGGCCGCTTGTACTCCTCGACGCCGACCGTCCGGCGCGCGCCGACGCGCCCGGCGTCCTTCAGCAGATACCACGCGGTGACCGTGTATTCCCCCGTCAGGCGGTCGGCGGGCGCCGTGAAGGCGTGGGTGAACGAGCCCCACCGGTTCGTCTTCAGGCGCGCGGACGCCACCTCCTTGCCGTTCGGGTCGGTCAGCGAGAGGAACATCCCCTCGCCCGGCCACGTGTGGAAGTCGCGCCAGTGAGGGTTCGCGTGGTAGGCGATGCCCTTGACATGGATCTCCTGCCCGGGGCGGTACAGCGCGCGGTCCGTGAAGAGCTCGACGAACTCGTAGCGGGGAATCCCGGGGTCCGAAACCCCGGGGGAGCCGGCTCCAAGCGAGAGAACCTCCACGCCGTCCTTGACGACGCGGACGTGGAGTCTCACGTGTGTACTCCTCGGGTCCGCGGTGGCGGCGGTGAAGTTCCCGTCCGCGTCCGTCACGCAGGTCTCGAGAATCTTCTTCACGCGGCCTCCCTCCAGTGGGTAGCCCCGGAGCTCCACGCTCGCGTCCGGGACGGGCTCGCCGGACTCGGCGTCGTAGACCGTGCCGCGGAAGGCGCCGTCGCCGGTGCGCAGCACGAGCGCGAGCGGCGTGACCGTGACGAACTGCGCGAAGAGCGGGAGCTCGTCCCGGCCGAACTTGTCGTTCGACGCCGCGAAGAACGCATAGTGGCCGGGCTTCAGGTCCGAAGGCGCCGTAAACCGGAACGTCTGCGGCGTGTAGTCCGGCTTCAGGTCGAGCGTCTCCTTCCACTCCTTCGCCGCGCGGCGCCTGACGTATTTGTCCCATGCATTCCGTTGGATGACATAGTTGTCCTCCGTCATGTCTTCGTACGAGACGGGCACGAGGCGGAAGTGCACCTCCGAGAGGTTGCGGACCTCGACCTTGATCTCCGGCCACGGCGCGCACCAGGTGCGCTCCGTCTCGACCGAGAGGCTCTTCCACGCGATCCGGGCGGCGATGCCGGCGCACTGGATGCCGCCCGGAGACTTCGGCCACTTTTTCGCGTAGGCGGCCGCGAGGTCGTGCGCCGCGACGAGGTCGCCCCGCTCGCGCAGGAGCTCGGCCTTGGCCACCGCGCCGAACGCGACGGCCTCGGTCCTGTCCTTGTAGCGGGCGAGGAAGTCGTCGAGGAAGGCCTCGAACGCGGCGTCGCGCTCCTTGTCGGGCTTCCGGTCGAACGCCCGGACGTACTCCGCGCGGCGCAGCTCGGCCAGCGCGAGGGCGTCGAGGTTGCCGTCCGCCTCGTGGAACGCGACCAGGCGGCCGTAGAGGGCGAGGCCCTTCTCGAGCGTCTTGTCGGGGATCGTTTCGCCGTAGAAGGAGATGGCGTCGCGGACGGCGAAGTCGAAGAGCGTGGGGCAGTAGGACGCGGGAACGGTCCCGGGGTCGAAGAGAGACTTCCAGTCGGCGAGCTTCAACGCCTGGAGCTCGTCGGAGCGGGCGAAGACCTTGTCGAGCTGCGCCTCGAGCGTCGCCCCGATCCTCTCGGGCGACCACGGCGGCATCCTGTCCGCGGCGGCTTCGTCGTCGAGCTTCGTCGGCGCGGCGCCGCCCCAGCGCCAGCGGCGCGAGTTCTCGAGGTAGGTGTGCGCGAGGTGGAGTTGCAGCACGGCCTGGAGCGGCGCCGGCTGCGCGTCGACCGACGCGGCGAAGGCGGGGAGCCAGTCGGCGGTCTGCTCGTCGGTGAACGCCTGCATCGCCTGTTCACGCGAGAGGAACGCGCGGGCGGCGTCGGGCCAGCGCTCGGCGGCGACCGCCGCGCGCTCGATCTCCGCGACGAGGTTCGTGACCGTGCGCGGCAGGTCCTTCCGGGCCGCCTCGTCGACCTTCTTCCAGGCCTTGTCGAAGTCGAAGCCGCCCGCGGCGGCCGTCGTCGCGCCCAGCGCGGCGAGCGCGAGGAGGGGGAGGAGGAAGCGCTTCTTGTTCATTGTGTGTCGGAGTTGGAGGTTTGAATGTCCGGAAGGGAAAGGAGCCGAAACGCGGTATTTTCCGCGGCGGGTGTCGAATGCAGAATGCTCATCGCTTGAAAACGGCCACGGCAAAGCAGGCGATGGCAAGCAGGAGGCGGGCGACGACGCTTGTCCAGAAGTTTGCCGGATGCTCCCGTCTGGCGTAGCAGTAGTTGTCCGATGTCCGCCCCTTCCTGATGTCGTGGACGGCCCATAGCAGAAGAATGACGCCCGCGAAGGGGCCAGCGCCAGAGTGTCATCGGTTGCCTTCATGCGAGCCCCGTGTGGTATGCGTAGATGAAGAAGGCGATGCGGGCCGTTCGTTGTCGGTTGTTGTCCATGTCGTGGAAGGGGTGTTGGTTCGCGGTGGGGACTCAAGGGACTGGGACCCTCACCCCCTATAGACGCATTTCGCGCCCAAATCGTTCACGGTTTTTGAAACTTTTTTCGGGGGGGGGCGTGGCGGGGTGCGATGGGGCGTAGTCTACCACAGTTCGGGGTGTGCAATTATTGGAAATTTGTTGGAAATGCAGGGGGCGGCAAGGGCGGCGCGACGATGCAAAATTCTACCAGATGCACGGGGAATTGGCAAGGAAAAAGGGCGATAATCGCGGGCGGCGTGATATTCTTGCGGGCGCGGCGACTTGCCGACCCGGCGACTTGCCGACTTGCCCCAAGTCGCCAGGTCGTCAAGTCGCCAAGTCGAAGAATGGAGAGCGGGGCCAGGACGAACGGTCGCGGGCAGCCGTGCGGAGCGCGGAGGGGAAAAGGGGGCTAGGGGGCGGGGGCTGCGCCCTCCGCGGGCTCCGCGTGGGGTTCGGTCTCTGCGGTCTCTGCGCTCTCCGCGTGAGTTTCTTCCGCGGGGCTCGGCGCAGCGGGGGCATCCTTCGGGTCGAGCGGGTCGGTGTGGGCCTTGAGGGCTTCTTCGCCGTCGGGAACCCCGTCGCCGTCGGTGTCGCGATTGATGGGATCCGTCCTGAATTTCAATACTTCCACCCCGTCGGGGAGACCATCGCCGTCGGTGTCGGGGTTGCGCGGATCGGTTTTGTATGCGCGGACCTCGTCGCCGTCGGTGAGGCCGTCGGCGTCGGTGTCGGGGTTGTTCGGGTCGGTGTTGTAGATGTTGCGCTCGTCCGAGTCGGTGAGGCCATCGCCGTCGGAGTCGGGCTTTGCGGTGGGTTTCGCGGAAGGCGCGGCTACCGGACGGTTGCGTTCCTTGCGCGGCTGCGCGACGGGTTCCGCAGGGCCGATTCGCGTCGGCGCGAGCGGACGGGCGGACTCCGCGAGGGCGCGGAGCGCGGCGGGCGAGATCGTCCAAGTCGCCGTCCTCACGTCTTCTTCGTCGTCCTTCGGACCGAATGACACGGCGACGAACTGAACGTCCGTGGCGGGGTCGGGACGCCGCCACGCCGCGTCCGCGGGGCCGCCGTCCGCCAGGAAGGGAAGGTTGTTGGTGAGAAAAGCGGCGAAGGAATCCGTCCTGCGAAACGGTCTTCGGGGATCGTGCTTCCGGAGGTTTGCGAAGCCGCGTAATTCTTCCGGGAGCGGTTGGAACCAAGGATCCCCCTCGAGGACGCGCCGGAACACAAGGCCGCGCTCCGCGTCGCAGTCGAGCGAAAGGCGCGTGGCGCGGGAGGCGCCCAGCAGGGAGAAGAACAGGTCGCCGATCGCCTCCTCGGCCTTGGCGTGAACCTCCATGTGCTCGGCCCAGCGGAGCTCGTCCTCGACATCCTCGCCGGCGGCGTCGCGCTCGCGGAGGCGCGCCAGGTTCGCGTGGAACTCCTTGCGCTTCGCGAGCATGCCGTCCCGGAGCGACCAGAAGCGCGTCGGCTCGCGGAGGAACGCCTCGGCGGCGTGATTCGGACGGGCGCGGTCGGAGAACGCGCCGCACTCGGAAAGGACGGGGAGCGGATCGGCGCCGCACCGTTCGGCGAACGCCTTCGCCTCCGGGCGCTCGGCGAGGTAAAACCACCGGCCGCGGTGGAGCGCGGCGTCGTTCTCCGCGTCGGCGGCCAGCGCGGGGAAGTTGCGCGAGCCGTCCTCCTCGACGGGAAGGATCAGGAGCTGGCCCGGCACGTCGTCGGAGGTCTCCAGGAAGGCGATCGCCTTCTCCGCCGTCGTCGCGCCCGTCATCCCCTCCGGCAGCCAGCTCAGGAAGAAGAACGGGCGGTCGGCGAGAGTGAGGTCCGCCTTCTCCTTCAGGAGGCGGGCGAAGCGGTCGGGATACGGAATGCCGTCCGTCGGGTCGAGTTTGCCGGTCATCCCGCGTAGGGCCTCGAGCGCGGAGACGACCGTGTTCGTCCCGGCCAGGCGGATGCCGGCGTCGGGAAGGCGGTTCGCGGTGGGGTCTGCCGCGAGCGCGGGCAGCGCGAGCGCGAGGAGGGGGAGGAGGAGGGCGAGGCGCTTCATTGCGGGCGGGGGCGGGGTCAAGGGCAGTGGTTAGTGGTTAGTGGTTAGTGGTTGGTGGCGGGGTACCGCCACGCCGGCTGCGGCCGGGTGTCGCGGCTTTGCCGCTCGTTGTTGTTTGGTTCCGTGTTCTTTTTTTTTCGTCGTCTTGTCGTCTTGTCATCTAGCCTTTTTCTTTTTTGCACGCACCACCATTATAGCAACCACAACAACGAATAGGAGGACGCTGTATAGGAATAGACCGATCGACACACAATCCTTTTGGGGGCCTTCCTCCATTTTCGTCGAACGGTAGAAACCGATCCAATACAGGCATACGGCGGCAACAATGCTGCGCCGTTCCCTTGTGGTGAAGGGCGAGCGGCGGGGCTTCACACACCATCGGCCGAGGCGCCGAAGCAGGCCGTCCTGCTCATTCGACCGATTCGCGGATTCCGTGTGTTCGGCGTGTTCCGTGGTGGGATTCATTTGCGTTGTCCTTTCGTTGCGGACTAGGTTGCTGGAAGAGCTAGGGAGGCTAGAGGAGCTAGAAGAGCTAGGGAGGCTAGAGGCGCCGAATCTCACTCCGCGGCCTCCGCGTGGGATTCGGGTTCCGCAGTTTCCAAACTCTTCGCGTGTTCTTCTTCTTCTTTTTCCGGCGCGTAGAACCGAAGGAACTCTTCGATTCGGGTCCGGCACGACGGCGCGAGGGTTTCGGGCGTGTCCCGCAGGAGCGCGGTCAATTCCCGCCGCTCCGTTTCCAGAAGAAAGTCGCACATCCTGTCGGACCTCCCGCCCCGGGAATTCTTCGCGAATGCCTCCAGGGTGCCGTTCCGGCGGGCGGTCTGCAACTCGTTCCAGTCGTTCTGCGTGAGAATGTGGATGAAGAGATCGGAAACAAGGCGATCGTCGAATATCGACCCCGAGGGAAATCCCTCCCACTCGGTCGGCAGGTAGTCCGTCTCCAAGAAAGCCCGCAGAGCGTTCGTCCCGGCGTTTTCGTCGACGAAGCCGATCGCGTCCGCGAGCGAATCGAGCCGGATGTCGCACACAAGCACTTCGGCAAGGCTTCGGCTCCGGTTGAAGTCCGGCGACAACAGGTAGAAGATCCGATCCGAAGCAACGTCGAAGATGCGGGAAACGGCATAGCCGCCGGCCTTGGAGCGGGGAAGGGCTCGGCCCTCCAGCATCGGCACGCAGGGATAACGGCCGTCCGGCAGGGGCCGAGGTTCCCACTCGCGGGCCCTCTTTCTTTTCGGGGCCAGAATGGTCGCGTCCGCGAAATGGAGGTAGAAGGCCGGGGATTCGATACGGTCGGAGTCTTCCAGGCACGAGAACGAAGTCCCGTCCTCCAGCCACCAGGCCTCCGAGACCCAGTTCGTTCCCATCGCGGAATTCTCGATCCGTTCGAACGGCTCGCCCAGAAGGGCCTTCAGTTTCGCCGGAGCGTCGCCGTCCCAGTATCCGTCGCTGTATCCCAGGCCCTTCTGAGCTTCCTCCGACAGGATTTCGCGGATCGCGTCCATCGCCGAAACGGGAACGAGCGCGCGGATCTCCAGTTCGCCGGAGTAGACGGCTCCGCGCAGGGCTTTGGCGGCGGCGGCGCGATCGGAGAACCGGATGCCGAACCGTTTGCCCGGCAACTCGTCCGTGGACAGGCCGAACGTCTTGGCCGGACTGTGGACGCGGGCCTTGATGCCCCCCGAGAACGACACGACCCAGTTCTTGCGAAGCTCCCGCGGAGCCGTTGCATCGATGGCCACCGACTCGACGACCAGGGGGAGCCATTGCCCTCCCGCCAACGCGGCCGCCAGAGGGGAATCGGCGGAAGCAGCATCCGCGTGAGTTGTTTCCACGGCCGGACTCCGCGTGGCGGGGTCCTCGGCCCGCGCCGGCGCGGCGGCGAGCGCGAGGAGGGGGAGGAGGAGGAGCGGGCGTTTCATGGTCGGGGTGCTTTCATGGGCGGGATTCCTTTCGTGCCGGCGAGTCGGGGACGGGGTTGCGGAAGGTGAAGCCGAAGAACTTGCAGTCGACGCCGTAGAAGACGAGCTTGGCGCCGTCGGGGAGGGCCGCGGGGGCGAAGGCGGCGCAGGGGGCGTCGATCGCGGGGACGGCGGAGTCGCCGAGATAGCACCGGACGCGGTCCTCGAGGTAGACGACGCGGAGGGGAACACGAGCGGGGGCCGGCGCGCTCGGCGAGCGCGCCCTACCAACAGACTCCGCGAACTCCGCGGACTCCGCGTGCGATTCATCCTCCGCACCCTCCGCGTAAAGAATGTCCGCGAGCGGGACGCGGGCTTCGGCGAGGGTGCCCTGCGTGTAGCCGAGGTCGATGTATCTCTCCCCGGAGGCGCCGAGGCGCAGGAGCGCGTCGCCGTCGGGACCGACGCGGACGGACAGGACCGGGCTTTTGCCCCTGTGGTCGGAGAATCGCAGGTCGGCCGGGAAGAGGCGGATGGCGAAGAGGGCGTTCGTGGCGGGGTCCGGCGTGAGCTCGAAGGAGGTCTCGATCTCGAGCGGCGTCGGGAGCGGGACTCCGAACTCGAAGCAGGCGTAGGGCTGCTTCCCGGTGAACCACGCGTAGCCGCCCTCGTCGTCCGGCTCGGGCTGCCAGCCGATCCCGTAGCCGTGCCAGCAGACGAACTCGCGGTGCGACGTGATGGGGATGCTCCACGATTCCCCGTCCGGGAAGCGCGCGGCGAGGAAGGCTCGGACGGCGAGGCGCTCGAGGAGGCCCGTCTCGCGGCGCTCCAGCGGCTCGCCCTCGAACGCCTCCTCCCAGTGCGCGAGGAAGCCCTCGGCGTCGCCGGAGCGGAAGCGCTCGTAGAGGGGGCGGACGAGCCCGGCGTTCGGGCCGCTGAGGCCCGCGAGCGCGAGGTAGATGTCGAAGGTGCCGGGGAAGGTTTGCTGAAGGCGGCGGCAGTAGTAGTCGGGGACGCCGTCCACCGTCTCGAAGGCTTGCAGCGCGCCGTCCGCGTCCCCGAAGGTCCACAGCAGCGAGGCGAGGAACCACGCCGACTCGAACCGCGCGTGCATCGTCGCGTCGTAGTCGCCGGGGCCCGTCCCCGCCCCGTGCGGGGCGAGCATCGGGGCGAGGGCCGCGCAGATCTCCCCGAGCACGCCCGTCCCCCCGAAGAAGCGCGCGGGCCTCTCGCCCGACACGTCGAGCGCGGCGAGGAACCCCAGGACGCCGCCGTAGGGCAGCATCGAGCGCTCCCGCTCCAGCGCGGCGTCGTCCCCGAAGCACCCCGGGTTCGCCGCGTCGAGGCAGCTCCAGGCGTGCTCGACGAGCGCCTCGAGCGAGCCGCCGTAGGCGGGCCGCAGGAACGCGACGTAGCGGTCGTGCAGCGACGGCGAGTCGTAGCGCGCGGCGACGCCCTCCCGGAACCACGCGTCGATGCCGGCGCGGTCCCTCCGGTGCGACGCGACGCGCATCAGCCCCTCGGCCCCCTGCGGCATCTCCGGATGCAGCTCCCAGGCGCGCCCCCACGCCGCCTCGGCGTCGTCGACGTGCATCTCGCGCCGCTCCGCGTCGCGGTCGCGGAAGTGGAGCGCGAACGAGGAGCGCCCCGCCGCGACGAGCCCGATCCACGGGTCGGCCTCCGATTCAAGCAGCGCCGACACGAACGACGGCTCCTCCACGTCGACGAACTGCTCCAGCGCGCGCAGGACCGCCTCCGAGCGCTCCGGGCGCCCGGCGTGCGACTCCGCCCAGCGCACCGCC
>JAEEGL010940185.1_pt1 | contig 10583 bp, 8 predicted proteins | sample 9134231 | NCBI WGS metagenome assembly JAEEGL01 (sample SAMN16246548, study PRJNA631951) | gut metagenome | biome: gut microbiome; feature: rumen; material: fiber-attached | host: Bos | place: Iran: Karaj | collected 2018-10
CCCCTTTGGGGATCTTATCTATTTCAACCAGTGTTGCGATGATGATTTGGAGTATTGCATTGACAGTTTCCGTCCCCTTTGGGGATCTTATCTATTTCAACTTGGAAAAGGTTCCGCAATTGGTGGTGGACTTCTGTTTCCGTCCCCTTTGGGGATCTTATCTATTTCAACCGGAAGATGGATCATCGATCATGAAATGCCTATTCCGTTTCCGTCCCCTTTGGGGATCTTATCTATTTCAACTTAAAGCAACAGCAACCATGAACAGCGAAGCAAAGTTTCCGTCCCCTTTGGGGATTTTATCTATTTCAACATTCGGAGAGTAAAGACATTCTCGAAGAGGTTATGTTTCCGTCCCCTCTGGGGATTTTATCTATTTCAACTCATGCACAACAGAGGATTCACACCGAACGATGAATTTCCGTCCCCTCTGGGGATTTTATCTATTTCAACCGTAACACTCACTGACGAAGAGTACAACCGCTTATGGTTTCCGTCCCCTTTGGGGATCTTATCTATTTCAACTCACAGCTGCACACATGGTTTTTTTGTGGAGGTAAAGGTTTCCGTCCCCTTTGGGGATCGTATCTATTTCAACATTAACTACACGCTTTTTTAAGGAGGTACCATTGTCGTTTCCGTCCCCTTTGGGGATCTTATCTATTTCAACAAGACTTGACGTCAGCGTTTATGCAGATCCAAAGTTGTTTCCGTCCCCTTCGGGGTTCTTATCTATATCAATACTCTGAGGATGAAATCATTGACTACGTGCTGACACAGTTTCCGTCCCCTTCGGGGTTCTTATCTATATCAATCTTCGCAGATTGATAAATGAAAACTTCACAGAGGGAGACTAGTTTCCGTCCCCTTCGGGGTTCTTATCTATATCAATATTATGGAAAGAACAATGATTGACAAGGTCATGGCACAGTTTCCGTCCCCTTCGGGATTCTTATCTATATCAACAATGATCAGCAAAAGAGGCACAAAGTGCTTATATTGTTTCCGTCCCCTTGTGGGGTCTTATCTACATCAATATTGTTGATCAGATCGAAAGATCATACCGCGCAAAGTTTACGTCCCCTTCGGGGTTCTTATCTATATCAATGTGCAGGGTCCTACGGATGCTGAGGACTATGTCGAGTTTCCGTCCCCTTCGGGGTTCTTATCTATCTCTATTGACCTGAGTGACGCGATCACCAAGGCGACCGAAATGTTTCCGTCCCCTTCGGGGTTCTTATCTATATCAATAACATAAACCCACTCGACTCATCCGGGCAATACAAGTTTCCGTCCCCTTCAGGGTTCTTATCTATATCAATCCGAAAGAATCAAAAACGGACATAATTACATGTTCGTGTTTCCGTCCCCTTCGGGGTTCTTATCTATATCAATGTTTCTTTTCTGCGAATCAGGTTGAAAAGATCGAGTTTCCGTCCCCTTCGGGGTTCTTATCTATATCAATCTCGTTAGCGTGCTACATGGTTGAGGACATTCTAAAGTTTCCGTCCCCTTCGGGGTTCTTATCTATATCAATCAACAGACGATAACTTCAAAACCATCCTCGACACCTTTCCGTCCCCTTCGGGGTTCTTATCTATATTAATAGGAAAAGGTCCAGAGCATTGCCGGCGACAAGATGCTTTCCGTCCCCTTCGGGGTTCTTATCTATATCAATACTATCGTGAAGAATTAACGCTTGCAAGTGGAAACTTTCCGTCCCCTTCGGGGTTCTTATCTATATCAATATGTTACAGAAGATCATTGATGATATTGATCAATTTGTTTCCGTCCCCTTCGGGGTTCTTATCTATATCAATAAATGGTTACATGGTAATCATTACGGAGTGAAAGGTTTCCGTCCCCTTCGGGGTTCTTATCTATATCAATGATTATATTTTCACAGAATAAAGAAAACATTGTAAAATTTCCGTCCCCTTCGGGGTTCTTATCTATATCAATACGGATAAGGGCGGTATTGCTATTGAGTTTTACGAATTTCCGTCCCCTTCGGGGTTCTTATCTATATCAATCCTAATGGAAGGTTACACAATCAAATGCGGGTACACATTTCCGTCCCCTTCGGGGTTCTTATCTATATCAATCCTCACTTCTACAATATCAGTAGTTTCAAGGGCTTCAGCGGGGATTTGCGGGGCAAAACTTGTTTGCCCCGTTTGAATATGTTTCCATTCGAGTAATACACCTGCAAATGCCATATTTTAGGGCATCGGTTTAAATGATATTTTACAAAGTCCAAAATCGTACCTCTTTCCGTTATATAAAGTGCATTTTCTAACACGGGGCGAAACCCTGCATTTTTCAAAATCACTCAAATGGTAGGATGCTTTTGCATTCTTGCTGTTAGGGTGATAAAAGACCGTATTAAGTATTTTGGCGGATGTCTTTACTGCCTCATCCCGATTTTTGTATATAGAATACAACAATGTCTTCTGAACAAATCCGGTTCCACCTCCAATGTACAAAAGGTTATCTTCCGCATGGCGATTTTCTGATGATCCCGGGAAACTCCGAAGAAATTTGAACTCCAAATTCTTGTATGAAGCTTTTATAGCATCTGTGATTCTATTAATGTCATATCGGAAAACGTCAGTGTCTATTTCAATCGGAATTTCTATAACTGTGCCCGGCTTAATACATTCTCGTAGGAGAGGCATTTTCTTTTCAGAACCGTCTGTATGAACGTCCACCTTCTGACACAGAATAATATCATCAACCGAAAGAGGTTTACTGTCACCGATAATCAATCCTCTTAAGGTGCTGTTTACTGCATCATTAATCGGCTTTTTGTCCGATCGAAGAACATGAAATCCGTTTACAAGACATCTCTCGGAAGCTCCTTGTAGAAATTTTGTTTTGCTTCTCACTTCCCCAGACACATCGGAAGTCACCCTTTTTCTTAGCTCATCATCTTCTTTTAACATAAGCTTTTGGCCAAGAAGGATGTTTACAAGAGCACCTTTAAAACTGCTGCCGGGAATATAAGGCAACCCATACGGATCTTTAATCATCGCAACAATATTGTTGTTTCTCTTAAAAAGATCACCTGAATCTTCAAGCTTATAACTGTATGCAGCCCAAGTCTTGTATATTTCGGGTTTTATGTTTTTTTCTTTTATAAAATCAAATAAAACCTTATCTCGCTGCTTGTTCCCTGATCGATTGGCGTCTCTAGATACTGGGGCACCGTCAAACTGTCTGAAGATAAATCTCTCGAAGTCGTCAAGCATGCGTAATGAACTAAGACCCTTGAACATTTTTTTCGGATCCATAACATAAATATGGCCTGTTTGCCTATCGAAAATATACTCTGACTTTTTTATCTCCTGACCACTTCCTATGTGCACCGGTCCGAGCGTAGTTATTTCTGCAAGATAGTTAATAATCATGTTAAAATCTCCTCAGTCAACTCCAAACAGCATTGCCTTAGCATATCTGTAAACCGGGTGATCAGTCCCGGCAGATACATCAAAAACTTTACCCGTAAATCTTCTCAAAAAGCTTGAGCCGCCTTTAAAACAAAACACGTCTTGCTTTTTTAGGATCTCATCTGTTGCGCGGCCGGAGGATACAAAACCACTTCTTTTAACCAACTCATAACCGGCACCCTTGATAATATGGTCAAGTTCTTCGCCTTCACTCATACATAAAGAAAGACTAATATACTTTTTGTACTCGACGGACAGATGATCAAAAAATCCATTAGGCACATCAGATGCTTTAATAAGCTCAAATTTGCCGTATCCGGCTGATCTTTCTCCTCCGATTCCGGAACTGGATAAGCTGTCAAGAAGCATTTCTATCCATTCCGACAGCGACTGTTCTTCTGTTCCTACAACAAGATAAAGACCGCATGATAACTCTTCGGAATCAAAGAAAGTGAAATTGCCAACGCTAAAAGGTTCTGCGTCATCTTCAACATTTATCTTGGCATTTCCTCTTACATTATATCCACCGAAAACGGTTTCCTCGCCGGGAACATAATGACCTTCCACAAATTCTGTCAAGCGGTCAAAAGGAATAAACCTTAGCTTTTTGAAAAGCTTTTTCACTCCGGAATCACCCTCCGCTTCGGTTTCGACTTTCATTATGGGTTTCGGGATATAATACCCAGTGGTTTTTCCGGCTTTCTTAGCATAAGGCAATAAATCAGAGATTAGAAGCTTATCGTTTTCCGCCGCATCATAAAGCTTTTTGATACCCTTCTCCCCTTCATGTGATAATGCTTCATGGCATAACGCAGAAAAAACGGTGTCTGCAAGCAAAGTGTCCGAGCTTCCGCTTAGTCTTCCGCTCCCGAAATGTACAGGCGTGGTAAACCTAAACTTATATATGCTATACTGCATAGTTCTCCTTCCCTGACAGTTGTCAGATCAATCCACCCTCGTTTATTTTCTTGAGAAAATCGTTGATTTGATCAATTATGCTGTCATCTGTTTCCCCTGCAACAAGTTCTGCATGAACATCCTTAAATCTGATCTTTCCATATCCACGAGAGCCGTGCCCTCCGAGATAGTCATACTTAAGCATTTGCATTCCTTCAGCCAACAGGGTAAGGTCAGGGATTATGTCTTCATCTTTATCGGCATTGTAAACTATATCCATCCCGAATTCTGTACCCCTGATAGTACGTTCTATCTGTCTGGGGTTGGCAACACCGCTTAATCGGTTAATTGTGTTTTCGAACTTGACTTCTGTAGGATTGTAGATACCTTTTCCTTTGAGATCGTCAAGGTTAATGATATGCATGTCCGAGAAAATCAGACGACTGGGCTGCTGCTTTTTTGTGGTACCTGCGCTTCCAAAAAGCCTTTTGATCTCTTCACAGTCGTCGGAAGCCTTGTTTGCCATAGGTGAATATTTCTTGGCAAGAATGGCACGAAGCTTACCCTTTAAGGTACTTCCGGGGATAATCGGCTTTGCCGAAAGAGTATCTCTTACAACAGGAGAATCAACTGCGCCAATTGCTGCAAATTCTCCACCTGTTCCGATGTGCATGCCCGTAATCACTTCAATATTTCCGGATATAAGTATTTTTGAAAACATGTTTTTATCCCCCTTATTTTTCATTAGTATAGTATTTGTGATATGCAACCAATGCTTCCATGTAATGACATACAAGCAAGAGCTTCTCTGTGTCTTTTCCGACATTTTTCAAATGGTCAAGAAGCCCGGATTTTTCGCAAAGCTCCTTGACATATTTATCTCTGCCTGCTTCGTACGTTATTTTCATCCTTATGTACTGAACATGGCTTTGCGTATCAGCATCCAACTCTTTTTCCCTTTTGTCGATCATGTTGTACAGTTCGGTGATTAAACTGAGCAGATTTCTTATCTTATTCGTAGTTAATTGAATTTTACCCTCGTCCCTTCTGTCACGTTCGAGGTTATTAATTACCTTTTCAGCTTCATCTACATAAGTACCTTTTTCAAGTGGCTTGCTCATTTTCTGTCTCCTCCTTCTCTCTATTCAAGTAAACATATAGTGTTATAGCAGTTTCCAATTGCCTGCAGGATTTTTCGTCTCGAATCCAGCGGTACATTTTCTTTGCAAATTCGTTATAACGATCAAGTTCCATTTGTTTTGCTGCTTCGTCAGTGTTTCCACTACTCATGTCCGGCTTCAGCCTGGCGATAAGGTAAGTAAATCTCGCAATATTCAGCTTGTTTTCTTCACGCCGGCTTCTTATTAATTGAAGCATCTTATAAAGCATAGAATTGTTGTGCGATTCGTCTTTGCCTGATTCGTGCTTCTTAAAGTATTCTTTGATGGCAAGAAGCTTTTCTCCGATAACTTCGTCTATCAACTCGTCCCAGTGATAGGTATTATCAAATTTGTTTTCCGAAGACGGATCCGCACCAAATAGAGTAACAGCATTTTTAGCACCATTGTCGTACTCTTTGCTTATTTCTTCCAAGCGACCTGACTCGCGTGCCATCGCAGATATCGGATATTTTTCACCATATACCCCTATGCCTGCGGATAATGTCATCTTGCCTTGACTATATTGTTTTAGAGCTTTGTATAGGTCTATAGCAAACCAAAGGATTGAATCCCATGCCCCCACAATAAACAGGTCATCGCCTCCGGCATATACTATCGTGGCGTTTCGAGGCTTCTTGCCTCCCGAGTGATCATAAGGATCATATTTCCCGTTTTTTAAGATCCCGTTAATATGGTACTTAAAGAACATCGATAATTTTCTTGAGAAAACAGCAGTTCTGGTTATGGTTTCGTAAGGCCCGGAGAATCCGCTTACAAATGCTTTTCCAAGATTATCAACGTCTGCGCGGATTACACCAAGACGTTTTATGCCAGTACTCTTAGATGCAAGGTCATGGAAAGTTTTTTCAGACGCATAATCACCGATCCAAAGGTTTGATGCTATTTCCTTTCCTGTATAAGGGATATTTTTGGTGTATGCCCTAACGTAGTCTTCCTGCTTCATCAAAGCTGTTATTTCATCTTTTTTGCATGCTGCGAAGAAGCAACCAAAAGGCATTATCACGCTGTCGGGAACAACCTTACTCTTGGTTATGACATAAAACGAGTCTTGAGGACCTATGATCATTTCTGACAGTTTTTCAAGGCTACTGCAAAGCTGACATTTATCACCTTCTAATTTATCTGTGCGATGACAGATCGGACACTCTCTGGTATGTTTCTCTTTGCCGTTGCTATTAAGAAGGCTGATTTCCGAAGCGGAATATCTGTTCAGCTTTCGTTCAGATATGTTCTTTCGTATCTCTTTGAAAATCCGTTTATAACTACCTTCCGGTTTGTTTTGAAGATCAAGTGCCGAGCAATCAGCATATCCACCGGCTGCAAAAAGGTCTGTTCCAAAGTTTGCTAGGAACCAACCATTTAGTTCTTTTTCAAAGTCCTTTATTACTGTTTGAGTTTCTTGTGTAGCCGGCAAAAGAATATAGGTATGGCCACCTCCCGTATAAAGCACATTCGTTCTGCAAAGCTCAGTTCTTTTTAGGAGCTCATCAACAACCGTTTCCATAAGAAGTTCAAGATAAAACGAGCGGGATCTGAGCCCTTTTAATGCGCCCCTACTGCCTATGTTGTAAATAAAGCTTTGAATGCCACTCAGATCAAGACTATAAATCCGGAACGCCGGCATACCGTAGAAGTCCTTTGCTCCATCAAAAAGCTCTTTCCTGTAATCTCTTACGACTTTTTCTTCTAAATATCTCTCTATACATAATGCAAAAGCTGCCGTAAGCTTCAAATGATCAAAAAGAGAAATGTCTCTTAGCTCATCCATATTGGTAGAGGATGGAACAAAAGAAAGGTTGCTTTCAAGTACCTGCAAAAGCGAATTGATGTATTCGTCGCCAAAGTAAATCTGTCCAAGGCAATCCTTTATGTTTTTAACCACGCGGGAATAAAAATCTTCGCTATATGTAGCCTGCTCTATTGTTGGATAGTTAATCCCCTGCGTTATTTCTGAAACAACCGGTTTATAGATAGCTTTCTCATGGTTCCCATTGAGAATATTAAAAATACTCTCCAACGGAGCTTCTCTTATAAAGCCGCTTGTACCATCTCCGTTATCATCCTTTGCCCGTCGATCGGCTGCTGAAGCGATGTTATCGGCAATATAGGCAATGTAAGAAATGTCATCGCTATTAAGGCCTGCTTTACCGATCATTCCTGCATGATGATAACGTACACAGTTAAGAATTTCCTTCTCGTCTCTGAGACCCTCTGTATCTTTTAAAAACTCGTAGCCGCTGGTACTGTGATTACGTCCGTCGTTATATCTGAACAAAAGCTTGCCAAAATCATGCAACAGACATCCAATCGCTAGTTTTTGCTGTTTTGAATTCAATTATCCTCACCCCTTTCTGTTACAAACCTAACTGCACCCATTCCTATCGCTGATTTTATACCGATTCCCGAATATTGTGCAAAATCTGCCAGCATATGTACCATGGAGATCATGTTACTGGCGCCCTTTACAAAGAGCTCAACTTTTCCTATAAATGCCGGTATCTTAACCCCCTCAAGATGGAATACACTACTTCTAATGTTAAAGCGAGACATTTCCACTAAAGAAGACATCTCCTCCAGGGCATTTTCCTCGTAAAGAGTAGTTTCCGTGGATATGGCGTCATATTTGTTCATTAAGCTCATAAGAATCATTCTTGCGCTTGGAATGTTTAAATATTTCCCCTCGCTTTTAAAAGCCGTGGGAGTTATAAATTCGAGATTGACTTTCCGGGGAAGCCTGTTCTCGGAATAGTAGTATTTCTCGAACAATTCATCGAAACTTGTAGTAGTTGTTATCTTATTAATCAGGCGAACAGACAGGTCATGCTTTTCGATGTGTACTTTGTCGAGTTTTTCGATACGGTCAATGATGTTTTTTGCGGCTTCGTCGCCAAGAGTATTAATTATCCAATACCACTTGCCTTCTTTATCCTGTCGCAAGTATTGGCTGTAGTCTCGTAAACCAAAGCCATGCGCTGCTTCGCCAAATTCACTAGAAACATGATCCATTATTATTCCCTGCATGAGCGAAGACATGTTTCGATTTAAGTTTTCGCAATCCAGTTCGACAATCATCTGTTTAATCATATCATTTCTCTTTCGTCTTTTTAGTATTCTCTAGGCACTTAATAGAATTTTACTGTATTTCAAACTGCTGTTCAATGCTTTGTTCTCAATATCTTTCAATACTTTTTCTCAATATCTTGCTATATCGTAATCTTAGTTTAGATGATATAATAACCAAAAGGTAGGTAAATGATAATATCGATTTTGATCAATCACGAAGGTGCTTATGGGTTATTATATTGACAACTCCGAACAAAAAATAAGGATATCATTAAGTGAGCGTGCCAAGCTGGTTATTAACGATGACATGTTCGTTTTTTCTGTTTCCAGTCCCTCGACTTTTATCAACAGAGTATTTGAAAATTTTTACAAGGTTGCCAAGTCCTCTGTTTCCTTATTCCTTACGACAAAACACAATGAGTATCAATACTTACTTGCACAATCAAATATGTCGGCCCAAGATCAGGAATCAGCCATCACATGTCTCCTATCCAAAGATGAGCAACAAATCGTAAAGGAAGTAACGTGTTATTTAAAAGATAAATCGTTTAGCAGGCTTTACCACCTAAATCGGAGCAACTTGGAATACCTCCTTTCTGATCGATGTGTCCCGGATGAAATATATAAAGGGAAAGCCGGTGCTTATATCAAGTGTATCCTAGAAGAATACACAAACAAACCTTTCATTGAGCGAGCTCGAATATACAAACAGGATGTATATGACGCTATTGACCGAGCCTGCAGGCTTAACGAACTATTGGAAATCACCTTGACAACGCCAAGCGAAGGTCAGCGTACATTTCTAGTACACCCTTATAAAATTGTTCCAGATTTGATGAATACGCAGGAGTACCTTGTCTGTTATACTCGCCGTCCTGACGAATCACCTAAGAGCAAAAGACCTGCTTCTTTTGCCGTGTCCCGACTGGAAACACCTAAGCTTTTAAGGCAAAAATCTTTCATCAGCAATGAAGACGTAAAGAAGCTTGAGCAAAGCATTAAGGAGCTTTCGCCTGCCTTTCTTTTGGGCGAGATGAATGAAATTAAAGTCAAACTGACTTCAAAAGGCAAGCAGATATTTAAAAACAAGCTTTACGCACGTCCAACTCTGGATCTAAACACCTCCAATGATGAAGAATATGTTTTTTTCTGCTCCGAGTTTCAAGCAATTAATTATTTCTTACCCTTTGGTCCCGAAGCAGAGATAGTATCCCCAAAATCTCTTCGCGATAAAATCAGGGACATTTATCAAAGTGCTGTAGACATCTATCGGTAAAATGACTATATGTTCTTGTGCAGTCCCCTGCTTACCGACTCATAAATCTGCTTGACATCACAAAAAGAATAGCTTACCATAAAACAATTATTCCTCGCAGGCTACTCTGTGGAGAGCTGCCTGCACTTGGACAAGCCAAGTATGGCGACGATAACATCGTCGATAGGACCGGGACATAAGTCGATCGGTGAAAGAATGTAAACAAAAACGACAACGAAAAGCAAAAACTTTTTCATCCCTTCCATAACACTACCTCCTGAATACGATGTTTGTGGTTTGTTATTGTTACACACATATTATCGTATGTGAAAGGGAAAATTTGAAGTGAACATTAAGAACAATGTTTTGTTACCAAAATCACGATTTTACACATATATATCCTTGAATTATGTTACTCGTGCAGTAACATAATTCAAGCAAACAATCACAGTATCTATCACAATGATCGTATTATTAATCACCCAATAGGATCAAAATAAACACCCATCTTGTTTATAGCTTCCGCTTATAAGCACATCTTCAGCAGCTTTCCCTCCGCCTTGAGCTTTTTCCTGCGTTCATTGTAGTCCGGCAGGACCCTTCCGACTTCTTTCCAAAATGCTTTCGAATGATTCATCTGTTTACGGTGACAGAGCTCATGTACCACCACATAGTCGATCACATCCTCCGGTGTCAGCATCAGAAGGCAGTTGAAATTCAGGTTTCCTTTCGCGCTGC
>JAEEGL011808902.1_pt1 | contig 10583 bp, 9 predicted proteins | sample 9134231 | NCBI WGS metagenome assembly JAEEGL01 (sample SAMN16246548, study PRJNA631951) | gut metagenome | biome: gut microbiome; feature: rumen; material: fiber-attached | host: Bos | place: Iran: Karaj | collected 2018-10
CACCTCAAAGAGATGAAATTTGTGCATATTTGCAGGTTATGACGACGAGTAATACTTGCCGTATTCCGAGGAGGAATACCTGCATAAGATGTGCGAAGGTCGCTCTTTGAGGCATTACTGGCTTATGAAGGACCGCCCTTTCCGCAGGGCGTTTGTGTTTACATATTCAGTTGTTGCCGAGCTGCCAGAAAGCGACAGCCGCGGCGGAGGCGACATTCAGGGAATCTACGCCGTTTTTCATCGGGATACAGACGGTGTAATCGCATTTTTCTATGGTGTTGCGCTTTAAGCCCTCACCCTCTGTGCCGAGCACCACGGCGAGTTTTTCCTCCTTCGCGAGGCGTTCATCGCGTAAGCTCATACTGTCTTTTTCGAGAGCCATGGCTACGGTTTTGAAGCCGAGTTCCTTTAAGGATTTTACGCTTTCAACGAAAGCCCAGGGAATCTGAAACACCGTGCCCATACTCACACGGATTGCCCGCCTGTAAAGCGGATTGCTGCTGCCCTTTGTGAGCAGAACGGCGTCCATACCGAGGGCGGCGGCGCAGCGGAAAACCGCGCCTACATTCGTGGGGTTCATAACCTCCTCGAGCACGGCGACCCTTTTGGCGTTTTCACACACCTCTCCCGCGGTTTTGGAGGGAGGACGGCGCATGGCGCACAATACTCCCCTTGTGAGCTTGAAGCCCGTAATCTGCACAAGCACATCGATGGGCGCGGTAAACACCGGTATATCACCGCAGCGTTTTATTATATCCTTCGCCTCGCCTTCTATGTGGCGGGGTTCAAGCAGCAGTGAAACGGGCGCATTGCCCGCGTTGAGCGCTCTGTCAATCACCTTGGGGCTCTCGGCTATAAACAGCGATTTTTCGGGCAGATCGGAATTCAGAAGCTGCCTCTCGTTGAGGCGGGCGTACACATCGAGGCGCGGGTCCGAAAAATCGGTTATTTCAATTATCTGTGGCATTTATGTATCCTTCAAAAATCAAAGAGGGTGTCAGCGGCACCCTCTTTATTATTTATGAGTTTTTCATTCCGTAACTTCTTCAACCGCTTCTTCTGTTGATTCTTCCGCGATTTCCTCAACGGGTTCCTCAACCGCCTCTTCAAGAACGGGAGCGTCGTCCTTCTTGCGGGAGAGGATGATGTTTGCGATAATGCCGAGGATGAGAGCCGCGGCGATCTCTGTGAGATAAACCTTGCCTATCTGAAGGAACATTCCGCCGACACCGGCGATGAGGATGACGGAGACAACGAAGAGGTTCTTGTTCTGGTCAAGGTCAACCTTCTGAATCATCTTGAGACCGGAAACGGCGATGAAGCCGTAAAGCGCTATGCACACGCCGCCCATTACGCAGGAGGGAATTGTGGAGAGCACGGTGACGAAGGGATCAATGAAGGAGGCGATGATGGCAAGAACGGAGGTTGCGAGAATCGTTACAACAGAGGCGTTGCCCGTGATTGCCACGCAGCCGATTGACTCACCGTATGTGGTGTTGGGGCAGCCGCCGAAGAACGCGCCCACCATCGAGCCGACACCGTCGCCGAGAAGGGTGTTATTAAGACCGGGATCCTCAAGGAGGTCCTTGCCGATGATTGAGGAGAGGTTCTTGTGGTCGGCGATATGCTCGGCGAATACAACAAAAGCAACGGGAACATAGGCAACTGCAACTCCCGCGAGATAAGTGCCGCTGAGGTTTTTGAACTCACTGAAACCTTTGATAAAAGTAAAATCGGGAACGGAGAGAATCTTCATACCCGCGAACGCGGACCAGTCCATAATCTGCATGTCGGCGTTCTTAATCAGCATACCGATAAGGGTGAAGATTGAGGCGCAGGCGTAGCCCGCCGCAATACCGATAATGAAAGGAATAAGCTTAGCCATTTTCTTGCCGAAAACGGAGCAGATCATAACCGTAAAGAGGGTAACGAGGGCACAGATAAGGCCGATCCAGCCTCTTAAATTCATTGTGTGACCGTCGGCTGCGAAGCTGAGGGCGTCGCCTACGGCGTTGCCCGCGAGCGAAAGTCCTATAATCGCAACCGTGGGGCCTATAACAACGGCGGGCATAAGTTTGTTTATCCAGCCGACACCCGCTACTTTAACTACCAGAGCTATAACAACATATACAAGACCCGCGAGAATTGCGCCGATAATGAGACCGAGATAACCGAGTTTCATTGTTGCGGCTCCTGCAAAAGCGGCTGTCATCGAGCCGAGGAAGGCGAAGGACGAACCGAGGAAAACAGGGCTCTTGCACTTTGTGAAGAGAAGATAAACGAGTGTGCCGACGCCCGCGCCGAAGAGCGCCGCTGCCTGTGAAAGTTCACCGGGAACTCCGCCGAACTTTTCAAGCCCCGCTATATTGCCGTTGATGATAACGGGAACAACAATTGTTGCCGCGAGAATCGCAAGCAGCTGCTGGAAAGCGAAAATAACAAGCTGCCCGGCATTTGGTTTGTCTTTGATGCCATAGGTGAGTTTCATGTTTCTATACCTCCAAAATTTAATAAACCGATTTTATTTCTGCCATATGGAAACGCTTGTTTCGTCATCATAAGGCGGAATTTTCACAACAATCATTTCGCTCCTCGAGGTGGGAACGTTTTTGCCCACATAGTCGGCGACAACCGGCAGTTCCCTGTGGCCTCTGTCAATGAGCACGGCGAACTGAATCTTAGCGGGTCTGCCCATGGCGATAATCGCCTCCATAGCCGCCCTTGCCGTTCTGCCCGTGTAGAGCACGTCATCGACCATAATCACGGTTCTGCCCTCAACATTCAGATCCGGCACGCACGCGACCGCGTTTTCGGCTATTTTTTCCGCGAGGTCGTCACGGTAGTTTGTAACATCGAGATAAGCCGTTTCAACATCCACGCCGAGGGATCTTATTTTTTCGGCGAGTATGTCGGCAAGCGCCGTGCCCCTGCTTTTTATTCCCACAACGCACACGCTTTTTTCACCGGGATTGCGCTCCGCGATTTCATGCGAAATGCGTGTTAAGGAGCGGTTGACGGCGGCGCCGTCCATAAGATATGATTTGAACTCCATATATACCTCCGATACAACAAAAAGCGACCCTGCCGCCCCGGCAAGATCGCATTTAACGCTTTTTATTACAATCTTGCCGGCATCACTGTACCGCCTTAAAGACTTTTACCTTGATTATTTTATCACGGCAGATTTTGTTTGTAAAGATGTTTTAATAAAAATAATCCACAAAATGTAGTGGTTGCAGATTGGAGTCAATTAATATATAATATTCTATGTATGCAAAAGAAATTTCAGAGGTATTTTTATGAGCGAAAACAAGAAAGCGTTACTAGTTGTAAACCCCAAATCGGGCAAGGACAAAACCAGACCCGACCCGATGATGATTGTTGAAAAGCTTTCAAAGGCGGGCTATGATTTTTCGGTGCGCAAAACGACCTGCGCGGGCGATGCCACCAACATAGTCAAGGAAGCCGGAGAGGGCTATGACCTTATTGTCTGCTGCGGCGGCGACGGCACTTTAAACGAGGTTATCAACGGCGTAATGCACCTCAACAGAAGGCCGAAAATCGGCTATATTCCCACGGGCTCAACCAACGATTTAGCGAGCACAATGGGCATTCCCACAGACGTAAACAAAGCCATGGATCTTATCATAAACGGCAAGACCTACGGCTATGATATAGGTATGTTCAACAACAAGTTCTACACCTATGTCGCCTCGTTCGGCACGGGCGTTGATATTTCATACGACACGCCTCAGGCGCTCAAGAACATATTCGGCCACAACGCCTATGTCATAAACGGGTTCGTCTTAAAACTCGGGCACAACATCCGCAACATAAAGCCCCTGCACGCGCGCTTTGAGTACGACGACGGCGTGATTGACGACAATTTCTTTTTCGGCGCCGTTTCCAACTCCACAAGCGTCGCGGGTATTTTCAAATACAACGAGGATGAGGTCAGGGTTGACGACGGTGTTTTTGAGGTTCTGCTCGTTCGCAAGTTAAAGAGCGTGCTTGACGCTTTCGCAATGTTCGGCAAAATAAAAAGGCGCGAGTATGACGGCGACACGCTGATTTATTTAAGAACGAAAACCGCAAAATTCACTTTTGACGAGCCCACGCCCTGGACTCTTGACGGCGAGGACGGCGGCAAGGTAAAGGATATAAACATAAGCGTTCTCAACAGAGCGGTTGAGATTTACTCAAATGATACAAAGATGTTTATAGGCGATGTCGCTCAGCCGACCTTTGTACGCGAGGAAAAAGAGAGAAAGATTTTCCGCAGGAAGGACAAGGACGACGCTCAGGATGAGGAATCCGAAGGCATAGCGGACGAGCCCTCCGTAATCGAGACAGCCGGGGAAAACGCCGAAACGGAAGTTAAGGAAAAAAAGAAATTCTTCGGCAAGAAGGATAAAGACGAGGCGGAGGAGGCAACCGAAGCCGCCGACGCTCCCGAAGAAAGCGATGAATGATTCTCTAAAAAACAAAATCAAAGAAAAACAGGGTAAAACAAAGTTGCCGTTCTCAAACTGCTTTTTCCGTTTTACGGAAAAGGCGAGTGTCTTTGAGTGCGGCGACGGTTTTTATTCGGTAATATGGGTGACGAATTTCAGGGGCTCGGGCTGGGTCACCTACACCTTTGAGGGTAAGGAATATAAAGTAAACGACCAGCGCGGCGGCAATATCCGTTCAAATGACACTATCCATTCCGTAAGAGTGCCCAAGGAGCATCTCAACGGCAACACCTACCGTTACCACTCGCAGTATGTCGCCTTCAAATTCGGCTATTCGGCTATAAAGGGTGTTACGATATCCTCACCCGAGATTAAATTTAAAGGCGAGCCCGCGGGCGACAAAACCGATGTTCTCGTGCTGTCGGATATCCACGGCGACCTGCCGCCCTGCGAATCGGCTGTTGACTGTTTCAAAGGCGATTACGACCTGCTTGTTTTAAACGGCGATATTTCGAGTTCGATTGTATTCAAAAAGGATTTCACCGATAAGGTTCTGGGATTTGCATACATATTCTCAAAGGGTGAGATTCCCGTTGCCTACACGCGCGGAAATCACGAAACAAGGGGCTCGTTCGCGAGCGAGGTGCCGGCGTATTTCGGCACAAAAACGGGCGGACTTTATTTCACCTTCAGGCACGGCCCGCTTTTTGCCGCCGTTCTCGACACGGGCGAGGACAAGCCCGACGACCACATTGAATACAGCGGACTTGTGGATTATCAGGCGTATATCGACGGCGAGACTCAGTGGCTCAACGGGCTTCGGAAGGACGAGAGCGACGGCATTCTTTACAGAGCCGCCTTCGCTCATATGCCGGATGTGAACAGCCGTTTCGGCAACAACTGGAACCCCGCGCTCGAAAAACTCGGCACGCAGGTTGTGATAAGCGGACACACCCACTCGTTTGAACTTCATTCCAAATACAACAGTGAGGCGAAGTTCATAACGGTTATTGAGGGCGGAAAAATAAGCAAAGGCGATTTCGGCTTTATAGCGTGCAGGTTCACATTCGCCCCCGGCGGCGCCGTTCGCGCCCTCGCGTATGACAAGGATAAAAACAAGGTCGCGGACGAGATGATTGAGATATAAATTGAGAGAAAAAAATCAAAGCCATATCACGGTTGTGATATGGCTTTGTCGGTTTTTATTCCGCTTTTGCGCTGCCGAGGAGTTTGTAGAGCAGGGCGTAGAGCGAGAGGGATTCGTCCTGTGAAAGACCCGTAAGGGCGCTGACTTCAGCAGGGATATCAAGCGCCTTATCCCTCAGTCGTCTGCCCTTAACCGTTGTTTCGACTATGAGCACGCGCTCGTCCTCCTCGCTTCTTGTGCGGGTGATGAGCGACATTGACTCGAGCTTTTTTAGAAGCGGAGTCAGCGTGCCGCTGTCGAGGAACAAAGTATCGCCGAGTTCTTTTACATTCATTTTACGCCTTTGCCAGAGCACGAGCATAACGAGATACTGCGTGTAGGTCAGCCCTAGCGGGTCGAGCAAGGGCTTATAGAATTTTATTATCTCCCTCGATGCCGCGTAGAGGGGGAAGCAGAGCTGGTTTTCCAGTTTCAGAACATCATATTCGTCCATAAAATACCCCTTGAATTGATTGATTGCAATTTAATTTTATAATATCTTTTTCGGGTTGTCAATATGAAGCGGAGTTTTGTAAGGGTTAAACGGTAATCGGCTGGATTTGGGAATCCCGCCCTACGGTATAAGTGAAATCTTTGATGAAGGCGCACAGGGCTATATTGACTGATTTTTGCGCAGACTCCTTCCGTCTTGCTCACTGCGTTCGCAATCCACCTCCCTCAGGGAAGGAGGCCACGACGGACGGGAATTATGCGATGTAGGGCGGGATGACTCATCCTGCCGCAACAGGGACATCCGTGAGGACATATAATCGGCGAAGTCCTTGACTTCTGACTCTTGACTGCAAATAACTCCCCGCCGTTTTACGGCGGGGAGTTGCTGAGTTATTATAAATCTTCCGCTTATTTCATTGCCTTGTAGGCGGGACCGAATGCCTGACAGGCTCTGAAGTCGGCGCCCTCGCGGTCCTTTGTGCCGAAGGCGTTCCATACCGCGGGACGGAAAATCTTTTCATCGGGAACATTGTGAAGCGCAACGGGGATACGGAGAATCGAGCAAAGGGTGATAAGATCCGCGCCGATGTGACCGTAGCTGATAGCGCCGTGGTTCGCGCCCCAGTTGTTCATAAGGTCATAGGCGGAGTTGAACGCGTCGCCGCCAACGCCGTTGCATCTCGGTGTAAACCAGGTGCAGGGCCAGGTGTAGTCCGTTCTCTTCCAGAGAATATCCGAAACCTCGTCGGGCAGGTTGACGGTCCAGCCCTCGCAAATCTGAAGCACGGGACCCAGGCCCTTGACGATGTTGAGACGGATCATTGTGGCGGGCATCTCCGCGCGGGTGAGGAAACGGGATGAGAATCCGCCGCCGCGGAAGTAGCCTCTGTCAGCGTCCGGCCAGGAGGTTGCCGCGAGAATCTTCTTCTGATCCTCCTCGGTAACATCGAACCACTGCTTGATTATGCCGTTGCCGTTTTCATCCTTGACTTCGCCGCAGGCGTCAAGGCAGCAGGCGCCGGAGTTGATGAGGTGAATGAAGCCGTCCGCCTCTTTTGCCTTGCCTTCAATGTCGTAGCCCGTAACTCTCTTTACGGAATCGCCGCTCCAGTAAGTGCGTACATCGGCGAACATCTGCGGACGGTTTGTGAGAAGTTTCATAAACAGCATTCCGAGACCGTTGAGCGTGTCGTTCTCCGTGGCGAGAATGTAGGGCTCGCGGGTGCCGTTCCAGTCAAACGAGGTGTTGAGAAGCGCTTCGGCAAAGTCCGCGTTGGGATAGTGGTCCGTCCACTGCCTCTGACCCTGGAAGCCCGCGGCAATGGCGTTGTGACCGACCCATTCCTCCTGCCTGTCGGCGGGAAGGTTTGAGTTGCCGTTCATAAGATCCTTTATTATGCAGGTCATCTTGACGGTGAACTCCCAGTCTTTCTCCTTCTGCTCGGGAGATTTCTGCATAAAATCGGGGTTCTTGTCAAAGCCGGGATTGCAGTTTTCCTTTGCCCAGGCGAGAGCCTTTTTGAATTCTTCCTCGTCGTAGATGCTCTCTTCCATTCTGCGAAGAATTTCGACCTCGTCAACGGATTCAACACGCATACCGAGATATTCTTCAATGAATTCGGGGTTGATGGTAGAGCCCGCGATACCCATGCAGATTGAACCTATCTGAAGATATGACTTGCCTCTCATAGTAGCGGCGGCAACTGCCGCGCGGGCAAAACGGAGAAGTTTTTCCTTTACATCGTCGGGAACGGAGGTGTCATCCGCGTCCTGCACATCCTTGCCGTAAATACCGAACGCGGGCAGACCTTTCTGCGCGTGCGCGGCAAGAACCGCGGCAAGATAAACAGCGCCGGGTCTTTCCGTGGCGTTGAAGCCCCATACACCCTTGATTGTGTAGGGATCCATATCCATTGTCTCGGAGCCGTAGCACCAGCAGGGAGTTACGGAGAGAGTGATGTCAACGCCCTCTTTCTTGAACTGAGCCGCAACCTGAGCCGCCTCGGCAACACGGCCGATGCTCGTCTCTGAAATAATGACTTTTACGGGCTCGCCGTTTGAATAGCGTATATTCTCCCTGAAGAGTTTCGCGGCTGTTTCAGCCATTTTCATAGTCTGCTCTTCAATGCCTTCCCTTACCTTAAGGGGACCGCGGCGCGCGTCAATGATGCGGCGTATGCCGATTACGGGGTATTCACCGATAAGTCTGCTTTCTGCCATAATTCTGATTCCTTTCGTATATAAAAATTATTTTGTAACCTGTCTGAAGATCTCATAAGCCGCCGCCCATTTTTCGGGTGACTCCGGCTCGTAAACCCTGAGCGTTTCGCTGTTTGAAATGACCTTTCTCGCCTCGGCGACATCCTTTATGCAGCCCTCAGCCATAAGCTGAACGGCGATATTGCCGAGCACGGTCGCCTCAATCGGACCCGCCTTAACGGGAACATTGCAGGACGAGGCGGTCATACGGCAGAGAAGGCCGTCCTTTACTCCGCCGCCTATTACGTGGATGCAGGGATAATCCTTGCCCGTGCATTCCCTGAGCATATCGAATGTCATACGGTATTTCATAGCGAGGCTCTCATAGATGCAGCGCATTATTCCGCCCACGGTCTGAGGCACATACTGACCTGTTTTTTTGCAGTAATCGCGCACTCTCTGCGGAAGGTTGCCCATGGGCACGAACTCGGGAGCGTCGGGGTCTATGAAGCACCTGAACGGCTCCTCCTGAAGGGCGAGGTTCTCGAGGTCTGCGTAACTGTACTGCGCGCCCTCTCTCGCGAACTGCCTGCGGCTTTCCTGAATGAGCCACAAGCCGATAATGTTTTTAAGGAAGCCCGTTTTGCCCTCGCAGCCGCCCTCGTTTGTAATGTTCATTGAGAGCGATTTTTCGTTGACGATGGGCTTGTCCGTCTCCGTGCCGAAAAGCGACCAGGTTCCGCTTGAAAGGAAGACGAAATCCTCCTTGTCGCTCGGAACGGCTGTGATGGCGGACTGGGTGTCGTGCCCGCAGACGTTTATAACTTTCGCAACATCAATTCCGCACTCCTCGCAGATTTCGGGGGTGAGGTTCCTCGACACCGTGCCGGGCATTGTGATTTCGCCCATAAGACGGCGCGGAATGCCGAGTTTTTCGAATATTTCGCCGCACCAGTCCTTGGTGTTTATGTCAACAAGCTGAGAGGTTGTGGCTATTGAATACTCCGTAATCGGCTCGCCCGTGAGCATATAGGCGAACAGGTCGGGCATAAACAGAAGCTTGTCGGACCTGTCCAGAATGTGCGGACGGTATTTTTTGAGAGCGTAAAGCTGGAACACGGTGTTGAGTTCCATAAACTGAATGCCCGTGAGGTTGTAAAAACGCTCTTTAGGAATAAACTCAAACGCTTCCTCAACAAGACCCTTTGTTCTTAAATCACGGTAGTGAATGGGATTTTCAACAAGTCTGCCCTCGCTGTCGATAAGGCCGAAGTCAACGCCCCAGGTGTCGATGCCGATTGTGTCAAATCCGCCCTCCGCTTTCGCTTTGATAATGCCCTGCTTTATGTCGTGGAACAGGCGCAGAACATCCCAGTAAACTGTGCTGTGCACGCTGACGGGCTCGTTGGCGAAGCGGTGAACTTCCCTGAGGGTTATCTTCTCACCGTCGAAAATGCCGAGAATAGCCCTGCCGCTCGAAGCGCCGAAATCAAAGGCAAGAACTCTTTTTTTCATACTCATATAACAACGCCCTTTTTGAGAATGATATTGGCGTAAATTGCCGTTTCGCCCGTCGCGACAACGCAGTACGCCTTTTTAGCCCTTTCATAAAAAGCGAAGCGCTCAACGAGTTCAAAGCTTTTGTCGCCCTCTTTTTCCTTTACGATGTTCTCGTATTCCGCCCAAATCGGGGGGCGCTCGCCGTCGGAGCCGTTATCCATAAGCGCCACGGGCGAGTCAACATAGGTGTCAAGCGGCATTAAATCGAGCACTGCCGAAAGAATCTCGGGCACTCCGTGGCCGTCAAGGCGCACAAGGCGCTGCGCTATTGAAGCCGCGGGAAAGTTGCCGTCGCCGATGACTATCTCGTCACCGTGACCCATTTCCATAAGTATTTTCAGAAGTTCCGGCGATAATACCGGAGATATGTTTTTAAGCATAGTTTCTCCCCTTTCAGCCGCACAATACGGCAATTATAGTAATTATACATTATAATTACGGATTTGAAAAGATTAAATATATACTTTTTACACAAAATTTTTATTTATTTTCTTAAAACAGCATATCCTGCTTTTACAGAACAAAAAACAGCAGTCCGAAAGGGCGCACAGCTAAGGGATTTAATAGATTTTGAAACGCTCTTTTCCGCCATAACGGCTTCAAAAAAAGGGATAGGCGACAGCCTTATCCCTTTTTTGTTTATTGTTCTGACGAAAAATTTCTGTTTCAAAATTGCTTCGCACCTCAAAAATTCAGATTTCGGTGTTAAAACAAGGCAAAAAGCGCAGGAA
>JAEEGL011826209.1_pt1 | contig 10583 bp, 8 predicted proteins | sample 9134231 | NCBI WGS metagenome assembly JAEEGL01 (sample SAMN16246548, study PRJNA631951) | gut metagenome | biome: gut microbiome; feature: rumen; material: fiber-attached | host: Bos | place: Iran: Karaj | collected 2018-10
ATTCCCACTAGTTTAACCGCTTTAGGAAGTTCTAAATGCAAGTCATCCAGTGTCTGAATAAAATATGTATTTGCACATTTCTTACTGCATATCTCATACAGTTTCCGTGAATTAGAACTGTGCGCTCCGCCTATCACTATCATAGCATCAACCTGACCGGCAATACGTTCTGCTTCCGTCTGCCTTTCTTCAGTTGCACTACAAATAGTGTTCACAACAGTAACATTGTAGCGCGAATCAGAAAATTTATCAACGGTTTCTTGAAATTTATTTGTGTTAAATGTTGTTTGGGAAACTATACATATGTCAGTTCCCTCCGGAATGCCCAATTTTGTGGCTTCTTCAGGCGTTTCCACAACATAAACAGGTCCCGAGGCATAGCTCACAATTCCGTCAACTTCAGGATGCTTTGCGCTGCCGACAACAACTATTGTCTTACCTTCGGCGCTCTCCTTTTCAACTATGTTGTGAATTCGCTTTACAAAAGGACAGGTAGCATCGATATATTCGATTCCTCTCTCCTTCATAATTTCATAAATTTCTTTTCTGATTCCGTGAGATCTTATGATGAGAATTCCTTCGGTAAGATTTTTGAGTTCATCCTCACCTTCAATCACACTAACGCCCTGTTTTTCCAAATCCGCAACCACGGTCTCATTATGAATGATTGGTCCGTAGGTATAGATTTTCTTATCTGTATTCTTTTTTATCTGATCGTAAACAACATCCACTGCCCTGGTTACACCAAAGCAGAAGCCTGCGTGTTCAGCAAGTATAACTTCCATGTGTCCGAGTCCTTTCCCCTCATCCGCCCTTCGGGCACCTTCCCCCCAAGGGGAAGGCATTATTATCTTTCCTTTGAAAAATCTAAATATGCCTTCCCCCTCTGGGGGAAGGTGGCACGTAGTGCCGGATGAGGGCTCTACTTTTCGTTATATAAGGAGATTATTTTATCTGCAACTTCCTCGATAGTCATATAGGATGAATCGATTTCCACAGCGTCATCTGCCTTCTTAAGCGGGGAATTTTCCCTTGTCATGTCTCTGTGGTCACGCTCCTTAATGTCTGCCTCGATTTCATCGATATTGCAGTTTTCACCCTTTTCAATTAGTTCCTTGTATCTTCTCTCAGCGCGGACTCTTGTTCCTGCAGTGAGGTATATCTTAAGTTCGGAATCAGGTAAAACTACGGTTCCAATGTCTCTGCCATCCATAACAACATTTGTGGTCTTAGCCATTTTCTGCTGCAGCTCCACAAGCTTCTCTCTTACCTTGGCATTGGCACTGGTCTTCGAAGCCATAGCGCTGACCTCTTCCGTTCTGAGCCTGGAGTTTACATTCTCACCGTTTAAGTAAACAACCTGCTCTCCGTTTTCATGTCCGATTGAAATGTCTGCGCTGTCAATATTACTCTCAATCTGATCGGCGTCACTTGCATCGACGCCCTTGCTTATCATATGCACTGCCATTGCGCGGTACATTGCGCCTGTGTCGATGTAAATAAAACCAAGTTTCTTAGATACGATTTTTGCGATTGTGCTCTTGCCTGCTCCTGCAGGTCCGTCTATAGCTATACTGCTTCCCATTTGTTTCTCCTTTTTAATCGTTTGCTGCACTCTCACCGGCGAGATGCCCGGTTGACCATGCTATCTGCAGATTGAACCCTCCGGTCTGAGCATCCACATCAATTACTTCTCCTGCAAAATACAGCCCTTTAATCTTTTTAGATTCCATCGTGGATGGATTTATGTCACTTGTGGCAACTCCGCCCCTCGTTATTATGGCCTCCGGAAAGCCCCTAAGCCCCGTAACATCCATTTTAAGATTTTTAATCAGGCTTACAAACTCAAGTCTCTCCTTCTTGGTTATGGCATTTACCTGTTTTTCCGGATCAATCCCCGATAACTCAACCATAACGGGTATCATCTTTGAAGGAAAAAGTGCATTCAGACTGTTTTTAAACTGTCTGTTCTTTGCATTCTCAAACTCTCTCTGGATTCTCTTATCAAGCTGTTCCTCTGTAAGAGCCGGCTTTAGATCAAGGTGAATCACATATGAATACTTTTCACCCTTTTTATCCGCCTCTTCATAATAACAGCTGGATGTAAGTATCAGCGGTCCGCTAACACCAAAATGAGTGAACAGCATCTCTCCAAAGCCATCATATACGTATTTCTTTTTCTTTGCGGGACCGGAAGCGGGAATCTGCTCAAGCTTAATGGTAACATTCTTAAGTGCCAGTCCCTGAAGCTCCTTGCACCAGTTCTGTGCCACCTCAAAAGGTACCAGTGATGGCGTGGTTTTTGTAACCTTGTGTCCCAATTCCCTTGCGAATTTCAAACCGTCTCCGGTTGATCCCGTGGAAGGGTACGACAATCCACCTGTGCAAATAATTACAGCGTCAAACTCAGTTATTCCTGAATCCTCTGAAACAACTGCTTTTACATGTCCATAATCGGTAACCTGAATCCAGCGCACTTCATCCTGATATCTGATATCAACCTTTAGTTTTTTTAATATCCTTACAAGTGTACTTATTATGTCAGATGAGTGGTCGGACACGGGAAAAACTCTGTCTCCGCGTTCTGTCTTAAGCCTGCATCCATTTTCCTCAAAAAGGTTCATGACCTGTGTGTTGTCATAACCATACAGCGCACTGTACAGGAATTTTGAACCATGCGGTATTTTGTCAAAGTACTCCGAAATATCACAGGCATTTGTCACATTACATCTGCCCTTGCCGGTTATATATATCTTTTTACCGGGCTTTTCATTTTTTTCAAAAATAGTGACGGCTGCTCCGCTTAGGCTTGCGGAAATAGCCGCCATCATTCCGGCTGCACCGCAGCCAATTACAGCAACCTGCTTCATAAACTAAAATAACTCCATCCTTATGAAAGCCTGAACGCTTCATATGCCGATTCCAACATGTTAACAGTATCAGCCTCTTCAAGATCATAATCACCTGTAACAGCCATACATCCGGCGCCATGAATAAAAATCCACATCTTCATGAAAAGCTGTTCAGCATCAGGAACACCCTGATCCTTGGCCTTGGAAACCTCACGTACAACATTTTCCTCAGAGCCGTTAACAACATCATACATGCTGGCACCTTCGTTAGCCTCTGATACGAATAATAACTTAAACAGATTAGGATGCTTCTGGGCAAAAGTAATATAACTAAGCCCCAGATCAACGAAGGGTGTCTCATGCTTAGTTTCCATTCCCTTTGAAAAATCCTCAAAGAAAGCAACTGCCTTGGCAACCACATCCTTCTTAAGTTCGTCCATATTGTCATAAATTCTGAAAATAGGCTGTGTAGAACAACCTGCAGCCGCAGCAAGTCTTCTTGATGTTATCTTATCGAAGCCTTCTTTCTTAGTAATTTTAAATGCCGCATTTACAATCTCTTCCTGTGTAATAGTGGCTTTTCTGGACATAATAGAATCCTCCGTTATTTAGAATAAGTTTTATCGTATCATGTGTTATTATTTTAGTGTGTTGCCATGCCCATGTCAACAAGGATTTAAGTATGATTTTATTTGAAATAAAAAATCAGCAATGAACGAATTTTCGGAAAGTTATTTTCTGAATATTTAATCTATTGTCTGACTATTTATTTTATGATATAATCAATATAGGTCATTATGACCAGTTTGTGCGGGGATATGGGGAGACTGGAGGTTTACCATGTCAGATTTAAATGTTTCTATGATAGGCAACACTACCGAACGAATAGCGCCCCAGATGCCCGATAAAGTCCAGGCAGCCGAGCATCTAAAAGAGCAAAATGCGGAAGACTCCTCAAGAAAGGAACATATCAAAGAGGTCCTTGAAGATGTGATTGCAAAATCTAAGGATGGCGATACCGCTCAGGCAAGTAAGACAAGCAAGGATATGTTAAAAGAAAGCGAAGAACTGGGCGAGGTGAAAAAGATGCCGGATAAGCCCAAAGATAATGATGGTCCTTCTGCAACAAAAAAGCTCATGGACATAATCAAAGCATCACAGGAAGACAAGCCCTCTCCTGCTGAAAAAATGAAGGAAAGCATGAATCGGGCCGAGCAGCTAAAGAAAACTCAGGATAATCTTTCTGCCAAGAACACTATCCAGAAAAAGGAGGATGTTCATACACAAAATAATACAGCTGCCAAAAAAAATTCACCTGTACAAAATAACAATGAATCCAAGAATTCAGCCCGGAATATGGATTCCTATTCAGATGCACAGCTCCAGCAGATGTATGTAAACGGTGACATTTCAAGATATGATTATGATCATCAGATGTCGCGAAGAGAAGAAAGAAATTCTGAAGAAACAAATAACACCCGGAATGAAAAAGTTTTTAACGAAGGAATTGTAAGAGCCATGGAGAAAGAGCGCGAAGCTGATATCAGCGCAAACGCAATAGATGAAGCTTTCTCCGAAGAAGCAAATGATAACCTGAAGGCAGAGCAAAGAATGGCGATGCTGGATGCAGCTGAATTATAAAAAACCTTCCCCCTTTGAAAGGGGGAAGGCTTTTTTATTACTGGAAGTTTGTTATAAGTGCGATTATACGTGCTGCGAACAGAACAAATACAACCCACATAACAGGTGATACATCTTTTGCCTTACCGATGAAGACTTTAACGATTACCCATGCAATGATTGCAAACATGATACCTGTTGCTATTGAATATGAAAGAGGCATCATAACGAGTGCAAAGTATGCACCAAGTGTATCCGCGATGTCGCCATCAAATGAGATGTTCTTAGCACTTGAAACCATAAGCATTCCTACATATACAAGCGCAGGAGCAGTTGCAAAGGAAGGAATTGCAAGGAATATAGGACTAAATATAAGTGAAACAAGGAACATAACACCGGTTGTAAGTGCTGTAAGACCTGTACGACCACCGGCAGCAACACCTGCTCCGGACTCTACGAATGATGTAATTGTAGAAGTACCAAGGCATGCACCAAGAGTTGTTCCAACAGCGTCTGACATAAATACGCTACCTACTCTGGGAAGGTTACCATCCTCATCAAGAAGGTCTGCTTTATCAGCAACACCTACTACTGTTCCTACAGTATCAAAAATATCAACATAGAGGAAGCTGAATACGATTGCTATAAACTGAATAAAGTGTGAAGCAGCCCATCCAAAATTGAACTTAAATGCTGTCTGTGAAATACCACTGAGATGTACAAGTCCCTGTGAAAAATCAGGATATACATTACCTGCTGTATACCAGCCTGTAGCCTGAGCAATCATACCAAGCACCCAGGTAGCAAGAATTCCTATAAGAACAGAGCCTGTAACCTTGAAATGTTCAAGAACAACAACAATAACAATACCAATAAGGCAAAGTACAACATCTGCATCCTTAAAGCTTCCAAGCGCAACAGTTGTTGACTCATCGGGAACAATAACATTAGCGCCGCGAAGACCAATAAAGGCAATAAAAAGACCAATACCTGCAGAAATACCGAACTTCAGATTCTGAGGAATACTGTTTATAAGCTTCTCACGGAATTTAACAAGTGACATAAGAAGGAAGATAACACCTTCTACGAATACTGCAGTTAAGCAGATTTTAAATGCATTTTCTCCCTCTGATGCAAGCTCACCAAGACATACGGTATAAGCAAAGTATGCATTAAGACCAAGACCTGCTGAAAGAGCAATGGGATAATTTGCGGCAAATGCCATGATAAATGTAGCAACAGCTGATGCAATCGCAGTAGCAACAAATACACCACCGGCATCCATTACAGTACCCAGGATACTGGGGTTAACAGCCAGAATGTAGGCCATTGAAAGGAACGTGGTAAGACCGGCAATAATCTCGGTTTTTACCGTAGTATTGTGCTCCTCTAATTTAAAAACTTTTTCCAACATGTTTTCTTCTCCTCCTAAAACAATGTCATCCCCACTTGAGTCATTCACTCAAACACCTAAAAATATAGCATAAAAAGGAGAGACCGAAAAGTCTCTCCTACCAGGTTCCTTTATAAAATTATAACCAAATTTTTAATCAAGCTGGCTGTAAAAGCTGTCAATATTCTCCTCAGGAAGCTTAACCGGATCCCATCCGGAGTCTTTATACTGAGTTATTGAAAGATTGTTGGCAGCAACGTAATTGGCAATGATCTGCGCTCTTGTCTTCTCATTTGCATCTGTATCAGCATTAGACTTAATAAGTTCGTCATAATGATCACCAAAAATCTTTTTAGCCGTGGGTTCCCAGTCAGAGCCGTCTCCTACAAGCTCCATATTGGTAACTTCATAGCCTTCATCTGTATTCTTGATATGTATACATCCGGGGAATGAACCGCCGGATACCATCTCCAGGGTATCTCCGTCAAGCTTGTAATTGTAATACCAGAAATCGCCCCAGACCTTTATATCTGACTTATCGCTTTCATCCATAGCTACGATGATCGGACATGGAATTCCAACATCAGCTTTTTCAAAGTGAGATCCACACTCATCTATGATGTGCTGATAAAGAACTGAATAAAACAGCTCAGGTCCCGGATATTCATATGCCGGAAGCTTAGCGCCTGTTTCATCCTGTGCTTCTCCACCTTCTGCTGCCCCCTGCGAATCCCCGATCTTTGACAGAGGCATGTAATCAAATCTCACATATTTCTCTGTCATTTCATCAATAGCCTTGTTAAATTCATCCTCTGTTATACTCTCGAATTTGTCTTTGGATTCCTGCTTAAACCATGGCTCATTCTCATTTTCATAGCCATCATATTTATAACCATACTGAAGAACCATTTCTGTCTCATTGTACATAAGTGCATATAAATCGTAGCCGCTCTGAGCTGCTCCGCCTGACCACTCATTGCATATAAAGTGGCCATCATAGTTATAATATCTGTCTCTGGCTCCACCTGATACTACAAGCGCAGGCTTACGATCAACCATTGTATAAATATCATAGGCAATTCCCTTTGCATCTCCCTCATCAATGGGTCCAACAAAGAGTTCATCAATTCCATCAATATTTGTATCAGCATAGGCAAAACCGATTGCATCAAGTCCATTTCCTTCATCAGCTGATGCAACATTATTAAACTCAGCACTCATGCCCTCGCTCTCAAGCTTATCGGCATCCCAGCCTTCGTTTACAGCCTGCACATATTTAGCGAGAACATCCTTATATATATCCTCACCTTTGGTACCGGCACCCTTCACATAACTAAAGTCATTAACACCTGTAACTGAACTTAGAATAGCGTCCTCTGCCTTATCAATCTTAACGAAGTCTTCAGGTTCATCCTCGTTATAATCCCACTGAACCTCTGTAGGCATACATTTTACAACATCGTAAATCTCTGCATCTCCATTAGTAATTTCACCGATTTTTGTATATGGCCCACCTGCATATTCGCCAGGAAACTTAGCAGCCCACACTCCGAATGCATAGCCACCATAACCGGCATCCTTTGACTCCTTATGAAAAACATCAATCCTATCCTCGGATACATCCACCTCTACTATATCCTTAAGTTCATCGGGAATAGTAATCTCAAAAAGGTCGTTGCCGTATTTGCCTGTGCCCTCTGCCTCTGCAGAGTCGCTATCTGATTCAGAATTGCCTTCCTCTGAGCTGTCCGCTTGGGTCGTTTCGCTTTCGGTACTCTCTGCTTCTGCAGTATCACTTTCAGTACTCTCTGCTTCAACACTATCAGTCGTTGCCTCGGCAGTCTCTTCAGTTTTAGCAGGAGCACCGCTTCCCACATCTGAATTTGAACCATTATTACTGCATCCGGCTATTACCAGCACAGTGCACAAAAATGCTGCTATCATGCTTCTTTTCATTAATCTGTTTCTCCTCTCATAAAAAAATATATTTGTAATATCACTATTACGTCCTTATTTTATCATAATCCGATATCTCTTGAATCAGCTTTAGCATTTGATTAGCCTGCTTATTGCTTCTTTACCACCACAAATTCTACCTTTTCCTTTGTAACACCCACCTTGATTTTACTGGCAATAGCAGCAAGAATCGACTCACTAATCTCATCCTGCGACATCTCTTTGCGATTAATATCCCACTCGAATTTCTGATTATTATCGCCATTGCCAATAGTTTTAACGCCTCTTTGCATGGCATCAAATATCCTGCCTGTAAGGCCGCTGATTGCTTCGTTTTTTCCCGAACTTGAAATTCCAATAAGGCGCTTATACTCTTCTGTACCGACCCTTGTATCAATACTTAAGTGTATTCTGTATTCAAACCCACTTCCTTCAATCCAGAATGAAGACTTTACCTCACCTATCAATGCTTCCATAAGTGCTATGGTTTCTTCAGTCATCAGCTCAAGCTTATGAGTATCCCTTGTCGAGAGTCTTTGTCTTTTGGCAAAATTATCTGCAAGGTTCTTAGCCAGATCAATATCCTCATCATTTCCGTTAAGCTTAAGGTTATTGGTCCTGTAATGCCTTTTCTCAGGTGCAGATTTCTTTTTCGATAAGTACTTTTTATTTGAATATGCATCTCTATCTTCTAAAGCATCAGTATCAACAACATTTATGTAGTTATAAGGAATCTCAATATTATTTTCTCTAAAAGCTTCTATTATGCGCATATTTACATCAGTAGTCGCCACATAGGTACTTGTTCCTTTCGGAACAAAAATAGTCGTTTCAAGAACAAATGAACTATCTGCAATTTTCAAAAAATAAACGGGTCCCGAGTCTTCCTTTATACCATTTCTTTCAACATTAAGAGTATAAGGACTTTCTGCCACACAGTCCCTTATCACATCCATTGCCATCTGAACATCAGTATCATAGCCTACTGCAAACTGGAGATGAACTCCATTACGCTCTTTATTATTGAAACTGTGATTGATAACTGTCTTTGTATTAAGCTGACTGTTGGGGACAACTATTTTTAGCCCGTCATAGATTGCAACAACTATATGCCTTAATGTAATATCCTCAACAATACCCGCATCAAGACCATCTATTATAATTCTGTCTCCTATTTCGAAGGGTTTATTTATACTTATAAGGAGTCCGCAAATTACGTCAGCAATGGCAGTCTGCGCTGCAAAACCTACAATAGCAACAATAAGTGCAGAACCTGTCAATAATATTCGTTCCGGATTAAGAGTTGGATATAAAGTAGATAACACTCTAAGAAAGCAATTAAAAATGATTCCCAGCTGAATAAGCTGAATAGTATATTTTCTGGGAAGGATTTTAGCTACACTGGTTTTATTCCTGATAATCCCAAGAAAGACGAATGCAATAATACTTATAATTACCAGTATTGCTATATGTAATACATTACTCATAAATCAGAATCCCCCATATAACCAACTTTTTCCTACACATATAATTATAAAATCTATCTCATTAAAAAAATGTTAAGTTTTTCGGCATTTGATGAATTTTTCATAAATTTTTTTACGTAAAAAAGCTCCCTATGAGCTATACACAGGGAGCTTTCACTGCACAATTTTTAATATGCAGTTTATTTATGAACAATTAACAATTTTTCCAAAATCAGTTTTGAGTGATGCTCCACCAACAAGGCCTCCATCTATATCAGGTTGTGAAAAGAGCTCTGCAGCATTTCCCGCGTTTACGGATCCGCCATACTGGATGCGAACTTTCTCAGCAGTATCTTCATCATACATTTCAGCTATGCAGTTGCGAATAGCTTTGCATACTTCCTCTGCCTCTTCTGCAGTCGCTGTCTCACCTGTTCCGATAGCCCAGATAGGCTCATAAGCAACGACCATCTCTTCTACATTCTCTGCAGAGATTCCTTCGAGATCTGATTTTATCTGCATCCTTATCCAGTCAAGGGTGATACCCTTATTTCTCTGATCAAGGGTCTCACCACAGCAAAGGATCGGGGTAAGTCCATGCTCAAATGCTTTCTTAACCTTCTTATTAAGTTCTGCGTCTGTCTCGTGGTTATATTCACGGCGCTCCGAATGCCCAAGTATTACATACTTAACACCCGCATCTGTCAGCATATTAGGTGATATTTCTCCTGTATAGGCTCCGCTTTCCTCGAAATGCATGTTCTGAGCACCAATTTCTATATTGGTCCCACGTGAAGCTGTAATTGCAGGGATAATATCAATTGCGGGTACACATAAAACCACATCAACATCGTTATTTTCAACCAGGGGCCGAAGCTTTGCTATAAATGCTGTCGTCTCCGCAGGTGTCATATTCATCTTCCAGTTGCCGGCTACTATACGTCTTCTAGACATTTTTCATTCTCCTTACTATAACCTCATCCGTCACCTTCGGTGACACCTTCCCCTTAAAAAGGGGAAGGCTTTAAATCAAGCCCGTCATGTTTTTGCATAAATCATTCCCGTTATGCTCTTGCATAAATCATTCCCGTTATGCTCTTGCATAAATCATTCCCGTTATGCTCTTGCATAAGCAAGAACAAACGGGTTCATATGAAATTATTTCAAATGAACCCGTTCACAAGCTTTTCCTATTTATACTTCTTAAGCGTTAACGATTTTGCCGAAGTCAGGCTTAAGTGATGCACCGCCGATAAGGCCGCCATCGATGTTGGGCTTTGAAAGAAGCTCAGCAGC
>JAEEGL011844403.1_pt1 | contig 10583 bp, 8 predicted proteins | sample 9134231 | NCBI WGS metagenome assembly JAEEGL01 (sample SAMN16246548, study PRJNA631951) | gut metagenome | biome: gut microbiome; feature: rumen; material: fiber-attached | host: Bos | place: Iran: Karaj | collected 2018-10
AAGACCGGACAGGTGACCTATGCGGTACGCGATACCAAGATCGACGATATGGATATTAAAGAGGGCGACTTCATGGGTATCGGCGACAGCGGATTGCTTGCTGTAGACAAAGATATCAAATGTGCCGTTAAGACCATGATCGATAAGATGGCCGAAGACGGATCCGCCGAACTTTTCAGTATCTACTACGGTGAAGAAGTATCCGAAGGTGATGCCGAAGAGATCGCCGCTTACATTAACGATAAATATCCTTCCTGCGACGTGGAGCTTCAATACGGCGGACAGCCTATTTACTACTACATAGTCTCCGCAGAGTAATACGGATTGCACGATCCCGACAGGTTTACTGTCGGGATCGTTGTATTTTATCATTCTTTAAAGCATTTCAGGTGCGCTATGAACAAAACGGATTCCATAGAAAAGATAAAGGGAATAGGAGCAAAGAAAGCCGAGCTTTTTAACAGACTCGGTATCTGTACCTGTGAGGATCTGCTGAATTATTTTCCCCGGGGCTATGATAAGTACGAGGAGCCCTCGGAATTCAAAGACTGCACGGTGGGTGTCAGAAATGCCGTTTTGGCTGCGGTAAAGACCGCTCCCAGAGTGATAAGGTACGGGTCAAAAAGCGTGGTTTCTTTTTCCGTTGCCGATATTTCCGGTATTGTCTGTGAAGTAAAGTTCTTTAATGCTGCCTATATGCTAAAATCCGTAAAGCCGGGAGATATAAGGGTTTTCAGGGGGATACTCCGTTCTTTTAAGGGTAAACTCATATTGGACCAGCCCAAAATGTATAAGCGGGATGAATACGAAAAACTGGCAGGCTCCATAACCCCTGTTTATTCGCTTACCAAGGACCTTTCCAACGAAAGTATAAAGAAAGCGATTGCCTCGGTACTTAAGGATTATCCCTTCGGGGAAGATTATCTTACCAAAAAAGAATGTGACGACTGGGGTCTTACGGATTCCTTTACAGCCTATAACGACATTCATTTTCCTCCTGACGAAACTCACCAGTATTACGCAAGGCGGCGCCTTGTATTTGACGAGTTTGCTTTCTTTGTACATATGCAAAGAGCGGGCACGGGTGCTTCCGAAAAGCTGCCAAATACACACCCAATGATCGAAGTGGCGGATTGTAACAGATTAAAGGAGGCTCTGCCTTATTCCCTGACAAATGCCCAGGAAAGGGCTGTTTCCGACATTATTTCCGATATGACGGGTCCTTATCTCATGAACAGGCTTGTACAGGGGGATGTGGGATCGGGTAAGACTGTGGTTGCGGTCATGGCCCTTCTTACCGCGGCCGCCAATAACCGGCAGGGAGCCATGATGGCACCTACGGAAGTCCTTGCAAGACAGCATTTTGAAAACATAAAAAAGCTTTCCGAAAGATATAAGCTTTGCATAAGACCCGTTCTTTTAGTGGGTAAAATGGGGGTAAAGGACAAAAGAGAAGCCCTTGAATCCATAAAGACAGGGGAAGCCAATGTGATTATCGGTACCCATGCCCTGATCACGGAAACGGTGGAATATAAGGATCTTTCTTTGGTTATCACCGACGAACAGCACAGATTCGGTGTGAAACAGAGAGAAAAACTGATGGAAAAAGGGGTTTCGCCCCACATCCTTGTAATGAGCGCGACTCCCATACCAAGGACCCTTGCCATGATAGTATTCGGGGGCCTGGATATTTCCGTTATTGACGAAATGCCGAAGAACAGGATCCCAATCTCAAATTGCGTGGTAAATTCTGACTTCAGGATAAAGGCCTACGAAAAGATCCTTTCCGAGATAAAGAAAGGGCATCAGGCCTATGTTATCTGTCCAATGGTCTATGAAAACGATGAATCCGATACGGAATTAAAGAGTGTGGAAGAACACACAAAGGAACTTCGTTCTTATTTCGGCGAATCCGTAAGGATTGCCTCTCTGAACGGAAAGATGAAGCCTGCGGAAAAAGCAAGGATCATGGAAGAATTCAAGGAACAGAAGACGGATATCCTTGTTTCCACCACCGTAATAGAGGTTGGTATAGATGTTCCAAATGCCACCGTGATCATGATAGAAAATTCCGAAAGATTCGGTCTTTCCCAGCTTCATCAGCTTAGAGGGCGTGTAGGCCGCGGAGATGCACCTTCTTTTTGCATTATGATGTCCGATACCACCAATAAACTGACTCTTAAACGGTTAAAGGTATTAAATGACACCAATGACGGTTTTAAGATTGCCGAAGAAGACATGAAATTAAGAGGTCCCGGTGAACTTAACGGCGTCAGACAGAGCGGAGAACTGACCTTCGGACTCGGGGATATTGTAAACGATGGGGATATAATGCTTCTTGCCGCTGAAAAATACGATATTATAAAAAACCGAATCCCCACGCTTAACAGAAATTTAATTGACATACGGACCATATAAAAGTACAATCAGAAGAGTCGTTGGAATAATTTCCGAAAGGGGTATTGAGTTGAGCAAAGTAGCGATCATTACCGACAGTAACAGCGGGATCACCCAGGCCCAGGCTAAAGAGCTTGGTATCTGTGTTATCCCCATGCCCTTTATGATAGATGACTGCGAATATTACGAGGACATAAATCTGACCCAGGATGAGTTTTATGAAAAACTCCGGGGCAATTGTAAGATTTCCACCAGTCAGCCCACTCCCGATGCCGTAATGACAGCCTGGGACGAGGCATTAAAGGACTATGATGAAGTTGTATATATCCCCATGAGCAGCGGACTCAGTTCTTCCTACAGGACTGCCCTTATGCTTTCCGAGGATTACGATGAGAAGGTTGAAGTCGTAAACAATCAGCGTATTTCCGTTACCATGAGACAGTCTGTGCTCGATGCCATGGCGCTTGCCAAGCAGGGCATGTCTGCCAAGGATATCCGTAGGACTCTTGAAGATGACAGATTTAATTCAAGTATCTATATCATGCTGGATACTCTTGAATATCTCAAGCGAGGCGGAAGACTTACTCCCGCGGCTGCTCTTCTCGGACAGTTTTTGAAGATCAAGCCTGTGCTTCAGATCCAGGGAGAAAAGCTTGATACCTTTGCCAAGGTACGTACCGTTTCCCAGGCAAAGCACACCATGAACAACCAGATCTTAAAGGATGTGACCGAACGTTTCGGCTGTCCCGCAAGCGGTAAGGGCATGATGATCATGGTTGCCCATACCCAGAATGATGCTGCGGCCGAAGAATACATGGAGGAATTAAAAGCCATGTTCCCGGAGGCAGGTTACAGAGTGGATCCTTTGTCCTTAAGCGTCAGCTGCCATATCGGTCCCGGAGCTTTGGCTGTTGCCTGCACAAAAAATCTTTTATGATCAGGTAAAAGAACATATTTACGAATATTTTGCACACTATCTTGTGGCACTTGCTTTTTTGTGTTACAATATAGTGTGTTTTAATTTGCCATTTTGTGAGGTTTTTTATGTCAAAGAGCAACTACGGAGCAGAAAGCATAACCGTCCTCGAAGGTCTTGAAGCCGTCAGGAAGCGTCCCGGTATGTACATCGGGTCCGTTTCCACCAGGGGACTTAACCATCTGGTATATGAGATCCTTGATAACTCCGTCGATGAACATCTTTCCGGATATTGTTCGGAGATCCATGTGATACTCGAAGCCGACGGATCCGCCACCGTTTTCGATAACGGCCGAGGTATTCCCGTGGGTATGCATAAAAAGGGCATCAGTGCGGAACGCCTTGTATTCACCACCCTTCATGCCGGCGGTAAATTCGACAACAATGCATATAAAGCCAGCGGCGGTCTCCACGGTGTGGGTTCTTCCGTTGTCAATGCTTTGTCCAAACATCTTACCGTAAGGGTCAAATCCGACGGTTGCATATATGAAGATAAATATGAGAGAGGAAATCCCGTTATCGACCTTATCGGCGGCCTCCTTCCCGTTATAGGAAAGACCAGAGAGACCGGTACCTGGATAAATTTCCTTCCCGACGATGAAATATTTGAAAAGACCCGTTTCAAGGAAGACGATATCAAAGCCCGTCTTTCCGAGACAGCTTATCTTAATCCCGAACTCACCATCTACTACGAAGACCGCAGAAAAGAAGAGGTTGAAAAAGTTACTTTCCACGAGCCCGAAGGTGTGGTGGGCTTCATCAAGGATCTTAACAAGACAGCCGAACCCGTCTGCGATGTGATCTACTACAAGGGCGTGATGGAAGGCATCGAAATGGAAGCCGCTTTCCAGTATATCAACGAGTTCCACGAAAATGTCATGGGCTTTTGCAACAACATAAACACTCTTGAGGGCGGTACTCATATTACCGGATTTAAGGCTTCTTTTACCAATATCATCAATAACTATGCAAGAGAACTTGGAATCTTAAAGGACAAGGATCAAAACTTTACCGGTACCGACGTAAGAAACGGACTTACCGCAGTTATCTCCATCAAACATCCGGATCCCCGTTTCGAGGGTCAGACCAAGACCAAGCTTGACAATCAGGATGCGGCCAAGATAGTTTCAAAGATCACCAACGACGAGCTTATCAGATATTTTGACCGTAACGTTGAAACCCTCAAAAATATCATAGGTTGTACCGAAAAGGCTGCAAAGCTCCGTAAGACCGAGGAAAAAGCAAAGACCAACATGCTTTCCAAGCAGAAGTATTCCTTTGATTCCAACGGAAAGCTCAGTAACTGCGAATCCAAGGATGCGAAGAAATGCGAGATATTTATCGTGGAAGGAGATTCCGCGGGCGGCAGTGCCAAGATGGCAAGAAACCGTCTTTATCAGGCTATCCTTCCTATCCGCGGTAAGATACTTAACGTTGAAAAAGCAAGTATCGACAAGGTCCTTGCCAACGCTGAGATCAAAGCCATGATCAATGCCTTCGGCTGCGGCTTTTCAGAGGGCTACGGCAATGACTTTGACATAACCAAGCTTCGTTACGACAAGATAGTCATCATGGCCGATGCCGATGTGGACGGTGCACATATTTCCACCCTTTTGCTGACTTTGTTCTTCAGGTTCATGCCGGAGCTTATCTATGAAGGACATGTTTATATCGCAATGCCTCCTCTTTACAAGGTCATCCCTTCCAAGGGCAAGGAAGAGTACCTCTACAACGACGAGGCACTGGATAAATACAGGAAGACCCATACGGGTGCTTTTACCCTCCAACGTTACAAAGGTCTTGGTGAAATGGACGCGGAACAGCTTTGGGAGACCACTCTTGACCCCGACAGAAGACTTATGAAGCGTGTGGAGATCGATGATGCCAAGCGTGCTTCCGAGATCACGGAAATGCTCATGGGCCTTGAGGTTCCGCCCAGACGGACCTTCATTTACGAGAACGCCCTGGAAGCCGAGCTCGATATAAACTAGTTTATTAAAGGATCAAAGGACTACCGATGGATACAAGAATCCTGCAGACAGAATACTCCGATGTAATGAAGAAATCCTACATCGACTATGCCATGAGCGTAATAATCGCAAGAGCTCTTCCCGATGTGAGAGACGGCCTAAAACCCGTTCAGCGAAGAGTCCTTTACGATATGCATGAGCTTGGCATCAAATATGATAAGCCTTACCGCAAAAGCGCACGTATAGTCGGCGATACCATGGGTAAATACCATCCCCACGGTGACAGTTCCATATACGATGCTTTGGTCGTTTTGACCCAGGATTTCAAGAAAGGGATCCCTCTTGTGGACGGTCACGGTAACTTCGGCACCATGGAAGGTGACGGAGCCGCTGCAATGCGTTATACCGAGGCACGGCTTTGCAAGATAACCCAGGACGGTATCCTTGCGGATCTTGACAAAGATGTGGTGGATTTCATGCCCAACTTTGATGAGACGGAAAAAGAACCCACGGTGCTTCCCTGCAAATTTCCCAACCTGCTGGTAAACGGTTCCGAAGGTATTGCCGTAGGTATGGCAACCAATATCCCTCCCCACAATCTGGGGGAAGTTATCGATGCCTGCAAGGCTTATCTTAAAAATCCGGATATCACCACCGCAGGCCTCATGAAATACATAAAGGGACCCGATTTTCCCACCGGCGGTATCGTTGTCAATCAGTCGGAGCTTGCTTCCATCTACGAAAGCGGTTCCGGCAAGATCAAGATCCGGGGCAGGGTAGAAGTTGAAAATGTAAAGGGCGGCAAGGTCAATGTTGTGGTGAAAGAGATCCCCTACACTATGATCGGTAACAACATCGGTAAATTCCTTTCCGACGTGGTTTCCCTCATTGACCAGAAGAAGACCGCCGATGTCCTTGATATTTCCAACCAGAGCAATAAGGACGGTATCCGTATAGTATTTGAACTTCGAAAGGATGCTAATCCCCAGAATTTCATCAATCTTCTTTACAAAAAGACCCGCCTTGAAGATACCTTCGGCTTTAACATGCTGGCTATCTGCGACGGCCGTCCCGAGACCTTAAGCCTTAAGCGCGTAATAGAAGAGAACGTTAAGTTCCAGTTCGAGGTAGCCACCAGAAAATATAAAAAGCTCCTTGAAAAAGAACTTGAAAAGAAAGAGATCCAGGAAGGTCTCATCAGAGCCGTCAATATCATCGATCTTATTATCGAGATCCTGAGAGGTTCCAAGGATCGTGCCATGGCCAAGGCCTGCATGACCGAGGGTAAGACCGAAGGCATCCGTTTTAAATCCAAAGAGTCAAAGATAATGGCATCCATGCTTGATTTCACCGAAAAACAGGCCAATGCCATCCTTGATATGCGTCTTTACAAATTGATCGGTCTCGAACTTGAGGCCTTGTTCAATGAAAATGAAGAGACCCTCTTAAACATTTCAAAATATAAGGATATCCTTGAAAACAGGGACTCCATGGCGGATGTTCTTATTTCCGATATGGAAGCCTTGAAACGTGAATTTAATACAAAGCGAAAGACCGACATCGAGGATGCCGAAGAGATCGTTATCGAGGAAAAAGAACCCGAGGTCATAGATATCATGTTCTTAATGGACCGCTTCGGATATGCAAAGACCATCGACGTTCCTACCTACGAGCGAAACAAAGAGGCTGCCGACGGGGAAAACCGCTTCGTTATACCTTTAAAGAGCGACGGAAAGATCTGTATCTTTACTGATACGGGACTTGTCCATACCATCCGTGCCAAAGACCTTCCCTTCGGAAGATTCCGTGAAAAAGGCACGCCCATCGATAATGTCAGCAACTATAATTCGGAAAAAGAACGGTTTCTTTATATCTCAAGTCAGGAAGACCTTAAGTTTTCCCGTCTTGTGTTTGTGACCGCACTTTCCATGATGAAGATAGTTGACGGCAGTGAATTTGATGTATCAAAGAAGACCGTTGCAGCTACCAAGCTTTCGGATGGTGACACACTTGTCAGTGTTACAAAACTGTCGGATCGAAAGAATATTGTCCTTCGCACCAAAGACGGTATGTTCTTAAGGTTCTCCCTGGATGAGGTTCCGGAGAAAAAGAAAGCTGCCGTAGGCGTCAGGGGAATGAAACTTGTCAAGAACGATCTTATCGACGAAGTTTATTTTGCCGAAGGATCCGGCGATTCCGTCATCGAATTAAATGGAAAGCCTTTCGATCTCTTTGCCAAGGTAAGAGCGGGCCACAGAGACACAAAGGGCACAAAGATCAGGAGTTAGAATGTTACGAGTAATAGCTGGAAGCGCAAGAAATTTGAAACTAATGACCCCGGAGGGCCTTGACACCAGACCCACCACCGACAGGATCAAGGAAACCCTTTTTAATATGCTTCAATGGGATATCCCCGGCACCGTGGTCATCGACTTTTTTGCCGGCAGCGGTTCCATCGGTATCGAAAGCCTTTCAAGAGGCGCGAAGCATGCCTATTTTGTGGATAATTCAAGGGAAGCCCTTAACTGCATAGAAAGAAACGTAAAGCACACAGGCTTTGCAGACCGGGCCACCGTTCTTTCCACTGACTGTTTGAGAACGGCGTCCCTGATCAACGAAAAGCACGTGGATATAGTTTTTATGGATCCGCCCTATAATAAAGGACTTGAGACCACCCTTGCTTTGTCCCTTCTTTCAAAGCCTTATATCGACTCTGATACGTTGTTTGTCATCGAAGCGGACATAAACACGGATCTGTCCGAGCTGGCGGAAAACGGATTTTCCATAGAAAAAGAAAAGAAATACAAGACCAATAAACATATATTTTTAAGACCGGTTGCAAAAGAAAGGAATTGATATGAAGTCAGCAATCTATCCGGGAACCTTCGATCCCATGACCTACGGACATCTTGATATCATCAAAAGAGCCGCTAATATCTTTGACAATGTGGTAGTCAGTGTCCTTGACAACAAGGAAAAAACTCCGTTGTTTTCCGTTAGCGAACGTGTTAATATACTTAAGGAGGCAACAAAGGATATTCCCAATGTATCCGTGGAATCCTTCAGCGGTCTTTTGATAGACTATTGTAAAGAGCGGGGAATATATGTTATCGTCCGCGGACTCCGCGCGGTAACCGACTTTGAATATGAGCTTCAGATGTCCCAGATGAACCGGAAATTATCGGATCACAAGGTGGATACGGTGTTCTTTAATACCACCCTTAAGTATTCATACTTAAGTTCCTCCAGTGTTAAGCAGATAGCACAGTTTCACGGAGATCTTAAAGCTTTTGTTCCTGATTTTGTTGCCGATCTTTTGTACGAAAGATATAAAAATAAATAAATATACGGGAGTTTCTTATGACCAGTAAAATTGAAGCTTTAATCGACGAAATTGAAGAGTATATCAATAACTGTAAATTCCAGACTCTTTCCAACACCAGGATCATCGTTAACAAGGACGAGATCGATGAACTTCTTCGTGAACTTCGGATGAACACTCCCGAGGAGATCAAGCGCTATCAGAAGATGATCAGCCAGAGGGATGCCATTTTAAGTGATGCCAAGAAGAAAGCGGATGCCCTTATTAACGAGGCGACCATTCAGACCAATCAGCTGGTCAATGAGCACGAGATCATGCAACAGGCTTATGCCAAAGCCAATGAAGTGGTGACCATGGCAACCAAGCAGGCCCAGGAGGTTCTCGACAGAGCAACCATCGAAGCAAATTCCGTTCGTGCGGCTGCAATGCAGTACACCGACGAGCTTCTTGCAAATCTTGAAAAGATCATCAGTCATGCGACCCAGTCCGCTGTGGCAAATTACAATGAATTGATCGGAAACCTTAACAGTTGCAACGGCATCATCAAGGAGAACAGAACAGAGCTCCATCCTGCGGATGACGACGATCTCGAAAGTCTTTCCCTTGATTCGGGGGACAGCAAAGGAACTCTCGACATTTTATAGATTCTACCTTAAAGACCTGCATTTACTGTAGGTCTTTAATCGTATGAGCGGGCGAGCTTTTATGAGGATAGATAAATTCATTTGCGACTGTCTCGGCGTTTCAAGGAGCGAAGCTAAAAATCTTATAAAGAACTGCAAAGTAGAGCTTAACGGAAGCAGGGTTTCTTCTTCGGACCTGAAATTTGATGAGTCTGAGGCAGAGGTTTTTGTTAACGGCGAAGCTTTAACCTATGAAAAATACGTATATTTCATGCTGAATAAACCTGCGGGACTTGTATCCGCCACCAAGGATGCGGCTCCCACGGTCATCGATCTTTTTAAGAAAGAAAACCGCAAAAACCTGTTTCCCGTTGGGCGGCTTGACAAAGATACCCTGGGACTGTTGATCGTCACTGACGACGGTGATCTGGGTCATCATCTTACGTCTCCGAAACACCATGTTGATAAGACCTACAGGGTAAAGATCGAAAAGCTTTTGTCGGATGATGATATCAGAGCCCTGGAAACGGGACTTGACATAGGAGAAGGTGAGGTTACGGGACCGGCAAAGGTTACCGTGATAGACGAAGAGACCATTCTTTTGACCATTAGCGAAGGAAAGTATCATCAGGTTAAGCGCATGCTTGAAGCCGTCGGCAACAAGGTGCTTTTGCTTAAGAGGATCTCCATCGGCGGCGTAACACTTGACGATAACCTTAAAGAAGGAGAATACCGAAGACTAACACCTTCGGAACTTGATATATTAAATGACAATGTTTGAAGGAATAAAGGCCATTATCTTTGATCTTGACGGAACCCTTGTAGATTCCATGGGGATATGGCGTGATATAGATATTGAATACCTGGGCAGGTTCGGCATGGAGCTTCCCGACGATCTGCAGTCCTGCCTTGAGGGCAAGTGCTTTCACGATACAGCCATTTACATGAAGGACAGGTTCGATCTTCCGGATCCTTTGGAGGTTATCGAGAAAGACTGGAACGATATGGCGGAAGATAAGTACTGTAACTGTATTCCCATCAAGGACGGGATACCGAAGCTTCTTTCTTTTGCCAAGGATAAAGGCATGAAGCTTGGGATCGCCACCAGCAATTCAAGGCATCTGACCAATCTGTTCCTAAGATCAAGAGGCCTGACCGACACCTTCGATTATGTGCTCACCGGCTGTGATACCTTAAAGAGCAAACCGGATCCGGAAGTCTATCAGGTCTGCGCCAAAAGGCTTAAGGTTAACCCTGCGGAATGTCTTGTTTTTGAAGACATCACAAAGGGGATT
>JAEEGL012115096.1_pt1 | contig 10583 bp, 13 predicted proteins | sample 9134231 | NCBI WGS metagenome assembly JAEEGL01 (sample SAMN16246548, study PRJNA631951) | gut metagenome | biome: gut microbiome; feature: rumen; material: fiber-attached | host: Bos | place: Iran: Karaj | collected 2018-10
CAGGCCCGCTCCTCCCGGAGGCCCCGCGCCTGGGCCAAGAGATAGTCGCCGATGCTTTGGGTGCTGCGCAGCAGGGTGGGCTTCTGACTCCTGGCCAGCTCCGCCCGGCGCCAGATCTCGCCGCTGAGCTCAATCATGGCGGCGGTTTTAGGTCCGATGCCCTTCAGCCGCAGCAGCCGGGCCCGGTCCCCGGTAAAGACCTTTTCCAGACTTCCAAAGGCCTCCAGCAGCTGTTGGGCCAGGGGTTTGGTGTCCCGCCGGGGAATGCTGAAGGTCAACAGAAATTCCAGCAGCTCCAGGTCGCTGAAGCGCTCCAGGCCCCGCTCCTCCCAGCGTTGGAGAATTCGCTGCCGATGGCCGTCGTGTGTGCCTTGAATGGGGTCCCGGTTCTGCTCAGCCATGGGCCTTCCTCCTGTGATTTTTCTTATGATTCTTCTTATGATTCTTTCTGATATGGTTAATTAAATAGAGAAGACAGACGGCAAGGGCAGCGCCGCAGAAGTCCAGCAGCACGTCGCTGAGCTGGCCGCTGCGGCCGGGGACCCGGGTCTGCAGCAGCTCGTCCGAGGCCGCGAAAAGCAGACCCGCCGCCAGAGGCAGCCACAGGGACCCCCTGCCCAGCAGCCTCCAGTCCAGAAACAGGAGACTTCCTAAAATAAAATACTCCGTAAAATGGGCCAATTTCCGAACCAGATACATATCCAGGAAGGGCAAAAACTGTTCCAGAAGTCCCAGCACCGCCCCGCTCTCCGCGTCAGAGGCCTCCGCGTTCTGCAAAGAGCGGCTGTAGATAAACCATAACCACAGCACCGTGACCGTCAAAGACAGCGCCAGCTTCCAGCCCTTTTTCACGTTCTCCCCTCCGTTTCCAATGTATACCCTAACATAAAAATGAAAAAAATGCAACGGATTTCCGGGAACGGATCGAAAAAATATAAAGGATAAAGTGGCGATTTCGGTGTACGCGCGTACGAAAACCGGCGGGCAGCTTGCCCGCGCTGCAAACTCTGATCCCTTTTTCCCGTCATACGTTCCTTTTTCGACCCTTTGGCATAGAATGTCCGGGAGGGATGGATATGTATGAGCGATATTACTTGCAGCGCTCCGTGACCCGGGGGCAGAAGGCCCGGGAGGCCCTGAACCGGGCGGGGCTGCGAAACCGGCTCCTCCGGGCCCCCAGGGTTCTGTCTCCCGAGGGCTGCGGCTACGCACTGGCGGTGCCGGAGGCGGAGGCTGCCCGGGCGGAGGCCCTGATGGAGCGGGCCGGGGTGCCCCCGGAGGCGGTGTACCGGCGGCTGACCGACGGCAGCTTCGGGAGGCTGGGACCATGATCTATCTGGACAGCGCCGCCACTACCCTGCGGAAGCCGCCCCAGGTGGCAAGGGCCGTGGCCCAGGCTCTGCGGGACTGCGCCAATCCGGGCCGCAGCGGCCATGCCGCCGCCGCCCGGGCGGAGGAGACTTTGTTTCGCACCCGCAGCCTGGCGGCCCGCTACTTCGGCCTGGAGCCGGAGCAGGTCTGCTTCACCGCCAACGCCACCGAGGCCCTGAACATCGCCCTGCGGAGCCTGATCCGGCCCGGGGATCGGGTGGTGATCTCCGGTCTGGAGCACAACGCCGTCACCAGGACCCTGAAGGCCCTGGAGGCGAAGGTCCACCCGGTCACAGCCCCCATCTTTGACCAAGCCGCCTGGCTGGAGGCCTTTGACCGGGCCCTGACGCCGGAGACCCGGGCGGCGGTGTGCCTCCAGGTGTCCAACGTCTTCGGAGCGTTGCTGCCGGTGGAGGAGCTGGGAAAAATTTGCGCGGCCCGGAACATTCCCCTGGTTTTGGACGTCTCACAATCCGCCGGGCTGCTGCCGGTGAAGCCGGAGGCCTGGGGCGCTGCCTTCACTGCCATGCCGGGCCACAAGGGTCTGCTGGGCCCCATGGGCACCGGCCTGCTGCTGTGCAGGCAGAAGCCGGAGCCCCTGCGCTTTGGCGGTACCGGAAGCCGCTCTGTGGAGCAGACCATGCCCCCGGAGCTGCCGGACCGGCTGGAGGCCGGGACCCCCAACGTGCCAGGCATCGCGGGGCTGGGGGCCGGCCTTGCCTGGCTGCTGCGCCGGGACCAAAACAAGCTGCTGCAAGGAGAGCGGAGGCTCCTGGCCCAGGCGGTCCGGGGCCTGCAGGCCTTGGAGGTGCCCCTGTGGGCGGGGCCAGGGCAGGCGGGGGTCCTGTCCTTCCGGCTGCCGGGCCTGGACTGCGAGGAGGCCGCCCGGGCCTATGGACAGGCGGGGGTGGCCCTGCGGGCGGGGCTCCACTGCGCCCCCCTTGCGCACAAGACTGCCGGAACCCTGCCGGAGGGCACCGTCCGGCTGTCCCTGTCGCCATGGACCCAGGCGTGGGAAATCGAGGCCTTCCTGCGGGCAACGGAAAAAATCCTTCGGAAACGAAAATAAACTTGATGCAAAGAAAGCACTTGCTATTTTCAGGCAAATCGGTTATAATTCTATGGATAAAATAGGTGTAGTGTAGGGAAACCGCCCTGCAAGGACTTTTTTGGGTGAGCGCAATGAAAGAACTGCAAGAATTTTTCTCCAATTTGAGAAATACCTTCCCCACCGTGGGCATCTGGGACATTCTGGATGTGTTGGTGGTGGCGGTGCTGATCTATTGGGTCATCAATCTGATCTGGAACACCAGCGCCAAGCGGATCGCCTGGGCCATTGTGATCATGCTGCTGGCCACCCTGGTCACGGAGATCCTGAATCTCCACACCGTCAACTACCTGCTGGACCGGGTGCTGCAGTTGGGCTTTGTGGCCCTGCTGATCGTGTTCCAGCCGGAGCTGCGGCGGCTGCTGGAGCGGGTGGGCAGCCGGGGCACCGTCAAGGGCCTGATGAACCTGACCAGCTCCAGCTCCGCCGACGAAACCGGCGCCATCGACCAGGTGGTGCTGGCCTGCCAGGCCATGTCCAAGGAGCGGGTGGGCGCCCTCATCGTCTTTGAGCGCTCCAACTCCCTGGAGCAGGTGAGCAATACCGGCACCATGGTGGATGCCGCCGTGTCCCAGGAGCTGGTCCGCAACATCTTCTTCCCCAAGGCCTCTCTCCACGACGGGGCCATGATCATCCACGAGGGCCGGATCCAGGCGGCGGGCTGCGTGCTGCCCCTGTCCGACAACCGGAACCTCTCCACAGACCTGGGCACCCGGCATCGGGCCGGCGTAGGTATGAGCGAGGTCAGCGATGCGGTGGTGGTCATCGTCTCCGAGGAGACCGGCTCCATCTCCGTGGCCATGGGGGGCATGCTGAAGCGGCACCTGGCCACCGAGACCCTCCGCAAGCTGCTGAACCAGGAGCTGGTGGGGGAGGAATCCCGCCGCTCCGGCGTATCCGGAGTCTTGAACGTCATCAAGCGCAAGAGCCAGAGAAAGGGGGACGACAGCAATGCCGCAAAGTCGTAAGCTGGTTACCATGCTGGTGTCTCTCCTGGCGGCGGTGGTGATGTGGCTCTACGTGGTCACCACCGTGGCTCCCGAGGCCACCACCCGGGTCAGCAACATCCCCATCAACATCGACGGCACCATCGTTCTGGAGGAACGGGGTCTTGTCATCACCGAGCAGGATCTGCAAACCCTGACCATCGAAGTCAACACCTCCCGGGTGAATCTGTCCAAGCTCAACGCCGACAGCATCCGGGTCTCCGCCGACGCCAGCAAGATCCGGGAGCCGGGGGAATACAATCTGGACTGCAGCGTCACCTTCCCGGACACCGTCCGTTCCAGTGACGTGGATATTCTCCGCAAGAGCGTGGACACCGTGAAGATCACCGTCTCCCGGCTGGACACCAGAAGCTACCCCGTGGAGCTGAACTGGACCGGCGCCGTGAAGGAGGGTTACCTCTTTGAGGCGGGCAGCGTCATCATCGACCCCGCAGAGGTCCGGCTGACGGGCCCCGTGGAGGAGCTGGAACAGGTGAAGCGGGTGGTGGTGGACTACGACATCTCCGACCTGGAGCAGACGGAAATCACCACCGCGGAGCTCCAGTTCCTGGACCAGGAGGACGCGGCCGTCATCTTCTCCGAGCAGATCGAGATCAGCGCCCAGCAGGTGAACCTGACCCTGCCGGTGGTTCGCACCAAGGAGCTGCAGCTGAAGCTGGAGCTCCAGGCCGGCGGCGGCGTCAGCGTGGACAACGCAAAGGTGAGCATGGAGTTTGACACCATCCGGGTGAAGGGCGCCGCCGAGCTGGTGGACGCCCTGGAGGATGTGCTGGTGGTGGGCAGCGTGGACCTGTCGGACATTGCCGACCACGAGGAGAAGGTGTACCAGCTGAACCTGCCCGCGGGCATCACCAACGTCAGCGGGGAAACCGAGGTCAAGGTCACCATCGACGTGGTGGGCGTCAGCACCGATACCATCTCCGTGTCGGACATTCGGCTCATTAACGTGCCCGAGGGCCTGGAGGCCGACGCCTCCACCCGCACCGTCCAGCTGACGGTCCGGGGCGACACCGAGGAGATCAAGAGCCTCAAGCAGAGCAAGGATACCGGCCTCTATATCCTGGTGAACCTGGAAAGCTACAGCCAGACCGGCGCCTTCCCGGTGCCGGGCCAGGTGGTCAATCCCCTCCACGCCGACGTCAGCGTGCCGGACAACGTGGAAATCGTTGTGGTGATCTCCAACGCGGAGGCCCCGGAATCCGACAACTGAGGACCGGGCCATGTTCGGCTACGTCAGACCCAGAATCGACCTGCTCTCCCAGCAGGACCAGGAGCGCTACCGAGCGGCCTACTGCGGCCTGTGCCGGGCCCTGGGCAAGGGCTACGGCTTCCGGGCCCGGTTTCTGGTGAACTATGATATGACCTTCCTCTACCTGCTCCGGAGCCTCGGGGCAGGGGAGGCGGCGCGGAAGTCCTGCTGGTGTCCCGCCAAGGTCTGCGGCAAAAAGACCTGTACCCTGGACCCGGCGGGCTACGACCCGGTGGCGGCCTGCACCGTGATTCTCTGCGTGGAGAAGCTGCGGGACAACATCCGGGACAGCGGCTTTTTCAAGGGCCTGCCCTACCGGCTGCTGGCGCTGATGTTCCGGCGGGCCTACAAGCGGGCCGCCCGGCGTCTGCCGGACTTCGCGGCCCTGACCGCAAAGCAGCTGGCGGCCCTTCACGAATTGGAAAGGGTCCAAAGCCCCTCCATCGACGCCACCGCCGACAGCTTCGCCCGGATTACGGCGGGCTGCGCGGGAGATCTGGAGGATCCGGCCCTGCGCCGGCCCATGGAGCAGGTCCTCTACCAGACCGGCCGCTTCCTGTACCTGGCCGACGCTCTGGACGACCTGAAGGAGGACTGCGACAAGGACGCCTACAACCCCCTGCGCTTCCGCTTTGCGGCGGAGCAGGGCGCCCTGGGCGGAGAGGACCTGGCCTACCTGAGTCAGCTGACGGACAGCTCCGTAAACCTGGCGGGGGCCGCCCTGGCCCTGCTGCCGGAGGGCGTCCACAGCGCCCTGCTGGAAAACATCCTGTACCTGGGCTTCCCGGCGGTGTTCACGGCGGTGAAGGCAGGCAAATTCCGGTCCAGAGATCCTCTGTGGAAACGAAAGAAGACGCCAAAAACTGATCATACAGGAGAGAAACTATGAAGGATCCCTATGAAGTTCTGGGGGTGTCCCGCAACGCCTCCGACAGCGAGATCAAGACGGCTTACCGGGAGCTGGTGAAGAAGTACCACCCGGACAACTACGCCAACAATCCCCTGGCGGACCTGGCCTCCGAGAAGATGAAGGAGATCAACGAGGCCTATGACGCCGTCACCAAGGCCCGCAGCGGCCAGAGCAGCGGCAGCTATCAGAGCGGCGGCTACCAGAGCTACAACAACTACCAGAGCGGCGGGGCCGGCAGCTCCTACGCCCAGGTCCGGGCCTATATCAACAGCAACCAGCTGGACGCGGCGGAGTCCCTTCTGAACACCGCCGCCAGCCGGGACGCCGAGTGGTACTACCTGAAGGGCGTCATTGCCTATCGCCGGGGCTGGCTGGACGAGGCCCGGCAGAACTACCAGACCGCCGCCGCCATGTCCCCCGGCAACTACGAGTACCAGAACGCCCTGCGGACCGTGCAGGGCGGCTATACCCCCTATCGCCAGGCCACCTATCAGAACAGCGGCATGGAGGACGCCTGTAACCTCTGCAACACCCTGCTGTGTCTGAACTGCCTGTGCGGAGGCTGCCGATGAACCGCACCAAAAAGCTGAGCCTTTCCGCCCTGGTGGCGGCCCTCTGCGTGGGCTGCCTGGCTTTGGGGAGCCTGCTGCCCAATGTGAGCCTCTCCATGGCGGCCCTGGCGGGACTGTTCCCGGCGGCCGTGGTGATCCTCTGCGGCTCCGGCTGGGCCCTGGGGACCTACGTGGTGGCTGCCCTACTGGGGCTGCTCCTGCTGCCGGTGAAGACGGCGGCGGTGTGGTTTGCCTGCTTCTTCGGCCACTATCCCGTTTGGAAGGCCCTCATCGAGGCCTGGCAGACCCGAAACAAGCAGACGGCCCTGGGCTGGGTCTTCAAGCTCCTGGGCTTCGCCGCCTGCGCCGGGTTGTTATATCTGGCTTTCCGCTCCTTCTTTACCCTGGCCCTGCCCTTTGACCTGGGCAGCGCCGGCCCCATCCTCCTGGCCCTGGGCCTCCTGGCCGCCTTCGCGGTCTACGACGTGGCCTTCTCCATCCTGATTGGGTGGTTCCGGATCAATGTGCTGCCGAAGATGAAATAGGGAACAGGGAACAGGGATCAGGAAATGTAGGGACAAGCATCGCTTGTCCGTCGTACCACGTCGTAGGGGCTGCTCTTACCCGAAGGGTGAGCAGCCCGAGGGTGGAAGGAACAAATACTTACAAAAAATGGAACATCAATCGGAAGCATATAAAATTTTGAACCTCCCGGAAAACGCCTCCCGGGAGGAAATCGACTCGGCTTACACCGCTCTGATGGAGCGCTTCAGCGAGGACAACTACATGGGCAGCCCCCTGTGGGACATGGCCGCCGAAAAGCGGACCCAAATCCGGGCCGCCTACAATCTGCTGACCGCCGCGGAAGCGGCGGAGAATACGCCGGAGCCGGAAGCGGCTTCCATGGAAGCCCCTGTGATGCAGGCCGCGCTTCCCGAACAATCCGTTACGGTGCTGGTCCGCAATCTGCTGAACGCCAACAATCCGGATGAGGCCGAGGCCCTTTTGAAGGCCCAGCCGGAGCTGGACACCGATCCGGAGCTGATCTATCTGCGGGGCATGGCCGCCTGGAAACGGGGCTGGCTGGACGAGGCCGCCAAGTACGTGAAGCAGGCCAACCAAATGGAGCCCCAAAACGTGGAATACAAGGCCGCCCTGGACAAGATCCTCTTCGCGCCGCCCAGCCTGGATAAACTGAAGGAATCCAAAAAGACCAGAGGAAAGTGGGCCTGCGGCGCCTGCGGGGCCTGCGCGGGGGAGTGCGTCTGCGAAGCGCTCTTCGAGGTGATCTGCGATAGCGTCTGCGGCGGCTGCTGAACTCTGGACCCAGCGGACGGCTGGGAGCCGTCCCTACAGACTCTGAACCCTGGACGATGAACCAAAGGAGAATCAACGTGATCAAAAGCATGACCGGATACGGACGGGCTGTGGGTGTATTTGCGGACAAGCAGATCACCGTGGAGCTCCGTTCCGTCAACAACCGTTACCTGGACTGCGGCGTGAAGCTGCCCCGACTCTACGCCTTCTGCGAGGACGCCGTGAAGCAGGCGGTGAAGCAGTCCGTCACCCGGGGCAAGGTGGACGTGTTCGTCACCGTGAACCTGACCCAGAGCACCGACGTGACCATCGGCCTGAACCGGCCGGTGCTGGAGGGCTATTTGAAGGCCCTGCGGACCATGGCCCAGGATTACCAGCTCCGGGAGGACATCAGCGTCAGCAGCCTGTCCCGGCTGCCGGACGTGTTCACCGTGGAGAAGACCGAGCAGGACGAGGACGCCTTAAAGCAGCAGCTGCTGGGCGTGGTGGCGGAGGCCCTGGAGAACTACGACGCCATGCGCCGGATTGAGGGCGAAGCCCTGGCACGGGATCTGACGGCCAAGGCCCAGGGGATCCTGGAGCGGGTGGCCTTCGTGGAGGAGCGCTCGCCCCAGTCCGTGGCGGAATACCGGGAGAAGCTGCTGGCCAAGATGCAGGAGGTCCTCTCCTCCACCACCGTGGACGAGGCCCGGATCCTCACTGAGGCCGCCATCTTCGCCGACAAGGTGGCGGTGGACGAGGAGACCGTCCGGCTCCGCAGCCACCTGAATCAGCTCCGGACCATGTTGGAGGCCAGGGAGCCCATCGGCCGGAAGCTGGACTTCCTTATGCAGGAGATCAACCGGGAGACCAACACCATCGGCTCCAAATGCTCTGACCTGGAAATCGCCCGCACCGTGGTGGACATCAAGGCCGAGCTGGAAAAAATCCGGGAGCAGATACAGAATATAGAGTAAGGCGAAAGCAATGAAATTAATTAACATCGGATTTGGAAACCTGGTTTCCGCAAACCGCTTGCTCTCCGTCATCAGCCCGGACTCCGCGCCCGTGAAGCGGCTGGTGCAGGAGGCCCGGGACCGTGGCATGCTGATCGACGCCAGCTTCGGCCGCAAGACCAAGGCGGTGCTGGTGATGGACACGGACCATGTGATTCTCTCCGCACTGGAGCCCAAAACCATACGCGCCCGCGCAGGCGGGGATGAGGAGGACACAGAGGATGAAGAAGAAGGGTAGACTGATCGTGATTTCCGGCCCCTCCGGGGTGGGAAAGGGCACCGTGGTCAGCGCGCTGCGCCAGCGGGATCCCAACGTGAAACTCTCCGTCTCCGCCACCACCCGGGACATCCGCCCGGGGGAGATCGACGGAGTCCACTACTATTTTATCAGCCATGAAAAGTTCCTGGAGATGATCGACCAGGACCGCTTCCTGGAGCATGCCCAGTACGTGGGCAACCGCTACGGCACCCCCGAGGCGCCGGTGGACGAAATGCTGGACCAGGGTTATGACGTGGTGCTGGAAATCGAGGTCCAGGGAGGTCTGCAGGTGATGCAGCGTCGGCCCGAGGCCATTTCCATCTTCATCGCCGCCCCCTCCTTTGAGATCCTGGGCAAGCGGCTCCGGGGCCGGGGCGACACCGACGAGGAGAAGGTCCTCATGCGGCTGCAGCAGGCCAGGATGGAATACCTGGTGGCGCCCCAATATCAATACATTGTTGTCAACGACCGTCTGGAGGACGCGGTGGAGGACATCGCCGCCATTCTCCGGGCACAGCGCTTACAAACCGAACATCAACTGCAACTTTTGAAGGAGGCCCTTTGATATGCTTTATCCCCCTATGAGTGAACTTCTGACCCACATCGACAGCCGCTATCTGCTGGTGAACGTGGTGGCCCGCCGGGCCCGCCAGATCGCCATCGAGTCCCAGGAATTCGGCGAGGCTCTGACGGAAAAGCCCGTGACCCTGGCCATTCGGGAAGTGGCGGACGGCAAGCTGGAGGCGGAGGTCAAGAAGGAATACCTGCGGTGAGCCTTTCCGCCCAGGTTTGCCTGCCATGATCGCCAGGATTGCCCTGGATGGGCTGATTTACGCCATTGACAAGCCCTACAGCTACCGCCTGCCTGAGACCTTGACCAAGGCCCGGCCCGGCTGCCGGGTCAGCGTTCCCTTTGGCGTCGGCAACCGGCTCCGGGAGGGCATAATCCTGGCCTTGGAGCCCGGGGAGAACCAGGAGCTGAAGGATGTGGCGGCCCTGCTGGACGAAGTCCCTGTCCTGTCGGAACAGATGCTCCGTTTGGCGGCCTTTGTGCGGGAGCGTTGCTTCTGCACCTTCTACGCCGCTATCCGTGCCATGCTCCCGGCGGGGCTCTGGCTCCAGAGTCGGGAGGTCTTCGCCCTGGCCAAGCTGCCGGAGGACTGGCAGTCCCGGCTGGACCGGGACCCGGTGGCCGCCTCCTTGGTGTCTCTGCTGACAGAGGCGGGAGGCCGACTCCGGGACGACGCCCTCTACCGCCAGTGCGGCAGCGGCCCCGCCGTCACCGAGGCCCTGCGTCGGCTCCGGGAACGGGGCTGGATCAAGGCCGAGACGGAGCTGCGCAAGAAAAACAGCGACAAAACCGAACAGATTATTGCGCTCTGCGCCGAGCCGGAGCAGGTGGAGGCCCATCTGCGGAGCCGGGGCAGGAGCGCCCCCCAGCAGCGGGCCGTCATGGAGCTGCTGTCCACCGTGGGGGTCATCTCCCGGAAGGAGCTCCAATACTTCACCGGCGCCGGGGTCCAGACCCTCCGGGCCCTGGAGAAGGCGGGCCTGATCCGCGTCAGTCTCCAGGAGGTCCTGCGCCGGGGCAGCGTGGCCCCCTATGCCGGGGACGTGGGCTTTGCCCTGAGCCCGGAGCAGAAGACAGTGTTCGACGGTTTGCTGGAACAGCTTCAGGCCCCCCGGCCCGGTGCGGCCCTGCTCTACGGGGTCACCGGCTCCGGCAAGACCGCCGTGTACATCAACCTGATCCGCCGCTGCCTGGCAGCAGGGAAGAGCGCCCTGCTGCTGGTGCCGGAGATCGCCCTGACCCCCC
>JAEEGL012807908.1_pt1 | contig 10583 bp, 9 predicted proteins | sample 9134231 | NCBI WGS metagenome assembly JAEEGL01 (sample SAMN16246548, study PRJNA631951) | gut metagenome | biome: gut microbiome; feature: rumen; material: fiber-attached | host: Bos | place: Iran: Karaj | collected 2018-10
GCATATGCGCATTCTATACGACCATCAAGCATTTGAGATGCAAAGCCATGGAGGTGTTTCGCGTTGTTTTGCAGAACTTTATAAAAACCTGCCTAAGGAGATCTGCGCAAGCATCTCTTTAAAAGAGTCCGAGAACGTTTATATTAAAGAAATGAATCTTGCTGGGACACATTTCAAAACAGATAGTTTTAATAATTTTATATGTAGGCGTCCTTTCCCTGGCAAATGGCATCTTTATGAAATGTATAAAAAAATACTTGGGGAAAAAGAAGATTCAGAGATCAATCTTACACATTCAATTAAGGAATTACAAAAAGGAGAGTTTGACATTTTCCACCCAACTTTTTTTAATGATTATTTCCTACCCTACCTTAACGGGAAGCCCTTTGTCTTAACCATTCACGACATGATACCGGAATTATATCCACAATATTATAGAACTGATGATATCCATATAATAATGAAACGAAAACTCGCGCCTTTGGCAAAAGAAATTATTGCAGTAAGCGAGAACACAAAAAAAGACATTATTCACTTTTTAAACATTCCTGAAGAGAAGGTACATGTTGTATACCATGGGGGGACTTTTTCTGGTCTCCAAAGTTGTTTTTCTCCATACAAATTTCCATACATCCTATATGTTGGAGATAGATTTGGTTACAAAAACTTTATTCCATTTGTAAAACAAGTTTCACCCGTAATAAAACAGCATAAAGGATTGCATGTTATCTGTACAGGGAAACCTTTTATAAAAGAAGAAAAAGAGGCGTTTAAGGAATTGGGAGTCAGCCAATATTTTATCAACACATGGGCAAAAACCGACTCTGAATTATTCTCATTATATCATCACGCAGAGTGTTTTATTTATCCTAGTGATTATGAAGGATTTGGCATTCCAATATTAGAAGCATATCAGGCTGATTGTCCTGTTTTACTAAACTGCGCCAGTTGCTTTCCAGAAATTGCCAAGGATGCAGCAATCTATTTCAATATTCATTCAAATGATAATAATCTCTCACAGAGCTTAGAAGATTTCTTTTCAATGAGCAAATACGAAAAAGAGACTCTCTTGACCAAACAACGTGCAAGGCTTGCCGATTTCTCATGGAGGAAAAGTGCTGAGAAGTTGGCTAGAATATACAACTCAATATGAAATATTCAATTATCACAATCAACTACAACAATTGCGATGGACTGCGCAAAACTATTGAGAGTGTTATATCTCAGAGTTATAAAGATTATGAGTTCATCGTCATTGATGGTGGGTCCACAGATGGAAGCAGAGAGATCATAGAGCATTATTCCAATAGCATCAACTACTGGATGTCAGAACCAGACAAAGGTATTTACAATGCCATGAACAAAGGCATCAGACAAGCGAAAGGAGATTACCTTAACTTTCTGAACTCTGGCGATGCTTTCTATGATTCTGATGTCTTAGCGTCTGTCGACAAAGAATTGGGGGATTACGATATCATAATAGGGAAAGAATTTCACCAAGATCCGAAAACTGGAGAATCTGCAACAACTTTTTTGCCTACACGTCTATCGATGGTAACCTTTGTTGTTAGCTATCTTCCACACCAAAGTGGCTTTATTAAGAGAACGCTATTTAATGATTCTCTATATGACGAGAATCTTCGCATCGTTGGCGACTGGAAGTTTTATATGCAACAAATTGTCTGCAATGAAAGAACAGTCAAACTAACAGATTTAGTAGTAAGCAGAAGAGAACAAGGAGGTATTAGCAATGCTAATAGTACATTAAATACAGAAGAACGTCTCAAAGTCTTACATGAAATACTACCCCCTGGGGTTATAAAGGACTATGACAGTCTTGCAAAACTTGACAAAACATCTTTATATAAACTTCTTAATATATGTGATAGTAACAAATCACGTAAGTGGCTCATTTATTGCATAAAATTAATTAATCGGATTCTTATATGAAGATTGCAGTTTTAACTTCTGGTATACTCCCTGTTCCTTCCGTTCAAGGAGGGGCTGTTGAAAATTTAATCGATTTCTATTTGGAGTATAATGATATACATAAGATTCACGATATTACCGTATATAGCATATACAATAATAAGACAGATAATCATTCTGCCCATGCATCATTGGTTAATCACTACTACTATATAGATACAAATAGTCTGTTGGCAAGAATAAAAAGATTCATATATCTACACACTTCATATAAAAAAAACATTTCTCTCAACAATCATTTTATAGAATTCTATTTCGAACAAGCAGCTAAACATTTAAGAAAATGCAATTATGATATCATCATATTAGAGAACAGGCCATCCTATGCTCTGAAACTTAGAGGCATCACAACAGCAAAACTAGTATATCATCTTCATAATGAGAAGTTGAATGTGTCAACACCATCATACCAAGAAATATATGACGCTGCATCGCTGATTATCTGTGTATCGGATTATATATCAAAAAGTGTAAGAACCATAAATCCTCATGATACCAAATGCGTCACTGTACATAATGGGATAGACCTTCATACATTTACATCACCAAGCTATATTGCAAGAAAAGATATTGGTTTAAATGATGATGATTTTATCATCATCTACAGTGGAAGGATTAATCCCGAGAAGGGTATTATGGAGCTAATAGAGGCTATATCCAGAATGACAAACTATTCAAATATAAAATTACTTGTCATCGGCAGTTCATTCTTTGGGGATGTTACTATTGAAGATGATTTTACTAAGGAATTAAGAAAGAAGACAGAACACATCAAAGACCGAATTCTGTTCACAGGCTACATTCCATATAAAGATGTGCCTGCATATCTCGGGCTTGCAGATATAGCCGTTGTGCCTTCAATGTGGGAAGAGGCTTTTGGTCTGACTGTTCTGGAAGCAATGGCGGCAGGCTTACCTCTGATAACAACAAGAAGCGGTGGCATACCGGAAATCTGCGAAAATGTTGCCCTTATTGTGGATAGATCTCATATCATTGACAATATCATTCATGGCATCGAGCAATTATATAACAATCCGGGCTTACGCAAGATTATGTCCGAAAAATCACTTGATCGAGCAATGGATTTCTCCAAAGACAAATATACCTGTCAATTATTTAACGCCATAGAATCTCTTAATTCTTTAAACAACTGATTCCATCGGGACATGATATTCTCCGCCTTATAACGTTGCGAAGACAGGACAGCAGCCCGCCCCATATCTTGCCGCAACTGTTCATTCTCCATTAATTGACAAACACATTTAGAATAGGCCTCAATATTTCTATTTTCTACCAAACAACCATCTTTTCCACTATGGATTATGTCAGCAGGCCCATAAGGACAATTAAACGCCACAACAGGCAATCCGCAACTCATTGCTTCAACCAGGACTAAACCAAATGGCTCATATAATGAAGTCATAAGGAGCATTGAAGATTCTATGTATTTATCAAAAATATCCTGTACGGCAGGATGAACTCTGACATTTAACTTCATATTTGATACTACTTCTTCAAAATGCGGTTTCAGTTCACCATTTCCATAAACATCTAGCGTCCAGTCTGGATGACGCTGCTGAACGAGAGTCCATACTTTGGCTAACGAATCAACATCTTTCTGCAAATCAAACCTTCCTGCAAATATAGCTCTTTTTGCATTACATTGGCTATATTTTCCGCTTTCATTCAAATGAACGACATTTGGTATAACACATGTTTTATTACAAACACGCTTCCAGTCATCAGCATCCCCTTGTGTCAATGTAACTATTTTATCTAGTTTTTTATACCTTTTTCTGCCTTTATAAATTGAAAGCCGGTGGAAGAATGTAGAATGTTCAAATTCAACATCCTTATACATTGCATGAGACTCAAATATCACTGGTATGGATAATCTCAAATCCAACACCGTTCTTGTACATCCGTCACGAATACACGAAATCACATCAGGACTTGTTTCTTTAATATATGATGCCAAACGATTCCTATACAATTTCTCTAGTTCTCTATACTTCAACCAACGCTTAATTCCATGATAATGATACTGCTGATGAAATCTAATATTCAAATCTTTTACAATAATACGCTCATCAAGTGGAAATGGGATGGGATTTCCTCCCTGATCAGCGGTCACCACATAGACTTCATACCCATACTCCCGAACAAGATAATTCATCTTGTCGCTAAGAACACGTTCAATGCCACCCCATATAGCTAATGCATCTGTTATATATAGGATTCTCATATGATTAACTTATTTATTTTGCAAATATACATAAAAAGTCGTAAACAACAAGGCTTTTATATAAATTATTTTGTATCTTTGCAAAAAGTTGAGATGTATATGGAGCGTCAAATAAGTAAACAACATCTTTCCGAGGCTATTACTTGGCTGAGGTTTCCGCTTATATTCCTGATCATCTTGCTGCATTGTTATTCCACAGTAAGACTATCTGGTAATCATGAATTGTACTTTAAACTGATTTACCCATTCTCACTCTGTCTTGGAGAGACTGGTGTACCAGGATTCTTCTTTATCTCAGGTTTTTTGTTCTTCTTTAGTAAAAAAAACTATCTTCTAAAATTGAGAACGCGCTTTCATACACTTCTGATTCCATATTTACTATGGAATGCATTGTTGCTTGGACTATATATCATGGCATATATCCTCGGATTTCCTCAGGATATCAACGGGAAGAATATTGCAGACTATACCATTATCGACTATATTCGAGCCTTTTGGGACAGAGGATCATACGACGATGGAAATTTCGTACCTATTCTCTGCCCTTTCTGGTATATCCGAAATTTGCTCATTATGTCCCTCCTATCACCAATAGTCTATTATCTTATCAAATACTTTCGCGAAGCTTTTTTGTTGTTCGTGGCAGTATGGTGGCTATTCACACCGCATAATGCCTTTATCTCCCAGACCATCTTATTCTTTTGTCTTGGGGCCTACTTCTCCATCATCGATAAGAACCCTTTGGAGATATTCATCAAATATAAAAAATCTTTTCAAGTGATATGTGCAATAGCAGCCATTGCCGATATAGCAGTTCATATCATTTATGTAACACCAATAAACCTGCAGATACACCGAATAGCATTAATTCTTAACATCCCTATACTTTTCATTCTGGCAGACTACTGCTGTCAGCATGGCTATACTTCACATTTATTACCAAACGCGGCTTTTATCGTTTTTAGTGTTCATTACCCCATCGTAGTTGTTATTCGGAAAGTATGTGCAGCCCAAATGGGTAATCTTTCGGACATGATTCATATTCCTCTCTATTTCCTGTGCGTATTGCTGGCCACCTCTTTGAGCCTATTGATGTATATCTGTATGGATAGATTTTGTCCAAAAATAAAAAACATTTTATCTGGGAACCGATGAAAATCTGGAAGTTAGTCATACTACTAATTATCATCACTGTTGGATGTTTATCTTATAGCATGTTTTCATATTATAAGTCTCCAACAGAATACCGACCGTACGCCATGCCACAAGACCGAGATGATACACTTCGTATTGCATTTATAGGGGATAGTTGGGCATTTATGCACCGAGACCACAACTGCCAGATTTCTGATATTATTGAAGATGTAATACATCGTCCCGTGAAAGTTCACTCCTATGGTATGTGCGGACTGACAAGTAGAGAGTTCTATGAGAACATATTCATCAATGAAGACCTAAAGCACTTCCTACAAAAAAGGAGATATGAGTATTGTTTTATTTCCTTAGGCATCAATGATACTTACAAAAAAATGAGTACAACCTACTATCAACAGAGTATGGATAATATCATACGGTTCTTTCTTACAAATAATATTCACCCAATCATTTTAGAAATACCAGACTACGACATATACAAATCTTTCAATAGGCAAGAGCCATCCAGAAAAATTCTCCGTCGCATATCCATGTTCATAAATAAAACGCCATTAGACTGCAAGCAACTATTCAGGAATGCTTTAAATGAGCTGATTTCAAAGAATAACTACTCAAAGAAAGTAAGTGTTATACGGTATCTATCATGGAATGACAAGAGTACTAAAGATTGCGAGAGGATTTATCAAGATGATGGAATACATCTAAACAGAATGGGGTATGCAAGACTTGATAGTTGTATAGCGGGAGTCTGTATAAGTCATTATAATGGAAAAACAACATGGAAAGAATTAGTTTCAAAAAAGAAGGATATGACCCTCTGATAGACTACATCAAAGGACTCTGTATTCTGTTTGTAATTTGGACTCATTGTATGAATCGCGGTGAGTTAAGCAGTATCCTCTTTCCATACTGGGGTGATACGGCCGTTCCCATCTTTATTATCATACAGGTATTCCATTATTATAAAAAAGGTGTAGGTGTGCGTTTGCCAAGTCTCCCCAAACTATGGAAACGAATCCTCCGACCATATATCGTTATGGTTGCCCTTATGTTTATTGCACAATTCTTCATGTATTATGATATAACAGACGGCACCTTCTCACCCTCTTTATATTGGGAAAAGCGAGGACCTGGCTCATACTATATCTTCATTTATCTAGAAATGGCTTTTGTCATTCCCTTATTTGCTCCACTGTTTAGGAGGTTATCCACAAAATGGTTATTGGTCATTTTTATTTTTCTCTCCCAACTTGTAGAAACAATATGCAGTCTTACACACTGCCCAGACAATATCTATCGGATCATATTTCCACGATATTTATTCCTCATTTTCATAGGCTATTTATTAGCGGTAAAAGGATTGCGACTCAACAAACTGACAATAATAGCAGGTATCTTCGGTATGCTATTTATCTACCTTTTTGCATACTCTAGGTGTGATATGGAACCTGTCTTCTGTACCCATCTTAGCCTATGGCCGCTCTGCCATTGGATATGCTATTTATACATCGCCTATTTCTTTCTTACATTCCTCAAATACACATACACTAAACTGATCAAAAGTAATCGTTTTATGTCATGCATTAAAATAATTGGTAAATATTCATATGATATATATATATTCCAGATATTATATTATGCAACCATCAGCTCCTATGTCGAGGAAATGCTCTCATTATTGGACTGCTATCCACTTCAAAGAATAATTTATATTTCATTATCTACCATAATATGCCTTTTACCTGCATGCATTCCCAAGTCGAGAAATTAAAAGATAATTGCGTCAAGAATCATTTCAGGGAAATGTCACCACACTTGAAACATTACACAAAAAACGAATTAATAATTGCTTTAACCTGCCACCATGCTCTTCTGGGCTTTTTAAAAAAACTTAACACCATCATTATTTCAAAACAAATATAGTTCAAAACGCTCAGATGATTTGATTTAAAGTAAATCCGAAGGCTTTTCTGAATCAGTATTTCGCGACCCATATTTGTAAAGGCGGCCTCACTCGACCCTCCACCATAATGGAAAATAATAGCAGGTAATTCAATTATTGAAATATTTTTCTTATTAATCTTGAAAAAGAGATCAGAATCCTCTTCGTACATAAAAATATCTTCATTCCACCCACCTATTATATCAAACACTTTACGTGACAATATTACAGAAGCTCCTATATAGTACCACTTTGTTTTTGATCTACAGAACAAATACCTTAGATAGTTAAAGGTATCTGGAATATAATTCTTACCATAATAAACTGTTCCATCTGTATCCCTCAGGGGATTTACATAGACATAATTATTAGGTGAATCTCTTATAACTCTTTTATAGTCTTCAGCTAATTTATGATCCACTTCGGTATCAGGATTTAGGAAATGTAAAAATCTACCTGAAGAATGCTTTACACCTAGATTATTGGCTTTAGAAAAACCAAGATTTTCATTTAATGGAATCATTTTGATTCTTTCATCATCAATAGAACGACACAAGTCGAAGGAGTTGTCCGAAGAATTATTATCAACAACAATAACCTCATAATCAATATCTGACAAATTATTGACTACGCTATTAACACAATTATACAGAAGTCTCTTCGAGTTGTAATTCACTATTATTATTGAGAAGTCCATCTTATTATGAATATCTTATTACTATATTTGATGCAAAAATACAAATAAAAAAGAAGAATTACTTAATTTTCACTATATTTAATTTCTTATCTTATACATTAACCATATAACATGAGGGTAAACAACGGCATTACAGCATAAAAGATAGTTAATTATTTGGTTATATCGAGATTAATTCATATTTTTGCAGTGACTCAAGACGGTTATTATATTTGATTGCTTCACATAATCAGTCTCATCATAACAGATTGTATGAAAAAAGACAGAATTAATTGGATAGATTGGGCAAAATGCATCGCTATTACAATGGTTGTATTTGGACATATCCCCCAAGCAGGAGGATCATTCCTCCCTTTTTATATTTGTACATTCCATATTCCTTTATTTTTTTTCATTTCAGGCTATCTTACTAAAGTAAGACTTGATCCAAAAGAAGAACTAGAAAAATGTACAAAGTCACTTATTATCCCCTACGTTCTTTATAACATCATCTTTTACCCATACTGGGCCATCAGACTATATTTAGATCACGGCGTCAACTTTTCTGTTTTTGAGTATGTCATCAAACCATTAGTAGGGCTTCCCTTCCTTCAAATCAATTCTCCCATATCTTCTTCTGTCAACGGTGCGATGTGGTTCATTGTTGTATTATTTTTTATGAGGATAACAGTATTTATATGTAATCGCTCATCAAAACCATTGCTATACATGAAACTCATTATTCTATTGTATGTGGGACTATTTGTTTTTGTTAATTATCAAAGGATACCTCTTCCATTAACCGTAGAAGGGTTATTAAAATGTATGCCCTTTTATATATTAGGTCATCTCACCAAACACTACAAATGGTTAGATGAGAACTCTATCCAAAAAGATAGTAGAAGAGCGTTTATATTATTATTCATAAGCATAGTAACATCCTTTATACATAAAAGTTCTGATTGTTTCACATATCACATCACGACTTTTTATGTTTTAAATTTATCAGCAATTTTCGGTATTATATATCTCTGTAAGACTTTGAATAACATAAATAGCCCCAGATTAGTAAACATATCTATTGGCACGTTAATGATTATGGGCCTTCATTGGATGTTTATCGGCACGACCAACTATGTACTTGAACATATTTTCTCGATGAGTAGTGGTATCACTTATTCTTGGTTCATGGCCATTATCTTTGCCCTTTGTATAGATGCGGCCATTTATCCACTCATCCTAATAGCCAAGAAACGCTTTCCTGTCTTGCTGGGGAAATAACTTACATAATTGCATCAAACAATGCAATCCATTTCTGCATAATACTCTCTACACGATAGCGTGCTGCATCATTTTGTGCATGCGCTGCATATTCCTCACGTATCATATTGTTTTCTATCATATAGCAGATGGCCTCTGAGAGTTTCTGAACGTTATCTTTTTCAACCAAAATGCCATTATTATGATGAGAAACTATAGATCTCGGCCCTGGCGAACAGGAGAATGCCACACACGGAAGGCCAACAGCCATTGCTTCAACTAACACCAAGCCAAACCCTTCTGACCTGGAACTAAGTACATAAAAGGATGCTTCTGCCATTTCATCATAGATTCGGTTTGAGGCATCCCTACAACTGATACAGTGCTCAAGATTTAGGCACTTTATTTGCTCCAAATAAGGAGTTTTGTCACCAGGACCTATGATTTTCAATCTCCAGTCCGGATGAGTATTTGAAACAACAGCCCACGCATCTATCAACATATCAAATCCTTTCACAGGGTCATATCTACCCACAGATATCACTGTCTTACTATTCTGACTAGAATGAACATCAGGATACTTAGTCAAAGGATTAGGAATGACAGCCTTATTCGAAAGCGTATCCCAATTACTTGCATCTTCTTCAGTCAAAATGACAAATTTATCCAAACGTGCCAACTGTTTAACCAATTCTCCCTGCCACTTTTCCGTAATCCATTTGTTAACAAAGTTAGGCAAATAAGGCTTGTCAAAGTGACGGTAGAATTGCTTTTCAAAATGTATCTCACCTATTTTACGACTCCCGTCCGGAATGTCATTGATAAAATTGATTTCACGACGAACAGCAGTTACTGTTATATCTGGTTTCACCTCCATCAGAAAGGACGTCAATCTCTTTTTATAGGTATTCTGTTTCTTATGATATTCTTGGATTTTCTTAATGAGCGGCATAGTATCTAACTCATCAAAGTTGATGTCAAAATTCACGTGCTTAATATTCTGTGCCAACTCATAGAAATAAGGCAATTCAGGACGTTCTGTCAATACAACATATATCTGCCAGTCAGTATGTTCTGCAAGATAATTAACCTTGCAACTCAACACCTGCCCCATCCCACTGGGTTGATATAAGCCACCTACAATATAGACAACCTTTCTCATATATAATAATACCTTATCACTACTGTCCCGTTAAAGTGGACTAATCGCTCTTTGAAATAATTGAAATTCAGTCTTTTACAAGCAATTTTGAGGGTGCGACGATTTGAATTCGTATCTTTGCAGTCAAAACAGATGGCTGCATATGAACAAATCA
>JAEEGL013453097.1_pt1 | contig 10583 bp, 4 predicted proteins | sample 9134231 | NCBI WGS metagenome assembly JAEEGL01 (sample SAMN16246548, study PRJNA631951) | gut metagenome | biome: gut microbiome; feature: rumen; material: fiber-attached | host: Bos | place: Iran: Karaj | collected 2018-10
GCGAAGACCCGGAAAACGGCATTCTTACAACCTACCCCTACTCGCAGTCCGCGACGAGCTTCGCCGGTCCAGTCACGCTCGACCCCGGCGACGGCAACACCAACATTCTCGGACGTCTTTGGATCGGCCAGCCCACCGTCATCGCCAGCGGCACGACGCTCCTTATGAACACGAACGCACTCTCGACGAGCATTAGCGGCGCCACGGCGGATGACGAAGAATACGGGACGAACGCCGGCTCGCCGCTGAACATCTCCGGCGGCGGACGGCTTGCCGTGACGGGCGGCGAGCTGCGTGCGGCTGGGAGTCGCCCCATCAGCCAGAGCGCAAGCCTCACAATTTCCGGCGGGTTGGTAGATTTCGACGGGCATCAGATTCTCCATGCCAATGCTGAGAGTTGGATGCCTGGCGGTGACAGTTCCGTCCCCGCCATTACTACAGTTAGGGATGGTGGTCGTTTGTACGCAAGCATGATTCGCATGGCTGGCGCAGGAAACAGGACTGATGCCTCCAAATCAGTGCTGAACATCGAGACCGGCGGCCTCGTCCGCGTCAAGGGGAGCCTTTACATAGCAGAAAGCCAGCCGGACTACGCGGCGACGGTGAACTTCAACGGTGGCATGTTGGAGTGGGCAAAGCCGCACAATTCCTGGGAAGACTGCCCATTTGGAAACGACAACACCGCAACGAGGGACAATATTGCATATAACGTGTTGGTGGGAGGCATGAACATTACCAATGACGTCGAGATGTGGTTCTACCCCGCCATTAAGAGCGGCGTGGGCGCAGGCGAGACGGACGGAGGTCTCACGAAGTGGGGACAATCCACCTTTGCGCTCATGAATACCGGCAACACCTTCAACGGGCCTGTCACCGTTATGCAGGGCACGGTGTCTATCGGTGCGGACGGGGCCATCCCCGCCACCGGCACAGTACGTGTGAACAGCGGTGCACGGTTCGCTCTGAACAACAAAAGTCAATCGCTAGCTCGCATCGAGGGCAGTGGAACGTTCGCGGGCGTGAATCCCACGACATCCTCGCCTCTCTTGTCTGTCACATCGGCCATTGCGCCTGGCATGGGCGAGGACTCGCTCGGCACCCTGACATTGGATGGTGCATGCAACATTGCAGACGACACGGCGCTGGAAGTGGATGTCGCTGTTGACGGCACAAGCGACTGTTTCAGCTATCCGGCACAACTCGACCTCTCGAAGATGACGCTTCACGTCAACGACGTCACGAAGTTGAACAACACTAACAAGTACATAATCGCCACATTGCCAAATGGCATTGTGAACGGTTTGTCGTTCAAGTCCACCAATCTGCCTGGCAATTGGGAGGTGCACTACTACGCCAGGTCGCATGAACTGAAACTTGTTCCCTTGAACGGGACGATCTTAATCATCAGATGAAAATTGGCGTCGTGCTTCTGTCGATCGTCGTCGCCGGAACACTGGCGTCGGCACAGCCGCTAGACGGGCTGTGGGGCGTTAACTACTACGCGCCGTTTGCGCTCGACTACAATGAGCTTGCGCGGCGTGGCGTGGATCACAAGTCGGCGATACGCAACGACGTGGTGCATTTCCGCCGCCTTGGCCTCGACCTTCTGCGCGTACACTGTTTCGACAGGCAGATTTCGCGCCGCGACGGTTCGCTGGCCGACACCGTTCATCTGGATTTACTTGACTATCTAGTGTCGGTCGCGGCATCAAACGGAATCAAGACAGTTCTCACGCCGATTGCATGGTATGGGTGGAGTCCAATGGACGATGTTGCGAAGGAGGGGTTCTCCAACATCGCGACGATGCAGGACTTCACGTCTCGCCGTGATCTGTGGGGACTTCAGGCGAAATTCCTTTCCGAGTTCGCTGCCCACACGAACCGCTACACTGGGCTGGCCTACGGCAGTGATCCGGCCGTCGTCGCCTTTGAGTGCGTGAACGAGCCGATGTACCCCGACGGCTGGCCACAGACGAATGTGACAGCCTACATCGACATGCTTGTGGATACCCTGCGGCGCGGCGGCGCAAGGCAACCGATCTTCTACAACTCGTTCAATGGCTACAACGAGGCGGCGGGATTGTCAAAAGCCGATGGCGTATCGTGCTCGGCCTATCCGATCGGTCTGCTCGCTGGTCGTCCGCTAGTCGGTCCGCAGCTTTCGAAGATACGCGAATCGACGTTGAAGCCTGACGCGCACATTGCCGGGAAGCGACGCATGGCCTATGAGTTCGACGCCGCTGATACGCTCGACTCGTATCTCTATCCGGCGATTGCGAAGATGCTGCGCGGAGAAGGAGTTGAGTTGGCGGCGCAGTTCCAGTACGATCCGCTCGCGCTCGCTGACGAGAACCGCAACTGGCACACGCACTACATGAACCTCGTTTATACTCCAAAGAAAGCGTTGTCGCTCCTTATTGCCGGACGCGCCTTCAAGTCTGTTCAGCGTGGCGTTCCGTATGCGCCGGATGCGAAGAGCATCTCGTTTCCTCTGTTTCTTGTCGACGCAGAACACGATCTCTCTGAGATGGTGTCCGAAACTGAATACTTCTACTCTAACAATCCCGTCACTCCGCCGCCGAATCCCGCCTCTCTGCGACGCGTGTACGGATGCGGACGGTCGTCGGTTGCCGCGTCCGACGGTTCGGGCGCATATTTTCTCGACAAAGTAGAACTCGGCATGTGGCGACTTCAGATATATCCGAACGTCATCACAGTTGCAAATCCGTTTTCCGGCTCTGCGGGTGTGAAGACCGCGCTTGTCCCCGGCGATGCTTCCATTTGCGTGCGGTTGCCAGACCTCGGCGGCGAGTTCACGGCGAGGGGCTCTTCAGGAGGATCGGTCGTTGCCAAGGCGGAAAATGGCAGAGTCGTGCTGCCGCCGGGCGACTATGTACTGACGCGAGACATGGACATCTCAGATGCGGAGATCGCGCGGGCGGTGAAGCTTGTGGACGTGCCTCCATATGTTGTGCCGGAGATTCCGAAGGGCAAAGCGGAACCACGTCTATGTGTGACGTTGCCGGCGCAGTGGTACTCTGGGGCGGATGTGCCGATGCGCGTTGAAAGCGTCTTCGCGGATGAAGTCTGGGTTGATGCGAAGCCTGCTGACGGCGGCGAGTCACGGCGTTTTAGGTTCGATGGGCGTACAGCGCTTTCTTCGGCATGCCTCGCGCCTGGTGCGTGGGATGTGGCATTTGCAGCGAAGGGGCGTGGCGGACGCGTTCGCTTTCCGGTAAAAGGCAGGCTGCGCCTCAATCTTGCCAAAGGACCAGATGACTGGAACTATATTGACGCGGAACTTGCGGCGGCGACTAGTGCCGAAGGCCGCGCCGTGAGGCGAAAGCTCGTTGTCGACGATAGTGGATGTCGCGCTGTACAGGTCTCGTGCGACGGTTTCGGCGAAAAGGAATGGTCCACCTTGCAGTTCCGGTGCAGCAGCGCCGACTACAGGTCGTTCTTTCCGTCGGCGCCAACTGGTTCCACGGTCGTGGTGCGTGCAAGGGCGGCCACGCCATCCACCACCACGATGGACATCGTACTTGTCGAGCCTGACCTGAAAAGCTGGCGATATCATGTCCCGCTGTCTGCGGAATGGCGCGACATACGCATTCCAGCGGATTCCGGCATCTATTGCGACGATTGGCCGTGGGTTCCGAAACTCAAGCCCGACACGAAACCCGATATTCGCCACCTTGCATGCATGAGGCTGGAGTTTGGCACAGCGTTATACGCCATCCCAAATTCGCCCAAGGCGTTTGAAATTTCGTCCGTGCGCGTGGAATAAAGTCAACACCGTAATAGGAATAAACGTGAAGTACCTTATAGCACTGTACGCGTTGTATGCGTTAAATACGGTTTCTGCGGCGACGGTCGAGCGCTTGTTTCGAAAGGAGCGATATTCGCGCGGTGACACGAATGTGCGAGTGCAGCAGCCGATAGACGAGGCGTCGTGGGTCTGGCGCGCTGGATGCGACCAGTGGGGCGGCGCGGTCTTCGCCGACACGCGCACCACGCCTGAAGCCCTTGCCAGGATGCCGCAGTCGTTCTTCCGCTTCCGCCGCGACTTCACGGCGTCCGCCGCGCCGCTGGAGTTCGACGTGTCGGCGGACGAGAGGTTTGTTCTGCTTCTTGACGGCGAAGAGATTGCACGTGGCCCGATGCGAGGTCTTCCTGACCGCTGGCACTACCAGAGCTATCGCGTCACGGGACTTGAGCCCGGAGCGCATCGCCTTGAGGCCGTCTGCTGGCAGATTGGCGAGCACGCGCCGCTTGCGCAGGTTTCCATTCGCGGCGGATTCATCGTGAAGGGGTATGGCGTGTATAACGAACAGCTGACGACCGGCAAGGCGGCATGGAAGGTCGTGCCGCTCGTCGGTACATGCATGACCCACAAGGGGAAGTCCGGCGCGTTCGGCGTCGGCTCGCAGTGCGAAGTGCGCGGGGCGGGGCTTCTCGACGAGCTGCCGGATGATGCTGCGTGGACAGATGCCGTCGTCGTGCGTGGGCCGGTGATGACCTCTGCCGGGCTGACCGTGCAGGGATGGAAGCTCTTCCCCTCGCCTCTTAGGGACATGATGTGCGAAGCGAAGACGCCAGGTGCAGTCAAGAAGGGGGGCGACATCCTCAAGCCCGGCACGGTTGTCGCCGCCAACACGAAAGTCTCGGCGTGGTGGGACCTTGGCAACTACTACTGCGCGTATCCGCGCATGACTGTCAGCGGCGGCAAGGGCGCGACAATCCGCTGGGACTGGTCGGAATGCCTGACTGGTCCCGACGGAAAGAAGGGTGATCGCATGGCGTTCGAGGGGCTGGACATGGTTCGCCCGTTCGGCGACACGTTCCTGCCCGACGGGCGCGACGGCGCACGATTCACTACGCCGTGGTGGCGGTGCGGCAGATGGTGCCGCGTTGCCGTTGAGACGGCTGACGAGCCGCTTGCGGTAGACAGGGTCGAGATCGTCGAGACGCGCTATCCGGTTGAGATGGCGGCGTCGTTCGACTGCGACGATCCTTTTGTGATGAAGATGCAGCCCGTTTGCGCACGTTCGCTCCAGATGTGCATGCACGAGATGTTCTTCGACTGCCCCTACTACGAACAGCAGATGTATCCCGGCGACAGCCGCGTGCAGTATCTCGTTTCTGGCCTTTTCGACACCGAAGACCGCATGGTGCGGAACGCCATCACGCTCTACGACACCGACCGCCGCGAGAACGGGATGATCCCGATGAACTGTCCGACGCGCGGCATTCAGGATGCGTTCGGCTTTACCTGCTGCGAGGTGATGATGTTCGGCGACTACGCCTGGAATCACACGAACCACGACTGGCTCAAGGCACGGCTCCCCGGCATGAACCACACTCTTATGGGCATGGAGGATTTCCTGAACGAGGATGGTCTTCTCGGCAAGACTCCGGGATGGAACTTCGTTGACTGGGTCTCTTCGTGGTGGGACGGTGTGCCGCCGGACGGCGATACGGAAAGTCCCAACGCCGAAATTAACCTTCAGTATCTGCACGCCATCCTCTCCGCTGCGATCACCGAGGAGGCAATGGGCGATACGACGCTCGCCGCACATTGGCGTGCAAGGGCCGAGCGGCTGAAGGGGGCGATCCGCCGGACGTTCTGGTGCGAGGACAAGGCGCTTTTCGCGTCAAATGTCGGCAAGACGGCATTCAGCGAACATGCGCAATGCCTTGCGCTTCTGGCGGATGTCGTGACGGGAGAAGACGCGGAGCGCTGCTTCAAGGCACTCGTCGAGACGCCGGATCTCGCGCGTGGCACAATCTACTACAAACACTATCTCTTCACGACATTCTTCAAGTTCCGGCGCGCCGATCTTTTTTTCAAGAACCTCGGTTTCTGGCGTGACTGCCTCGACTGGAATCTGTCGACCATACTGGAAACTCCCGACATCAACTCACGCAGCGACTGCCACGGCTGGGGTTCGCATCCGCTCTGGCATCTGCACACAGGCGTCGCGGGCGTGAAGAGTGCCGCGCCGTTATACGAAAAGGTGCTTGTCGAGCCGCAGCCTGCACATTTGAAGCATTTCAGCAGCGTAACGCCTACGCCGAAAGGGGATGTGAAACTTGATCTTGCGTTTGACGGCGATAAGGTTTCTGGCGTCGTGACGCTGCCGTCTGGACTTTCGGGTATGTTTCGGTGGAACGGTGTGGATATGCCACTTGAGGACGGGAATGAGACCTTGGTTAAATACACTACCATCCCATAGGCATTGAGTGAAAAGCCTCACGCGGCGGGCGTTGAAAAGATCGAAAACATACGTTGGAAATTTCCGTTTCTAACGTAGATATTTCAGCCCTTGGAGCTGGCGACATTTTGTCTCACAAGGCGCTTACGCGGGACGCGGGGTCCGATCATGGCAGCGTCTGAGTAGGGACGCTCTTCCTCTTGGGGATTTTCCCTGCAGGGATAGGCGATTCCCCCTGTACGGATCGGCGATTCCGACTGTACGGGCGAACGGTTCCGACTGTACGACGGTTTGACTCCGACTGTACGAGCAAGCGGCCCCCGCTGTACGAGTGGCCATTTTCCCCCTCGCGAGTGTGAAGGGAATACAAGATGCTGTCCTTGCCGCGCTTAGAATCTTCACACAAGCAGACGGACTTTTGATAAAATACCGCCCAACAATTAATCGAGCCTCTTTGCCAAGCGTGTGGCGGGAGCGCAGGTCTGAAGGAGTGAGCATGATGAACAGAACGGGAATTGGTTTTTGCGCGGCGCTTGCGTCGGCGTCTTTGCTTTGTTTCGCGGCTTCGGCTGCGACGTACACGGTGGAGCTGGACAGACCGGAGGGCGTCTACAGGTGCGGCGAGACCGCCACGTTCACGGTGCGTCTCGTTTCAACGAACAATCTCGCCTCCGGGCGCGCACAGCGTGCAGTGCTCGACAATTTCGGAAAGACCGTGCTTACGAACATGCCGTTCGACGTGTCCGCAACCGGCGTCGCGTTCAAAGTCTCAGGCACGCTCGCCAATCCTGGGTTCCTGAGACTCTCGCTGCCGCATACCAAGAGCAGTCTGCACGATCCGTTTGTGTTCAGCGCCGCCTTCGAGCCGAAGAAGATCAAGAAGGGGAGTCCTACTCCGTCCGACTTCGACGCGTTCTGGGCGGATGCGAGAGCCCGCCTTGCTCGCGAAGTGCCGCTTGATCCGCAGATGGTCCGCGTTCCCGAGCGCTGCACCGCCGACTTCGAATACTACCGCATCTCCTTCGCCACTTTCGGCCGCCGCGTATACGGGTACATGAGCGTGCCGACTGACAAGTCGAAGGCCCCGTTCCCAGTCGACTTCGGGGTGAACGCGGCGGGCTTCGGCGCATGGACGAACGACATGACGGGCGAGAACGACTCCATACGCGTCCAGTTCAGCGTATATCCGTTCCCTCCCGACTGGAAGTGGAAGGAGACGGGTCTTGAGGCGCAATACAAGGCTCTTGACGCCGACGCGAAGGCGAAGTACGGCACTGACAGCTATTGCATCGCCGGCATTGCCGAGTCCAGGGAGGCCTACTTCTTCTATCCTGTGATTCTCGGCATAGACCGCGCCGTTGACTGGGTGGCGGCGCGTCCCGACATCGATCGCGCGCGCTTTCGCTACGAGGGCACGTCGCAGGGCGGCGGTTTCGGGTTCTATCTCTGCGGACTCAACCATTCGTTCACGAAGGCGGCGTTCTACGTGCCGGCGATCACCGACACGATGGGCTATATGAGCGGACGCGAGAGCGGCTGGCCGAAGATTGTGGAGCGCAACTCGTCCACGCCCGAGCGTCGTGCGGCGGCGGAGAGATGGGCGCCCTATTTCGACGGCGCGAACTTCGCGTCGCGGATAGCCTGTCCCGTCCGCGTCGCCGTGGGCTTCTCCGACATGACATGCCCGCCATGCGCGGTTTACGCCGCCTACAATGAGATCAAGGTGTCGGACAAGGCCATCAGCAACGGCATTGGCATGACGCATTCCTGCTCCGGCCGCTTCTATTCCGAGTTAGGCCGCTGGGTAAAGGATCAGGGCGCCGAGAGCGTGAAGTGAGCCCGGTTCAGGGCTCCTTTTCGGCGATGCCGGAGGTCTTCAGCCTTTTCCGGTATTCCGTGAGGGTCATGCCGAAGTGGTCCTTGAACAGGCGCTGCAGGTTGTTGTCGGACGAAAACCCCGTCCGATAGGACACGGCTTTGAGCGGGATCTGGGTCGCGAGCAGCTCCTTCACGCGTTCGAACCTGACCCTGAGAATCTCCTCAAGCAGACTGTGGCCAACCGCCGCCTTGAACTTTCGCTCCGCCGAGCGCCGCGAGCCGCCGATGACGGGCAGTATGTCCGCCGCCGTGATGCCTTCCGTCGCGCGAAGCCGAATCGTTTCGAGCGCAAGACGGATGGACGGCGCGTTCTTCGAGAGCCTTTTGGTCGACTGGCGGGTCGTCACGCGAACCGTGCCGTAGCGTTCCGCAAGCTCGCTTGCATGCCGATTGGACAGGAACTTGCCGATCATCTCGCCTGCCAGCACCCCGCCGCCGTAGAAGTCGCAGCGGATGCTGGAAAGCGGAGGTGTCGTGGACTCGCAGAGGGACTCGTCGTCGTCGATGCCGAGGACGCTCAGTTCGTCTGGCACGTTTATCCCGACATGCGCGGCGACTGAAAGCACATGCGCGGCGGTTCGGTCGTTGGCGGCGAGAAGTCCGCAGGGCTTCGGCAGGGCGACCAGCCACTGCCCGAGCCGTCTGGATGTCGTCGTGCCGCCAGTGGCAAGCCCGGTTCCGTCGAAGCAGTGGCAGGTATGCCCGTTCAGCTTTATCGCCTCCACGAAGCGGAGCCTGCGTTGTTCGCTCCAATGAAATCTCATAAATGCCGAGACGTATGCGTAGGAGGCGTAGTTCTGCTCCAGAAGAGTCTTTGCGGCGGTCTCCGCGACGGCGAGCGCGTCGCAGTCGACGAATCCGGTTTGAGGCGGAAAGGATGATCTCCTTCTTGAAGGCAGGGAGGGGTCGAGGTCTATGCAGACGAACGGCGTCTCCAGCTCCGGATCCGGAAGGGGGATGTCCTTGTCGTGGCCGTAGTCGGCGACGACGCCAATCGGATGCCAGAACGAGACGAGCTTGCGGACGTACGCCGTGTCTGAGCCGTGAGGCGGCGTCGAGTGCTGTACGGTCCACCCGCGTTTCGCGGCGACTGACGTGAGCCCCGAAAAGACAAGCCGGGTCGTCCTTAGCATTAGGCTGTGGAGGAACAGGATGGTGTTGTTCTTCTCAGGCTGGCTTTTGGCGGAGCTCATGGTCGTATTCTACCACATGCCTTTTCGCGAGTCAACGAGTCGTGCCGCAAAAGGCATTGAAGATTATCCGCAAAATGAATTGCAGAGACGGCGGCTATAAGCTATAATAGTGTCAACTGTAAGGCGGAAAGGAGTGTCAAACATGAAACTGTCGTGTGTCGTTGTAGCTGCGTCCGTTGCCATTTGCTCGCTGTCGGCGCTTGCCGACGTGACGCTGGGAGGCGTCTCGGTCAATTCCACCTCGCCTGGCGTCGCCAATGTGACTGCCGAGGTCTCGGGCTCGGGCGACGTGTTCGCCGAAGTCGCCCGCGACAAGACGCATTCGTTCCGCAGCGTAAAGGACCGCTACGTCACCGACGGCCTCGTCGCGATGTGGGACGCCGTCGACAACATGGGAATCGGATCGCACGTCCAGGACGCGACGACGTGGCGCGACCTCGCCGGCAACCACGCCGACATGACCTTCACCGCTTCGCCGACAATCGGCGCGACCTACTACGACCTCTCCGCCGGCGGCTGCGGCACGCCTGCCGCGGACATCGGCGCCGCGCTCAACGACGGCACGGTCACAATCGAGGTCGTCTGCAACGTGCATTCCCTGGTGAACGATTCGACGCTCTTCGCCTGCGTTGACGGCACGGACACGTCCACCCATGCCGCAGGCAACCGCATCGTATGGGTCCGGCACACGTCGGGCTACGCGGTCGCCTGCTGCGAATACAAGGAAACGACCTACCATTCGTCCTGCAACATCGATTCGGGCTTCGGCACACTCAAGTCCTACGTGTTCGGGTTCAACCGGGTGGACGCCCCCAACGGGTGCGTGATCATCACGAACGGCGCCTGGGCCGCGACGGTCTACAGCGTCGAGAAGAAAAAGGGCACGGCGGCGAACGCCTGGTTCTCGCTTGCGCAGCGCGTCTGCGCGGCGGGTTCGAGCGCGGCGATTTCCGACCTTCGCATCCACTGCGTGCGCATCTACAACCGGACGCTCACCAATTCGGAAATGGCGGCGAACCTGGCGGTTGACCGCGAGCGGTTCGCGAACCCGCCGGCGGTCGACCTCGACAACCCCGGCTCGGCCGCGGTGGAAAGGACCTTCGTCGGCACCGTGAAGGGATCGATAGCCAGCGCGAAGGACTGCTACGCGAAGAGCGGGCTGATCGCGATGTGGGACGGCGAGGACAACCAGGGAACGGGCGTGCACGCGGCCGGGGCGACGACGTGGAAGGACCTCGCGGGCAACCATGCCGACATGACCTTCGCGACCGCGCCCACGGTCGGCGCGACCTACTAC
>JAEEGL013613387.1_pt1 | contig 10583 bp, 6 predicted proteins | sample 9134231 | NCBI WGS metagenome assembly JAEEGL01 (sample SAMN16246548, study PRJNA631951) | gut metagenome | biome: gut microbiome; feature: rumen; material: fiber-attached | host: Bos | place: Iran: Karaj | collected 2018-10
AGTCCCTCGTCAAAGGTTATGACGCTGCCGATCTGCTCAGCATCATAGCCGTTTGCATCCAGGTCAAAGACCACCTGGCAGCCATCCTCACGGATCTTATATACATATAGATATGTAATGTCCGTCGAACTGCCGAGGATTTCTTCCAACAGACGGATCGTTTCTTTGTAATCCTCCGTCTCCCCCTTGCTCTCCAAATAGTCTTCGAACTTATCACCGTCCAAAACGGCAGCCGTGATCCTTGCCGTTCCCTGCGCAATGCGGGTATGCTCGCTGATCAGCGTTTTTTCATAGACATGTGCACCGATCGCCATGGCAACCACGGAAACCAGCATCAGCGAACAGCCCAGCACAAAAATGATCTTTGTCTGCACCGACATGATCCGATTATCAGTTCTGTCGGTCAGTGATTTTTCATTTTCCGAAAACGGCGTCTGCTGCCATCCTGTAAAAGTAAATATGGAATATTGCTTTTCCGGGATCATATGCGTGATCATGGTGACTAGCAGTACCGTAACCGCCTTATCCGGCAGATCCATGATCAAACTGGCTAAAAGATGCGCTGCGCCCTCGTTGAAAAAACCTGTCTGATAGAGAACGCTGCTTAAGGATTCACTGTCAAAACTCAGTCCTTCCATAAACCATGGGATCAACGTGCCAAGCCCGCCGCCGATCAGGGTAAATGTCAGCACAAGTCCGAGCACACCCCATATCTTTTTATGCCACCCGCGCCTGGCAAAAAACGCCGCAGCCGAAGCGATCAGAACATTCAGCACTCCATAATAAAGAGAAGACGGATCCGAAATGGATTTGAGCAGATTGGTCATAAATCCGCAGAGCACCCCCGGCAGATAGCCGCCCATGATGGCAACAGCCGCCGTTCCGACCGTATCAAGATAGAGCGGCAGCCCAAGCACAGCGACAATTTTGCCAAGCAGGAGGTTGAGCAAAATGCCGGCTGCACACAGAAGCGACGCCGTAAAGTTGCGATTATTGATTGATCGATCCGGCTTGGTTTTTGCCGTATCTTTTTCCTTCATTAGATACCTCATTTACGCAAATCCGTATGAAAAACACATTTATACTTCAATAAATCGTTATATTATATCAAAATTTTGGTTTTTTTTCTATATCTATTCACAGTTTACTTCACAATCATCTCTCATCCCCGTGCTTCGCACTCTACTGTCACATAACATTATGTCAACAAAAATCCTTTGACTACTAGTCCTATTCATGCTAAACTATTTAGGATAGTGTGGATATCATGAAAGAATATAAGAAAGTGAGGTATCGCCATGGCAGAACCGAATGTTTTTTCCGACTTGACAGACGATATCGTCCGCCTTTCTTCCTTATCGAGGGATGCGGATCAGATCCAAAATGACCTGTTCATTAAATATGATGTCAAGAGGGGGCTTCGTGACTTAAACGGAAAGGGCGTACTGGCCGGATTAACGACCATCTCCGATGTACGCGCCAATAAGATCGTAAATGGGGAACAGGTTCCGATCCCCGGCAAACTGTTTTACAGAGGGTATAATGTAGAAGATCTGGTTGCAGGTTTTTCCGCCGATGACCGTTTCGGTTTTGAAGAGATCACCTATCTCCTTTTATTTGATGCGCTTCCGAATCAGGAAGAATTAAAAAAATTCCGTGAACTTTTGGGCTTTTACCGTTCCCTGCCGACTTCCTTTGTCAGGGACATCATCATGAAAGCCCCCAGTCAGGATATGATGAATACATTGGCCCGCAGTGTGCTGACACTGTATTCCTATGACGACCGCGCAGATGATACTTCCCTGCCCAATGTCCTGCGTCAGTCACTGCAGCTCATCAGCTTATTCCCGCTGCTTTCCATTTACGGCTATCAGGCTTATTCCCATTATCATGATGGCAAGAGCCTGTATATCCACCAGCCGAAAGCAGAACTCTCAGAAGCCGAAAACATTTTGCGTATCCTGCGTCCCAACAGCGAATTTACGCCGCTTGAGGCAAAGATTCTGGATATCGCGCTTGTACTTCATATGGAACACGGCGGTGGTAATAACTCCACGTTTACAACGCATGTTGTTACCAGTTCCCTGACAGACACCTACTCTGCCATTGCCGCAGCCATCGGATCGTTGAAAGGCCCCCGCCACGGCGGTGCCAACATCAAGGTTGTTCATATGTTTGAAGAACTCAAGGCTGAGGTTTCTGACTGGGAAGATGAAGAAGAAGTTGCTGAATATCTTCGTAAGTTGTTAAATAAAGAGGCCTTTGACCACGCCGGTCTGATCTACGGTGTCGGCCATGCGGTTTATTCCACTTCCGATCCGAGAGCTGTTCTCTTTAAGAGCTACGTAGAAAAACTCTCCAAGGAAAAAGGTCTGGATAAAGAATTCGCCCTTTATTCTCTTGTTGAGCGCCTTGCTCCCGAAGTGATCGGACAGGAACGCCATATTTACAAGGGCGTATCCATCAATGTGGACTTCTATTCCGGTCTTGTTTACAAGATGCTCGGCATCCCGGATCAGTTGTTTACACCGCTCTTTGCCATCGCACGTATTGTCGGCTGGTCGGCACACCGCATGGAAGAACTTGCAAATAACGGCAAGATCATCCGTCCGGCATATAAACCGATTCATGAGGATATGCCGTATCTGGAGTTGAATAAACGATAACGATCATTGAGCGGGGCTATCTCAAATCGCTGCGCGATTTTCGATGTCCGGCTTTCGCCGGATAGAGATATAAAAAAATGACAGTTTACAAGCAAGCTTGTACCTGTCATTTTTTAATCTCTGCCCTGCTCAATGCTAACGCCCAAACTCGCTTAAGACCAGTCCTTCATTTCGATCGAGCACCATCTGCACGCTCCAGGGATTGATAAATAACAGGAGCGGCCGCTCTTTTAAGTCTGTCACCTTCTTCATATCCGAAGTACCGACCAGTTTATTCAGATCGGGATTTTCGTTTTCGATCCAGCGGATATGCTCATAGGGAAGCGGTTCCATCTTGATGTCTACGTTATATTCGTTTTCCAGTCTGTACTTGAGCACTTCAAACTGCAGCACGCCCACAACGCCGACGATGATCTCCTCGAGACCGGTATCCAGTTCCTTAAAGATCTGGATCGCACCTTCCTGTGCGATCTGCGTGATCCCCTTGACAAACTGTTTCCGCTTCATGGTATCAAGCTGGCGCACCCTGGCAAAATGCTCCGGCGCAAAGGTCGGGATCCCGGCATAGCGGAATTCCTCCTTCGGCATACAGAAGGTATCACCGATGGAAAACATGCCCGGATCAAAGACACCGATGATATCTCCGGCATAGGCTTCATCCAGGATCTTCCTCTCATCCGCCATGATCTGCTGGGGCTGCGATAAGCGCATCACCTTATTTCCCTGCACATGACGTACTTCCATCGCCGCATCATAACGGCCGGAACAGATCCGCATAAAGGCAATACGGTCACGGTGCGCTTTATTCATGTTGGCCTGGATCTTAAATACAAAGGCGGAAAAATCATTTTCTTCGGGATCTATAACGCCCTTATCACTTTCTCTTGCCAGCGGCGTTGTCGACATGGTAAGGAAGTTCGTCAAAAAGATTTCCACGCCGAAGTTAGTCAGCGCCGATCCGAAAAAGACAGGCGTCAGCTTTCCGTCCCGTACTTTTTTCAGGTCAAACTCCTCTGCTGCACCGTCCAAAAGCTCTATCTCATCATTCAGCTTTTCCGCTGCTTCCTCGCCGATAGCTTCTCTGATGGCATCTTTGTATTGCAGGTCGATCTCCCAGCTTTTTCCTTCTTTGGTACCTTTTTCGGTATCGGAAAACATCACAACCTTTTCGCCCTGTCTGTCGTAGACGCCCTTGAATCCCTTGCCGGAACCGATGGGCCAGTTAATGGGACAGGTGGCAATGCCAAGCTCGTTCTCAATCTGGTCAAGAAGCTCAAAGGTATCGAGCGCATCTCTGTCCATCTTGTTGATAAAGGTAAAGATCGGTATCCCTCTCATACCGCAGACCTTGAACAGCTTTCTGGTCTGAGGCTCCACGCCTTTGGCCCCGTCGATGACCATCACGGCCGAATCGGCTGCCATCAGCGTTCTGTAGGTATCCTCCGAGAAATCCTGATGTCCCGGTGTGTCCAGGATATTCACGCAATATCCGCCATATTCAAACTGCAAAACCGAACTGGTGACCGAGATACCTCTTTCCTTTTCAATCTCCATCCAGTCCGATACTGCATGCCTTGCCGTTGCCTTTCCCTTTACGGAACCCGCGAGATTGATGGCACCCCCGTAAAGCAAAAATTTCTCTGTCAGCGTCGTTTTACCCGCATCCGGATGCGAAATGATCGCAAAGGTGCGGCGCCGCGCTATTTCTTCTGCTGTCGATGACATGTATATTCCTCCTGATTACTCGGTTCTTTATCTTACTGATGATGATACGAATTGCTCCATTGCCTTCGGCAATTCTCGCAATTCTAAAACATTCGCAATCCGCAAATTTGCTGTGCAAATTGCTACTTGCTCATGTTTTGCGGGTCTCAAGGTCAAACCCTCGTTAGTGCAAGCACACTCGGGTTTGCACCTTGATACCCTATCATCATAGCATACTCACGCCCGTCCCCATATCCTCAACCCCAAGGTACTGAAGCACACTCGCTGCGATATCCGCAAACGTGCTTCTCGTCCCAAGGTTTGCAGGCGCTAACTTTTTCCCATACATGATGCAGGGCACATATTCCCTGGTGTGGTCGGTCGTTTTCAGATATCCGGGATCGCAGCCATGGTCCGCCGTGAGAATCAGAATATCATCCTCCCGCATCTTATCCATGATCTGCGGCAATTTCTCATCGAAATACGCAAGGGCTCCTGCATATCCGTCAATATCTCTCCTGTGACCGTACAACATATCATAATCTACCAGATTCACGAAGCAAAGTCCATCAAAATCTTTATCCAGATACGAAATTGTCTTTTCAATGCCGTCCGCATTGGATGTCGTATAGGTAAATTCCGTCATGCCGCGTCCTGCAAAAATATCATGGATCTTGCCTACTGCGATCATTTCTTTTCCTGCTTTGACGATCCGGTCAAGCATCGTATCCGCAGGCGGCATAAGCGAAAAATCATGCCGGCGGGATGTCCGCTCAAAGCTTCCCGGTTCACCGATGAATGGTCTTGCGATCACACGGCCAACGCCATGCTCGCCTGTGAGGATATTCCTTGCGATCTTACAATACTCATAGAGTGTTTCCACCGGAATGATCTCCTCGTGTGCTGCGATCTGGAATACAGAATCCGCGGAAGTATAAACGATCAGATCTCCGGTATCCATATGCTCTTTTCCGTAATCGGCAATGACTTTTGTACCTGAATAGGGCTTGTTGCATAAAACTCCGCGGCCTGTCTGCTCGGAAAATGCATCCAGCACTTCCTTCGGAAAACCTTCCGGATAAGTCGGAAGCTGAGATTTTGAGATCAGACCTGCGATCTCCCAGTGACCGATGGTGGTATCCTTGCCGGCAGATGCTTCCTGCATTCTCGCGATCCTGGCTGAATAGTTTCCTGCTCCGACAGGAAGTACCTTCCCGCCGACATCCACGCCGTCAATATCAAAAAGTCCGAGTTTTCGAAAATTCGGAAGGACAAAAAGGTCCGATCTTGCGCAGGAACCGATGGTATTGGTACCTGCATCGCCAAACGCTTCCGCGTCCGGTTCTGCGCCAATGCCGAAACTATCGAGAACGATCAAAAATACTCTGCTCATATTATTTCCTTTCTTTTACAAAATTCCAAAAATTTCTTATATTGATTCCCCGGCCATCGCCAGAAACGCCCCCTCTTCTATGATCGGAATGCCGAGCTCTTTTGCCTTCTTGTTCTTTCCCGACATTGATGTGATGTCATTGTTGATCAGGTAATCCGTTTTACCTGTAACAGAGCCGGTTACCTTGCCGCCCTTACTCTCGATCATGGCTTTGAGTTCATCTCTGTTCGCAAAATGATGCACGCTGCCGGTCACCACAAAAGTTTTTCCATAGATCTCAGACTTTTCGCCGTCATCTGCCAAAACCTGCGGCACTTCGATCTCAAGTTCTGCAAGAAGCCTGTCCAGCTTTTCGTTATGTTCCTGATCCGCAAAATATTCTACGATGCTGTTCGCCAAAACCTCTCCGATCTTATCGATCGATGAAAGCTCTTCCACGCTTGCTTTCCGCAGCGCATTTATATCATAATCAAAATGCTTGCTCAAAAGCTTTGCATTTGCCTCACCGATCCCGGCAATACCCAGTGCAAAGACAACGCGGTACATAGCTGTCTTGCGGGATGCATCGATGCCGGCGATCAGATTTTCATAGGACTTTTCACCAAAGCCCTCTAATTTACAAATTTCATCTTTATGCTGTGATAAATGATACAGATCCGCAAATTCCCGACTGCGCAGATAACCGAGAGAAATGAATTTCTCCAAAGTCTTTTCCGATAAGCCATCGATATTCATGGCATTGCGACTGACAAACTGCGTATAACCCATGATCGCCTTGGCAGGACAGTCCGGATTGATACAGTACAGGACTTCGGTTGTATCTGCAATAGTTTCCCCGAATTCGTCCTTATCATCGTTCCGATAAAATTCGGCGATCTGGTTTTGATCTTCCTGATCTACAGCAGTTTCTCCCTGAGGGGCGTCTGTTTCAGCGATTTCTTCAGCATTCTTGACCCTTCCCCCGGTTGCCTCTCCCGCAGACACGATTTTGGTTCTGCCTCCGCAGGCCGGACAGGTATCGGGTATTTCCATCTTGCCGCTCTTCGTCAGGTTCTCCGCGATCTGCGGAATGATCATATTCGCTTTATATACCGTGATCCGGTCACCAATCCCGAGATGAAGCGCTTTCATAATACTGATATTATGCACGCTGGCCCTGCTGACCGTCGTGCCCTCTAACTCAACCGGATCAAAGATCGCCACAGGATTGATCAGGCCGGTACGGGATGGACTCCATTCAATTTCACGCAGTGTCGTCTCTGCCAGTTCATCCGCCCATTTAAAAGCGATGGAATCCCTGGGGAATTTTGCAGTCCTGCCAAGGGATGCCGAATAAGCCAGATCACAATAGGTTAGGACCAGTCCGTCAGACGGGATATCAAAATGCTCGATCGTTTTTGCAAAATACTCGATCCGGTCAAGGATATTATCACGGTTTACCCTGTGATATTCCACGACGTCAAATCCCTGCTGCCGCAGGAACTCAAATTGCTGCTGCCTGTCATTTCCGTAATCCGCATTTTTACCATCTGTACCACCCTGTGCATCGGATATCACAAAGGAAAATGCATAAAAAGAAACCTGCCGTTTCGCTGTGATCGCGCTGTCTAACTGCCGAACGGAACCGCTGCAAAGATTTCTCGGATTCTTATATCTTGCTTCTTCCTCCGGGATCTCGGCATTGATCTTGTTAAATACAGAATATGGAATAACCGCTTCTCCGCGCAGCACCAGCCTGCCCTGATACGGGATCCGCATCGGCAGATTGACAAAGGTTTTTGCATTGGGCGTAATGACCTCGCCGATCTCACCGTTACCTCTGGTCACCGCCTTTTGCAGCGTGCCCCCTTCATAGGTCAGCACGATCGTCAGACCGTCCAGTTTCCAGGACAGCAGCCCTTCCTTGTCACCAAGCCAGTCCGCCAGTTCTTCCCTGCTCTTTGTTTTTGCCAGAGAAAGCATGGGTCGCTCATGTGCCTCTTTCGGCAGTTCATCCACTGCCTCGTAGCCCACGGTTTGTGTCGGGCTTCCGGCCAGGATCATACCTGTTTCCGTTTCCAGTGCAACAAGCTCATCATATAATTTATCATATTCGTGATCGCTCATGATCTCGCGGTCTTCTGCATAATATGCTTTCGAGGCCCGGTTTAAGATCTCGATCAGTTCCTTCATCCGACTTTGTTGATCCATCATCAAAATTCACCCATTCATCTATTCTAAATACAAACTTTTTATGATCTTTTCCCGAAGCGCATCCGGCATGAATTTCACTGCCAGCCAAAACAGTTTATACTTCCATCCGATGACAACCCTTGCCGGCGGATGCGGCATCTGCGACAGGCGATATACCTGCCTTGCAGAAAGCATCGGTGAATCTCCGTGTTTCTCATCATTTGCCATGATCCCGACTGCATGCCTAACCGTTTCATTGTAAACGGAGCCCTCCTTTTCATACAGCCTGCGGTTTTGCGTGAAACTTGTTTTGGTATCCCCCGGCTCCAATATGCTGACTCTGACACCATACGACTGACACTCCATCCGCATCGCATCCGAAAGCGCCTCCAGCGCATATTTCGTCGCACTGTAATGTGCCTGCATGGGGATAGCTACCTTACCGCCAAAGGATCCCACAATACAGATAAACCCATCCCTGTGTCTCCTCATTTTGGGCAAAAGTGCGCGGCATACATGAAGAACGCCGAAATAATTTATCTCCATCTGCTGCCTGACAAGGGACGTCGGCACATCTTCCACCGAACCTGCGATTCCCATGCCCGCAGATAAAACAGCGATATCAAATCCACCGGCCTTTTTGACAAAATCAAAAACCGCCTCTTCATCTGTCACATCCAGTCTCTCCATGGTAAGACTGCCGCCGCTGTGATATCTTTTCATGCCATCTTTGCAATGCCGTGACACGCCGGTTACCGTATATCCTTTTTTAGCAAAAAGTTCGGCACAGGCTTTCCCGATCCCGCTGGAGGCTCCGGTCACCAGTACCGATTTACTTCGCATAGATTTGTTTTGCAAAGATCTATTTTTCATGGAATTGTTCTTACCGAGTTCCCTTCTATCTTTCTCATTTCTCATGACTCATTTCCTGCCCGTCTTTATCACTGCGTTCTCTTTTCCATGCATACTTTATTTCTGCCGCTCCGCTTCGCTGCATACAGTTGCTTATCCGCCTCGCCCAATGTCTCCTCTAACGGTTTGCCATGCGCGCAAAAGGAAACGCCGGCTGAGATTGTGATGGACAATCCCGGATGTTCCTCCCACTGCATCTGTCCGATCTCTTTTCTGAGTTTATCAATCTTACGGAAAGCTTCCTTGTCATCCATGGCCTTGAAAAAAATGACAAACTCCTCGCCACCAAACCGCGCCGCGATCTCGTCCTCCTGCCTGTCACAGAAATCCGACATCTTTTTTGCGATCTCCTTGAGCGCCACATCACCGAACAGATGACCGAAAGTATCATTGATCATCTTAAAATGATCAATATCAAACATGGCGATAAAATACCGCTTTCCGAAAAATGTCTTCATGGTCTCGAGATGCCAGAACAGTTCACGCCGGTTGTAAAGACCCGTCAGCTCGTCTTTTTTAGACAGCATTTCCAGTTTTCTGAGCAGATCTTCCCTGCCTTTACGCTCCGTCCTATATGCTTTCAGCACGATTGCCAGCGTCAGGCACATAAATGTTGACATCAGCACAAGCGAAATGATCACATCCGACACACGAGCGCCAAGGGACAGTTTCACGAGGATATCACTATGAATCCGCAGTAGCTCCGGCCCATCATCCATCATACAGTATGACAGGAAAATAACACATACATCCACAATAAGCGATGTTACAAAGCAGACCACCCTGTCCCTGCCGTCCAGTACGGGTATGATCATAAAAAGCCCCGCCATCATATACAGCGGCATGCCGGAATCGATCCCGCCGCAAGTAAAGAAAATGACCGGAATCAGAAAACAATTGATCAGAAAACAAAGCATCCGCCTTGCTAAAATGGTTTGGTGAAACCCATAATAGATGACCATGGTGATGGCAAACATAAGCGCTGCCAGTAAGATTGTGATCGTGGCAAACATGCCGATGTTTTCAAAAAAAGTCACAACAGCTGAGATCCCGACCACAATAATGCCCAGGTTCAGGATCGACGCGAATATCTTTTCCTCCAGATCGCGATCGGAATTCATCTGCGATTTGATGATCTCAAAGAGTTTTATCATGTTTTTCCCTCACCCAAAGCCTGCAAAAATTCCCGTTTAAATGCCGCAAATCTCCCCTCATCCAGCGCCAGTCGGATTTCCTCCATCATATGATTATAAAAATACAGATTATGCAATACCAAAAGCCGCAGCCCTAACATCTCCCCTGCTTTGAGCAGGTGCCGGATATAGGCACGGCTGTAACGCCGGCAGGCCGGGCATCCGCATCCCTCTTCGATCGGTCTGTCATCTTTTTCGTATTGCTTATTCATCAGGTTCAGTTTGCCGAAATGCGTATAGGCATGACCATGCCGCCCATTTCGCGATGGGTAGACGCAATCAAAAAAGTCAACGCCGCGCTCTACCGCCTCCAGGATATTTGCCGGTGTACCGACACCCATGAGGTAGGTCGGTTTATCTTTTGGCAGATGCGGCACAACTGCCTCGATCATCTCATACATCTGCTCATGGCTTTCACCCACGGCCAGACCACCGATGGCATAGCCCGGCAGATCCATCTCAGCGATCCGTTTTGCATGTTCAATCCTTATATCGGCATAAACAGCGCCCTGATTGATCCCGAAAAGCATCTGTCCGGGATTG
>JAEEGL014745903.1_pt1 | contig 10583 bp, 6 predicted proteins | sample 9134231 | NCBI WGS metagenome assembly JAEEGL01 (sample SAMN16246548, study PRJNA631951) | gut metagenome | biome: gut microbiome; feature: rumen; material: fiber-attached | host: Bos | place: Iran: Karaj | collected 2018-10
GGTCCTGCCGTGGAGCAGGAAGGAAAACACATACACACCGAAGCCGTAGGTAAAATCACTGAGGGTCAGAATCACCAGCGGGAACCGGATATCCTCCGGATAAAAGAGTCCGCACAGCTGCCCGCAGGCGTACCCGAGGTACATCTGCAAAAGCGCGTGGAACCCCAGCAGATTCCCGGAAAAGATATCGATGAGGAGCCCGCAGAAAAACCCCACCGTGATGCCGGTGTTCTCCCCGTACAAAATGGCATAAAACACCGTGAGGAGAAGCATCAGGTTGGGGCTGACTCCTCCCAGCGAGATGTGGGGAAACACGCTGCTTTGCAGGATAAAGCAGGCGGGTATGCTGATTGCGATACAGATCCTCTGCAGGATCACACTCTTGTTATGAATCATAATCCGTATTCTTCCGGTCCGTGATCACCAGCACCACGCTCAGATGGGAAAAATCAACCGCCGGGATCAGATACCCGGATCTGGTCAGGTTGTTATTGTCCTGGCGGATGGTCTGGATATAGCCGATGAGAAGTCCCGGCAGGAATTTGTCGCTGATCTGGCTGGTGACGATCTTATCCCCCACCTGGGCCAGTTCCTCATCGTCCGTCAGCTGGGAAAACTCCGCAAGTCCCTCCGCATACAGCTCCAGACTCCCGGAGACGATGAGGGTGTCTCCGGTGGAAAGGACCTGCCCGCTGACATGGGTCCCGTCGGAGATCACGGAGGTGACCCGTGCCCAGTTTGGACCGATGGAGGAGATGCGTCCCACCAGTCCGCCGTCGGCAATGACATTCATATCGATCTCCAGGCCGTCGCTGGTTCCCTTGTCAATGACGAAGCTGTGGAACCAGTTTCCGCCGTCGCTGGCGATGATCCGCGCGCCCACCTTGTGATAGGTCTCATACTCATCGGACAGGGACTGGAGCGATCTGAGCTCGTTTAATTCATACCGCTCCTGGGTCAGTCTCGTATTTTCCTCCGTGAGGGCCTCCACCTGCTCCCGGAGCTCTCTGTTTTCCTCGATGAGGGAGGTGACCCGCTCCAGCTCTTCTCTGCGGTTTCCCAGCCACTCTCCCACGCGTCCGATGCCCTTTTCGAAGGGGACGATGACGGCTCCCACCGCAGAGTGAAAAGGCCCGTCAAAGGCAGTGGTGCCATAGGTGACGAGCATCAAAAGCACGGAAGCGATTGTCAAAATAAGAAGGAGAGATTTACCGGACAGCGTAAATTTCTCCCTCTTAGGCTTTACAACAGGACTCATTTACTCATTCCTTCGGCACTCTGTGCAATGCTGGCAAATTCGCTCTCCTGGATGACGCGGCCGAGACCGTAAGCGGTGGTGGTGATGGGATCCTCCGTGATATTGACCTTCAGGCCGGTATTGTCCGCAACGCGCTCCACCAGGTGGCTGACCTGGCTGGCTCCGCCCGTCATATAGATGCCATGCCGGAAGATATCCGCAGACAGTTCCGGGGGTGTCCGCTCCAGGATCAGTTTCACATGATCGATGATGGTCCGGAAATGCTCTTCCAGGCTGGCCACCACCAGCTTTGTGGGGATCTCCCGCTCCACCGGAAGTCCGGTGACGATATCCCGCCCGTAGACGATGGCTCCCTTACCCTGTGCTTCCAGATCCCGCAGACCGATCTTTACGTTCTCCGCCGTCTTTCCGCCGATCATCAGGCCGAACTCGCTGCGTACGCAGTTTCGGATCGCATCGTCGAATTTCAGTCCGCCGACCTTGATCAGCTTGCTCAGAACGATGCCCCCCAGAGACAGGATGGAGATCTCGGTGGTCTCAAAACCCACATTCACCACCAGAACACCCTGGGAGTTCTTCACATCGATCCCCAGTCCCAGTCCGTCTGCCACGGCCTTTTGCACCACCATGATCTTGTGGGCCTTTACCCCGGCTTCCTTCAGCAGATCATAAAAAGCTCTCTTTTCCACATCCGTGATATCCCAGGGGACCGCGATGACGAAATCCGCAGGCTTTAAATTCCCGCGCTGCAGGTCCTCCAGCATGTACTTCACCAGCGTCTCCATATTCTTCAGATCCGAGATCACGCCGTTGGTCAGCGGATAGGAAATGGAGATATTGGAGGGAGCCTTTTCGTACATTTCAAAGGCGGAATCGCCGTAGGCAAACAGCTCGGTCTTATTCTTGATGGCGATCATGTTTTTCTGGACCGTCACCGTGGAATCCGCATTGTTGAAGATCTTGATGTGATTGGTTCCGAGATCGATCCCGAAAGCGTTATTGTTCATATAGTTCCTTCTCCCTTGCAAAACTGTAATACACGCGGTCTCCGATGATGATATGGTCCAGTAAAGGGATGTCCATCATCCTGCTGACATCGTACAGGGTACGGGTCAGCCGGATATCCGTCTCACTGGGCCTTGGATCACCGCTCGGATGGTTATGGATCAGAATGATGTTCACGGCCCTGCACCGAAGCGCCTCCAGAAAGACGGTTCTGGGGGAGATCAGGGACAGATTCACACTCCCTTCGGACAGTCTGGTGTCTCCCAGGAGCTGTCCTTTCGCATCAAAGCAGGCCAGGTGTACGCATTCATTGGGAAGATGCCGCAGCCGCTCCATGTAATACATGGCGATGCTCTCCGGATCCGTCATGCAAAGGCCCTCCCGGGCTTTCCTGGTACTCATCCGCATGGAAAGCTCCGCGATGGCTTTGAGCTTCACCGCCTTTACGGTACCGATGCCTGACAGCGCCGTCAGGTCCGTGAGCTGTGCGTCATAAAGTCCCAAAAGTCCGTCCCGCGGGGGCTTTCCAAGCTCCATCACGCTCCTGGCCACCTCCAGCGCCGGCCGGTCCCTGGTACCGGTCCTTAAGATGATGGCGATGAGCTCGCTCTCCGTCAGGGCCTCCGGTCCGAACCGCAGGAACTTTTCATAGGGCATCTCCTGCATCCGTACATCTTCGGTTTTCTGTTCTTTCATGGTTTCCTTTCTGCCTTCTCCGGATCCGACAAAAAGGGAACTGTCAAAAGATTATTTTAGCATAAAACCAGGCCTTTATCCACCAGTCTCTGAAAAGATTTCAAAATGCCCAGCTTGCCGTGGGGCCAAGTGAGGCCTCCCTGGAAGTAGACACTGTAGGGCTCCTTTAGGGGGCCGTCGGCGGAGAGTTCGATGGAGCTTCCGGACACGAAAGCCCCTGCCGCCATGATGACCTGCGCATCATATCCCGGCATGTCCCAGGGTTCCGGTACCACATGGGAATCCACCGGCGCCGCAGACTGGATCCCCTCGCAGAATGCGATGAGGGCATCCGGATTTCCGAAGGTGACAGCCTGGATGATATCCGCCCTGGGCTCCGAACCGTCCGGCAGCACGGAAAATCCGTGTCTCTCATAGAGGTTCGCCGCAAAGATGGCGCTCTTTAAGGCGCTGGCGGTGACGGTGGGCGCCAGGAACAGGCCCTGATAGAACTGGGGCAGGATCCCCAGGGACGCCCCCACTTCCTTCCCCAGTCCGGGAGAGGTCAGGCGATATGCCGCATTCTCGATGCACTCCTTTTTCCCCGCCAGATACCCGCCGATGGGTGCCAGTCCCCCGCCCGGGTTCTTGATGAGGGACCCCACCACCAGGTCCGCTCCCACATCCGTGGGTTCCATGCGTTCCACAAATTCTCCGTAGCAGTTGTCCACCATGCAGATCACGTCGGGCCGGATCCCTTTGATGAAGCGGATCAGCTCCCCGATCTTCTCCACGGAAAAGCTGGGGCGGGTCTGGTATCCCTTGGATCTTTGTATGGTCACCAGCTTTGTCTTCTCGTTTAACGCCGCACGGATGCCGTCATAGTCAAAGCTTCCGTCCGGCAGCAGGTCGGTCTGTCTGTAGGTGATGCCGTACTCTGCCAAAGAGCCCTTGGAGGGTCTGATGCCGATGACTTCCTCCAGGGTATCGTAGGGCTTCCCCACGGGGGAAAAGAGCTCGTCCCCAGGCCGGAGGTTGCTCATGAGGGCCAGAGCCAGGGCATGGGTCCCGCAGGTGATCTGGGGTCTCACCAGGGCATCCTCGGTGCCGAAGATCTCGGCATACACAGCTTCCAGGGTCTCTCTTCCCAGGTCGTTATATCCGTATCCGGTGGTGCCCAAAAGGCAGGCCTCGCTGACCTTGTGGCGCTGCATGGCGCGGATGACCTTCAGCTGGTTGTACTCGGCGGTCTCGTCGATGCGTGCGAAACGCTCCGCCAGAGTCTGCAGGATCTCCTCACCGAGGTTGTAGACCGATTCGGAGATGCCCAGGGATTGATACATTTCTTTCATGATGTGCTTGTTTCCTTTGTGTCTCTTTATCTGTTTGTTGTAGTTTGGTGACGGAGCCTCCGGGGCCCCGAGAGGTTTGTCTCGCCGGTTCCTTCGACATGAAATTGCTCAAAACAGCGGACATTGCAGGCAAGTGTCGGGTCGCAAATCATCCGGCATCCATGCCGGTGATTTGCTCGAATCGACGTCCTGTCGATTCGCCCCTCGTCGCATGAGCTGTTTTGGCAATTTCGGTTCGCTGCGCGAACCATGTCTCGTCACAGGCTCACAAACTCTCTCGGGGTCCATCGGCTCCTGCTCGAAGCAATATCAGTTCTCTGATATCATCCGAATATACGAGGTCTTATCATGCCTTACATAAATCTCAGCGACCGAACAGGTAATGCACGGTTTAGGCAGTCTGTCCGAGGCCGGTTCTTAGTGAGCGCAAGCCTCTGGCGCAGCGCGAACTTAGAACCGCTGCTTCGAGGACCGACAGCGGAAGCGGTGCCAAAACCGTGCATCACCTGCAAGGGAGCGTCTATATTCCCAGTCCGGCAGCCTGTCCGGAGGCTCCGTCAATAACGTAACGTCTCTCGGACCTGCCGGATGAGTTCCCGGAGGATCGCGTCCTCATCGTACCCGTACCGGTCCTTGGGAACCCAGGTGACGTCCCCCTCCCGGCGAAACCAGGTCAGCTGCCGCTTTGCGAAATGCCTGGTGTTTAGCTTGATCCGGTACGCCGCTTCTTCCGCGGTATATTCTCCCCGGATCACCGGCACCATCTCCTTGTACCCGATGGCCTGCATGGAGGTCATCTCCGGTGTGACCCCTTCCTCCAGAAGCCCCCGGACCTCGCCTTCCAGACCGGCTTCCATCATCTCATCCACCCGCCTGTCGATGCGCTCATAGAGCCGCTCCCGCAGGTCGCTTAGCACGAAATAACAGGCTCTGTATGCAGCGGGGCGAAGGGACTCCTCCCGGTTATGGACCGAGATGGGCTGCCCCGTGGTGTGATGGTATTCCAGGGCGCGGATCACGCGCTTTATGTTTTCCGCCGGGATCGCATCCGCGCTGACAGGATCCGCCTGCCGGAGCATCTCATGAAGAGCCTGCGCGCCGTCCCGCTCCGCCATCTCCCAAAGGGACTGCCGGTATGCTTCATCCGTCTCCTGCTCGGAGAAGTGGATATCCCGGAGCAGCGCCTGGATGTAAAAGCCGGTGCCCCCTACCACGATGGGGAGTTTTCCCCTTGCATGGATCTGCGCGGCTTTTTCCTTGGCCAGCTCCCGGAACCGAAAGACATCAAAGGGCTCCGTGGGCTCTAAGATATTGATGAGATGGTGCGGGATCCCCTGCATCTCCGACGGCAGGATCTTTGCGGAACCGATGTCCATCCGCCGGTATACCTGCACGGAATCCGCGGAGATGATCTCCCCGCCCAGCTCCCCGGCCAGACGGATGGACAGCGAGGTCTTCCCCACCGCCGTGGGGCCCGTGAGGATCACCAGAGGCGGCAGATCTGCGGATGCGGTTTTACTTTCCGGAATATCAGGCATGGACAGGTCCTTAATCTACGATTCTCTTAAACTTCTTTTCCAGTTCGTATTCGCTCATGGCGATGACCGTGGGTCTGCCATGGGGACAGTTATAGGGGTTCTCCAGGGTAAGGAGTTCATCGATGAGGACCTGGGCTTCCATCACGGAGAGCCGGTCTCCCCCCTTTACGGAGGCTTTGCATGCCATGGATGCCACCTTTTCCTCGATGGCGGCGTAGCTTCCCCTGCTGTTCCCTTCGCTTAGTTCCTCCAGCACCTCCAGGAACAGCTCCCGGGAGGTATGTCCGTACAGATCCGTGGGAACGGCGCGGAGCGCATATTCGGAGCCTCCGAAATGTTCGATCTCAAAGCCCAGGTGCTCGAAGGCTTCCAGATGCTCTTTCAGGGCAGTCTCCTCCCGCCCGGTCAGGCTCAGGACCACGGGGGGCAGAAGCTGCTGGGAGGATACGGTCTTTTCCCGAAACCGCTTCATCATCCGCTCGTAGTTCACCTTTTCATGGGCCGCATGCTGGTCGATGATCAGGAGCTTTTGCTGATACTGGATGATCCAGTAGGTGTCAAAGACCTGCCCGATAAAGCGGTAGTCCGGCCTGCTCTTTGCGGACAGAAGTCTTCCCTCCTCCCCGTCAAACAGGGACTGCTGAACGGGCTTTACGGGTTTCTCGGCTTCCGCCTGTGGCACTTCGTGCCGCGCCTCGGGGACTTCGACCTGTGCCTTGGGCACTTCGGGCGCTGCCTCCGGCTTTTCGAAATCCACAAAGAAGGTGGGATCCGGTTTCGGAATCTGTGGGATCTGTGAAACCTGTGAAACCGGAGCTGCCTGTGAAACCTGCGATGTCTGTGAAACCTGCTCAGCATGTGAAACCTGCGATGTCCCGGCGACTTCAGGTCGCCCGGCGACTTGAGGTCGCCCTATGTTCTGCGCAGTCTGCGCCGCCGCATACCGGGTCTCCTCCCGAACGGCGCGCTGGAAGGGCTCGGGATTTCGACCGCTCCTTACCTCCGACAGGGCCTGTCTCTCATCCGCCTTCCGCTCCCGGTCGGTGCGAAGGACCTGTCCCGGGATCATCTCCCGGGCTTTCAGGGTCTCAAAGACCGCTTCCGAGAGGACGCTGAAGAACAGGTTCTGATCCGAGATCCGCACATCCATCTTGGTGGGGTGGACGTTCACATCCACCCGGGCGGGGTCCACATGGAGGTTCAAAAAACATACCGGAAATTTGTGGATCATCAGATACTCCCGGTATCCCTCCTCGATGGCCTTTGCCACGATGTCACTGCGGATGAACCGGCCGTTCAGGAAATATACTTCCATGTTCCGGTTGGACCGCACCAGCTCCGGAGTCCCCAGATACCCGGTGATGCGGATCCCGCTTTTTTCCCGGTCGATGGGGATCACGGCTGCGGAGGTCTCCCGCCCGTAGACGCGGTAGATGACCTCCTTTAAGTCTCCGCTTCCGGAGGTGTGGAACCGGGTCTTGCCGTTTAAGGTCAGCTGGAAGGATACCTCCGGATGGCTCAGGGCGATGCGCTCCATCAGGTCGCAGATATATCCGCCCTCCGTCATGGAGGTCTTCAGGAATTTCCGTCTGGCAGGGGTATTGAAAAAGAGATTCCGGACCAGGATCGTGGTCCCCTGGGGGGCTCCGATCTCCTCATAGAGGGTTTCTCTGCCGCCCTCCATGGCCATCCGGATCCCTGTGAGGGGCTTCTGGGGCTTGGTGATGATCTCCAGCTGGGAGACGGCGCAGATACTGGAGAGTGCCTCCCCGCGAAATCCCAGGCTCCGGATATGGGCCAGGTCCTCCGCAGAGGTGATCTTGCTGGTGGAATGCCGGAGGAATGCGTTTCGAAGATCCGTCTCTTCGATGCCGCAGCCGTTGTCCGTCACCCGGATCAGCTCGGTGCCCCCCTCCTTGACCTCCACCGTCACATGGGTCGCTCCCGCGTCGATGGCGTTTTCCACCAGTTCCTTTACCACGCTGGAGGGGCGTTCCACCACCTCCCCGGCAGCGATCTTGTCGATTGTCGCACTGTCCAGTACTCGAATGGGCATGTCTTTCTCCTAACTGATGCGGTACCGGTTTCTGAGCTTGCTCTGCAGCCGGTACAGGGTATTCATGGCATCCAGAGGCGTCAGAGTGGTGATCTCGATCTCACTGAGTTCCTTTAACACGTCCTCGTCGGAGACCGTATCGAAAAAGCTCATCTGCCCCATATCCACCTCATCCGGGGCCGTGACCCTGACGGTCTTCCCGGAGGATACATTCTGGTCCTTTACCGCGATGGCGCTGATCTGCTCCGTGATGGACTGGTCCTGGAGCTGATCCGCGATCTCCTTTGCGCGGTCGATGACCATGTCCGGAAGCCCCGCCAGTTTTGCCACCTGAATGCCGTAGCTGCGGTCCGCGCCGCCCTTTACGATCTTCCGCAGGAACACGATGTCCTCCCCGGATTCCTTCACGGCGATGCAATAATTGTTCACATTGTCGATCTTGCCCTCCAGCTCCGTCAGCTCATGATAGTGAGTGGCAAAGAGGGTCTTGGCCCCCAGGAGCTTTCGGTTGCTGATATGCTCGATGACGGCCCAGGCGATGGAGAGCCCGTCAAAGGTGGAGGTGCCCCGGCCGATCTCATCCAGGATCAGCAGGCTGTTTGGTGTGGCGTTTCGCAGGATGTTGGACACCTCATTCATCTCCACCATGAAGGTGGACTGGCCGCTGGCCAGATCATCGGAAGCTCCCACCCTGGTAAAGATCCGGTCCACCACGCACAGGTTTGCGCTCTTTGCGGGGACAAAGCAGCCGATCTGGGACATGAGGACGATCAGCGCCGTCTGCCGCATATAGGTGGATTTTCCCGCCATGTTGGGCCCTGTGATGATGCTCACCAGATGGGATTTCTGGTCCAGATAGGTATCGTTTGCCACGAAGAGCTCGCCCCCCAGCATCTGCTCCACCACGGGATGCCGGCCCTCCTTGATGTCGATGACGCCCTTGGCGTTCAGGGTGGGACGGACATAGTGATTTCGCTCGGACACCAGGCTCAAGGATGCATACACATCCAGTCTGGCCAGCGCTCTGGCTGTCTTCTGGATCCGGTCCAGCTCCGCGCCGATGGCATCCCGGATCCTGCAGAACACATCATATTCCAGCTGTGCCAGCTTCTCCTCGGAGTTTAAGACGATGTCTTCCAGCTCTTTTAACTTCGCGTTGGTGAACCGCTCCGCATTTGTAAGGGTCTGCCGTCTGATATAATCCTCCGGGACCTGATCCTTGTTGGAATTGGTCACTTCATAGTAATACCCGAAGGCCTTATGATACTTGATGCGCAGGTTTTTGATCCCGGTCCGCTCCCGCTCGCTCTCTTCCAGCTCCAGGAGCCACCCTTTTCCGTCCCGCTTTGCGGCCCGAAGTCTGTCGATGTCCTCATCAAACCCGTCCCGGATGATCTCCCCGTCCCGCACCGAAATGGGAGGATCCTCACAGATCCCTGCTTCGATGAGGTTTGCCAGGTCCTCCAAAGGGTCCAGTTCCTCCCGGATCTGTGTCAGCTCCGCACAGGTGACATCCGCCAGAACGCTGAGGATATGCGGCAGCATGGAGATGGATCCGCCGAAGGCCAGAAGATCCCTGGGATTGGCGGTCTTGTACAGGATCTTGGTCAGGAGGCGCTCTAAGTCGTAGACGGGATTTAAGTACTCCCGGATCTCATCCCTGGCGATGTTTTTTTCGCAGAACTCGCTCAGGGCATCAAAGCGTCTGGTGATCTCCTCGCCGTCGGTTAAGGGCTGTTCGATCCGGGCCCGCAGGAGTCTTCCTCCCATGGCGGTTTTTGTTTTATCAAGAAGCCCTAAGAGGGACCCTTTTTTCTGCTTTTCCCGCAGGGTCTCCGTCAGCTCCAGATTGCGTCTGGAGGATGCGTCCAGCATCATGAAGCGGCTGGCCAGGTAGGGCTTTATGGATGCGATATTGGCCAGCTGATTCATCTGGGTGTCCGCCAGAAATTTCAGCAGTGCTCCGGAGGCCAGGATCCCCAGCGGCATCTCTTCGATGCCCAGGCTGACGAAGCTCTGGACCCGGAACTGCCGCAGCAGGGGGTCTCTGCACATGGCATCATCAAACAGGTGTGCATCCAGAGCATAGATGGGCGCATGAAGACGCTCCCGCAGCTCATCGGCCTGCCGGGAGCTCATGAGATACCCGTCGTTACAGATGATCTCCCGGGGCTCGAATTTCATGATCTCATCCCGAAGCGTACCGAGAGAATCCACCTCCGTAACAGTAAAATCGCCGGTCGTAACATCCGACACGGCGATGCCGATCTTACTCTCCGAATAATAGATGCACATCAGGTAGTTGTTCCGGGCGGCCTCAAGGCTTTGCATGTTGAGATTCGTCCCGGGAGTCACCACCCGGATGACTTCCCGCTTCACCAGCCCCTTTGCCAGCTTCGGGTCCTCCACCTGTTCACAGATGGCCACCTTGTAACCTCTGGAGACCAGCTTCGTCAGATAGGGCTCCGCTGCATGATACGGGATCCCGCACATGGGCGCCCGCTCCTCCAGGCCGCAGGATTTGCCGGTAAGGGTCAGCTCCAGCTCCTTGGAGACGGTCACCGCATCTTCAAAAAACATTTCGTAAAAGTCACCCAGACGGTAGAACAGGATGCAGTCGGCGTACTGCTTCTTTGTCTCCAGGTAGTTCTGCATCATCGGGGTGACTTCTTGCAGTTCAGGCATGTCTTTCTCCCAGA
>JAEEGL014789983.1_pt1 | contig 10583 bp, 7 predicted proteins | sample 9134231 | NCBI WGS metagenome assembly JAEEGL01 (sample SAMN16246548, study PRJNA631951) | gut metagenome | biome: gut microbiome; feature: rumen; material: fiber-attached | host: Bos | place: Iran: Karaj | collected 2018-10
AGTAGAAGGCAGAGTTGAGGCACCAAAAAAAGAAGAGATGCCTTCTACAACCTACCTTGCATACGGCTCTTCTATAACACATGGAAGCCTTGGGCTTTTGCAGCCTTATTCATATCCATTCCTTATTTCAAGGAAGCTTGGCTGTGATTATATAAACCTTGGTTATGCCGGATGTGCTCTAATGGAAGAGGAAATCGCGCAATATATTGTTTCAAGGAAAGACTGGACCTTCGCTTCAGTTGAGATGGGCGTTAATGCTCTTTCTGATAAAAGACCTATCAGTGATGATGAGTTTGAAAGAAGAATTGACAGATTCACCCAGATCCTTGCTGATGATGGCAGAAAAGTCTTTGCAACCTCGATTTTTCAGGTTAATTACGAGAATGACACTAGGGTAAATAAATTTAGAGAGATAGTCAAAAAATATGCCCAAAAGAGGCTTATTTTCACTGATGGACTGGAACTGATGGGCGATGAAACCTATGTTTCAGCCGATTGTACACACCCTAGCCATGAAGGGCTGGAAATGGTTGCTGAAAACTGGAGCAAGGTCATGAACAAAGCGCTCTTTGAGGGATGATATATACTGTGATATGAAGCTTTTAGAGCGTGATTTCATTTGTGCAATTTTCACAAATGATTTCTAAAATAAAAATGAGTTAAACGTTTTTGCTAGGAATAATTGACATGTAAGCACTTACGCAAACACAGTAATAATGGTACTTTAAAGAAAAAGTATACAATGATGTCCGAAATTCAGCATAATTCACGCTTGAAAAGGTTTCCAGTACATGATAAAGTACATATTAAGGTAAGTGAAAACGCTTACATTTAGTAAACACACAATCTATATGGGAGGAAACATTTAGATGAAAAAGAAAGTTTTATCATTACTTCTGTCAACAGCAATGGTAGCTTCTCTTGCAGCATGTGGCAGCACAAGCGCAGAGACAACAACTACAGAGTCTGGTGACACAACTTCTGCACAGTCAACAGATGCAACAGCATCTACAGACACTGCAGCTGCTACAGATGGAGAGTACACACTTGAGACTCTTAACATCGTAGTTAACGGTACACTTACAGCAACAGTTGAAAGTGGCCAGCAGGAATTCATTCAGCAGTGGGAAGAGGCAGTTTCAGAGAAGATTGGTCACCCAATCAAGCTTAACATCAACCAGCTTGATCACTCTGACTACAACGGAACTGTATCACGTCTTCTTACAACAGGTCAGCCAGGTGATCCTGATTACCCAGATGCTCTTATCATGGGTGCTGATATGTTCAAGCAGTACGCTACAACAGGTCTTCTTTGGGATATGGCTGATGCATATGCAAATGCAGAGTTCCAGTCACGTATTACACTTCCTTCAATCAATGAAAACCTTAAGGACAGCGAAGGACACCTTTACGGATTCGCTCCTACATATGGTAACGGATGTGTAACATATGTTAAGAAGTCTTGGCTTGATGCAGTAGGAATGAAGGCTGAAGATATCAAGACTTTCGATGACTACTACAACATGCTTCTTGCTTTCACAAACAATGATCCAGATGGCGACGGTTCTAACGGAACATACGGTGTTATCGCTGCTGGTTATGGTAAGCTTGATGAGGCTCCATATATCAACTATATGCCAGAGTTCTGGCAGGGCGCTTATCCTTCATTCTATCAGAAGGATGGAGTATGGGTTGATGGTTTCTCAGAGCAGGCTACAATCGATGCACTTACAAGACTTGCTAAGGGTTATGCTGACGGCGTAATCGATCCAGATACAGAAGAAGCTGGAACAAAGCAGGCACGTGAGAAGTTCTTCTCAAATGATCAGTCAACATCAGAAGGTGTATTCACATACTGGGCTGGCACATGGCTTAGAACTCTTACAGACAACATGTCAAAGCAGGAAGTTGATGATGAACTTGGCGATGACAGACTTGTACAGCTTGCTCCTATCCAGGAGATCAAGGATACATGGGGCGGATATATCAACAGAGAAGCTCCTGTTTGGGTAATCACAGATGACCAGGATGGCAGCAATGCTCGTGAGCAGGCTATCTTCGATGCACTTATCGAGACAATGCTTGATGGTGACAGAGTTCAGACACTTTGGACATATGGTGCTGAGGATGTTCACTGGTCAACACACGCTGAGTCATTCACAACAAATGCAGATGACCCAGAGAAGAAGAAAGATTATGAGTATGCAGAAGGTGAGTTCCACCTTAAGCAGTCTCCTAACGACCCTAACACAGTATGGAAGAAGAACCATCTTGATTCAGTACTTGTTATTGCTCCTCTTACAAACGGATTCGTTGATAGTGATCCACTTGTAGAAGCAGGAAATAAGTTCTTCACAGAGAATTGCGTAGATGCTCCTACAGCAGCTGCTTGCGATACACTTACAGAAGTTAAGGAAGAACTTGCAACAGATAAGACAACACTTATGAACCAGGTTGTAACTGGTGAGAAGACTGCAGAAGATGCTATCGCTGAGTACCTTGAGAAGTGGGGCGATGTATCAGCTCAGATCGTAGAAGAGCTTAATGCACAGTAATTAAAGCTTTTTGGTAAGTAGTTTTTCCCATCCCTTGGGGGATAAGTAGTCTTCTTGGGGATGGGATTTTTTCTGAAAAATTTACGATTATTTGTTATAATATAATGGTAACATATCGTGAATTATGTTTATTTGAAAGGAAGAGGATGCTATGAGTAAGAAGCAGACGGTTGCTATGACATCTACAGGAGCTCCAATCAATAAAAAGCCTCTTAGTACGCGCATCAAAAATAACTTCGGTTACTACTTGATGTTCCTGCCGGTATTATTCTTTGTAATTATCATTTATTACTGGCCAATGTTGGGTGTTCGCTACGCGTTTTATACTTACAAGCTCAGAAATATTGAATTTGTTGGGCTTAAAAATTTCGTTACAATGTTTTCTAAGAAAGAGTTCTGGACAGCGTTTACAAATACGTTGGAGATATCTATTACAAAGTTGTTACTGACAACTTTTGCTTCCGTAATAGTATCAGTATTTCTTAATGAAATGCACAACCTTTTTGCTAAGAAATCTCTCCAGACTATTATTTATCTGCCTCACTTTATGTCATGGGCTGTTGTAGCTGCAATTTTCCAGTTGTTCCTTTCTAAGTCATCAACTGGTTTTGTAAATGAGACATTAAAGGCTTGGGGTGTTCTTAGTGAGAGTATTGATTTCCTTCATGTTCAGTCAATGTGGAGACCTATTTTCTACTTGATCAACATATGGAAAGAGACCGGTTGGGGTACTGTTATTTTCCTGGCTACACTTTCAGGAATCAATCCTGAGCTCTATGAAGCAGCTGATATTGATGGTGCTTCAAGACTTCAGAAGATTTTCTATGTAACAGTTCCAGCCCTTATGAATACGGTAATAATTGTATTGATTCTTAACCTTGCTAAGGTTCTTAACCTTTTCGAATCAGTATTTGTATTATATAACAACCGTGTATTTGACGTATCTGATGTTATTTCAACATATGTGTACCGCCAGACTTTCCTTACAGCCATTCCGGACTATGGATATACAACAGCGGTTGGTTTGTTTAAATCAATTGTTGGCTGCTTCCTTGTTCTTATATGTAACTGGGCTAGTAAGAAAATTCGTGGCCGCGGTATTATTTAAGGAGGTAACATTATGGCACAGGCAAAAGCACAGGCTATGCAAGTTAAGGCAAGAAAAAATAGAGTACATGTATTTGACGTTGTCAATTATGTAGTATTTATTTTGATTGCGCTTATTGTTCTTATTCCTATTTGGAAAGTATTAGTTGATTCCTTTAATGCTGTAGGTGTTTACCAGTTCAAATTATGGCCAGAAGATTTTACAGTAAATGGATATCTTACTATTTTTACAACAGTCAGATTGTACAGACCATTCCTTAATTCAGTAATTACAACAGTTTTAGGAACACTTCTTGGTCTTGTACTTTCAACTCTTGGTGGATACGTACTCACACAGACAGAAATGCCAGGTAGAAATGCAATGTCATTCTTCCTTCTTTTCACAATGATCTTCTCTGGTGGTATGATTCCTGAATACCTTGTTATGAAACAGCTTCACCTTGTAGATACAATGTGGATCCTTGTTATCAAGCATGGTATGAACGTTTACAACCTTGTATTGATGAAGAACTTCTTTGAAGGAATTCCCGGATCTCTCTTTGAAGCTGCTAAAATTGATGGTTGCAGTCCTATGGGAATTTTCTTCAAGATAGTACTTCCTCTTTCAAAGGCAGCTCTTGCTTCAATCGGTCTTATGTATGCAGTTACAGTATGGAACGATTACAGCACAGTACAGATTTACATTACAAATCCTGATCAGGTTAACTTCCAGTATAAGCTCCGTGTTATGATCATGGATGGTGATACGCCGACAACTGCGTATAAGGTATCTCAGAATACTCTTTATTATGCAGCTATTATCTGCGCTATCCTTCCTTTCATGGCAGCTTATCCATTCCTTCAGAAGTACTTCGTACAGGGTGTTAATGTCGGAGCTGTAAAAGAGTAATTATTTTCTTTAGACATTTAGAATAGAGGATATGCTTTATGCATATCCTCTTTTTAGTTAATCGGCGCAATAATGTCAAAAGCGACATTATATTAAATAGAAATAATATAAAGGAGAGTAAGGTATGAGACACATATTTTGGGCAGGGGATTCAACTGTAGCCTGTAATAAGTTCAATACATATCCTCAGACCGGCATTGCGCAGGCCTTTGACAGATATACCAAGGAAGATGTTGTGATATATAACCATGCTGTAAATGGCAGAAGCACAAAGAGTTTTATAGATGAGAGCAGACTTGCTGTTATCTATGATGAAATAACAAAAGGTGATTATCTTTTTATTCAGTTTGGACATAACGATGAAAAGATAAATGATCCAACAAGATATACAAAGCCGCACGATGATTTTATTGTAAATCTCGGAAAATTCGTTAATGTGGCAAGAAATAAAGGGGCTTATCCTGTATTCATCACATCAGTCGAAAGAAGACTTTTTGATGAGAATGGCAATTTAAAGCCATCTGAGCACACAGAGTATGTGAAAGGAATGAAAGAGGCAGGGGAGAAGTTTAATGTTCCTGTAGTTGATCTTTTTACAATGAGCCGCAATTTCCTTGAAAAGACAGGGGATGAAGCTTCCAAAAAGTACTATATGAATCTTGTAGCAGGTGAAGCTGATTGGGCACCTGAAGGAAAGATAGATAATTCACATCTGAAATATGAAGGTGCACTTTTGTATGCCGGAATGATAGCGAAGGGACTTTCTGAGCTTGATGAACCATATAGGTCACTTGTTATTGATGATCTGGCACTTGCCAAATACTTAGATATTGAAACGAATGGCTAAACCGTCTTGTGGAGGAGAAAAATGTCTTATTCAGATTTAGGCTCAAAATTTAGAAATCCGATTATTTTTGCTGATTACAGTGATCCTGATGTCATCAGGGTGGGTGATACATATTACCTTACTGCATCAAGCTTTAACTATACACCAGGGCTTCCAATCCTTATTTCAAAGGATCTTGTTAACTGGAAGCTTGTAAATTATGCTCTTAACAATATTAAGGAAAAGAGATTTGATATTCCCCGCCATTCAGAGGGAGTATGGGCTCCATCTATCAGATACCATGAAGGAGTGTTCTATATTTTTTACGGAATGCCTGATGAGGGATACTATGTTGTAAAAACTAAAGATCCTCTTGGAGAGTGGGATGAACCCGTGTGCCTTTTGGAAGGAAAAGGCCTTATTGACTGCTGCCCATTTTGGGATGATGACGGAAAGGCCTACATTATACATGGTTATGCCAAGAGCAGGATTGGATTTAAGAGTATTCTTGGAATATTTGAAATGAGCCCCGATGGAACAAAGGCTCTTACTGAAGATCATTTTATCTTTAACGGAAATGATCCGAATCACCCTGCTGTGACTATTGAGGGACCAAAGGTATATAAAAGAGATGGATATTATCATATCTGGGCTCCGGCTGGCGGTGTTACAGATGGCTATCAGGTCGCTCTTAGAAGCAAGAACATTTATGGACCTTATGAGATAAAAGAAGTAATGCATACCGGAGATACTGTTATTAATGGACCTCATCAGGGAGGCTTAGTTGATACTGTAAATGGTGACGAATGGTTCATTCATTTCCAGGACAGAGGCCTTTATGGGAGAATATGTCATCTTCAGCCTGTTACATGGAAAGATGGCTGGCCAATCATTGGTACTAATCCGGATGAAAATGGATGTGGTGAGCCGGTTTATGAATATACTAAGCCAAATGTTTCAAACGACCTTGATCTAGAGGATACAGGGCTTTTTGCATCTGATGATTTTGAGAATGGAAAGTATAATTTAGCATGGCAATGGCTTGGTAACCATTATGATTCTTTTTACAGCCAGGTACCGGATAAAAAGAATGGTCTAAGATTATATGCCCTTAACACAAGCGCTGAAAATGAGCCTGTTATCTGGAAAAGCGCCAATGTTCTTACACAAAAACTGATCTATCCAATGTTTGAAATGAAGATCAAGATGGATGCTTCCGGTCTAAAAATTGGTGACAGGGCAGGTGTATGCATGACCGGTGGCCAGTATATGGCCGCATATGTTGAGAGAGTATCTGATGAGGGGTATGTCATAATAACAATTCATTCAGAGGGAACAGATTCTGATAAAAAAGAAGTTGTAGATAAGGATATGGATTTTTCAAAAATCTGCTATAATTATGAACTTGCCGCTTCAGATGCGTTAAAAGACATTACATGGACCATGACATTTTCCCACTCGGATAGTAGTTTGAAATCAGAAGATATGTATTTTCAGAACGTTCATAGTCCTCTGGGAGATGAAAATCCTAGTCTTAAAATAAAACTTAATATTGGTGCATCAGATAATGAGAAACAGGGACTTGACCTTGGAGCCAACTATACTCCGTCAGATCATACGTGGGTTGGTGCAAAGATTGGTATTTTTGCTATTTCTAATGATATAGAGAATTCTCACCCTGGATATGCTGACTTTATTTCTGCAAATATGGAGATTCTGTGACCTTTATGAGTGTTTGCTGTGCTAGCGGTAATATATGATAAAATAATTTGCAATTATTTTTGATTTCATTTTTTATGAAGGAATACTACTATGAACAGGAATTTTGATTGTGTAGACGGAAATATGGATGTGTTAATGTATGACAACACATTAAAGAAAGTGCGCGATCTAAATAATAACGATGAAATCTATGCTATTAGCTATGATGGAGAAGAACTAAGATATATAAAGGCAAAGATACTTGGTGTTTACAAAAGAAAGAGCAGCGCCGTCAAAATCACATTAAGTGACAATAGAAATATTATATGTAGCCCGTGTCATCAGTGGCTTACGAGGGCGGGGTGGCATTTTTCTTATGACAATGGCTCCATACACGAGAATGTTTTCTATATTAAAAATGATATGAAAATGGTTGGCTTTTCTAAACGACTAACCGGTGTATATGAAGAGTCCAGGCTTTATATGGCTGGTTATATCATAAGTGCAGAGATATACGGAAGAAATCTTATATCTTTTCATAGTGGAGAATATGCTGAATTTGTTTTGAGAAATGAAGATGTACTTAATCGAGTATACAATTTCCTTTTGTACTTCGACATAAATGTAGTTTTAGAAGATTTTTTTGCGCATGATAGTGATACTAACGAATATTTCATTACAAAAAAACTGCGTGTATCCTATAAGGATTTGATTAGATTCTCTGAGAAGTATTCCAAATATAAGGATGAGCCTGAATTCCTGAGGGGATTTGTTGCAGGCACCTATGACTCCGATGGAAGCATCAACCCAATAACCAAAAATGTTGGAAGTTCCAAAAAAGAGTTCCTTAATATTGTAAAAAATGGATTGGAATTGTTTGACTTTGAATATTCTTATAACAGTGAGTATATGAAAGCTGCAATTATGGGAGGCGTCACTGAACTTATAAGGTTTTATAACATTTTTAAGCCAGTGAATAAATTTGCAGTTGAAAATTTGCCGGTTAGAAGCAGAGGTGTTGGCAATATAGCTATAGTCAATATTGAAAAGACAAAAGATGTTGATTTATATGAGATAATTACTTCCTCACGGAGCTTTATTGTTAATGGTATAGTTTCACATGACTGTACTAACTTTATTTGCGGGGAGGTAGGGCGATGAGATTTGTAAGTACCAAAGATCTTAAACCCGGAATGCTTCTGGCTAATAATTTGTATGACAATAATGAGATTACTCTTTTAAAAGCTAATACTCCCTTGAATCAATTCTATATAGAGAGAATAAATAAGCTTGAATATGAAGGTGTATATATTTTCGAGGATGGTGATGTTGAGAAGGCCAGGCAGATTGTATCGGATGAAACAAGACTTAAGGCTATCAAACATCTAAAAAAATTGGATATTGATGCATGCATTTTTCTTGCTAACAGCATAGTTAATGAAATTCGAAATGCTGATTCTCTTATTATTGAGCAAAAAGCTATTTGTAGTCATGACAATTATACTTATGTTCATAGTGTAAATGTTGATATTCTTTCGGTAATTATAGGGATAGGCATGGGACTGTCTAATTCTGAACTTGAAAAGCTTTCGCAAAGTGCCCTTCTGCATGATATAGGGAAATGCGATATTCCGTTGGAAATACTGAATAAACCAGCCAAGCTTTCCAAAGAAGAATATGAAGAAATGAAGAAGCATCCCTGGTATGGGCTTTCTCGTCTGCGTGAAAAAGAAAAAACTGGAGATGAGATTTCAGCAGTAATAAAAAATGCTGTCTATTCGCACCATGAAAATTGGGACGGAACAGGATATCCAAGAGGAATTGCAGGGACAGATATTCATGAATTTGCAAGAATTATTCATGTTGCAGATGTATACGATGCTCTTACAACAAAACGTGCATATAAGAATGCAATGAACCCGGCAGATGCAATCGAGTATCTTATGGCTAATGCCGGTATAATGTTTGATATAAAAGTAGTTAATACCTTTCTTCTTTATATAGCACCTTATCCAATTGGTTGTACTGTACTTTTGTCAAATGGTCAGCAGGGCGTTGTTATAGAAAATAATGAAAAATATTTGTCACGTCCTAAGGTTAAGCTTTCAAATGGAAAAGTGATAGATATGATGAAAAAATTGGATATTACGATTTTGGATATTTTGGTATAGGGGATAAAATTATTATGGATGCTGGAAATATAACTATATATGATGCAGCAAAAAAAGGGGATTTTGAACTCGTAAAATGGATCGTTGAATATTCAAGGTCAAGCCTTAATGAATATGCAGAGGGGCACAGAACTGCTCTGCATTTTGCTGCAATGTCCGGAAATTTGCAGATGTTTAAGTATCTTACAGAAAGGTGTGGTCTTGATCCATTAAAGGGCGATATAGATCTTATAACACCCTGGGATATAGTACATGACATTGCAGAGAACGGCTCAAAAAGTGAGTATGCTGTTGTGGGTAGTATCTGCAATCAGGAGCATAAGGAAATAGAGCTTTATCTGGAAAAAAGATATGCTCATTCCTATGATGACTTTTACAGGAATCCGATAAGAGCCGGATTTTTCCCGGATCCGTCCATTTGCAGAGTCGGTGACGATTACTACATGGTTAATTCATCATTTATCTTTTTCCCATGTATACCCATATCTCATTCAAAAGATCTGATACATTGGGAGATAATCGGTCACGCTATTACAAACCCTGACTGGGCTTATCTTGACGAGCTTGAGGGTGGAAGAGGCTATTGGGCACCTGATATTTCTTTTTATGAAGGCAGATTCTATATAACAGCAACTTATAGACTTAATGATGTGGGACCTGTTTACCGCAGGCAGATTGTTGTATCTTCAGAAAAGCCGGAAGGACCATACTCTGAGCCGGTGTTCATTGATGAGGATGGAATTGATCCAAGTATCTTTAATGACGATGATGGCAGAAGGTACATGCTTCTTAACAGGGGAGCCAGGATTTTTGAGCTTAGCAAGGATGGCACAAGGAAAATATCTGAGCCCCAGCTTCTTTTCTACGGAGATAATAAAAGAGCTCCTGAAGGACCACACTTATATAAAAAAGACGGTTATTATTATCTCCTCGAAGCAGAAGGAGGAACAGGACCTGGACATATGGTGACTGTTTCCAGGAGTAGAGAACTCTTTGGAGTTTACGAACCATGCCCATATAACCCTATCATGAGACAAAAAGATCCTGATGCGCTTATTCAGCGCTGTGGACATGGTGATATGGTTGAAACTCCCGATGGCAGATGGTATATGGTCTATCTATGCGGTCGTAAAATAGGAGATGGCTACAGCATTCTTGGAAGAGAAACAGCAATTGATCCTGTTACGTGGACTGCAGACGGATGGCCAATCGTTAACGATCTCAAGGGACCATCAACCATGCAAATTAAGCCATTTCCTGATCTTACAGGGATTTCTGGCTCTGTTGATATACATAGTGAAATAGATAAAGAAAAATGCAGTACACTTCTTGAA